>Ga0187809_10000825_pt1 | contig 15472 bp, 15 predicted proteins | sample NC_wetland_sal_i_8_FD_132415 | JGI IMG/M metagenome (GOLD analysis project Ga0187809, IMG submission 132415) | Wetland sediment microbial communities from Neuse River Estuary, North Carolina, USA - ASW_4 | ecosystem: Environmental > Aquatic > Freshwater > Wetlands > Sediment | place: USA: North... | reverse complement strand
TCCGGAGGACGAGCCGCCGGCCGAGAACGGCGCCTCACCTCGAAAGAGGAAGACGCGCCGCGGTTCCCGTGGCGGGAAGAACCGGCGCAAGCGCGCCGCCGCCGCGCCCTCGGACAACGGCTCGGAGCCGACACCGGAGCCGGAGCCCCCGGCTGACACGAGCGCCGCCGAGGAGGAGGTATGGGACTACGTCCCCATGTCCGAATGGGGCGACGAGTTCTCGTAGCGGCTACACTTTTCGTGCCCGAGAACCGGGCATTTCCTTTGTCATGAGCTACGCGATCATTACCGTCGGAGGCAAGCAGCACCGCGTCCGCGAGGGCGAGCGGCTGCTGGTCGAGCACCTCAAGCTCGACGAAGGGAAGACGTTCAATCCCCGCGTGCTCCTCGTCGCCGGCGACGGCAAGCCCGATCTCAAGCCGTCGACGACGGTGACTGCCCGCGTCGTCGGCCACGTGCTCGGCGACAAGGTCCGCATCGGCAAGTACCGCAGGCGCACCGGCTACCGGCGCCACAACGGCTATCGCAGCCGCCTGACGCAGATCGAGATCGAGGCGATCGGGACCGGGACGAAGAAGGCGGCCGCACGGCCGAAGGCCGAAGCTTCGAAGCAGGAGGCGCGCTCCGCGAAAGCCGACGCTCCGAAGGCGGAGGCACCCGCTCGCGTCGCGCACCCGCCGAAGGGCTACGAGGAGATGTCGATCGCGGAGATCAAGGAGAACGTCACGTCCTGGCGGCGCCCGAACATCGAGGCCGCGCTCGAGTACGAGAAGGCGAATGCGAACCGCAAGGGCGCGGTCGCCGCGCTCGAGGCCGCGCTGGCAGAGAAGGAGAGCCACTGATGGCACACAAGAAGGGACTCGGCTCGTCCCGCAACGGGCGCGACTCGAAGCCGAAGATGCTCGGCGTCAAATTGTTCGCCGGCCAGGACGTCACCGCGGGGATGATCCTCATCCGTCAGCGCGGCACGCGCTTCCGCCCGGGCCCCGGCACCGGCATCGGCAAGGACGACACGATCTTCGCCACCCGCGCCGGCAAGGTCGCGTTTCGTACGAGCGGCGACCGTCGCTTCATCAGTGTCGACTGAAAGTGCTTCGCGCTTCCAGTCGGTGAAGGTTCCGCTTCGCGAAGCGCTCGCCGGCTGAGGCGGCGAGCTCTTACGAGCCTGAGCGACGGTCTCCTTCTGCGCGCGCGGTGCTGGCTTGCCATCCTCGCGCGCTGGTTCGGCCGTCACGAACGCCTTCGGCGTCCGCTCCGGCCCTATGCCTACCGTTCGGCGTGATGTTTCACGACAAGGCCCGCATATACGTCCAGGGTGGCCGCGGCGGCGACGGCTCCATTCACTTCCGGCGCGAGAAGTTCGTGCCGAAGGGCGGCCCCGACGGCGGCGACGGCGGGAAGGGAGGCGACGTCGTGCTCGTCGCCGACCCGCGGCGTCGCGACCTCTCCGGGTTCCATCCGAACCAGAAGCTGCGCGCGCAGCGCGGCGGAGCGGGCGGAGCCCGCCTCTCGCACGGCGCCGACGGCGAAGACGCGGTCGTCAACGTCCCGGTCGGGACGCAGGTGCTCGACGCCGACGGCCGGCTCGTGGCCGACCTCGCACATCCCGGGGCGCGCGTCGTCGTCGCGAAGGGCGGCGCCGGCGGTCGCGGGAACAAGCATTTCGCCCACGCGACGCGGCAGACGCCTCGCTTCGCCGAGATCGGGATCCCCGGCGACGAGGGCGACGTCGAGCTGCGGCTGAAGCTGCTCGCCGACGCGGCGCTCGTCGGATTGCCGAACGCGGGAAAGTCGTCGCTGCTCGCGCGCATCTCGAACGCGCGGCCGAAGATCGCGGATTACCCGTTCACGACGCTCGCGCCGGTGCTCGGGACCGTCGAGTCGCGGGACGGCAGGCAACTCGTCGTCGCCGACGTGCCCGGACTGATCGAAGGCGCGAGCGAGGGAATCGGCCTCGGTCACGAGTTCCTCGCTCATCTCGAACGGGCGCGCCTGCTGCTGCACGTGATCGACTCGTCGGAGGACGACGCGGACGAGCGCTGGCGGACGATCGACGCGGAGCTCTCCGCCTACGGCGCCGGGCTCGACGTGCGCCCGCAGGTCGTCCTGCTCAACAAGACCGACCTGCGGCCCGCGCCACCGTCGTTCCACGTCGAGGACGAGCGCATCGTGCGCGTGCTGCGCGTGTCCGCCGCGACCGGCGCGGGCATCGACGAGCTGAAGCGTGCGCTCTTCGAGCTCGTGTCCGACGAGGACGTGGTGCCGGCGCAGGACGAGCCCGAGCTCGTCGACTATCTCGTCTATCGTCCGCAGCCGCAGCGGCGCGCATATCGCGTCTTCCGCACAGAGCGTGGATTCCGCGTCACCGGGCGTCCACCGGAGACGGCCGAGCTGGAGGCGATCCTCAAGGCCGCCGGCGCCCGCGAGGGCGACGAGGTCGAAGTCGGAGAGGAGACGCTCGAGTGGGGATAGGGGTAGGACTCTTCGGCGGCGCGTTCGACCCGCCGCACGTCGGGCACGTCGAGCTCGCGCACGCGGCCAAGGACCACTTCGGCCTCGCGCGGTTGATCGTGCTCGTGTCGGAGCGCCCCGGCCACAAGGATGTCGAGCTGCCGGCGGAGCTCCGCCTGGAGCTCGCGCATGCCGCATTCCCCGACGACGAAGTCCGGCTCGATCCGTACCCGCGCACGATCGACCTCCTCCGGGCCGAGCAGTTCGACGACCCGATCTTCCTCGTCGGCGCGGACCAGTTCGTCGACTTCCTCACCTGGAAGGAGCCGGAGAGCGTGCTCGAGCTGACGCGACTCGGCGTCGCCACGCGGCCCGGGTTCGACCGCGGTCTGCTCGATTCGGTGCTCCGCGCGCTCGACCGGCCCGACCGGGTTCTCTTCTTCGACATCGAGCCCAACTGGGCGGCCTCGCGTGAGATCCGTGCGCGTCTTGCGCTCGGCGAGCGGCTCGACGGGCTCGTTCCGCCGGCGGTCGAGCGCCTGATCCGCGAGCGCGGTCTGTACCGGCATGCATAACGTCCGTAAGCCTTGGATAGACTGAAACGCAGTTGACGCCGCTCGAAAACGCACGCCGCATCGCCGCTCTCGCCCAAGAGAAGCTGGCGGAAGACGTCGTCATTCTGGACATGCGGCCCGTTTGCACGTTCACCGACTTCTTCGTCATCTGCACGGGGCGCAATCCCCGCCAGACGGCGGCGATCTGGGACGAGGTGCACGGCCGCATGAAGCGCGACCAGGGCCTCGTCCCGCGCAGCTCCGACGGCGTGCAGGAAGGGTCGTGGATCCTCGCCGACTACCTCGACGTCGTCCTCCACGTCTTCACGCCGGAAGCACGCGGGTACTACAAGCTCGAGCAGCTGTGGGGCGACGTCCCGGCGGTCACGCTCGACGCTGCCGCGACTGCGTGATCGCTACGCGGCCTGGGCGCCCGAGCGCGTCAGCAGCAGGTTCGACGGCCCCGAGGGCAACGTCGTCGCGATCGGCTTGCCCCCGACCGTGATGTCGAGCACGTCCGGGCGGCCCATGCGCAGCCACAGCTTCGAGGTGAACTGGAAGTGCTTCGCCTCGCCCGGCTCGAGCGTGCCCTCGAACAACACGGTTCCATTCGGCCCTCCCGCTCGGACGAGGATCCAGCAGCGGTCGTTTGCCGTGATCGCGGTGCGCACCGGAGCGGTCGCGACGGACGGCGTCGTCTTCCGCTTCGGTTTCGCAGCCGGCGCCTTCGCCGCCGGGGATGTGGCCGCCCCTGCTCTGCCCGCCGCCGACGGCGGCGTGCTGTGCGGCGGCGTCGTCGACGACCCGCTCAGGCGCCAGGCGACGAGACCGGCGACAGCGGCGCCGACGACGACCACCGCGCTGAGCGCAAGGATGATCCCGCGCCCGGGGCCGCGCCGACCCTTCATCGCGGTCACCTGCGGGATGAGCGGCGGCGCCTCGTCGTCGTGCCGGACGATGCGGGCGTTGTACTCGTCGACGTACAGCTGACTCTCGAGGCCGAGATACTCGGAGTACGTCCGGAGGAAGCCCTTCGTGTACGCCTCGCCGGGCAGCATGTCCCAGCGTTCCTCCTCGAGCGCCGTCAGGTAGCGCTCGCGGATGCGGATCGCCTTGTGGACGTCAGCAGGGGAATAGCCGCGCCGGGTCCGGGCTTCCCGGAGGCTGTCGCCGATTTGGAACACCCGCGTGCATTGTTCCCAACGGTGCCGGAAACCGCCAGCGGTTTAGGCAGCAGATCCTGCGCGGGGATCGTCGTCGGCGAGCTGCCACCAGACGGCGACAAAGTAGGGCAGCCCCGACAGGGTCGCCGGGGCGACGACGAACGCAACCGGCGTCTGCGTCCCGTCCTTCCGGCGCACGAGACGCACGCCCTCCCGCATCTCCTGACTGATGAGCCGGGAGCGGTCGAAGCCGCCCGCGGTGAAGGCGCCGACGTCGAAGGAGAGGAGCTCGTCGCGCGAGTACCCGAGCAGGTCGGCGGCGCGGCGGTTGGCGGCGACCATCCGCCCGTCGTCGTCGTAGACGGTGATTGCGAAGAATGCGCTCTCCGCAGCCTCGCCGAGCAGGGCCTCGTGGAGGAGATCGGGTGTCGTCATGGGGCAACTATCGCTCGATCGGCCGGCTCGCGCCATCCCGCTCGAGCTTGCGGACGCACCGCTCGCAGATGCCACCAGTCTCGCGGCTCCGGCACGTGGCGGATCGGTTCTTCGTTGCCGCATGGGCAACGTGTACACCGATGAAGACCTGCTTGCGCACGACGGGGAGGAGATCGACAAGACGCTTCCGCAGCACCTGGAGCGACCGCTCCTGGCAGCTGCCGCATCGGGAGCTCGATCGCGTGCTCGTCCCGATCGACGGCCAGAGCTGAAAGTGGACCCAGCCGGGCTCGAACCGGCGACCTCAACGCTGCCAGCGTCGCGCTCTCCCAACTGAGCTATGGGCCCAAGGAGACCCCTCAGTCTAGCGCCGAATCGTCGGCCGTCCGGTCTCAGACGCCGAGTGCCTGCACCGCGCGCACGAGCTCCTCGGGCGCGAACGGCTTCCGCAGCACCGGCGCGCCCACGTCGACGACGAACTGCTCGCCGTAGTCGCCCGTCATGAGCAGCACGGGAAGCCCCGGATTCGTCCGCCGTAGCCGCTCCGCGATCGCGTCGCCGCTCACGCCGGGCATCAGCACGTCCAGGACGGCCGCGTCCACCTGCCCGCTCTCGACCGCGGCGATCGCCGCCTTGCCGTTGCTGACGCTCACGACCTCGTAGCCCGCGTCCTCCAGCACCGCCCGGTACAGGAGCACCAGATGCGGGCTGTCGTCGGCGACGAGGATGCGCGCTGCGGCCTTGTTCCTCAAAGCACGGCCAGGCTATCGTCCCATCGGTGCGTGAGAGGCGGCTGCTGGTGGCTCTGCGGCTCGCCGCGATCCGTCTGCGCGCGCACGCGACGCGGAACCTCCTCGCGGCGCTCGGGATCGCGGTCGGCGCGGGCGTCCTCGCGATGACGGCCGTCGGAGCAGCCGCCGTCCAGGATCGCGCCGTCCAGCGGGCGCTCGCGGCGCTGCAGCCGTCCGACCGTGCCGTGCAGGCGGTGTGGAGCGGCGTCCCCGCCCAGTCGAACCTCTCGTACCCCGAGCTCGACCGGCTCGCTCGCGGCGCCCTCGAGCCCGTGCTCCACCGGCCCGCGTTCGCGGTCGAGGTCTTCCGCCAGGCGACCTGGGGCGGAGCCTTCGTCAACCTCGGCGCCGTCGACGGCGCCTCGCGCTGGATCGTCCTCCGCAGCGGCCGGCTTCCGCGCCCGTGCACGCCGAGGGACTGCGAGCTGATCCAGATCGGCGGCCGGCCGGCCGCACCGGCGCTTCCGTATCTGCACGTGGTCGGACGGGCGAGCTTTCGCCCCGGTGCGCCGCTGTCCGCCTACTTCGCGGCGGCCGGATCGAGCCGCCCGCCGATCCTCCTCGCCGACGGCGTCGCCGGGTTCACGCACGTTCCGCTTCCCGACTCCGCGATCATCGCCCGTACGTACGGCTGGATCGTCCCGGTCGCGCCGAACGCGATCCACGACTGGGATCTCGTGGGCCTCGGCGCCCGCATCGACCGCGCTCAGTCGCAACTCGAGGATCGCAGCGACATCTTCTCCGTCCAGGCCCCGCTCGACACGATCGCGTCGGTGCGCGCGACGAGCCGTGTCGCCGGCGAGCGCCTGCTCGTCCTCGGCGGCGATGCCGCAGTCCTGCTGCTCGGCTTCGCCGTGCTCGCGTCCACACGCCTGCGACAGGACTACGATGCGACGCGCCGGCGGCTCGTCTGGTTCGGCGCCCGCCGCGGCCAGATACTCCTCGTCGCCGCCGCCGAGGTGGCTGCGATCACTGTCGTCTCGAGCGTCGCCGGCTGGCTCGCGGGAAGCGGCGCCGGCGCCCTGCTCGCCCGTCATCTCGGTGCGCCCGGCTGGCTCGCGGTCGACCACTCGCTCTTCACGCTGCGCGCGTTCGGCGTCGCGGCCGCGCTCGCTGCCCTCACCGCGCTCGTCATGCTCGCCGCGCTGCGGCTGGAACGGATCGCCTTCGGCGGCCTGACGGTGACGGCGGCCGACGTCGCCGCGCTCGGGGCGCTCGCCGCCGTGCTCCTGGCGCTCGCACGCGGGAAGACCGACACGGCGACGCTTGCGTCGAGCGGCGGTGCGGGAGTCTTCCTCTTGCTGCTCCCCGGCCTGGTGCTCTTCGTGCTCGCGGTCGTCGCCGCGCGCCTGCTCTCACCGCTGCTGCGTGTGCTCGAATGGATCGGCCGGCGCGGTCCGGCGTCGGTCCGCCTCGCGCTCCTCTCGCTCGCGCGCTCGCCCGGACGCGTGCTGCTCTCGGTGGTGTTCTTCGTGCTCAGCGTCGGCGTCGCGCTCTTCGCGTTCTCGTACCGTGCGACGCTCCAACGCGGACAGGTGGAGCAGGCGCGCTATGCCGTGCCCGCGCCGTACGTCCTGCAGGAGGACCTGAACAAGCTCGTCACCGTCCAGCAGGTCGTTCCGCCCGGCCTCGGAACGCCGGTGCTGCGCGACAGCGGCTTCGTCACCGCCGGCCGCGGTATCGACTTCACGCTGCTCGCGCTCCCCGCGTCCGACATCGCGCATGTAGACGGCTGGCGCTCCGACTTCTCGTCGCTCTCCCCGGGCGAGATCGGAAAGCTGCTCGCGCCTCCCGTGGCCCCTCGCCTGCGCGGCTTCGACCTGCCCGCGCATGCAGCGAGCGCGACGTTTCCGATCACCGTCGACGGAGACCGCGTCGGCGTGCAGTTGAACGTCCTCGACCGGCGCGGCGACTTCACGCTGCTCTCCCTGGGCGAGCTTCGACGAGGCGTGCACACGGTCGACGTGCGCCTGCCGCCGGAGGCGCGCGGCGGCCGCGTCGTGGCAATGCGCCTCTCCTTCCCGCAGATCGCTGCGTTCGTGGCCGGCCACCGGGAGAGCGGGACGTCGCTGTCGGTGAACGACACGTCGACCGGCACGCTTCGGCTCGACCGCCGGTTCGCGGGCTGGACCGGGCTGAACGGCGTGCACGTGCACGGCGCGACTCTGCGCTACGTCGTCAACCGAGCCGCCGACTCGATCGTGCGGCCGGCGGAGCCGCTCGAGGGCGCGCCCGTCCCCGTGGTCGTTTCGCCCGATCTCGCCCGCGTGGGCTCCCTGCTCCCGTTGCACGTCGAGGACGAGACGATCCAGGGACGGGTCGTCGGCGTCGCGCGCAGCTTCCCGTCCATCGACGGCGATCTCGTCGTCGCCGACCTGCCGACCTGGCTCGAGGCGGCGAACACGATCGAGCCGGGCACCACGACCGCGAGCGAGGTGTGGCTCGACGCAAGCACGCCGCCGCACTACCCGTCCCTTGCGATCGTCTCGCAACGCGCGACGCTCGCTGCGCTGCGCGGCGATCCGCTCGCCCGCGGATCGCTCGCGCTTCTGCTCGCCGCCGCGATCGTCGGGCTCGTGCTCGCTGCCGTCGGCGTCCTCCTCGGCGTCGTCGGCGACCGGCGTGACGACAGCGGCGATCTCTTCGACCTCTCTGCGCAGGGCGTGACTCCGTCCGAGCTGCGCCGGCACCTGCTGCTGCGTGCGGAGACCGTGGCTGCGGTCGGGATCGCCGGCGGCGTCGCCGCGGGCGCCGTCGTCAGCGCGCTCGTCGTCGCCGTCGTCGCAGTGACCGCGGGCGCCGGCTCGCCGCTGCCTCCCCTCCGACTGGCATTCGACTGGCCGCTCGTAGCCCTCGCGCTCGCGTGCTTGGCCGCCGGCTCGACGTTCGCGGCCGCCGCCGCGGTCCGGAGGACGGGTTGATCGCGATCGACGCCACCGACCTGTTCCGGATCTATCCCTCCGCCGAGGGCGCGGCCGCCGCGCTGCAGGGGCTGTCGCTCGAGGTCGAGGAGGGAGAGCTCGTCGTCGTCTTCGGCCCGAGCGGCTCGGGCAAGACCACGCTCCTGCGGATCCTCGCGGGGCTCGACCAACCGTCGTCGGGGACGGCGCGGGTCTTCGAGCACGACCTCCGCACGCTTCGAGGTCGCGGCCTCGCCGAATATCGGTCACGCACGCTCGGCTATGCCGACCAGCACTACACGCGCGCGCTCGCGCCCGAGCTGTCGGCGCGCGAGCTCGTCGCGTTGCGCCTCGACCTCCTCGGCGCCGAGCGGCGAGAGAGCGAACGCGTCGCCGACCGGCTGCTCGAGCGGGTCGGCCTCGGCGGCCGGCGCGACGCGCGTCCGCGGGAGCTGAGCGGAGGGCAGCAGCAGCGCGTCGCGCTCTGCGCCGCTCTCTCGCACCGTCCCAGGCTCTTCATCGCCGACGAGCCGACGGGGGAGCTCGACGCCGCGAACGCGGCGCAGATCTACACGCTCATCCGCGAGCTCTCGCGCGAGGAGGGCGTGACGACGCTCGTCGTCAGCCACGACCCCGAGTCCGCCGCCGTCGCCGACCGCGTGATCCAGATCCGTGACGGACGCGTCAGTGCCGAGAGCCGCGGCGGCCGCGCGGAGGCGGTCGTGAATCGCGGCGGTTGGATCCGCATCCCCGAGGAGATGATCGGTACGACCACCCGCGCTCGGCTCGAGCCGTTGCCGGGCGGCGTCTTCGTCCACACGGTCGCGTCCGCCGAGGAGGAGAAACGGCACGTCTCGGTGTCGGACACCATTACCTCGGACGAATCCGTCGTCGCCGAGACCGTCGACCTGCGCAAGGTGAACGGCTCGGGCGCGCGCGCGACGGAGGTGTTCCACGGGCTCTCCATGCAGGTGCGTGCAGGACGTCTGTCGGCGGTCACCGGCCCGTCGGGATCGGGAAAGTCGACGCTGCTCCACCTCCTCGCCGGTCTCGACCGCGCGAGCGGCGGCGAGGTGCTCGTCCGCGGGACGCCCCTCGGCGGCCTCGACGACACGCAGCGCGCACTCCTGCGGCGCCGCGAGATCGGGCTCGTCGCGCAGGGGACGGATCTCGTCCCGTTCCTCACCGCGGAGGAGACGATCGTGCTCGCGCTTGCAGTGCGCGGCGTCGACCGGGAGGACGGCGCTGCGGCCGCGCGTCGTGCGCTCGTCGCCGTCGGGCTCGGTGAGCTCGCGCTCCAGCGCGTGGCGCGCCTGTCGATGGGCGAGCGGCAGCGTGTCGCGATCGCGCGCGCGCTCGCCGCCCGTCCGTCGCTCCTGCTTGCGGATGAGCCGACCGCCCGCCTGGACGAGGCGAACGCCCGCGCCGTCGGGGCGCTCTTCGCCGAGCTGGCGGCTTCCACCGGCACGGCGGTCGTGTGCGCGACCCACGATCCGGTGCTCATCGAGCACGCGCAGGTCGAGTTCCCGCTGGCTAGTCTCGCGGCATGAGCCAGGAAGCCGTCGACCTGATGCTCCGTGGATATCGCGCATTCGTAGCCGGCGACCTCGACGCGATCACCGACATGCTCGACCCGGAGGTGGAATGGGTCGGCGGGGAGGCGGAGGGTGCGTTCGACCGCGACGACGTCCTCGTGATCCTGCGCGAGCGGCTCGCCGAGGGCTACCACGTCACTGTCGATCGCTGCATCGGTGTCGGCGACCGTGTCGTCATCAGCATGCGCTTCTCGCGTGTCGAGCCGGACGAGACCGACGAGCGCCCGCTGCAGTCGCGCCGCTTCTACCTCGTAGGCCGCTACGCCGCGGTCGTGACGACGCGCAACGGACGGGTCGCCCGCGTCGAGGAGCATCCGCATCTCGGCGCCGCGCTCGCTGCCGTCGGACTCGAGGACCAATAGTGCGGGCCGGCCGGATCGCCGAGCTCGGGTCGCCGCCCCGGATCGTCGAGGTGGCCGACGCGGCGGGCGTCCGTATCGAGGCGGTCGCGCTCAACCCGCTCGACGTCGCCGTCGGCAGCGGCGTCTTCTACGGCGGCCATCCGCCGCTCCCGTACGTCCCCGGCTGCGAGGCGGTCGGGTCGCTCGAGGACGGGACGTGCGTCTACCTCTTCGGAGAGGGGCACGGCGTCGCCAAGGACGGGTTCCTCGCGGAACGCGTCGCGGTCTCCGAGAGCCTGCCGCTCAGGCTGCCGGACGGCGTCGACCCTGTGGTCGCCGCCGCCGCCGGCATCGCCGGTGTCGCCGGCTACGTCCCGGTGGCGTGGAAGGCGAAGGTCGGGCCCGGCGACCGCGTGCTCGTGTTGGGCGGGACCGGCGCCGTGGGGCGCATCGCGGCCCAGACGGCGCGGATGCTCGGCGCCGACGAGGTCTTCGCCGCCGGCCGCCGCGATCTCGACCGCGTCGTCGACGAGCTCGGCGACGGCGGCTTCACCGTCTGCATCGACCCGGTCTGGGGCGAGCCGCTCGCGGCCGTCCTCGCGCACGCCGCTGCGCATGCGCGCGTCGTGCACGTCGGCCAGTCGGCAGGCCCGGTGGCGCCGCTGCGCTCCGCCGATGTGCGCGGGAAGGAGCTCGTGATCATGGGGCATTCGAACTTCGCGATGAGCAAGGAGGAGCGCGACCGGGCGTACCTCGAGCTGCTCGACCACGTCACCGCGGGACGAATCGAGCTCGGCGTCCGCCGGTTCCCGCTCGACGGTGCCGCCGAGGCCTGGGAGCTGCAGCGCTCCGGCCCCGGCGGCAAGGTCGTCATCGAGCTTTAGACAGCGCCTCTAGCCTTCCACTTCGCGTAGATCTTGTTCACGGCGGCCTTCGTCTGGGAGACCGACTGCGCGGCGGACATCTTGCCCTGCGAGACCTGCGCGAACATCTGCGGGACGAGGAACGTCGAGAAGACCTCGTCCATCGCCGGGTTCATCGTCCCCGGATAGCCGATGTTGTGCGTGTACTTCTCGGCGATGGTCGTCAGGATCGTGTACTTCCCCTTCGGCTTGTTCGGGTCGGCCGCGGCCACCTTGCGGATCGCGGGGAACGGGAACGTCTTCTCGAAGACCGGGAAGTTGTACAGCTGCGACTGGATCGTCGCCTGCTTTCCCGCCTTGAGGAGGTCGACGAGGAACCTCTGCGCGTTCTCCTTGTTCTGGGCGAACTTCCAGATCGACCAGCAGCCCATCAGGTGCTCGAGGCCGAGGCGGCCGTTCGGGCCCGTCGGGATAGGCCAGATCCAAAGGTCGTCCGAGAACGGGAGATGCAGCTGCTCCGGCGTGCGCGTCGCCGAGATGGCGTTCAGGATGAGCGACGCCGTGCCTGCGTAGAGGTAGTTGTTGTTCGAGGCCGGGTTCCACGAGAAGATGTCCGGCGTCTCTCCGGCCTTGTAGATCTGGGCCATGAAGTTCACGGCCTGAACCGTCTTCTTCGTGTCGAGCGACGGCCGGTTGTTCTCGTCCTGGAGGAACGACCCGAAGCACATGAGGAACGCGTACAGCGCCATGTTCGAGTCGAGCTCCTGCGATTGTCCGATCCCGATCGGATGGCCGGCCGCCTTCAGCTTCGGCGCCGCCTTGAGGACGTTCTCCCACGTGTTCGGCTCGAAGCCGACCCCGGTCCAGAGGTCGTAGCGCCAGACGACCGGATCGGGCACGTAGCTGTCCGACACGGCGAAGTACTTCTTCAACTTCGCCGCGTAGGTCGAGGCCTGTGCGATCTGCATGTACTTGCCCTGCGAGCGCTCGACCTCGGTGATGATGTCCTTGTGGTCGATGACCTGGTTGTAGTACGAGGCCATCGGATGCAGGTTGAAGAACAGATCGTGCCCGGACTGCGCCGCGACCTCCGCGGCTGCTCTCGTGTCCAGGAGCGTGTTGTTGATGTGGTCGATCGTGACCTGCACGTCGTTCGCCTCGCCCCAGGCCTTCGCCCACGGGTCGAGCCACGCGTCGTAGGACGGGACGAAGTGCACCCACGTGATGGCAGTCAGGTTCCCGCTCAGCCATCGGCCCGTGTATTTGTGCGGCCCCGCGAACGCGAACGGAGCACCGACACCTGCGGCTCCGACGGCGACTGCGCCGGCGCCGGCCTTCTTCAGCAGCTCCCGCCTGCTGAGTCGCTTCTCCTCCTCCGACATGAACCCTCCTTCCTTCCCTAGCGGAATGCGCCGCCGGTGAAGCCGGCGATGAAGCGGTTGAGCAAAACGTTGTAGACGAGCGCAAGCGGGACGCTCGCGATGAGGATCGAAGCCATGATCCCGGGCCAGTTGTATTCGTCACCGCGGATCAGGCCGGTCGGCACGCCGACTGCGAGCGTGCGATTCGTCGAGCTCGAGATGAACGTGATCGCGTATACGAACTCGTTGATGACGAGCGAGAAGGTGAAGATGACGACGGTGAGGATCCCGGGAATCGAAATCGGAAAGACGATGCGCACGAGCGCGCCGAAGCGCGAGCATCCGTCGATGAGCGCGGCGTCCTCGAGCTCCTGCGGGATCGCCTTGAAGAATCCCATCAGCAGCCAGACGGCGAACGGGATCGTGAAGGACGGATAGACGACGATCAGCGCCCACAGCCGGTCGCTGAGGTGCAGGTACTGGGCGACCACGCGCGACAGCGGCAGGAACAGCAGCGTCGGCGGGACGAGGTACGTGAGGAAGATGCCGACGCCGAGGGTGCGGCCGACGCGGCCGGCGAGCCGCGCGAGCGCATAGCCCGCCGGCAGCGCCACCGCGAGCGTGATCGCGACGACCATCACGCCGACGAAGCTCGAGTTCTTCAGCCACGTCAGGTAATCGGTGTGATGGAAGAGGAAGCCGAAGCTCGCGAGCGTCGGGCGGAAGCTCCACGTCTTCGCGGGGTTGTAGACGTCCACGTTCGACTTGAGCGACGTGACGCCCATCCAGATGAACGGGAAGCCGAGGACGACGGCGAAGGGGACGACGACCGCGTACGGGAATACCCTCTGCCGCCAGGCGCGCGTCACGTGACCTCCGCCCGGCGCGCGAAGACGAGCATCGCGATGGTGACCGCGGCCAGGAGGGGCAGCATGAAGAGCGCGATGGCGGCGCCCTCGCCGACGTTGCCCGAGACGATGCCGATCTGGAAGGCCCAGGTGGTCAGAACGTGCGTCGAGTTGAACGGGCCGCCGTTCGTGAGGATGTAGGGCACGATCATGTCGGTCGCCGTGAAGATGATCCCGAACAGCACCGCGACGAGCGCGATCGGGAGCTGCAGCGGGAGCGACACGTACCAGAACTTCTTCAGCCCCGTGGCGCCGTCGATCGCCGCCGCGTCGTCGACCTCCTGGGGAATGGACGAGATGCCGGCGAGGAAGATGACCGTCGCGAAGGGAATCGTCCGCCACGCCTGCACGGTGATGATCGACGACATCGCAGCCCTCGGCGTCCCGAGCCAGTTGGTCACGTTCGCGCTCGACTCGAGGTGCAGGTGCACGAGGAACCAGTTGAAGATGCTCGCCTCGGGGATGCCGGCGCCGTAGATCCAGTACCAGCCGGTCGCGGTGAGGGCGATCGGCGCCGCCCACGGCAGGAGGATGAAGAAGCGCAGGAACCAGCGCCCGCGGAAGCTGCGGACGAGCGCGTGCGCAAGCAGCCCGGCGCAGACGACCACAACCGCCTGGGAGATGGCCGTGAAGAGGAACGTGTGCCAGAGCGCGTTGCGGAAGATGGGGTCGTGCCACTCGGTGCGGAAGTTCGCGAAGCCCACCCACTTGCCGGTGAGCGAACCGCCGGTGGCGTCGGTGAAGCTCAGGTAGACCGCGAGCACGAGTGGGACGCCGACGAGGGCGCCGATGAAGAGGACGGCAGGGGAGATGAGGAGCGCCGCGAGGAAGCCGCGCCGTTCCGCCGCATACCGAAGCCCGCCAAAGCGGCTCCCCCGGGCCGCCACCGTTGCCATCTCGGCGCGGATTTTGCAATTCCGGCGGTAGGATCGCAACCCGTTAGTTACAAGGCGGTAATCTCCCGGCGTCATGGGGGGCATCGAGCTCGATGCGCTGACCAAGGTGTACGCGGACGGCACTCGGGCCGTCGACGCGCTCGACCTCGACGTCGCCGACGGCGAGTTCGTCGTCTTCGTCGGGCCGTCCGGCTGCGGGAAGACGAGCGCGCTACGGATGATCGCCGGGCTCGAGGAGATCACCTCCGGCGAGGTCCGGGTCGGCGGCGAGGTCGTCAACCATCTGCCGCCCCGGGCCCGGGACATGGCGATGATCTTCCAGAACTACGCCCTCTATCCGCACATGAACGTCTTCGAGAACATGGCGTTCGGGCTGAAGATGCGGGGGATCGACAGGGAGGAGATCCGGGGGCGCGTCGACCGCGCCGCCAGGATCCTCGGGCTGAGCGAGGTGTTGAAGAAGCGGCCGCGGCACCTTTCGGGCGGACAGCGCCAGCGGGTGGCGATGGGACGCGCGATCGTCCGGGAGCCTTCGGCGTTTCTCATGGACGAGCCCCTCTCGAACCTCGACGCCAAGCTGCGGGTGCAGATGCGGGCGGAGATCGCACGGATACAGCGCGACCTCGGCGTGACGACGATCTACGTCACGCACGACCAGAGCGAGGCGATGACGCTCGGCGACCGCGTGTGCGTGCTCCGCGGCGGCATCCTCCAGCAGGTCGACCGGCCGCAGGTGCTCTACGACCGTCCGGCGAACCTCTTCGTCGCCGGCTTCATCGGGTCGCCGGCGATGAACTTCGTCGAGGCGACGGTCGCGGGGGACGAGGTCACGTTCGGCCCGCACGCGCTCCCCGTCGTCGACCGTCCGGGGCTGAAGCGGTACTCGGGGAAGCGCGTCGCGCTCGGCATCCGGCCGGAGGACATGCGCGCCGGCGCTGCGAACGGGTCGGCGATCGACATCGTGGTCGACATCAAGGAGGACATGGGCTCGGAAGTGTTCCTCCACTTCGCGGTCGACGCGCCCCCGGTCAGGAACGAAGAGGTGCGCGACGTCGTCGGCGAGGAGGCGCTCGAGGCGGCGGACGAGCAGACGCACCATCACGGCTCGCCGTTCATCGCCCGCGTCGAGCGCGGCACGGCCGCGCGGGAGGGAGACCGGGTGAAGCTCACGGTCGACACGCGCCGCCTGCACTTCTTCGACCTCGAGACGGGGG
>Ga0187809_10000824_pt1 | contig 15493 bp, 18 predicted proteins | sample NC_wetland_sal_i_8_FD_132415 | JGI IMG/M metagenome (GOLD analysis project Ga0187809, IMG submission 132415) | Wetland sediment microbial communities from Neuse River Estuary, North Carolina, USA - ASW_4 | ecosystem: Environmental > Aquatic > Freshwater > Wetlands > Sediment | place: USA: North... | reverse complement strand
GTCTCCAGCCGGCATTCGACCAGGGAGGCGGTCGGCTCCTCCGGTTCAGGTCCGAAACGTTCCAGAACCTGATAGTGCGTCACGGCATGGCGGGCGTCAGGCTGCTCCGCGCGCACGACGGCTCGCAGCGTCCGGTCTTTCGAGGAGCGCCCGAGCGGCGCATCGATCGTGCCGGAAAAACGCGGCGGCGCTCCCCATATAAGGGCGACATAGGCCCGCTCCAGATCACCAGCCCGGCCATGATCGGCGAAGGCGGCGGCGAGTTCGCGATGCGCATGATCGGTCTTGGCGACGACCATGACGCCGCTGGTATCCTTGTCGAGGCGATGGACGATGCCGGGCCGCTTGACGCCTCCAATACCGGAAAGCGTATCGCCGCAATGGGCGATCAGCGCATTGACGAGGGTTCCGCTCCAATTTCCGGCTCCGGGATGAACGACCAGTCCGGCCGGCTTGTCGATGACGATAAGTTCCGAATCCTCATAAAGGATGGCGAGCGGAATGGTTTCCCCTTCGGGCTCCGCCGGTTCGGGCGGCGGGACGGCAATCGCCGCGACATCCCCCGCCACGATCTTGCGCTTCGGCTCGACGACCGGTTCCCCGCCGACCGTTACGGCGCCCTGGCGGATCAGCGATTGAACGCGGCTGCGCGAGAATTCCGGCGCGAGGGCTGACGCCAGCCATTGGTCGAGGCGCAGGCCGGCATCGGCGTCTCCCGCCGTCAGCACTTTCCTCTCGTCAGCGGCTTCGCTATCAGAGGCATTCATTCAGGCAACGAGACCAGGCAAATGGCAGGACAGGCAAACGACGACGAAAAACCGCTGGATCCGGCGGTGGAGCGGGTCCGGCGGCGGCTTATCCGTTTCATGGTCATCAATCTCGGCATTCTCTTCGTCGCCTTCGCGGTCGTTCTTGGCGCGATCATCTACAAGCTCTCGTTTGCCCCCAAAAAGGCGGCGGAGCAAGTTCGCGCTGTCCAGGTGCCGAATGGCAACGAGCCGATCACGGCGACGATCCCGCTGCCCGCCGGGGCGAGGCTGCTGTCGTCAAGCCTTTCGGGGAGCCGCGCCCTGCTTACCGTCGAACTAACGGACAAGAGCCAAACCCTCATCTTCTACGATCTGGAGGCCGGCCGCATCATCGGCAGCTATGCGCTCAAGCCGGCAGCGCAATAGCCGTTTTCAAATCGGCTGGCCCGCCAGTTCCTGGGTCAGCGCTTCCACCTTCGTCTGGGCGCTCCGCATCATCGGGTAGATGGCGAGGACCTTTTCATAGGCCTCCAATGCCCGCTTCTTGTGTCCGGTAGCCTCCAGGATTTGCGCCATGCCGGCAAGCGCGCCGAAATGGCGCGGCTCAAGCTGAAGCGTGCGGTCGATATCGGCCATCGATTTCGCGTAGTTGCCGTTCATGTAGTAGATGGTGGCGAGCTGGTTCCAGCCCTCGGCATATTTCGGGTCGAGCGCCACGACCTGGTTCAGGAAATCGAGCGCGACATTGTATTTCCGGTCCTCGATGGCCTTGGCCGACCATTGCATCAGGAGATCGACGGTGGCGCTACCCGAATCGAACCACAGTCGCCAGATCTGCTGGGCGGTAATCTGTGCCGCGTTTTCGTTGCTTTCGCGCTTCAATTGCTCGAACAGCTTGTCGAGCCGCGCCTTATGCAGCCCTTCCGGCGAGAGGGAGGCGGACGGCGCCTGTTTCGGCACAGGCGTCAATTCCTCCGCCGCGAGCGAAGGCGTGCCAGCCAGGGAGAGGACGAGAGAAGCAAAAATGCCAAGTTTCAGCATGGTCCCGAATTTAGAGCGGGACCATAGAGGTGCAAACTGAAATGCGCGTGAAAGGATCAGCCCTGGCGGGCCTTGTAGCGCGGCGCGGTCTTGTTGATGATGTAGACGCGGCCTTTGCGACGGACCATGCGGTTGTCGCGGTGGCGGGCCTTGAGCGCTTTGAGCGAGTTCTTGATCTTCATTTTGAGGCTCGTGATTTTCAGGCTCGGGCCCGTCGTCCGGGCCGTAAAACAAAGACGCGCCCACGGCGCGCCCAATTCGAGCCGGTCAATAAACGAGAAAGTTGACAGCTGTCAACTGCAAGCCTCGGCCCGGGCCGATCGGATGCGTCGACCGGGTCGCGGGAAAGCTCACGCGAGCGGCGCAACGACGCTCGGCTATTCCTTGGGCGAGATGCGGGTGAAATGCCCCATCTTGCGGCCGGGCCGGACGTCCTTCTTGCCGTAGAGGTGGAGAAGAAGGTCTGGTTCGTCGAGCAGCGCGCCCGCTTTCGCCACGTCGTCGCCGATCAGGTTCTCCATGACGCAGTCGGAATGCCGCTCCGGCGAGCCGAGCGGCAGACCGGCGACGGCCCTTATATGCTGCTCGAATTGCGAGACGGTGCAGGCGGCCTCGGTCCAATGGCCGGAATTGTGGACGCGCGGCGCGAATTCGTTGGCGAGAAGCCTGCCATCCTGCGTCACGAAGAATTCGACGCCGATCACGCCGACATAGCCGAGCGCATCGAGAAGCTGGTACGCCGCCTTGCGGGCTTCGGCGGCGATAGTTCCGCCGGCTCCGGCCGGCACAGTCGAACGCCGCAGAATGCCGTCGCGATGGACATTCTCCGCGGCGTCGAAGGCGGCCACCGCGCCATCCTGTCCGCGCGCGGCAATGATCGATATCTCCCGCTCGAACGGAACCAATTCTTCCATGATCAGCGGAACGCCGCCCATCGCGGCAAAGACCCCGTCGACAGCGCCGGGCGCGGACGCCCTGAACACGCGCTGGCCCTTGCCGTCATAGCCAAGACGCCGCGTTTTCAACACGCCATTGCCGCCGAAAGCGGCCAACGCCTCGCCTATGTCCCCGTCATTATCCACAGGATGGAACCGTGCTGTGGATATGCCGCAGCCGTTCAGGAAGCGCTTTTCCGTCAGCCGGTCCTGCGACACGTCGAGAGCCTTGGCTGGCGGGAAGACCGGCAATTGTCCCGCCAGGCGTTCGGCCGCATCGACCGGCACGTTCTCGAACTCATAAGTCACCACATCGGCGAGGCCGGCGAGTTTGTCGAGCGCCGCAGGATCCGCATAAGGCGCAGTGATCTGGCGATTGGTCATTTGCGCGGCCGGGCAATCGGGCTCCGGTTCGAGGACCGCCGTTTTGTAGCCGAGCCGCGCCGCCGCCACGGCCAGCATGCGGCCGAGTTGGCCGCCGCCGATGATGCCGATCGTGCTGCCGGGCGGGAGCGTGTTCATGCCGTGTCGCTCGGGATTTCGCCGACATCGGCGGTTTGCCTGGCGCGATAGGCGTCGAGCCGCTTGGCAAGCGCGTCGTTGGAAAGGGCAAGGACGGCAGCGGCAAGCAGCGCGGCATTGACCGCACCCGATCGGCCGATCGCCAGCGTTCCGACCGGTATGCCGGCCGGCATCTGGACGATGGAAAGCAGTGAATCCTGACCCGAAAGCGCTTTCGATTCAACGGGAACGCCGAAGACGGGGAGGGGCGTCAATGCGGCGGTCATTCCCGGCAGGTGGGCCGCGCCGCCCGCGCCTGCAATGATGATCCTGAAGCCCGCCGCCCTGGCGCCTTTCGCGAAGTCGTAGAGCCGTTCCGGCGTGCGGTGGGCGGAGACGATGCGCGTGGCAAACGATATGCCGAGCGCCTCAAGCGTCTCGGCGGCGTGGCGCATCGTCGGCCAATCCGATTGGCTGCCCATGATGATGGCGATATCGGCCTGTTCCATCCTGCCTGTCCTTCAGCCGCCGAATAGAGGAATGTGGCGGCTGGAGCAAGGCCAAAGCCTAGGAGCGCCCATTCTTCAGGCTGGCCGGCCTCAGGCGATGATATCGGGGATGATCTTGTCTTCCAGGCGCATCATCTTGTCCTTGAGCGCCAGTTTCTTCTTCTTCATGCGCTGGATTTGCAGGGGATCGCAACTCATGGCGATCATGGCGTTGATGGCCGCATCGAAATCGGCATGCTCCTGCTTCAACCGCGCGAATTCGAGGCGAATCTCGGCCTGATCCTGTTCCGACATCTGTGACCGTCTGTAAACTTTCCGGCGCCCCAAAGCGCCCTTTTGGGCGGGACCGGCGTCAAATCACGGCCGGCGTCGTCATATATCACATTTTGCCGGGTATTGAAATCTTCATGAAGAGACGTTCGACATTGCCACATTCTGGTGGCACACTCCCAAACGGCCGCCCGGTAGCTGCGGAGCATCGAGGAACCGCGTTGCCAAGCCGGTCAGTTCGACGAGGAAACCGGAAAAGGGAGAACAGTAATGCCGCTTGCTTCTCATCTCTCTGAGTTGAAGAGAAAGCATGGTGAGCTCGATCGCGAGATCACCGAAGCTATGGCACACCCGTCAACCGACGACCTCGAGGTAGCGACGCTGAAGCGACGCAAGCTCGCCCTGAAAGACGAAATAGAGAAGCTCACCTCCCAACAGACGAGGCACTGACGGCCGGAAAGGCCGTTGCTCGTTTCCGGGCAGGCCAACATGCTGCGGCCTGTCCGGCAACCACTAGGAATCGGTCCCAAACCCCATATCGAGGCAGCGGAGCCTGAGAGCTCCGCGCCGAATGTCGTCTTGCAGCCTCGGCCTGCGCCAGCCTGCCGGAAGCAGCCTTCGCCCTCATTTCCAAGGACGTCGTCCCGTTGATGCGGGAGATGGGGCGATCGCCGCGCCCAAAAGCGGCCGGCAAACAAAAAAACCGGCCCTGAGGACCGGTCCTTTAATTCCGATGCTGGGAAAGCTCAGCTTTCCTTGGGCGTCAGCACCTGGCGTCCGCGATACATGCCGGTCTTCAGGTCGATGTGATGCGGGCGGCGCAGTTCGCCGGAATTCTTGTCCTCGACATAGGTCGGCGCCTTCAGCGCGTCGGCCGAACGGCGCATGCCGCGCTTGGACGGCGAGGTCTTTCGTTTGGGTACAGCCATGATCCTGCTCCAATGATCTGCCAAGCACCCGGCGGTCCATCGAGGGGACGGAGCAAGCCGAGGCTGAATGTGAAAGTCGCGTGCCTATACACGCTGACGCGGCATTTGACCAGCGCCCCAGCGCAAAAAATTCCCCGCCGGTTCAGTCGAGGCAGGTCACATGGCTGCTGGCGTAGCGCGCCGTGCGGCGTTCGATCAGGGTCGCGAGCCGCCTTAGCCCGGCGCTCGGCCTTTCGGGATGCCGGAGATAGGGATTGGGCAGGGTGACGGCGAGGAGCGCGCCCTGCCTCTTGCCGAGAGCGCTCGCGGGCCGTCTGAAATGATATTCGGCCGCCGCCTGCGCGCCAAAGATTCCGGGGCCCCAGCGGACGATGTTGAGGTAGATTTCGAGGATCCTGCGCTTCGAGAGGACGGCGTCGAAATAAAGCGCCAGTGGCGCCTCGAGCGCCTTGCGCAGATAGGAACGTCCGCCCCAGAGGAAGAGGTTCTTGACCGCCTGCATGGGGATCGTGGAAGCGCCCCGCGTTTCCTCGCCAGCCAGCGTATCGTCGACCACCATGCGCATCTGCCGCCAGTCGATGCCGTTGTGGCGGCAGAACTGGCCGTCTTCGGACATGATCACCGAGCGGATGAGATTGGGCGATATCTGGTCGAGCGACACCCATTCCCGCTTGTAGGGACGGGAAAGGATGATGTCCTTCAGCATCGGTGTGGAAATCGGATGCACGGAGGGAATGGCGTAGACCAGCGTAAGCACAAGCGGGATCATGGCGAGGCCGACCAGGAAAACCGCGATCCTGATCAGCCAGCGTGCGGCCTTGCCGCGTGCCGGCTGCCTTCCCTGACGGCGGATCCTGATGGCGCCTGTCATCCACGACCTGATCTTGTTCCCGGCGCTCGCGCTCACATCCCCGCCTCTCTTCGGTCCTGACATAAAGTCCAATGCCGATCGGCGCAACGTCAGCCCAATGGACAGGCTTGACCGCCAGGAGAATTAACGCCATCGCTGCGGACATGAACGGAGATACGTCACGGAATTTGCCCGACGCGCTCGGCCGGAACGCCCTCAGGGTGGAAGCCTTTCTCAGGAAAGCGCTCGACGACCGGCCGGCAAGCGGGGAAACGATGCGGCCGGCGCGGCTGATGCAGGCAATAAGGCACGGCGTCCTCAATGGCGGCAAACGCTTCAGGCCCTTTCTGGTCATGGAAAGCGCGGCTCTTTTCGAGGCCGATGAAAATGCGGCGGTGAGGGTGGCCGCGGCGCTCGAATGCGTCCATTCCTATTCGCTCATCCACGACGATCTGCCGGCGATGGATGATGACGACCTGCGTCGCGGCCTGCCCACGGTTCATAAGGCGTTCGATGAAGCGACGGCGATTCTTGCGGGCGACAGCTTGCTGACTTTCGCCTTCTCGCTCCTGGCGGAGCGGAAGACGGAAATCTCCCCGGCCGCCAGTCTCGAACTGATTGGCCGCCTTGCCTCCGCGGCGGGTATGGGGGGCATGGCAGGCGGACAGGCGCTTGATCTCGCAGCCGAAACCCACGCTCCGGACGAGACCGGCATCATCACGCTGCAGGCGATGAAGACGGGCGCCCTGATCCGCTATGCCTGCGAAGCGGGACCTATCATCGCGGGAGCGGGCGCCGACCACCGCGAAAGGCTCTCGGCCTTCGGCGATGCGATCGGTCTCGCGTTCCAATTGGCCGACGATCTCCTCGATCTCGAAGCCAACGCCGAGATGATGGGCAAGGCGACGGGCAAGGACGCGGCGCGTGGCAAGGCCACGCTTGCAGCCCTTCATGGCGTGGAGTGGGCGCGGAAGCAGCTCAACGGGCTCGTCGACCAGGCGAAGGAGGTGCTTGAGCCTTACGGCGAGCGCGCGTACCTGCTCCGGCAAGCCGCCGGCTTTGTCGCCAGCCGCCGAAACTGAGAACGCCGGTTGAAGAGCCATCCGCCTGCCACCGACTGCACGAATTTTTAACGTTAATCGGGCGTAGTTCGGCCGACGCAGTTTTCTTGCTTCGCGGAGCATTCGTGTGCCGGCCTACGCCTCCTTCATTCGTTCCATACGCATACGCTATCTCTCCGGCCTGCTGATCTTCGCGGTCGCCGCCACTTTCGTGCTGTTCATGCTCAACCAGAACGCGGCGCTGCGGCGCGCGATCGACGGTTTCGCGGCCCATCTCGGCAATCTCCTGGTCGATGAGAGGAATGCGCTCAATTTCGCCGGTTATTCGAACTCCGCCTGGGCGACGGTCGATCGCAGGCAATTGCAAGACGCCGCGAAAGCCCATGCCAGACGCCTGCGCAGCGATATCGCCTCGCTGGAAGCGGAAAGCGCGGCTATCCGCCCGCACCTTTCAAAGGCCGGCAAGGACGCGATCGAGGCCGCCTCCGTCAACGACGATTTGTTCTGGACCTCGCGCGATATTGCCTCCAACCTGGACAAGCTCGCCGAAACCGACGGGGCGAGCGACCAGCTCTACCGCGCCATTCGAAACCAGTTCGACTGGTTTGCCCAACCCATGCTGGACAGGGTCCGCAACGCCATCGAGGAGGAGCGCAAGGCCGCCGAATGGGACAACAACCGTCTTCTGACGTTCGGAAGCCTGCTTATTGTCCTCGCGATCGCTCTGGTGGGTATCTGGATATTCCGCCCGATGGAAGCCGCGATCCGCCGCGCTTTCCGGACGGCGGACCTCGCGATCAAGCGGGCGGAAGCCGCCGACCGGGCGAAATCGGAATTCCTCGCCAATATGAGCCACGAGATCCGCACCCCGATGAACGGCGTGCTCGGAATGGCCGAACTCTTGACCAAGACGGATCTCAATTCACGCCAGAGGATGTTCACCGACGTCATCGTCAAATCCGGGAACGCGCTGTTGACGATCATCAACGACATCCTCGATTTCTCCAAGATAGACGCCGAACAACTCACTTTGGAGAAAGCGCCGTTCAACCTTTCCGAAGCGGTCGAGGACGTCGCTACGCTGATTTCGGCCAAGGTCGCGGAAAAGGATCTGGAACTGATCGTGCGGGTCGATCCGAAGCTGCCGCAGGAGGTCATCGGCGATGTTGGCCGTTTCCGGCAGATCATCACCAACCTGCTCGGCAATGCGGTGAAATTCACCGAAAGAGGGCATGTGCTCATCGATGTTTCGGGCACGAACCGGGACGGTTCGGTGGCGCTTAGCGTACGCGTCGAGGATACCGGCATCGGCATACCCGACGAGAAGCTGAAGACCGTCTTCGAGAAATTCGCGCAAGTCGACAGCACCTCGACCAGGCGCTACGAAGGAACGGGCCTCGGCCTCGCCATCGCCTCCCGGCTTGTCCAGTTGATGGGCGGTAGGATTGAGGTCGAAAGCACCCTTGGGCGCGGATCGGTCTTCCGCTTCACCATCATGCTCCAGCCGCACGAAACGGGCGAGCGCAAAGAAGTGGTGCCTGTCGACATAAGCGGCGCGCGCGTGCTGATCATCGATGACAATACGGTAAACCGGCAGATCCTTTCGGAGCAGGTCCGCAGTTGGGGCTTTGACTGCGCCGCCGCCGAGAGCGGCCTTGTCGCGCTCGCCTTCCTGCAGAAATGCGTGGAAATAGGCGCACGCGTCGATTGCGTCATCCTCGATTACCAAATGCCCGTGATGAACGGCGCCGAGGTCGCCAGGGAGATGCGCAAGGTGCGCGGCATGGAGCAGATACCAATCCTGCTGCTGACCTCCGTCGACCAGATCGATTTCGGCAGGTTCTCGGTCGAGTTCGGAATGGCGGCCTATCTCACCAAGCCAGCCCGCTCGGCGGTGCTTTTCGACACGCTCGTTTCGGTCATCAAGAGGGGGCGGCAGAAGCTGGCCCAGCCCCTGACGCTTGCTCCCGCCCAAACCGCGACGCCGGCGATGGACAAGGTCACGGAGATCATCCCCGCCGCGCGTCCGAAGCCGGTGGATATCCTTGTCGCCGAGGACAATGAGGTCAATCAGCTTGTCTTCAGCCAGATCCTCGACGATTTGAAGCTCTCCTACCGGATTGCCGCCAATGGAAGGACCGCGCTCGAACTTTACCGTGCGCTCTCGCCCAAGCTCATCCTCATGGACGTCTCCATGCCCGAAATGAACGGCTTCGAAGCGACTAAAGCCATCCGCCGGGAGGAGAACGGCAGGATGATCCGCACGCCCATCATCGGCATAACCGCGCATGCGTTGAAGGGCGACCGGGAAAAATGCCTCGATGCCGGCATGGACGATTATCTCTCCAAGCCGATTTCGCCTGACAGGTTGGCGCAGAAGATCGCGACATGGACGGAAGAGCCGCCGGCGTCGCTGAGCGCCTGAGCCTTGGGGCGACCGCTCACCGGTTCCTGAGCACGACGCAGGAGCCGCCGGCCTTGTGCAGCGCCTCGCAAATCGTGTTCGCCTCGCTTCGGCTGTCGGCGCCGATCCTGACGGCATAGACGCCGCGCCGTCCCATCGGCGTCCGCACGCGGCTGACGACCGGTTCATATTGGGCCAGAAGCCTGGGATAGCGCGCCTTGACGCGCATCCAATGTCCCACAGCGGCTGAGCGGCGGAAATTGCCGGCGACCTGGATCCCCCAGGGCTTGACGTTGATATGCGCCATCGGAACGGTAGCCGCCATGATGATCGGCAGCCTGCGGCAGGATTGCTCGAAGGAAAGCTTGGCGTCCAGGGGCTTGACCGTCGCATGGTGCGATCGGTCGGTGAAATTGTCGACCGGCTCGCCGAGAATATCGAGCACGTAATCCTCCGTCTCGATCGGTAGGAAGCCGCCGGACAAGAGCCAGTGGGAAACCCGGTTCTCGCCGGCATTATAGGCGGCCGCCGCCAGGCCGAGATTGCCATAATCCTTGCGCAACGCCGCCAGATAGGCGGCGGAAGCGGGCAGCGCCTGATCGAGATCGAAAGGATCGGCAAGGCCGCGCAGTTTCGCCGTCCCCGGCATGAACTGCGCTATTCCCTCGGCGCCGACGGGACTGACCGCATTGGCGTCGAAACGGCTTTCCTTCCAGATCAGCCGGGCGAAGAAGTCGCGTGGCAGGCCGTTTGCGTCAGCTTGCTGTTCGATCAGATCACAGATGTGATCGATGCCCTTGTCGGCCGAATTCGGCGCGCTGGGGCCAGCAACGGCCTTCCCACCCGATATTGCGGAACCGAACATCGCGACAAGCGCAATTGCGGCAAAAAGCCCCTTAGAGACCTTCATGGTTAGCGGGAAACAGAATCGTTTCCATCTGATCATGAAAGGCTCTATTGCGCCGCCACCGAAACGCCACGGCCGAACCGCTGCTCGATATAGTCGGCGACCATTTTCTGGAAATCTTCCGCGATCGCCGATCCGCGCAAGGTCGTCACCTTACGGCCATCGATGAAGACCGGCGCGGCGGGCGTTTCGCCCGTTCCAGGCAGCGAAATGCCGATATCGGCCTGCTTGGATTCGCCGGGGCCATTGACGATGCAGCCCATCACGGCAACGTGGAGCGCCTCAACGCCCGGATATTTGGCGCGCCATATCGGCATGTTGTCGCGAATGTCGCCCTGGATCTTCTGCGCCAGTTCCTGGAAGACGGTCGAAGTCGTGCGGCCGCAGCCGGGACAGGCGGCGACGATCGGCACGAACTGGCGGAAGCCCATGGTCTGCAAGAGTTCCTGCGCCACCTGCACCTCGCGCGCGCGGTCGCCACCCGGCTCGGGCGTGAGAGAAATGCGGATCGTGTCGCCGATTCCCTGCTGCAAAAGAATGCCCATCGCCGCGGAGGAGGCGACGATGCCCTTCGTGCCCATGCCGGCCTCGGTCAAGCCGAGATGCAGCGCATGATCGGAGCGCTTCGCCAGTTCCGCGTAGACCGCGATCAAATCCTGCACCTGGCTGACCTTGGCGGAAAGGATGATCCGGTCGCGTGGCAGGCCGATCTCCTCGGCGAGCGCCGCCGAGATCAGCGCCGACTGGACGATTGCTTCGCGCGTGACCTCTTGCGCGGAAAGCGGCGAGCCGTTCTTCTGGTTGTCGTCCATCAGCCGCATCAGGAGTTCCTGGTCGAGCGAGCCCCAGTTCACGCCGATCCTGACCGGCTTGCCGTAGCGGATCGCCATTTCGATGATGGCGCCGAACTGCCGGTCGCGCTTTTCCCTGAAGCCGACATTCCCTGGATTGATGCGGTATTTGGCGAGCGCCTCCGCACAGGCCGGGTGCTCGGCAAGAAGCTTGTGGCCGATATAGTGGAAATCGCCGATCAGCGGCACGTTGATGCCGAGCCGGTCGAGGCGCTCCCTTATATGCGGAACGGCGGCGGCGCTCTCGTCGCGATCGACCGTTATGCGCACCAGTTCCGAGCCGGCGCGGTGAAGCGCCGCGACCTGCGCCACCGTCTGGTCGACATCGGCGGTATCCGTATTCGTCATCGACTGGACGACGACCGGCGCATCGCCCCCAACCATGATCCCGCCTACATCGACGGCGACGGAGCGTCTGCGCGGGAAGGGAAGAGGCTGATACTCTGTCATGGGATCGAACTCGCGGTGCTGCCTGTCGGTCGAAATGGATCACATGCACCCGAATTTCAATAATCGCCGCCGCCCATTCGGACAAGGCTTTTGGCTATGAAGCGGGCACGAGCATTCTACGCAACGTGCCGTCCTTCAGCCAGAACTGATGGAACAGCGCCGCCGCCGCGTGAATGGAGATCAGCACGATGAGAACCGGCCTGCCCCAGGAATGGATGTCGCCATAGGGGTCGCCGACATAATAGCCGAGCAGGCCGAGCACGGGCATGGCGAGGAGGACGACGTAAAAGAGCAAGTGGCTTGCTTCCGCGGCCTTCCTCATCCAGCGCGGTCCCGACGCCCCCGGCTCCGGGACGTTCCGGGTCAAGCGGAGCAGAAGGCGCAACAGGACAAGCGCGAGGATCGTGATGCCGATCCAATAATGAAAACTCGCCCAGCTTCGGACGGAAGCATTGATCGCCATTCCGCGATGTTCGAGATGCAGAAGGTGCGACATGCTGTCACCGAACACGAGTTGGAACAGAACAAGAAGGGCGATCAGCCAATGCAGAAGGATTTGTGAAGCGGAGTAGCCGGAACGGAAGGGCGAAGCCATTTGACGTCTCTTTGTGATTGAAAGCGGACCTGGGCAGACGCATGCCTGATAATGTCATAATTTGGAATCGTTCCAATTTATGACTATCACGGCGGACAATGGCAGCCGCTCGCTTCATTTGCGTTATCCGGTCCATCATGTTGACGGCATCGCGCCGCCGGACCTATTGAGCTGCTGCATTGCACAATGGCCGAGCGGAGGAAAAAGGCATCATGGATAGGATCAGAACGGCTGTCGTCACCGGTTCCAATTCGGGTATCGGGTTGGCGATAGCGGAAGCGCTCGCCAGCGCCGGGCACAATGTGGTGCTGAATTCCTTCACCGACAGCAAGGAGGATCACGCGCTGGCGGCCGAGATCGCCAGAAAGAACGGCGCCGACGCCATCTACATCAAGGCCGACATGACAAATCCGGAGGAATGCCGGCGACTGGTCGAGAAGGCCGCCGATCGCTTTGGTTCAGTGGACATTCTGGTCAACAATGCGGGCATCCAGCACGTCGCGCCGGTCGAATCGTTCCCCGTCGAGAAATGGGACGCGATCATCGCCATCAATCTGACCTCGGCGTTCCACACCACGGCGGCGGCGATCCCGCATATGAAGAAGGCCGGCTGGGGACGGATGATCAACATCGCCTCCGCCCATGGCCTCCGCGCATCACCCTTCAAATCGGCCTATGTCGCGGCGAAGCACGGCATAATCGGCTTCACAAAGACGGTCGCGCTCGAGCTTGCCGAGCACGGCGTCACGTGCAATGCGATCTGCCCGGGCTATGTGCTGACTCCGCTTGTCGAGGCGCAGATTCCCGATCAGATGAAAGCCCACAACATGGATCGCGATACCGTCGTTCGCGACGTGATGCTGGCGAAGCAGCCGACCAAGGAATTCGTCACCGTCGAGCAGGTCGGGGCGCTCGCGGTGTTCCTAGCGTCGGATGCCGCGGCTTCCATCAACGGTACGCCCGTTTCCATCGACGGAGGCTGGACCGCCGAATAAGAGGACGGCTCCAACCCTTATTTCCGGGCCAGCCAACATCTGATAAGGTCCGCCGCTACGTTGAGGCTGAGTTTCGAAAGCCTCAGCGCCGATCGCGCATTCATTTCGGGAGGAGACAAGGGGGAACCGGAAGTGACGCTCGGCACCATTCTTCTCATCATATTGATTCTCATCGTGCTCGGCTCGGTTCCGACATGGCCCTATTCGCGCGGCTGGGGATACGGGCCATCCGGCATCGTCGGCATCATTCTCGTCATCGTCATCATCCTGATCCTCGTCGGTAGGATTTGAAGGCGGCGCTTCGGTCGTCTCAGGCCGCTTTCTTCGCGTGAAGCCGCGCAATGCCGAGTTCGGCGATCGCATCGGCGACCGCTGTCCCGAGCGGCGTGTGCGGAACCTGCCCGATCATGCCGGCCAGCCGGCCAGGCGCGAGCCGGTGCGCCTCGAAACGCAGATAGGCCATGGAGAGGATCGCCCGCCACATCGGGTTGAAGGGGCTGCCAAGCCGAAGCATCCACCAAGGCATCGACTGCAGGTAAAGGGACTCCCCCATCACACTTTGCGCCGCCGCCTTCATTTCCAGATCGGTGACGGCATGGCCGGCGAAATTGAGGCTTTCGAAAGCGCCGAGCTTCTGCCGATTGTCTCCCAGCGCGACGAATGCGCGCGCAAGATCGGGCAGATAGGCCCATTCATGGACGAGGTCGATCTTGCCCGGCGCGGTGTAGATGCCCTTGGCGAGTTTCGACGCCACCACGAGATCGAACCACGAGCCAGTCCCCTTCCCGCCGAAGAAATCGCCGGCACGCAGAATGGCGGTTCTGACGCGGCCGGCCTCGGCTTTGCGCCGAAAAAGCGTTTCCATGGCGACGCGGATGCGTCCTTTTTCTGTTGTCGGATGCTGCGGCGTGTCTTCAGTCAGCACCGCCGGGATCGGCGAACCGAAATTATAGACCGTGCCGGGAAAGAAATGATGCGCGCTGGCGGCGGCACAGGCCGCCATGACGTTTTCGGCCATCGGCAGGCAGGACGTCCAGTCCGAATAGATCGGACTCAATCCGTTGAAAACGATCTCCGCGCCGGCAACGGCAGCGATGAGGGCATCCCGGTCGAGCGCGTCGGCAATGGCGATTTCCGCGCCAGCGAGTTCGGCTGGAACCTTGCCGTCTCGCGTGACCGCCCGCACGTCGTAACCTGCGTCGAGGAAGGCCTTGGCGACGGCGCGGCCGATACGGCCCTTTGCGCCCAGAACAGCAATCCGTGTCATCTCTACTCTCCATGATCGGAAGTTGATGACCGGTATATTGTTCATTCATTATCGCATTTAAATTGACAAAATTCGAGCAGCTAATATTCAATAGTGAATATGCAAGATCTTGATTGGAACCTGATCAAGGCTTTCCTCGCGGTTGCCCGCACCGGCAGCCTCTCCGCCGCGGCGCGGATGCTCGGCGCCAGTCAGCCGACGCTCGGCCGCCATATCGCCGAACTGGAGACCGTGACGGGACTGGTGCTCTTCCGGCGCGGCCGTGCCGGCTATGAGCTCACGGAAAGCGGCATTGCGCTGATGGCCCGCGCCGAGGAGGTTGCCGACAAGGCGACCGCTTTCTCACGCCTGGCGCTCGGCCAGACAACTGAAACCACGTCGGGTACCGTCCGCATCGCCGCCAGCGAAATCGTCTCGGCCTATGTGCTGCCTCGGATGCTGGAGCGCTTCCTGCGCCACGAACCGTTGATCGAGATCGAACTGGTGGCAAGCAACCAGGTGGAGAACCTGCTTCGGCGCGATGCCGACGTCGCGATCCGCATGGTCGAACCTGCGCAACTCGATCTCCTCGCCCGGCATGTCACCGACATACCGCTCGTCGCCTGTGCGGCGAAATCCTATCTCGCCGGACGCGCCGCGCCACGCACGCTTGCCGATTTGGCCAGCCACAAACTCGCCGGTTTCGATCGCGGTACGGACATCATCACCGCCTTCGGCCGCTATGGCCTCAACGTCGACCGGCACGCTTTTCGTTTCCGCTGCGATAACCAGATCGTCTTGTGGGAGGCGGTTCGCGCCGGCAACGGCATCGGCTTCGGCCAGGAACCGCTGGCGCGTCGCGATCCGGCAATCGAGATCGTCCTGCCCGATCTGAAGCTGCCGTCTCTGCCCGTCTGGCTCGCAATGCACCGCGACGTGCGCACCTCGGCGCGCATCAGGCGGGTGGTGGATTTCCTGTATGACGAACTGAAACGCTATGCCTCGCCATGAAAGGGCGGCTGGTCTGCGGCGCGCGCCAGCCCCGCAAGGAAGAAGACCACCAGCAAAAGCGCCGGCAGCGCCGTGAAGACGGCGGCGAAGCCGAAATGGCCGCCCGCGAAGCCGATGACCGACGGGGCGAAGAGGATTCCCGTGTATCCCATCAGGCTGACGGTGCTGAGACCCGCCGCGGTGGACAGG
>Ga0187809_10000823_pt1 | contig 15494 bp, 18 predicted proteins | sample NC_wetland_sal_i_8_FD_132415 | JGI IMG/M metagenome (GOLD analysis project Ga0187809, IMG submission 132415) | Wetland sediment microbial communities from Neuse River Estuary, North Carolina, USA - ASW_4 | ecosystem: Environmental > Aquatic > Freshwater > Wetlands > Sediment | place: USA: North... | reverse complement strand
GGCGCACCCGCTTGGCGTAGTCCGGCCCGCTGTTCGCACCGGCAGCCGACATGTCCGCGACGAAGGCGGCCACCGTCTGCTCCCAGGCCAGCACGGGGGTCACCGGGCACGCTCGAGGGCTTCAAGGGTGGTGCGCATCGAACTGGTCGTGGTCTGCACGTAGACAGCCGTCGTCGCCGGCCGCGAGTGGCCCAGCAGGTCCTGCACGGCGCACACATCGCGCTCGAGCCCGTAGGCACGCGTGGCGAACCGGTGCCGCAGCTTGTGGGCTGTGTAGCCGGGCGGCAGCAACCGGGAGATGACACGTCCGACGTGCGGACTGGTCAGATGCCCGCCGGTCCGGTTGGGGAAGACCCAGCCGCCACAGCGCCGGCCAGCCGCGCGCAGCTCGTCGGCCAGCTCGTCGCTGAGCGGCAGCGCGCGGACCTTGGCGCCCTTGCCCTGGACCGTCAGCCACCACCCGTCCACCTCGTCGTGCAGGTCGTCGACGTGCACGGCCGCCACCTCGGCGCACCGCAGGCCGAGGTCGCCGGCCAGACGCACCAACAGCCGATCGCGAGATGTGGGCGCCAGCGCGAGCGCCGCAGCGTAGTCCGCTTCCCGCACGGGCCGCGGCCGAGGCGGCAACTCCGGGAACCGCGGCACGTTGCGCGTCGGGTCCTGCCCCGTCATGCCCTCGCGGACGGCCCAGCCGTAGAACCCCGCGGCGGCCTTGCGGTAGCTGCGCTGCGTCGCCGGCGCGTGCTCCGTCAGCCAGCGGCACAGGTCCCGGCCGTCGAGGTCCCAGGGACCGGAGTCCGGACAGCGCCCCGCCAGGGTCTGCAGCTCGCGCCGGTACAGGCGGACGGTGCTCAGGGCGAGCCCCCGAGCCCGCAGGTGATCGGAGTAGGCGGACAAGGCGGCCGGCCAGGTGGTCGGCATCGTGACGGCGTTCATGAGCCCCTCTCTCGTCGTACTAACACACGCTAACACTTGTTAGCAGATGTTAGCGACGGTGAGTGAGGGTATGTCGCTGCCCGATCAGTAGCCGCGCTTCTCCAACTCGGCCTCGAGGGCCCGCTGGATGAGGAAGTTCTGCGGCACGCCCGTCTCGGCGCAGCACCGCTGCAGCCGGTCGTACAGTTCCTCGCTGACGCGCGGACCCAGCTGGCGGCTGCGACCGCCAGCGGCCGGCTTGGCCGGCGCTGCGGGAGCGGGTGCCGGCTCGGCAGGGTGCACCCCGTTGTCGGGCGCCGGCGTCAGGCCCGCGACGTCTGGCAGCTCGAGGTGAGCGGGCTTGCTCGTGGGCTTGGCCATCAGGCCACCACCTCCCGGGGTGTCAGGTCGGCCGCCTCCAGCAGCCGGCCGGTGATGCGTTCGTGCACCTCCACGACGTCGCGGGCCTGGGCGCCGTAGGCCCGTAGCGGGGCGTGCGCTCCCTCGGCTTGGCGCACCACCGCGCGCCGCGGCACGACCTCCCACAACGTCGCGCCGTACTGCTCGCGCAGCTGGCCCAACAGTTCGCCAGCGCGAGCCTCCCGGCCCGGCACGTTGGTCGCCACCACGCCCAGCAGCGCTGGTGCGCCGGCGCCTCGCTGGGCTGCCACCCGGTACACGGACTCGGCGGCCTTGGGCAGCGCCTCCAACGCGTTGTCGGCCAACTCGGAGACCAGCAGCACCCCGTCCGCGGCGTGCAGGGCCGCCAACCACAGCGTGCCCAGGCTCGGCGGGCAGTCCACCACCACGAGGTCGTAGTGCGCTTCGGCGCCCGACAGGGCCACGGCCAGCCGCTCGTCGACGCCCTCGAACGCCTCGGCTCCGCGGCGGGCCAGGTCGGCGCTGGCCGGCACCACGTGCAGGCTCGGCGCCCAGTAGTCGCCGGCCGCGGTGACCACCGCCAGCGCGGTGCCGGCCTTGCGGTCCGAGCCCGCGCCGGGCACCGCGTGGTACAAGGCGTCGGACACCGTCAGGTCCTGCGTCGTGCCGAACGGCGTAGGCGCCTGCCGCGGCGTCGCGTCCGTCAGCGTCGTGGCGTTCGCCTGCGGGTCCAGGTCCACCAGCAGCACCCGCAGCCCGTGGCCAGCGGCCTCGTCGGCGACGTTCGCCGCCGTGGTCGTCTTGGCCACGCCGCCCTTCTGGTTGCCCACTGCGACGACGTACACCATGGCCCCTCCCGTTAGCACCCGTTAGCAGGTGTGAGCACTTGCTCACACGAGGCTAGCTGCGTGCGCGGCGGAAAGCACCTGGTGGCGGCGTCGACGCGCCGACGTCCAACGCGGACGGGTGTCGAGGAATCTCAACACCCGTCGACGCACACCAGGCCGTCCGGCGTGTTCGGGCGGCGCGAGCCCGGCCGCGGCCGCAGCTCGAGGCGGCCCGCCGCGCGCAGCCGGTGGACCGCGGCGATGGTGCGCTGCGCCGATGCGCCCCGCAGCGTGCCGGCCAGGTGCTTGGTCGTGGTCAGCGGGTGCGCGCGGACGTGGTCGAGCACGACCTGGTCTAGCTCGTCGTCGTTGAGCGGCGTCGGAGGCCGCCAGTCGCCGAGCTCGCCGGCGTCGTACAGCCGGTGCGCCGCGCGCGAGCGACGCCAGGTGTCGCCTGGTCCGCTAGCGACGAGCTCGGTCCAGCTCGCCGCCGGGTGTGCGGCCGCGTACCCGCGCAGCTGCTGTTCCAGCTCGTCGTCGCTCACCTGCCCGGCAGCCACGGGCCGGCCTGGCGTCGCGCCGCTGGCCGCCGGGCCGAGCAGGTACGCCCCGCGGCCGCGGCCGTCGCGGCCCAGGTGCGCCTTGTCGGAGGCCACCAGCCGCTCGAGCGACGCGCGCAGCTTGTCGCGGCTACACACGTGCAGCAGCTCCAGCCGGCGGAACGTCTGCGCGCCGCCGCCCAGCGCCTCGAGCACCGCGGCATCCACGACGTCGGGCGGCGCCGCCGCGGCGCTGCGCACTGTCGCGGCGCTCCGCACCGGGACGTCGAGCACCTCGACCAGCACAGGCGCAGCATCGAGGACCTCGGCGAGGCGGGCCTGTGCCCACAGCGGGATCCGGCGGCCGTTCTCCCAGCCGATGACCTGGTGCCGGGTGTAGCCGGCCAGCTCCGCGAGCTGGGGCTGCGTCATGCCGGCGCCGATGCGTCGATCGTGCAGCTGCTCGCGCGTCAGCAGCTCGGCTGACGCCGGGCCCGGGTACAGCCGGCCGTGACGCCGCCCACGCTCGCCCGTCCACTGCTCGTGCAGCCGTCCGGCGTCGAGCAGCTCGCGCAGGCGGCGTCGGAACGTTGGGTTCGTCGAGTAGCCCAGCGCAGCCGCCAGCTCGCGCGGCCACAGCCCAGGAGCCACCTCCACCTGCGCGGCGATCTCGTCGAGCGCGTCGACGTAGCGTGTCGACCGCTGGCGTGCCCACTCGAGCGTGCGCGCCGCCTCGGCTGCGGCGTGCCCCGGCACCTCGAGGCCGGACGCTCGGCCGGCGTCCTGCTCCCAGCGCGCGTAGGTCGAGCGCGTCACCCCGATGTGGCGTGCGAGGTCGTACTGGCTCAGCCCCGCCGTGAGCCGGGCCGCCCGCAGTTCGTCGACGAGCACGCGCTGCGAGGGAGTCGCGGCCGGGGCGGGTCCGGGGTAGACGTGCCACACCGGATGCCGGGAGACGTACTCGCGGCGCTCGTGCAGCAAGCCGGCATCCTCGGCTTGCTTGAGTGCGTCGCGGCCCACCGGCGAGGACTGCACCAGCTGCCAGGGGGTACGGCCGGGCCGGGCGCGCACCCGCGCCACCAGCGCGTAGACGCGATCGTCAGGACGTCGCGCCGGACGCGGCCGCCGCGGCGCCTGCGCTGCCTGCTGTGCCCGTTCGAGCCCGTCGCGTAGCTGCCGCGCCTTGGCCGCCGGCATGACCTGCTCGCCGGACTCCCACCGCTGCAGCTGGCGGCGCGATACGCCCATGGCAGCCGCCAGTCGGGCGGCCGAGACGCCTGCCCGCTCGCGCAGGCGCCGCAGCTCGCCGGGCGGCATGCCTGGCTCGCTGACCAGCACCTCGTCGCCGGGCCCGACGTACAGGCCCTGGACGGTGCGCAGCGCGTCCCCGCGCAGCCGCGCGTAGGCGACGTCGAGCCGCACCACCTGCTCGGCCAGCCCGCGCTCGATGAGTGCGAGCGCGGTGGCGCGTCGTCCCCCGAGCGCGCCGGCTGCCCGCGCCTTGGTAATGCCCGGCCGCGTGTCGACGAGCGCGACGAGTCCTTGCAGGTCAGGGGCGCGGTTCGGCACGGGAACAGGTTAGCGCACCCCTCGGGTGTTGGACATCGGTCTTACCTGACCGTACGACTTGTGCCCGTGACCAGCGGAGCGACCGCAGCGCCCGAGGCGCCAGCCGACGAAGGGCGAGACGTCTACGTCTTCGTGCCCGAGCCGCTGTACCTCGCGCTGCACGCCGCCGCCGAACAGGAGGGACGCACGATGGCCGCGCTGATCCGCTCGGCGGTGGCCGCCTACCTTGAGCGCCGTCCCGCCGCCGCCGGCCGCGCTCGTCGTGGACGGGTCGAGTAGTGGGCGCCCGCAACGTGGCAGCTGCGTACGCCATGTACCCGCGCCTGCCCCACCGGGCGATGCGGTTGCTGGCGTACATGGCGCTGCGCTCGCTCGACGACGACCGGCCCGAGGCGCCGGCGCGCCGGTACTTCGGCGGACGTGACGAGATGGCCGAGGCCCTCGGGTACGACCTGAGCACGGACGCCCGGCGCGAGGCCGCTCGCCGTGAGGTGCGCCGAACCGTTGCCCAGCTGCGCGCCGCCGGTGCACTCGGACGCCTCGCCAGTGGGCGTGCCGGCAACCGCTCGGTGTACCAGCTGCGCCTCGAGTTGCTGAGCCCGAGGAGGGGCGTGGACGACCCCCTACAGGAGGGGCGTGGACGACCCCCTCAGGAGGGGTCTGGACGACCCCCCCAGGGGGGGCCTCCGGCCCCTCCCAAGGAGTACGGAGGAACCACGGAGGAGAACGACCCAGGACAACTCACCTCCGGTAGTTCGTCTCACCTCACGCGCGCGACGACGACGGCCAACCCCGATGACGTCGACGAGTTCGAGAGGAACCGCGCCGCGCTGCTGGCCGCCGGCGACGACCACTGGCAGCGCGCCCTGGAGAGCGCGCACCAGGCCTTGCCGGAGGCGAGCATGCGCGAGCGGATCGCCTACGCCCGCCGCGAGCTGCAGCGTGAGGTGGCCCGAGCATGACCGTGAGGAACGCCGCCGCGACCGTGAGGAACGACGCCCCGGACCGTGAGGAGGCCCGTGTCGACGCCCGACACCTCGCGCGTTCGTGCAGGTCAGCGCATCGCGCCTCGGTTGCGATCGTGAGCAACAGCGCCCAGATGCCCGGACGAGGGGCAACCATCCCGGACAGCACCCCCTGGGCGGTCCTAGGCGGACCCGTACAGGCCGGTGGAACCACGCTGCGGGCCGCCGCGCACCACGTCGGCTGGACGCTCGTCGACGTCGGGGTGGTGGCCTGGTGAACCCGGCCGAGCGGTTCGAGGCGGCCGGCGCGTACCTGGTGCGGGCCGGCGGTGGCGCTGCGCCCGGCGAGCTGGCCGACGCGCTGGGCGGCCTGAACGCGGCGCGGCTGGCCGAGCTGACGCGGGCGCTGCGAGAGGCCGGCTACGCGACCGGTCCCCGCACCCGGCTGCAGCTGACGGACGCCGGCTGGTCGCACTTCGCCGGCGTCGAGGGCGCCCCGGCGGGCGAGGTGCTCGACCGGGTGCTAGACGGCTGGCCGCAGGCGCACCGGGCGTTCGTCGAGCTGCTGGTGTCCGCGATCGTCGCCCGCCACCATCTGGCCGACCGGTACGGCTTCGGGCACCTGGCGTTCATGGCGATCGGCCCGACCGCCACCGGCAAGTCGGCCACGGCCGGGCTGGTGTGCCGGCTGTTCGGCCTGGACGTCGCGACCCACACCCTGTACCTGCCCGAGGTCACGCCGGGGGAGGTGATGGGCCGGCGGGTGCAGGACGCGGACGGCTGGCACCTCGAGCCGGCCCCGGTGACCCAGCAGCCGTTCCTGCTGCTCGACGAGTTCGACAAGGCCGACGATGCCACCCGCCGGCAGGCCCTGGCCTACCTGCACGACCAGCCGCGGCGCATGGTCGGGTCCGAGCTGCGCGACCTGAAGCCCACCACGCTGCTGGCGGCCAACCCGCCGACCAGCGGCGAGCGGTACCGGATGCTGCGTCAGGAGTACCGGCGCCGCTCGGTCGTGCTCGACACCGCCGGCACCAAGGGCATCGCCGACGTGCTGCGGCATACCTACGACGCATGGCGGCCGGCCGACCGCCTGGACCTCGCGCAGCTCGAGCCGCCGGCCGACGAGTTGCCCGACCCGGCGCGCGCGGTGCTCCAGTCGCTCGTCGACAACGTGCTCACGGAGGACGGCAGCACCGACGACTTCCCGGGTGTTCCCGCCCTCGAGCTGGCCGCGCTGGGCCGCTGGGCCCTGCTCGGCCCGGACGCGGACCCGGCCGCAGCGGCGCTCGGTGTGGCGGTTGCCTACGCCCAGGTGACCGGGACCGTGCCCGGCATGGTCAAGGACGGATGGCAGCTGGACCTCGCCGCGGTGCGCTCAGCGCTGGGTGCCGACGGCGAGGCGATCGCCGCCGCGGTCGAGCGCGGCCGCGCCGAGCGGGCCACCGCGGTCGACGAGGTGCGCCAGGTGCGCCGCCGTCACGTGCAGGCCGACTACCGGGTGCTCGAGGACGCCGCGACGCTGGCCGCGCAGCTGCGCGAGCTGCACGACGCGCTCGACGGCCGCAAGATGCCCGAGGACCTGCACGCGGTGGCCAAGGGCCGGCGAGCGGTGCTGCGTCTGCTGGCCGACCGCGCCGGCAAGGTGAGCACTGCGGCCTCGCTCGACGACGTACGCGCCGACGCAGCCGAGCCGATGGACCGAGCCCGCGAGCTCGTCGCCAAGGCGACCACCGCCAGGCTCGAGCGCCAGCAGTACGCACGCGCCGAGGCCGAGCGGCAGCGCCGCGAGGGCGCCGACCGCCGCGCCGCCGCCGCGCAGCAGCGGGCCGCCACGACGGCCGGCCGCAAGTTCCTGCGCGACCAGCTCGCCGAGGTGGTCACCGCCGCGCGACCGCTCGAGCAGGCGTACCGACGCAAGACCACCAGGCCTGGTGAGAACGTGCTGGACGAGCTCAAGTCGCTCACCGTCGACCGCCGGCCGATCCTGCGCTACCGGGTATCGCTGCCCGCTCCCGAGCAGCCCCGCAAGGGTCTGGGCCGACTGCTGGGCGGCACGCGTGAGCCCATGGGCGTGTGGACGTCGGCCATCGATCCCGGGGTGTACTACGCGGGCACCCAGTACGGCTGCCGGGACCTGGCCGCGTGGGGTCGCGCTACCCGCGACATGCTCACCCCACCGCTGAGGCTGCTGCACCGCAGCGAGGACGACCTACGCGCCAGGCTCGGCATGGCGCCTCGGTCCGCGAGGCCGCAGCTCGTCGAGCCGGTGCGCAAGCCGGTGGCGCAGCTGCCAGCCTTGCCCGCGCGGCCGCCGGCCCAGCGGCCCACCGCGCCGGCGCCGGCCGCCTCGCCGTTCCGCATCCCGCGCGAGGTGCTCGAGGGGCCGGCCCGCTACGGCTTGCCGGCGCTCGAGGCGGGGCAGTCGTGAACGCCGCCGAGCGGGCCGCGCTGCTGGGCCCGGCCGAGCGGACCCACATCGCCGCGGCCGCCGAGCAGGGCCGCCAGGTCCTCAGCCGGCGCGCGTTCACCCGCGCGGTGCGGGTGCTGGAGTGCGCGTCCGGTGGTGCGCTTCGTTCCGACGCTGATCGCGCAGCCGAGCACGGCCTGCACGAATCGGCTGGAGGCTGAGCACATGTCCGGGAAGTCCACCGCGCCACTGAGCAGCGCCGAGAGGCAGCGACGTCGCGCGTCGTCGCTGCTGCTGCCCAAGGACGGGGAGTCCGCGGTCACCCGAGAGCCGGTGCGCGTCAACCCGCGCCTGGCGGTCTACGGCCGGCTGAGCCTGGAGAAGGACGCCAGCGTCAGCATCGCCCGCCAGCGCGAGACGCTCGAGCGGTACGTGCGCGACATCGGCGGCCGGTACGACCCCGCGGCGGACTACTTCGAGGACGACGACAAGTCGGCCAAGGGCACCGTGTACCGCGACGGCGCCGAGCAGCTGCTGCAGGCGATCGCCGAGGACCGGTACGACGGCATCGTGGTGTGGGAGCTCGCCCGGTTCATGCGCAACAAACGCGAGGCCCGGATCGCGTTCGGTCTCATGGAGCAGCACGGCGTCGAGATCTACTCGCACAGCGAGCCCGTGCTGGCGATGTCCGGGGTCGGCCGGATGATGCTCGAGTTCTACCTGGACCAGGCGGCCAAGGAGATCGAGAAGCTCGGTTCGCGCGTCAAGGCCGCCCACGAGTTCATGGCCCAGCACGGCCGCGCGCCGGCCGTCGCCCCGTTCGGCACCCGCAAGGTCGAGGTGCCATTCCCCGGTGGGGTCAGGGTCAAGCCGCTGTGCCGCCTCGAGCCCGACGACGAGCCGCGAGAGGACCTGCAGGGCAAGAGCCCGGCGCAGCTGGTGCGCGAGGCCGCCGCGGCGTACATCGCTGGCGCGTCGGCCCGCTCGGTCGTCAAGGCGTGGAACGACGCCGGCTACCCGAGCGTGGGCGCCACCGGATGGCACTCGTCGACGCTCACCCAGCTGCTGCGCAACCCGCTGCTGGCCGGGTACTCCACGTTCCGCGGCGAGCTCGTGTGCGACGACGCCGGCACGCCCCGCATCTTCCACGCTCCGGTGCTGGACGCGGCCACCTGGGCGGACCTGTCCGCGGTGCTCGCCGGACGCCCCACCCGCCGGCGCGGCACCAACGACTCCCCGATGCGTGGCCTGCTGCGCTGCGGCAGCTGCGGGGCGTCCATGACGCGCACCGGCCCGGATGCGCACGCCTCCTACCGGTGCTGGCGCGACGGGTCGAAGGGCACCGGGTGCCACAACTCGATCGCCGCGCCCAAGACCGAGGCCGTGGTGATCGAGGCCGCCGTGGCGGTGCTGGGCGACCCGGTGCGGCTGGCCGCGCTGCACGCCACCGTGGTCCAGCACGCCGCCGCCAAGCACGACGCCCTCGAGGCCCAGGCCGCCAAGCTGCGCTCGGCGCTCGAGCGCCTGGACCTCGAGCAGGTCATGGGCACCTACGACGACCCGGACGGCGCCCGCCGCTACGCCGGGATCAAGGGCCGGCTGCTCGAGCAGCTCGACGAGAACCTCGCCGCGCAGCGCAAGGCCCGTAAGCCGCGGCCGCTGAGCCTGCCCGGCGTCGAGCAGGGCATGACGCCCGCCGAGGCGTTCGACGCTGCCACGGACGCCCAGCGGCTCACGGTGCTGTGCGAGCTCATCGAGTACGTCGTGGTACGGCCGGTCACCAGCCACGACGGCCCCCGCGTGTACGACCCGAGCCGGCTGGCCATCACCTGGCGCGAGGACGAGCTCTAGCCCCATGCGGTACGTGCATGCATGACACGCCGGGCGACGTCCCACCGCGGCGACCACACGTCGGCCACCATCGCGGCCATGGCCGGAGTGTTCGGGAAGCGCCAGCGAGGCAAGGACCTGACCTCGCTCGATCCGTACAGCGCGACGCGGCGCACCCTGCAAGCCCGCGTCACGTACGAGCAGTTCGACAAGGCGCACCGGGCCGCCGAGGCCCTCGGCGTGAGCATCTCAGGCCTCGTGGCGGAGCTCGTCGACCGCCTCGAGCTCGACGAGCACGGGAACCCCGGCTGGACGTCGCGCTACGCGTCGCCAGCCGAGCCCGACGAGCCGCTGGACCTGAGCGCGTGAGCGCCCCGTAGACGAGCAGGAGGCCCACCCCTTGGCGAGGGATGGGCCTCCAGACGTGCTGAGCAGCTGGCCGGCTGCTCGATGACCCGAACCACCCACAACGCAGAATCGAGGTCGAGGACCACGATACCGAGCACCGTCCGACAGGGCCGGGCGATCGGGGCAGTGTCGAGCAACCTCGACGCACCGCCGATGACGCGCGCGGACCGGGCGACGTTCCGCCCGGAGTTCGCCGCACGGTTCGCCCGGCTGCACCAGGTGGCCGGCGGCCGCCGAGCGCTGGAGGCCCAGGGCGCACTCGCGCTGCTGTGGCACGCGCACGCCACCGCCTCGGGGTTCATCCCGCTACGGGCGGACGAGGCCGCCGGCGTGCTCGGCGTCGACGCCCGCACCTGGCGCAGCCTGGCCCGCGTCCTGGTCGAGGCCGGCCTGCTCGAGGCGCACGCCCACGGCTACACGGTGCCCAACGCCCAGGCACTGGAGGGCACCACCGCCGCGCGCGGCACCGCTGGCTACCTGCGCACCCACCGGCCTACGTACGTCGGCCTCGTCGAGCGGGTGCAGCGCGCCGGCATGCTCGAGTGCCGCCGCGGCGCGTACGTCCTTGCCGCGCTCGGTCTGCTGGAGGTGCTGCGCACGTCGCACGCCAACTGGTCCACCGGGGCGGCCCGCTGGTCGACCGCTGCCGCCGGCCGCGAGCTCGCGCTGAGCCCGCGCACGATCGCCGGCTACCTGCTGCTGCTCGAGCACGCCCTGGTCCTCGAGCGCACCGGCACCCGGGTGCGGGTCCTGGGCTGGCGGACGCTGACGTTCGGGCCGCCGTGGCGCCGTCCCGCGGAGGTCGTCGAGCAGCACAACGTGCACGGTTCTGTGGACGGCCAGGCGCACAACCTGACCGATTCGAGCGTGCCCAAGTCCCGTACCGAAGTCACGAACCTCCCCCTACCCCCGGCCAGCACCGCGCCGACCCTCGGCGAGGTGCACGCACGACGGGGGGAGCACGAACACCTGCCCGAACTGCTCCAGGCGCTGGCCGAGCGGCTGCCGGCCGCCGGCTTCGCCGCCTGGAGGCGCCCGGTGCGCGCGCAGCTGTCGCACGCGCTGGCCGCTACCCGCGGCGACGTCGCCGGCCTGGCCGACGAGCTGCTGCGCCGGCCGTTCACGAACGCCAACGACGTGCCCTCCGTGCTGGCCTACCGGTGCGCCGGCGCCGTCGAGGTCGTCCGCTCCCGGCAGGCCTCGCACGCGGCCGCCGAACGGCTGCGCGCAGCCCGCGCCGAGCAGCGCACGGCCGACCAGGCCGCCGACGTCGCGCTGCACGACGAGCAGGCCCGCGGCCGCCACGTCGTCGACGTCGCGGGCGAGCTATGGCCGGCCGTGCTCGAGCACGTGGGCGCCGGCTTGCCGTGGGCTACCCGGCCCGGCACGCCCGGACACACCGCCGGCCGCCAGCGGATGCTCGAGGCCACCGCCCGCACCCGGGTGCTGGAGCGCGCCGACGAGCTCGCGCGCGCTGGGTGGGGTTTGACAGGTCAAGGTGGCAAGACCTGTCAAACCCCACCCAGCGGAGAACCGGCCGACGACCTGCTCCGACGCGCGATCGAGGACATCGCGGCGCCGAGGCCGTAGGCGCCCCGTAGAGGCGTTGGACCCCCTCGCGTGGACGATGACCCGCGGCACCCCGTGAAAGTCGCTCAGCGACGATCCTGCGAGGCCGTTGAAACGACACCAGCGCAATTCCCCAGCCGGGAGGCTCTCCGGGGCGTCGCGAAGGCCTCTGGGACGCCACAGCGCATGCTCGTCGACCTCGCCGGCGCACCCAGGTCGGCGCCGGCCCAGTGGGTCGTCGGGCGATCGGGTGTAGAGGATGGTTGACACTCGTCGACGTCGCGCAGCCCAGCCGGGGCCGGCCCGATCCCTGCCGCCGGCGTCGGCATGGCGCCAATGAACGCGACACCTCGCGCCGGACCGCCGTACGGTGCTCGGCACGGTCCCCGGTAGCTCAGTTGGTAGAGCGCGCGCCTGTTGAGCGTGACGTCGTTGGTTCGAGTCCAGCCCGGGGAGCTCGGCTGCTACGCCTCGAGCAGGATGCTCGTCACGCGTGTGTTCGACACCCCGGCGGCGCGGGCGACGACGCGCTGACTCATGCCACCGTCGATGGCGGCCACCACGAGCTCGTCGCGCACCTCCAGGGCCGCCTTCCACGTCTCACGGGTCGACTCCACCGCCGCTCCGGCCGCGCGGAGCCGTGCGCTCAGGTCGTCGAGAACGATCGATGAGGCCATGACGTCGCTCCTACCACTGCTCGAGCAGGATGCCGTTGACGCGGGAGATCGCCAGCCCGGTGACCTTGGACACGGACCGCTGGCTCATCCCGCCGTCGACGGCAGTCACCACCAGGTCGTTGCGCAGCTCGCGGGCCGCCTTGAGCCGGTCCTCGGCGTCGCGGACCGCCGCGGCTGCGGCCGCCAGGCGCGGCGTCATGTCGGTGAGCACGGGTGGTGCGGCCATGACCAGGGTCCTCCCCAGCGAAACCACCCCGCGGAACCTGCCCGGTTCGGCGCGGTGTACGGCGCAGTTCACCACGGTGAACTCCCGGCCCCGAGCCGGAACGTACCGCGCCGCGCTGGCGCGGGCCCGTCTGCCGTGCGAGCTCGTGGCGCGTCGACGTCGACGAGCCGCCCTCAGACCGCGCCGGGCGCTCCGTCGTCGCCGGCGGCCAGGTACGTGGCGAGCGTGTAGGTGGCGTGCCGGTCCATGCGGCCGCGGGAGCGGTCGTAGCGGCGGGTGGTGTTGGCCGACGCGTGGCCGGCGGAGTCCTGCACGTCCCGCAGCGGCACCCCGGCGTCCAACGACAGCGTGACGAACGCGTGACGCAGGTCGTGCGGGTGCAGGGCCGGCTTGCCGGGGACCGCGGCGCGCCCGATCGAGCGCACCCAGTCATGCACGCGCCGGCGGGTGACGTCGCGCAGCTGTCCGTCGCCGCGGCGTGGGGTCAGGAACAGCAGCCCGGTGCCGGTGCCGGCCTGCCCCAGCAGCCGGCCCCGCTCGAGCAGCCACGCGTCGATCGCCGCCGCGGTGGCCGGCGCCAACGGCACGCGCACCGGGGCGCCGGCGGTGCCCTTGCGCGCCACCGCGAGGGTGCGGTGCCCGCGCTCGGTCCCCAGGTCGGCCACCTGGGCTGTCAGCGGCTCGGAGACCCGCAGCCCGTTGAGCGCCAGCAGCAGCATCAGGGCGTGCATCATCGGCCCGCGCCGGGCGGCCTCGGCCAGGAACGCGCGCAGCTCGGGCCGGCTCAGCCCGGTGCTCGTCGACGTCTCCGGCAGCCGCGGCCGACGCACGTGGTGCAGCGGGCTGCGGGCCACCAGCTGCTCGTCGACGGCGTACGCGTAGAACGACGCGAGCACCGCCAGGCGCTGGGCCACGGTCGCGGGCCGGCGGCCGCGGTCGAACAGCCACGCCTTGTACGCCTCCACCTCGCGGCGGCCGGCGGCCAGCGGGTCCACCCCGGCGCCGGCGCAGGCCTCGAACCACTCGGCCAGCACCCGGGCGTACGAGCGCAGCGTGTTCGGATTGGCCTCGTAGCCCAGCAGCCACCCGTAGGCGGCCTCGCGCGCCGCCGGCGGCACCGCGGCCGCGGGCACCAGCTGGCCGGCGGTGGCGGACCCGTCGCGCACGTCGACGAGCGCCGCCGGCCCGCTCACCGGCGCGCTCATGCCGTGCCGTCCACGCACGCCCCGCACACCACGATGCGCCGGCCGGCGTCGACGCCGACGAGCAGCACCACGTCGAGCTCGTCGACGTCGTGGCCGCACTGGATGCACCAGCAGGGCACCGCTCAGCCCTCGAGGTCCTCGAGCTCGTCGACGACGACGGGCCGGCGGTAGGCCTGGCGGCTGATGGACTGCTGCGCCCGCTCCAGCAGGTGGCCCATCGCCGCGGCGTGCTGGGCGGCCTCCCGCATCGCCCCGGCGGCGGCCTGGGCGCGCGGTGCCGGGTCGGCCCCGTCGTCCTCGGTCACCTCGAGCACGTCGAGGGACCGCAGCAGGGCGGCGGCCAGCTGGCCCAGCGCCTGCTCCAGCCCGAAGCCGGCCGCCTTGAGCGAACCGGCCACCGCGTAGACGGTCGGCGCCGCCAGCACGCTCGGGCCGATCGTCGCGTGGTTGATCGCGCGCACGTTCTCGTAGACCTCGTCGGCCACCTCGGTGAGCTTCACAGCAACCCCTCTCCGGCGTCCCCTGGACGCCCATACTGGCCGTTATCGGCGACACTCCAGTGGCGTGCCTGCCATCGCCACGGTGCCGGGTACGGCAGCGCGCGCAGTCGCTTCGTCGGCCGGCGCCAGCGCGGCACGTCCAGCTGCCCGTCCGGTCGCCGGCAGCGGTGCCACAACCCCTGGCGCACGCACGTGACGACATACACGCCCGGCTCGTCGACGTCGACGAGCCCGCGCAGCACCGCCGGCGGAACGTAGGTGACCACGTGCCCGCTCATGCGATCGCCCGCTGAGGGTCCGGCGCCGGCACGCGGTGCTCGTCGACGTCGTGCTGGGTGGGCACGTCGCCGAGCGCAGAGACGGTGCGCCGCAGGGTGGCGCGCTGCACCTTGACGTAGCGGCGGGTCGTGTTGGGCGAGGAGTGCCCGAGCAGCTGCTGCACGGTGAACACGTCGTGCTCCAGGTCGTAGGCGCGGGTAGCGAACCGGTGCCGTAGCGCGTGCATGCTCACCCCGGCGGGCAGCAGCTCAGCGATCCGCTTGCCGACGTAGTCGGCGCCCAGGTGCCCGGTCGGACCTGGGAACGCCCACCCGGCTGGCAGCGCCCGCAGGGCCGCGGCGATGCTGCCCGTCAACGGCAGCACCCGGTCCCGGCTGCCCTTGCCGTGCACGACGAGCGACCAGCCGTCGTCGTCGGCCAGCAGATCGCGGCTGTGCACCTTGCACACCTCGCCGCGGCGCAGCCCCAGCTCCGCAGCCAGCCGCAGCATGAGCGCCTCACGCGGCGCCGCGGCCGCCAACGCGCCGTCGTAGGCCCGGTCGGACGCCGGGTGCGGGTTTGGCGCAGCCGGCCGCGGCCGCGGCAGCCGGGCAGCCGGGTCGTGCTCGCACCGGCCGGTGCGCGCCGCCCAGGCATAGAACGCCTGCACGCTCGAGCAGTAGGAGCGCCGGGTCTCCACCTCCACCTGCCGGGTCGCGAACCACTCCAGCAGCTGCTCGCCGGTCACCAGCCCCGGATCCGGGCAGCGCAGCTGGTGGGCCAGCGTGCCGATGTGATGCAGCCGCAGCCCGATGGTCGTCTCCGGGTAGCCAGCGGCGCGCAGCTCGACCCGCCATGCGTCGTGCCAGGCCCGCCAACCAGCCGGCAGGGCGCGACGGGCCGGGCCGGGCGTCTTGCGTGCCGGCGTCGGGTCCGCGTGAGTGCGCCCGTCGGCGATCGCCCACGCGTAGAAGCGGCGCACCGCCACCGCTGCCGGCCTTCGCTGCGACTCCGGCAGGGCGGCCAGGTGCCGCTCGACATCGACACGCTGGACCTGCCACGGCCCCAGCGGGGCAACGTCACGCGCCAGCTGGCGCACCCGCTTGGCGTAGTCCGGCCCGCTGTTCGCACCGGCAGCCGACATGTCCGCGACGAAGGCGGCCACCGTCTGCTCCCAGGCCAGCACGGGGGTCACCGGGCACGCTCGAGGGCTTC
>Ga0187809_10000822_pt1 | contig 15509 bp, 17 predicted proteins | sample NC_wetland_sal_i_8_FD_132415 | JGI IMG/M metagenome (GOLD analysis project Ga0187809, IMG submission 132415) | Wetland sediment microbial communities from Neuse River Estuary, North Carolina, USA - ASW_4 | ecosystem: Environmental > Aquatic > Freshwater > Wetlands > Sediment | place: USA: North... | reverse complement strand
TCAGCGCTGAAGCCTTCAACAGCAACGAGAAGGAAAGCCTGGCGCGGCCGCGGAGCGATGGCTGCGAGGTTGGCTGCGGCGCGCTGCTCCCATTGGGACGCGGCGCTGACATGCGGGACTTTGATGGCAATCGAGGAATACAATTTCGCGAAGGCCTTGTATAAGGCGACACGCGGCGACGAAGCGTGCGGGAATATGTTCACGTCCGCAATGATCGCTTCCAGAACCGCCGCCACGAGCGCATCGCCGCTCGTCTGCGAACCCGAGACCGCGCGCGAATAGCGCCTCAGAAAAGGTAGCTGCGGCGCAATCGTTGCCGATAAACTCATGGAATTTCGTCTCCCTCAACCGACGTATGGATGCGTAATGCTCTTTTTAAACGCACTTCGCCATAAAAAGTTCCGCCGCGATGGAACTCTTTGCGGGCAGTTGCGTTTTTTCGGTCGCTGCTTAGGTGGAGGGTACCTGTGGAAGGGAAAGCGAACGCCGTGGCGGCATCTGGACAAGCAGGCAACTCTCGTCCTGAATTCCCGGTGTTCGATGGTTGGGGTGAAAGGCAAGAATGACAAAAGAAAACAGACCGGCGCACGGCCGTCCGGGGGACGGTGCCGCAAGTGCGGATATACTAGGCGCAAATTCCGAGATCGCGCGCAAACTCAAGCAATATTACGAGGAAATTGTCTCCGACGATATTCCGGACCGATTTACCGAATTGCTGACAGCGCTTGAAAGGGCCGATCCCTCGGCAAACGGGAACTAGGCCATCATGGTTCCGAGCCAAGGCTTCAGGCAGGATTTGCTGCTGGCCATCCCGAGCCTACGCGCTTTTGCCGTGTCCTTGTCGCAAAATGCGGACAAGGCCGACGATCTCGTGCAGGAGACGCTGGTCAAGGCGTGGGACAAACAAGCAAGCTTCCAGGAAGGGACCAATCTCAAGGCGTGGCTGTTCACCATCCTGCGCAACGAGTTCTATTCGCAGATGCGCAAGCGCGGACGCGAGGTCCAGGACAGCGACGGGATCATGACTTCCCGGCTTGCCGTCCATCCGAGCCAGCAGGGATCGCTCGACCTCGAGGATTTCCGCCTCGCTCTCCAGCAATTGCCGGAGGACCAGCGCGAAGCCATCATCCTGATCGGCGCGAGCGGTTTTTCCTACGAGGAAGCCGCCGCCATCTGCGATTGCGCCGTTGGCACGATCAAGAGCCGTGTCAGCCGCGCGCGAACGCGCCTTCAGGAACTTCTGGGAATCTCAGGAGAAGCGGATTACGGACCCGACGCGATAGCCGCTCAGGTTCTCGGCTCCGGCACGTCACGCTGAGGCGGTATTCGTCGCCTCCAGCAGCGCCCCGATCAGTTCTTCGGAACTATATGGTTTTCCGACCACTGGAACGCCGGAAAACCGCGTGAACTTCTCTGATGCGTCCGCATAGCCGGTGGCGAAGATGAAGGGAGCGCCGCGGGCGTGAAGTTTTTCGGCGAAGGGCAGCGTCGTCTCGCCGTTCAGCAGCAGATCGATGATGGCGACATCGAAGGGGAGGGGAGCGCTCTCGCAAAGCGCGGGTATGTTACGCGAGATCGAGACTTCCTCGGCTCCGTGGTCGCGGCAAAGCTGCTCGACATCCAGGGCGATCAGATATTCGTCCTCGAGAATGAGAACGCGCAGCCCCTTGAGCGAATGAGAAGACACCATGACCCCCTGAAAACCAGCGACGGGAGTTCTTCATGGCTGACAGGGGAAAGTCTGTCATTTAAAAAAGACACGTGTCAGAATGGAACAGGGCGCCGGACGCTTCTTTATCGGCCGCCGTACTGCCTTGAAGAGGGTGACGGGATGACGGGTGGTATGGCGGCGCGCCGGTATGAATGCGGCAAGTGCCCTCTGCGCACGCGGCCGATCTTTCGGGAGCTTACCGAAAAGGAGCTGTGCTATATCGGGCGTTTCAAATCCGGCGAATTGACTGCCGACAAGGGCGCGACCGTTCTCGTCGAGGGGACGCACAGTCCTCATCTCTACACCGTGCTTCAGGGCTGGGGATTCCGTTACAAGCTTCTGCCGGACGGCCGCCGCCAGATCCTGAACTATGCGCTTCCCGGCGATCTGATCGGCTTGCAGAGCGCCGTCATGGAGGAGATGCAGCACTCGGTCGAGGCGCTGTCGCCGATGCTTCTCTGCGTCTTCGAACGCGACCAGTTGGAGGATCTCTACCGCAACTATCCCGGGCTCGCTTATGACATCACCTGGCTCGCCGCGCGCGAGGAGCAGATGGTCGACGAGAACATGCTGAGCGTCGGCAGGCGAAAGGCGCTCGAACGCGCCGCCTATCTGATCGCCTTCCTGCATCACCGGGCTGTCACGATCGGTCTCGACGCCAGGCGCGGTTTCGCCATCCCGATGACGCAGCAGCATATGGCCGATACGCTCGGCCTCTCGCTGGTCCACACCAACAAGACGATCCGCAGGCTGATCAATGCCAGACTGATCCTCTGGCGCGACGGCGGCTGCCAGGTTCTGGAGTTCGAGAAGCTGACGGAAATAGCGGGCTGGGCTCCCGATCTCCACGAGAAGCGGCCGATCCTCTGAACGGTCAGACGCGGCGGAAGTGTTTTCTTCTGGTGACGCGCACAATCTGCTCTTCCTGCGTCTCCCAAGCGACGCCGGGCAGTATGTTGCTGGTGATCGCATAGATGATGAGAAGCGCCGGGATGGCGATAAAGCCGCCGATCGGCCCCCATATCCAGATCCAGAAAGCCAGGGCAAGGAAGATGACGAACGGGTTCATCGTGAGGGTTCGACCCAGGATGGTCGGCGTCACGAATTGCGATTCCGTGAGGTGCAGGAGAAGGAAGGCCGCCGGAGGCAGGAGGCACGCAAGAAAGCTGTCATAGGTGACGATGCCGACGCCAAGCAGAATGATCGCCATGAGCGCCGGGCCGACATAAATGACGAAGTTCAGAAGCCCGGCCAGCGCCCCCCACATCGCCGCTTGAGGCACGCCGATCAGCCATAGCACCAGCGCGACGGCTATTCCCATGCAGAAATTGATCGCTGTTATCGAGAGGAGATAACGCGAGACAAGATGTTCGACGTCGCGGAAAATGTGAGCCGCGCGCCAGCGCAGGCGCCGCTTCAGGCACAGCGCGAGAATGGCTTTTCGCGTCGCGTGGCGCGTGGCGACGAAGAAATAGAGGCTGGCAAAGAAGACGAGGATCTGCGCGATGACCGCGGGCGCGAGTTCCACCACGCTGCCGACCGGCAACCCTTCGTCCACATTCACCGTTACGTTCGAGCCGCCAGTCGCGCCGCGCAACTGCTCGCGCATATGGCGGATGGTGTTTAGCGGCTCCTGCAACTGCGAAAGATGGAACTGCAACTGTTTCCAGATCTGTGGCAGCTTTCCGATCCAGAACGACAGCGGCGCGGCAAGGGCCAGAACGAATATTGCGAGCACCACGAGGAAGATGAAGACGATGACCAAAGCCGAAATCGCCTCGGGGAGGCCGTGACGTTCCATTCTCGTCGCCACCGGCCCGAACATCAGCCCGAGCACGATGCCGAGCATCAGCGGTTCGAGCACGAGCTTGCCATATTGCAACGCGGCGACGAACGCCACGAGGCCGATGAGGATCGTTGCGAGCTGGGACGAGACGCCAAGCACGCGCTCCGCATTCGATTTCGGCGGAAGACGGACCACCGGAGGTCTCTTGCGAAGGGGCCTGTTCATGAGAGCGGGCAAATTCCGGCTGGACACGCCGATAAGAACGCTCTTTCATCCCCTTTGTTCCTGTATGGAACCTGCACGTTGGGCTTGCGTTCATCACTGACAAACAAGGGAGCGACTTATGCCTACGCAAGGATCCGGTACATCAAAGCCAAGCGCCGCGAGCGAAACACTTGCGAACGCGGCGAAACGCGCCGAGGCGGAGCAACGCCGCCAGGCTGCATCGGAGGATTTTTACGCGCAGATCGATGTGCTGAAGGAGGAGATAGCCACTCTCAAGGAACAGATCGCCCGTTCCGGCGGCCAATCCTTCGATGCGGCGAAGAAGGCCGCCTCGGCCGGCGTCGATCACCTGAAATCGCAAGGCGAGATCACCTTTGACGATCTCAAGGCCAATGCCAGCGACATCGAGGCGCAAATGATGGCCACCGTGCGGGAAAAACCGATGACCGCGCTGGCATGTGCGCTGGGCGCCGGTTTCCTGCTCGCCGTTCTCACCCGCAGGTGAGGCGATATGTGGGGGACACTGCTTGCCAGCATCATCAATCTGGAGCCCTCGCTTTTTCTCAAACGTGCAAGAAACGCCGCGATCGCGTATCTGCTGGCGCTGGCGGCGTTCCTATGCGGCGTGGGGTTTCTGGTCGGTGCCGGCTATATCGCCGCCGCCGAACGCTATGGCAGTTTCGTCGCCTCTCTGGGCTTCGGCATCTGCTTCGTCGTTCTGGCGGTCCTTATCTTCGGAATCCATGAGATCGCCAGCGCAATTTCCGAGAAGCGAAGGGCGAAGGAAAGGCGCGCGGCGCAGATGTCCAGCGTGCTCGCCGCGGCGCTGGCGCTCCTGCCCACGCTCCTGCGCTCGCGCACCGGCCTGGCCGAACTTCTCGCGCCGGTCGTCGCCTTCATCGCTTATATGATCTACAAGGAGAATACCGGCGGCCCGTCCGATGATGAGGGGAGCGGTTCGGCATCGTGAAGAGCGTCGGCGCCTTTAGAGCATTTCCGCTTTTCTCCGAATCGCGAAAATGCTCTATCTCATTGTTTTTACGCAATTCCGAACGCAAAACCGCTGTGCACTTTTGCTGGAATTGCTCTGGTGCGACCGTCGAATTCAGTTCGTCTCCAGAAGAAGGGAGATTTCGGCCTCGACGCCCGTCGGGGCGAAATCGTGCCTCACGCCGGAAGACAGGACCTTGCCGAGGCTTCTCTGGATCAGGATGGAGCCGAAGCCATATTTTTCGGGCGGCGTTACCGACGGGCCGCCGCGCTCCTGCCAGGCGAGAACGAGGCGCTCGCCTTCCGCAACGCGCAAGACGCGCCAGTCGAGCTCGACGTGACCGTTGGCCGTGGAAAGCGCGCCATATTTGATGGCATTGTCGGCCAGTTCGTGAAGGATGAGGCCGATGGCGACCGCCTGGTCGGGCGACAGGAAGACCTGCCGTCCGCTGATGCGGATGCGGCTTTCCTCATCCTTGAGGAAGGGCATAACCTCCAGCTTGACCAGGTCGCCGAGGTCGATATCGCGCCATTCGCGGTCCGTCAGGAGATTGTGAGCGGCGCCGAGCGCCTGCAGCCGGCTGCCGAACCCTTCCAAAAAATGCTTTGGCTCCCTGGCATGCCGTACTGTTTGCGAAGCGAGCGCCTGAACCGTCGCCAGCGTATTCTTGACGCGGTGATTGAGCTCCCGAAGGAGCAGCCTCTGCCTCTCCTCCGCCGATTTTTGCTCGGAGATATCGAAGTTCACGCCGATAATGAGAAGCGGCTTGCCCGCCTCGTCCCTTTCCACGACCCGACCGCGACCGGCTATCCAGCGCGGCGGAGAGGAGCGCCGCAGCCTGAACTCGGCGACGTAATCTTCTTCGCTCGCCAGCGCTTCGCGCAGCCGCTCCTCCGTCTTGCGCGCGTCGCGCGGGTCGACGCGGCGAAAGATGTCCGAAGCCGTGATCCTGCCGGCCGGCGGCAGATCGAAAAGCCGGGGAAGAAGGTCATCGCACTCGATCTTCCCGGTCCTGACGTGCCATACCCAGCTTGCAACGGAGGAGGCCTTCAGGGCCAGGGCATGGCGCTTCTCCTCCCGCAGCAGATCACGTTGCGCCCTCTCGCCCTTTCGCTTTGTTTCCTTGAGGTCCATCAGGCTTGCGGCGAGCAGGGCGAGGTTCGCCAGCTGTTCGAGCTGCGAAGGAGCGGGGTAGCCATGCGGTTCGCTGTCGACAACGCAGAGGGTCCCGATCCGTTGCCCGCGCACCGTAATCGGCGCGCCAGCGTAGAAGCGAATGAACGGCGCGCCAGTTACGAACGGGATGCCGGAGAACCTGGCGTCGGATGCGGCGTCCTCGACGACCATCAAGCCGGGCTGACCGATCGTATAGGCGCAAAACGAGAGCGAAACAGGCGTTTCCTCCAGCTCCAGTCCACGGCAAGACCGGAATTGCTGGCGCTCAGCGCCGACGAGGCTGATATAAGCGGAGGGGGAGCCGAACAGCGAGGCGGCGAGACTCGTCAGGGCTTCGAAATCGGAATCCCTTCCAGCCGCGGATTCCTCGATTTGCCGAAGCATGTCCACTCGCGCCGTATCGCGCACCACCCGGCGCACCTCTTCCGGCAACGATCCACGTTTTTCTATTTCCCGAGCCAACGACGCCAAACCCGCTATTCCATCTCCTAACTAGGCGCGGCAACCGGGCTTGAAAACCCCCGCGAAGTCAATTTCGGGAACTTTGACCGCCTTCACGGCTTCCATTGGAAACTCCGTCCCTTCGACGCTACGATTGCGAGGTTGAGCTGATGGACAAGAAGATCACGGAAGAAAAGGCGAAGCAGGGCCGATGGGGCATGCGTCTTCTTATCGTGCTGGTCGTCGGCCTCGCGTTGGCCGTTGCGGCTCTTTGGGCGGCGGCGCGATACAACAACGACACGACGCCGCGCCAGCCCGGAAAGACATTGCAGCAGGGCCAGTGAAACCTGCGGAATCAAAGCGGAGGATCCGCGGGAACAAGGACCTTCAATGAGCCCGGATGGATGCGAAGCGTCGTTTCCTGATCGAGCCGACGGAGTTCGCCGTCCATAACCGCAGAGTGGGCCCGCTTCATGGTCTCAATGCGCAAGGTGACGGCGTCCGCCTGATGGATCTTTATTTGCTGGTTTTCCTTCCAGCGGCCGATGCCGATGTTAAAGCACAGGCGCAAAAGATCCCATCTCCTTCCCGCATTGCTGACATAGATGCCGAGCACGCCGCCATCCGGGTAATCGGCGAAAGGCAGATGGCCCTCGCCATAAAGATTGTTCGAAACGGATATGCCGGCGGTCGTGGCGCTGATTTCCGCGCCGTCCATCGAGAGGATCACGCGAAGCGAGGAGGGGCTGCGGATCGTGTCGATCATCGCCTTCAGCGATGCGTGCATCTTGCCGAGCTTGGATGAAAACTCCATGCGGGAGCGCAATTCGACAAGACGGGCATGCATTCCGACCGAGAATTGATGCACGAAAGGGCGGCCGTTCGCGCTTCCCATGTCGACGGCCCTTACCCTTCCCGTTGCGAAAGCCTCCAGCGCCTGGTCCAGAACGAGCGGTATGGCCAGTGACCGCGCGAACAGGTTCATCGTGCCCGCGGGCAGGACAGCCAGCGCCGTGTCGCTGTTCATCACGCAAGCCGCCGCGGCGGATATGGTTCCGTCGCCGCCGCCGGCGAGGAGGACATCGGCCGCCCTGTCCGAAGCGGCTTTTCGCAACGCCTCCGTCACTTCCTTGCCCGAAACGATCCTGATGGCGACCGAATGCCCATGCCCTGTCAGGATCGCCTCCATCCGTCCGGAGAGGGCGTGGAGATCGGTCGTGCGGAGGGTGCCGCCATCCTTGTTCAAGACAGCCAAAAACCGCATTACCGCACGTGCTCAGGTTTCATGAATCCTCTGCTTTCTTCGCTCATCCCGCGACCGCGCAAACGCATGCTGACCGGGAAGGTTCCTTGGAAGGAGGGGGCGGACAGGCGGGAACCTGTCGGGGAGAGCGACGTTCGGTCACGATACAGGCAGCGCTGAGGTTCCTTTTCGTCATCCGACCGGAGGCTCGCCTGCATCAGAACAGGAGCGAATACGATGATCCGGATTCTTTTTGCGACCACCGCCGTCGCTTCGATGATCGCGACCGGCGCGATTGCCCAGACCCCGAATGCGCCTGCCGCGTCATCCAAACAGCAGCAGAGCCAGCCCGCTAACCCTCCGGGCATGAAACCCGCGGCCGAGATGCGGCCCAAAAGCGCGAGCAAGGAAGGCGATCATCTGGCGACGCAGCTGATGGGCAAATCCGTCTACAACGGCAATGGCAAGAACGCGAAGAATATCGGCGATGTCAATGATATCGTCATCGGCAGGGACGGCAAGGTCCGGTCGGTTATCGTCGGCGTCGGCGGCTTCCTCGGGATGGGGGCCAAAAACGTCGCCATCGACTACAGCCAGGTCAAATGGGAACAGCACGATGGGGCGTGGACCATCGTGGTCCCGACGAGTGCCGACCAATTGAAATCGCTGCCCGACTTTGATCGTTCGGCTTACGAAGCCGGTCCCGTGGCTGGGACGGGAACAGCCCGCAACAATCCCGGACCCGCAAATGGCGGGATGACGGCATCGGGGTCCGGCGCTGCGCCCACAGCGCCCGGTTCGAGCGCCGCCAACATCTCCCCGAACACCGGCGATACCACCGGCGCAATCGACAAGAATTCCCTCAAAAAAATCAATATCACCACCATCAGCGCCAACGATTTGATCGGAACAAGAGTCTATGGCGCCAACGACGCCGATCTCGGCTCGATCAGCGATGTGGTTCTCAACAAGGACGGCAAAATCGATGCGATCGTCGTCGACGTCGGCGGCTTCCTCGGCATGGGCTCCAAAAAGGTCGCGATCGGTATGACCAATCTGCAGTTCCTCGCCGACAAGAACGGCAAGAAATATCTTTACACGCCGCTGACCAAGGATCAGTTGCAGAAGCAGCCGGCCTACGACAAAGCCACCTATGCCGCCAATCGCGACAAGATGCGCATGACCGTGCAATAGAGGTGTCCAGCGGAAATAAGGGAAGCGGGATGGCGTCCGCCGTCCCGCTTTCACCTCGAACGGCGGGACGATCTTCCGCGATTCTCCGATCGCGCTTGACGGATTCCCTTCAGCCTCTTGCCCGGCTATCCATTCCTGATATGTGATGCGATCATCACATGAATGCTCTTGCGCGGAGCGGAGACGAATGGCCAAGCATAGCGACGTGAAGAAGGTTGTCCTCGCCTATTCCGGCGGGCTCGACACATCCATCATCCTGAAATGGCTGCAAACGGAGCTTGGCGCCGAAGTTGTCACCTTCACCGCCGATCTCGGCCAGGGGGGCGAGCTCGAGCCGGCGCGCAAGAAGGCCGAGATGCTTGGCATCAAGGATATCCGCATCGTCGATGTGCGCGAGGAATTCGTGAAGGATTTCGTCTTCCCGATGTTCCGCGCCAATGCGCTTTATGAGGGGGTTTACCTCCTCGGCACCTCGATCGCGCGGCCGCTGATCTCCAAGCATCTGGTCGAGATCGCCGGGGAGACGGGCGCCGACGCTATCGCGCATGGCGCAACCGGCAAGGGCAACGACCAGGTGCGATTCGAACTCTCCGCCTACGCGCTCAATCCCGACATCAAGGTGATCGCGCCATGGCGCGACTGGTCCTTCAAATCGCGCACCGATCTCCTGAACTTCGCCGAGCAGCACCAGATTCCGGTGCCGAAGGACAAGCGCGGCGAAGCGCCCTTCTCCGTCGACGCCAACCTGCTGCACTCTTCCTCCGAGGGAAAGGTGCTGGAAGACCCATGGAGCGAACCGCCGGAATATGTGCATCAGCGGACGATTTCGCCGATGGATGCGCCCGACAAGGTGACGGAAATCAGCATCGACTTCAAACGTGGCGACGCCGTCGCGCTGAACGGCAGGGCGATGTCGCCGGCGACGCTGCTCGCAGCGCTCAACGATCTAGGGCGCGACAACGGCATCGGCCGCATCGATCTGGTCGAGAACCGCTTCGTCGGCATGAAATCGCGCGGCGTTTACGAAACGCCGGGGGGCACGATCCTGATCGCCGCGCATCGGGCGATGGAGTCGATCACGCTCGACCGGGGCGCGGCGCATCTCAAGGACGAGTTGATGCCGCGCTATGCAGAGCTGATCTATAACGGTTTCTGGTTCTCGCCCGAGCGCGAGATGCTGCAGGCGCTGATCGACAAGAGCCAGGAAGACGTTGAAGGCACGGTCCGGCTGAAGCTCTACAAGGGCAATGTCATCGTCACGGGACGCCAATCGCCGAAATCACTCTATTCCGATGCGCTCGTTACTTTCGAGGACGATCGCGGCGCCTATGACCAGAAGGACGCCGCCGGCTTTATCCGACTGAATGCGCTGAGGCTCAGGACGCTCGCCGCGCGGGACCGCAAAAACGGATAGGAGACAAGTGCCGATGCCGGTGAGCCGCCGACTCGCGCTTGTCTTTCCCGGCTTTGAGCCGCTGCACGTCGAGGCGCATTGCGCCCGCTTCATCCGCGAGGCGAAGCGGACGGCGGAGGCCTATTCCATGGCGCTTTCCATGAGCGACCCCGTCTATTGCGAGGCGGGGCTTCGCACCGGTACGATCGCCGTCGATGCCGCGGGCGCTGGCTGGCACAGCCAGACCGAGGTCGTCGTCTACGGATTGGGCGACCTCAACGCCGCTTACGCGCAACGTAACCCGGTCGTTCGGCTGCTGTCCGGGCTTGCCGCGCTCGCCGACTTTGTCGTGACGGGCACGTTCTTCCGTTTCGTCTGGACAAGCTGGCGCTACAGCCTTTTCTTCCTCTACCCGCTGCTCACGCTTTTCGGCGTTCTGGCCATCGCGGTCGCGGTCGGCGTTTTCCTGCCGGTTCCAACGGCTATCCGGTGGGCCGTTGCGGCGCTGGCGTTCATCGGGCTCCTCTGGCTGGCGTCGAAGCGGATGTATTTCCTGCTGATGATGGACGATTGGGCGTTCGCGCGCGACATGGCAAGGGAAAGGCGGCCCGATGTGGCGGAGCGTATCGCCGCGGTCGCGGCCGACATGGAAAGACGATTGTCGGCGCCTCATCGGGAAGAAGTTGTTCTCGCCGCGCATAGTTTCGGCGCGATCACGGTGATGCTTGCGATGGCTTCATTGCTCTCGAAAGGGCGCAGCATGCGCGGCGTCGGATTGCTGACGGTCGGCTCCAGCCTGCTCAAGGTCGCGCTTCATCCTGCCGCTTCCCGGTTGCGGCAGGCTGTTGGCATGATCGCCAGCAGCCCGGTCGTATGGGTGGATTGCCAATCGCTTACCGACCCGATGAATTTCTATGGCAGCAAGCCTCTTCATACGCTTGGATTGGCCGAGGGACGGGAGGCGCGGACCATCCGTGTGCGGTTCCGGTCACAGCTGAAGCCGGAGACCTACCGCGCGATCAAGCACGATTTCTTTCGCGTCCACCGGCAGTTCGTCTATGGGGTCGAGAAGCGTAGTCCCTATTCCTTCCACGCTATTCTGTGCGGACCCGAGCCGTTCGCCGCCTTCGCCGAGCGCGGCAGGCTGGCGGAAAGCTGGCCGCCTTCCTGTAATATGGAAAAAGCCGGATGACGCTCGTTACCGCCGGGAAAATTGCGTGGGTCGTCCTCATCGTGGCCTGGTACGTCCTGAGACGGCCGTTCGAACGGCGCGCCAGGCGCGCCGGTCTGTCGCGCGACAACAAGAACGCCACGGAATGGGCGAGGCTTTCGGTCTCGACCCTGGGGCTCGGCATCCTGCCCTTCATCTATGTCGTTTCGGGCTGGCCGCGCTCGCTTTCCTATCCGCCGCGTCCGACCCTGTTCGCGCTCGGCATCATCGCCGCGATCGGGGCGCTTATCCTGTTCCGGATGACCCACAAGGCGTTGGGAAAGATGTGGTCGGTGTCGTTGCAGCTGAAGCAGGATCACAAGTTGATAATGACGGGTATCTATCGCCATCTGCGGCATCCGATGTATTCCGCCTTCTGGCTGATGGCGGTCGCCCAGGCGCTTCTCCTGCCGAATCTGCTGGGCGGGCTTGCCGGACTGGTTGGCTTCGGGCTGCTTTTCGCGCTCAGGATCGGGCCTGAAGAACGCATGATGGAAGAGGCATTCGGTGAGGAATACAGGGCCTATCGCCGGCGTACCTGGCGCGTCATTCCATTTCTGTTCTGAGAGGCCGTTGAGAAATCCGTGAGGCTGCGGACATGCGGCCGCCGGTCACATTCTTATGAGCCTTGCTTTGCTGCAATTTTTTCGCGCGGCCGCTATAACGCCCTTCGCAGTTGCAATAACGAGATGGAAGTGCATCGTGCCTGTTGTTTCAAGAACCTTGGCCACGCTCATCTTCGGAGCGGCGGTCGCCAATTTTCAGATCACAGCATCCTCCGCCGCACCGGCTCACAGAAATGAGACACACAAGCAGGCAAGCCGGCATCGTGCCCGGAAGGCGCCCATCCCTAGGCCTTCTCCGGTTCATGCAACGCCGGTTGTGGAATTCCCTGAACTGACCTGCGCCAAATATGGCAGGCCGATGGGCGTCGATGCGCCGCTAATCGCAAGCCGCGTGCGCAAGGGGGACCCCTACTATATCGAGTTCCGCTACCGCTTCTCCTACGCCATCATCTCCGGGCATATGTACGACGTGTTCGGCAGGCTCGATGCCAACGGCAATCCCATCACGCGTCAATATATCGGGCTCTTCCCGGACGGCGGGATTCTCGGCCTCTATGGCGGCGCTATTCTTCCGGTGCCGGCGGAGGTGCACCCGAGCGTCCGCGACTGCACTTACAAGCCGGGGGCGGCATACAGGGTCTCGTTGACGGCGAGCCAATATAGGGCGCTTCTCGCCAAGGTTCGCGCCGCGCTTGCCCATCCGCCGGTCTGGCAGATGGAAGCCTCCAACTGCAACCATTTTGCCGCCGGCCTCGGCTCCGTCGCCGGGTTGAGGCTCCCGGCGAACAGCCTCCTGCCGTCCTTTGCCTATATCCATGCCTTCATCCGCGCGAACGGCGACAGGGATACATCCGGCTGACAGCCGTCCGCAGAGTTGGTGGTGATCATCGGGGGAGAGAAAATGGCCGATGGATTTTCGGGGCCTGCTTTGTCGGGCATGGAGGCGCATGAAGTCGTCGCGCTCCTGAAGAAGGGCGAGGTTGCTCCCGCAGAACTTCTGGATGCGGCCTTCGCGCGGATCGCGGCGGTCGAGCCAGAGGTGAACGCCATTCCGACCCTTTGCGAAGAAAGGGCGCGGGAAGCCGCCAGATCGATCGGGGAAAAGCGCAGGACGAACGGAGAAGAACCGGGCTGGCTCGCCGGGTTGCCGATCGCCATCAAGGATCTCATGCCGGTGAAGGGCGTGCGCACCACTTATGGCACCATCGGTCTCAAGAATTTCGTGCCGGCGGAAAGCGATCCGCTGGTGGAAAAGCTCGAGGCGAGGGGCGTAATTATTATCGGCAAGACGAATACGCCCGAATTCGGCGCAGGCGGCAATACCTTCAACGAGGTCTTCGGCCGGACGCGCAATCCCTGGGACTTGCGCAAGAGCGCCGGCGGCTCCTCGGGCGGCGCCGCGGCGTCGCTCGCGACTGGCGAAGTGTGGCTCAGCCACGGCTCGGATCTCGGCGGTTCACTCAGGACGCCTGCCGCCTATTGCGGCGTCGTCGGGATGCGGCCGACGCCCGGCCGAGCCGGCGGAGCGGGACCGGCGAATGCGTTTGCGATCGAAAGCGTGCAAGGGCCGATGGCGCGAACGGTTATGGATACGGCGCTCTTCCTCGATGTCATGACGGGCTTCGATCCGCGCCAGCCTCTGTCGCTCGAAGCGCCGCGCGAGCCGTTCCAGGAAGCCGTGCGCCGCGCCTCGCCAAAGGTGAGGATCGCCTATGCTCCGGACCTTGGCGGCTTTGCGCCGGTCGAAAGGGAGATCGAGACGATCATGCGCGGCGCGCTCGAAAGAGCGGAGCGGTATGGCGCGACGGTCGAGGAAGCCTGTCCGCAACTCCCGGCCCTTTATGACACCTATATAACGATCCGTGCTGCAAACTGGGCAGCGGGTACGGGACGCTATCCCGAGGCCGTCCAGCGGCATTTCAAGCGCACCTTGGCGGAGAACATCGAACTCGGCCGGAACTTGCCGGCCGAGCGCATTTACGACGCGCAGCGCAACCGCTCCGTGCTTTACGCCAACATGCAGTCCTTTCTCGAAGGCTATGACGTGCTTGCCTGCGCGGTGGTCGGGCTGGAGCCGACGCTGGCGGAAGTCGAATATCCCACCTCTGTCGCGGGTGTGCCAATGGCCGATTATCTCGACTGGCTCCGCTTTTCCTTCCTTGCCACCACGACGGCGCTGCCGGCGCTGTCGCTTCCGGTCGGGTTCACCTCGAGCGGCATGCCGGTCGGAATCCAGCTCATCGGGCCGCCGCGCGGCGAAGCGAAACTGCTCGCCGTCGCCAAGGCGCTGGAGGATGTCGTCGGCTTTCGCGGCCGTACGCCGATCGACCCTCGCTTACCCTGATCAGCCGATCGTGCGCTCCAGAACGCCGATCCAGTTGCGCCAGGCGATCTTTTCGATCAGTTCCCGACCAAAGCCATGAGCCTCCAGGGCGCTGATCAATTTCGGCAGGCCGGCGACGTCCCCGATTTCTCCGGGAATGATGGCGCCGTCGAAGTCGGAGCCGAGCCCGACATGGTCCTCGCCGAGCTTGTCGACGAGCGCGTCGATATGGCGGACCATGATGGCGAGACCGGTGTCGCGGTTCATCTGGCCATCCTCGCGCAGAAAGCTTGTCGCGAAATTGAGGCCGACCATGCCGCCGCTCTCGCGGATGGCGCCGAGCTGCCAATCGGTGAGGTTGCGCGCATGCGGGCAGATGGCATGCACGTTGGAGTGCGTGGCGACCAGCGGCGCGCCGCTCAGAGCCGCTACGTCGCGAAAGCCTTTCTCGTTCAAATGCGACAGATCAATGAGGATGTTCAGCCTGTTGCAGGTTTTAACCAGTCGCTTGCCCGCCTCGGTCAGGCCCGGCCCGGTATCCGGCGAGGAGGGGAAGCGGAATGGTACGCCTTCGGCGAAGATGTTCTTCCTGCTCCAGACCGGCCCGAGCGAACGCAGCCCGGCGGCATGAAGGGCCTCCAACAAGTTCAATTCCTCGTCCAGCGCTTCCGCGCCCTCGATATGGAACAACGCCGCGATCGATCCGCGCTCCATCGCGGCGCGGATGTCGGCGGCGCTGCGGCAGACGCTGAGCGCGCCGGCCGAAGCGCGCTCCAGCCGGAACAGGATCGCGGCCATGGCAAGCGTCGAGGCGAGCGCGTCGGAACGGGAAAGCTCCGGCGGCAGTTGGGCTTCCTTATTGTGCCGTGCGCGTGGCGCATCGGACATCTCGTTCCGCACAGGCGGCGGGAACATCGCGAAAAAGCCGCCGGCAAAGCTCCCGGCGCGCGCCCGCGGCAGGTCGATATGGGTTTTCTGATTGCCCCCCAGGAACAGCTTTTCCGGCGAGGGCTCGCCGCTCAGATAGAGTTTGAGGAGGAGGTCGTTGTGCCCGTCGAAGACGGGAACGGGTTCGGTCTGGTCCATTCTCGCGCGGCTCGTTCCGATGACGTTTCGTTATCTCTAGATGTTTGGTCCCGGCATTTGCTGGAGCGGATTGACGATGAACCGTTCGGGTTGTGAGGTCCATGCCTTGCAGATGAACTCGTAGGGCGTGAGGCCCTTCAGGGTTTTGAGCCTGCGGGCGAAGT
>Ga0187809_10000821_pt1 | contig 15520 bp, 11 predicted proteins | sample NC_wetland_sal_i_8_FD_132415 | JGI IMG/M metagenome (GOLD analysis project Ga0187809, IMG submission 132415) | Wetland sediment microbial communities from Neuse River Estuary, North Carolina, USA - ASW_4 | ecosystem: Environmental > Aquatic > Freshwater > Wetlands > Sediment | place: USA: North... | reverse complement strand
CGTGAGGTGCTCGCGGCAATCCGGGAACGCGTGCCACCCCCGATCGAGCCGTTCGGCCATGTATGGAATCGCGCCGCCCAGGTGCGCGAGCACGAAGCGGATGCGCGGGTAGCGCTCGGGCACGCCGGCGAACACCAGGTGCGCCGCCGCGAGCGTGCTGTCGAACAGGAAGCCGACAAGCGCCGTGAGCCAGTAGTCGGTCATGCCGGCGACGCTCGCCGGATTGGTGGGATGGATGTGCAGCACTGCGCCTAACCGATCGGCTTCCGCGTAGAGCGGCTCGAACCGCGGGTCGGCGAGCGGCACGCCGTTGACGTTGCTGAACACCATGGCGCCGGCAAAGCCTAACTCTGTCATCGCGCGGCGCAGCTCGATGACCGACGCGGCGGGGTCGCAGAGCGGCAGCGTGGCCAGGGCCGCGAATCGCGGGCCGCGCTCGCGCACCACCTGCGCGAAGGCGTCGTTCACCAGACGCGCGAGCCGCGCCGCGCGCGCCGGCGGCTCGACGTGCGTGCCCGGCGTCGTCAGCGTGATCACCTGCGTGTCCACGCCATCGCGCTCGAGCACCGTCTGCCGGTAGCCGATGTCGCGGTGGCCGCGCACCGCGATGTTGTAGTCGCCGGGGTAGTGCACCACGGGATTCCCCGATGCGTCTTCCGTAAGGCGCACGACGCTGTCCGGCTCTCGCAGCGCGTCGAGATAGGCCGGCGGATAGTAGTGGTTGTGGATGTCGATCAGCATGCGGTGGTCGAGGGAGGGCGCGAGCGTTCACAGGCTGGCGTCCCACTATTATAGTAGGGTGACCGCAGTCACTGCCCGCCACCCATCTCGCGCGCTCGCAATGCGACGTCTCGCCTTCGCCCTGTGCCTGGTCGCCCTCACCGCCGGCGCCCTCGCAGCGCAGGACACTACGTTCACGCACGCCGACACGCTGCGCGGGACCAACGGACCCGGCCGCTCGTGGTGGGACGCGACGTTCTACGATCTGCACGTGGCGGTGAACCTGGCCGACAGCAGCATCACGGGCTACAACGGTATCACGTACCGGGTGGTCGCGCCGGCCAGGGAGATGCAGATCGACCTCCAGGTCCCGATGGAGGTGGACAGCATCATCCAGGATGGACACGCGCTGGCCTCGCGGCGGGATGGCAACGCGTTTTTCGTGACCATGCCGTCGCCGCAACCCGTGGGCGACGTCAAAACGGTCACCGTCTACTATCACGGGCATCCGCGCGTCGCCAAGCATCCGCCCTGGGACGGCGGGTTCATCTGGCAGCACGACAGTCTCGGGCATCCGTGGGTCGCGACCGCCAACGAGGGACTGGGCGCCAGCGTGTGGTGGCCCAACAAGGACATCCCGGCCGACGAGCCCGACAGCCAGCGCATCGCGATCACGGTGCCCGACTCGATGACCGACGTGTCTAACGGAAGGCTGCGCAGCACGACGCGCCACGCCGACGGCACGACGACGTACGAGTGGTTCGTGACCAGCCCGATCAACAACTACGATGTGGAAGTGAATGCCGGCACGTACGCGCACTGGACGCAGGTCTTCCACGGCGAAGACGGCAATCTGACGATGGACTTCTGGCCGCTCGCCTACCATCTGGACACGGCGAAAGTGCAGTGGCAGCAGGCGACGTCGATGATGTCGTGCTTCGAGCACTGGTTCGGCCCGTATCCGTGGTACGCCGACGGCTACAAGCTCATCGAGGCGCCGCACTTAGGCATGGAGCACCAGAGCGGCGTGGCGTACGGCAATCACTTCAAGAACGGCTATCTGGGCCGGGACCTCTCGAGCACCGGGCTGGGGCTCAAGTGGGATTTCATCATCGTGCACGAGAGCGCGCACGAATGGTGGGGCAACAACATCACGGACAAGGACCACGCGGACATGTGGATCCACGAGAGCTTCGCCAACTACGCGGAGTCGATCTACACGGAGTGCCAGCAGGGGAAAGCGGCCGGGGCGGCGTACGTGATCGGGACGCGCCGGCTCATCCGCAACGACCGCCCGATCGTTGGGCACTTCGGCGTGAACGACGAAGGCTCGGAGGACATGTACTACAAGGGCGGCAACATGCTGCACACGATCCGCCAGGTGATCGATGACGATGAGAAGTGGCGGAGCATCCTGCGGGGCCTGCAGAAAACGTTCTGGCACCAGACGGTGAGCGGCACGCAGGTCGAGCAATACATCAGCCGCGCGGCGGGCATCGATCTGAGCAAGGTGTTCGAGCAGTACCTGACGACGACAGAGGTGCCGGTGCTCGAGTACGCGCTCGACGGCGGCACGCTCAGGTATCGTTGGGCGAACGTCGTGGCGGGGTTCGCGATGCCGGTGAAGGTGACCGTGGCGCCGGGCCGCTACGCCGTGATCCGCCCAACCGCGTCGTGGCAGGCGATGCAGGTGCAGCTCTCGAGTGCGGCGGACTTCAGGGTGGACCAGAACTACTACGTGACGACGAGGGAAGCAGCGCCCGGCGCCTGAGAAGAGCGCGGGGGCGGCGAATCGCCGACCTCGAGTCGCTGCTGTCTGACTATCTGACCGGCTTCGGCCGCAACTTCACGATGAAATCCTCTCCTCCGTTCGACTGCGTCATGAGCAGGCGGACCCCTGGGAGCGAATGGGACGACAGGACGAATTCCGAGCTGTCCGGGTCGGTGACGAAGGTGAGGTCGAAGGCGGCGGTGATCATGGCCTTCGCGCACTTGGCGTTGATGAGGTTGGACGGCGACTGGACGTGCAGCGTTGGGCAGGCGCCGGCCGAGCTGGTGAGCGACGCCGTGATCCCTTCCGTGGCGAGGTCGAAGTTGGGCGTGGTGTCCTGCAGCAGCGCCTCATCGACCAGGTTGGACTGCGCGTCGGTGACCGCGTAGACGAGCTGCGACACGTTCGCGCCCTGCCACGCCACGACCACGAACACCGAGTCGTTAGGCGTCGGCGTCTTGCCCGCGGTGGTGCCTACCAGCTCGGCCGCGGCGACCTCGAACATCTGGTCGGCGCCGTTGACGCTCACCGTGACCGACTCCGGGTTCACGCCGTGCGCGAGGATGGCGATCGGGTACTGCAGCAGGCGGAAGCGATCGAATTCGCCGGCGCTCGCCGCTTCCTGGGCGAGCGTGTCGAGGTGGCGCGCCTCGTTGAACGACGGCGCCGATGGCGCGGTGGAGCTGCCGCACGCGCTGAGCGCCGACAGGCCGCACACCGCGGCCGCGGCGGCGAACGGGGCGAGACGGGTCCAGGGCTTGTGCATCCAGGCACCTCGAAAGCGAGTGAGTGACGCGACCCCGCAAGTATGCGGCGTCACGGCGCGAAATGCGAGTGTTGGGCGGACGAGCCATCCGCCGCGAAAGCCTTGACTGGCGCGACCCGCGACCCCAGTTTCGCCCAATGGACAACTTCGCGTTCCGCCCGCATCGCGCCCGCCGGGCGCGCACCGCTCGTTGGGCATCGATGCTTGCGGCCGCGCTCGCCGCCGCGCAGCTCGCGGCGTGCGGCGACCGTCTGCCGCTCGCCCCGTCTGCCACGCAAGCCGCCACGCTCCCACTGCCGGTGGCTCCGAGCTACATCGTACAATTCGGCAACAACGGCGTGGTCCCGCAATCGCTCGCCCAAGCCGTCGCGGACGCGGGCGGGCACATCGTGCGCGTGCAGAAGTCCATGGGGCTCGCACTCGTCACCGGGCTCACGCCCGCGGCGGCCACGGCGCTCCGGTCATCGGGCGCGGCGGGGCTCATCCTGCCTAACGTGAGGCGGCAGTACGTGCGCGAACGCTTCGCCGCGTCGCGCGTGATGCTGGGCAATCCGAAGATTGCCGCGCCTAGGGCGGCGCGGCGGCTGACTGCGTTAGGCAATACCAATCCGCGGTCGGCGCAATTCTTTGCCGATCAATGGAACATGCCCGTCATCCGCGCCGACAGCGCCTGGCAGGTCACCACGCAGGGCGCGGGCGTCAAGGTGTTCATCCTCGACACCGGCGTCGACACGGCGCACATCGACCTCTCGGGACGCGTCGATGCCGCGCTCTCGACGTCGTTCGCCTTCGCGCCCGGCGACACGGCCGATACCCTGCCGCTGCCGTTCGACCACGACGTCGCCGGCCACGGCACGTTCGTGTCGTCGCTCATCGCCACCAATTCGTTAGGCATCGCGGCGGTCGCGCCGCAGGCAACCCTCGTGATGGTCCGCGTGCTCAACGACAACGGCTCCGGCGACGATTTCTCCGTCATCAGCGGCATCCTCTACGCCGCCGATCATGGCGCCGACGTCGTCAACGTCAGCCTTGGCGGATACCTGAGTCGCTCGAACCCGTTCGACCTCGCGCTCTCCGACCTCATCCAGCGCGCCATCGACTACGCCACCGCCCGCGGTGCGTTGGTCGTCGCCGCCGCCGGCAACGAGTCGGTCAATTCCAACACGGCCGCCGGCCCGCACGGCAGCTACGCCGATAGCCTGCACGTGCTCGCCGGCGGCATGCGCCAGGTGATCAGTGTGGGCGCCACCGGACCGGTCGATCAGAAGAACTTCGACTCGATTGCGGTCTACTCGAACTTCGGGAAAGTGGACGTGGCGGTGTTCGCTCCCGGCGGCAACACGGTCGATTCCACGAACATCAACGACTTGGTGATCGGGGCCTGCAGCGCCTTCCTGTTCCCGGAATGCTCTGACGAGCGCGCTTATCTCTCGGGCGCAGGGACGAGCTTCTCATCCCCGCTCGTCGCAGCCGAAGCGGCCGTCATCAAGGCGCAGGCAGCCACCAAGCCCACTCCCGCCAAGCTCGAGTCCTGCATCCTCGCCACCGCCGATGCGGTGAAGGGCAGGTCCAAACCGGACATCAATTACAACAACGGGCGGATCGACGTGCTCAAGGGCGCCCTCCACTCCAACTGCAAGTAGGCTCCCCGCGTCGCGCCGATCCGCCCGCACGACCCGCCGGCGCTACTCCTGCTTGCCCTTGGCCGTCGGCGGCAGCACGCCGTTGAGCCGCAGGTAGATCGCCGACTGGCTGTAGTGATCCGCCCAGTCGCCGGTGGTCAGCGTCATCACCGCCGCGCGCGAGCGCGTGTGCCCGCCGAAGAACGGCACCTGCTCGCCTAACTTCGAGTCGTCCACCTTCGCCAGCGCCTGGTCGCAGAACGCGAACGTCTCCTTGAGGCGCGCCACCAGCACGTCCTTGCTGTCGGTGGCCGCCACCTTGGAACGCGCGGGCGCCTTGTCGCCGCTGATCGCGCCGCACAGGTAGTCGTTGCCTTCCGACAGGTGCACCACGATCTGCCCGAAGCTCATCTGCGCTGGCGTCGGCTTGAAGCCGTACTTGTCGGCCGGCATCGACTCGGCCGCCGCGATCAGGTTCTTGCCGACGCTGCTCGCGTTCTGACGGAATGCATCGGACACCGGATTGGACGACGCCGACTGCGCCGCGACAAGTCCCGGCACCAGGGCCGCGGCCAAGGCCGCCAGGCACATACGGACACGCATAACACTCGCTCGCGTTGGGGTAGGTGATGATGTTGGCGTTGCGGGACTGGCATGTCCAGTGGAGGGAAGCGCGCGCCGTTGGCGCGCTTCGGGATTGGGGAGGGAACAGGCCGCAGATTCCCCGGTCCCAAGCCCCGGAGCGCGCCGAAGGCGCGCGATTCCCTCAGAAGAACGGGTTCTCGTCCGCACTCGGCCCATAGATCGATGGCACCGGCACACCGAGGAGCCGCAGGTAGACCGACATCTGGCCGCGATGGTGGATGGGATCGCTGAGCAGGAACAACCGCGCGAAACCGATCCGCGGCACCGTGTTGAGCGTCTTGCCGTTCATCTTGAAGCTCCAGCCCCCGAGCGCGGCGGCGTCATCCAGTTTGGCGAGGGACTCGCGCGCCGCGCGGCTGCCCTGGTCGAAGACGGACAGCAATTCGCTCGTGGACGCGGGCACCGGGAACGTTTCCCAATCCGCCACCTCGAGGCCGTCCTCGTGCAGCATGGAGGCGGTGAACCCCGGCGCATTGGCCAGCCACGAGACAAGGTTGCCGAGCGACGTGGACCGCTCGTGCGGTTTCCAGTCCTTCTTGTCGAGCGGCACGCGCTCGAGCACGCGCCGCGTGATCGGCGCCTCCTGGTCGAACTCCTGGATGATCGCATCCGCCATCCGCATGGGGCCCCCGCTGGTTGTCGTTGCCTAACGATCGCCGTTCGGCGGCGCGTGCGCCGACACCGTGTCGAACGCCATGCGCACGAACTGGGCGTCGGTCCACGGCTGCCAGCCGTGCGGCTTGAGCGGCCGGCCGTACGTGAAGGTGGCGTCGGAGTGCGGCGCTGTCGTGCCCTCGAGATAGTCCTGCAACAGGTAGCAGGCCAGGTTGAGGTAGTAGCTGTCCATGTCGCCCACCACGACGTGCAGTTTGCCCTGGAGCTGGGGACCGACGGTGGTCCAGTGCTGTTCGAGGTACGCGCGCAGGTCGTAGCCGTGGCCGCGCATGTAGTCCGCGACGTCGTGATTCATGTGTCCCGTCCGCTTGTCCCACAGCGCGGCCGGGTAGCCGGCGCGATCGGTGGGGCCCCACACGGCTTCCCACGCCTCCAGCTGTTCGCCCGAGCGGCCCTGCGTGCCTAACGCATCCTCCAGCTGGCTTTCCTGCCGCATCGTGATCGTCGGCATGCCGCTGCTCTCGCGCTCGGCCGGCACCTCGGAGGCGAGCCACGGGCTGCGCGCCACGACGAACGCGCTCGTGTCGTCGTAGATGTCGCTCAACTGGTATCGCCGGAGGTCCACCGGATCGGGATACAAGCCCCACGCGCCGCCGAAGAAATCCGGATGATAGATCTGCAGCGCCAGCGCTTCCCAGCCGCCGGTCGACCCGCCGATCAGGATGCGCGCGTACGGCTTGGCGATGATGCGGAAGTGCTGCTCGAGATACGGGATGAGCTCCTGCATGATCGCGTCGCCGTACGGCCCGTCGTTGGCCGAGTTCACCGCGTACGAATCATCGTAGTAAGGTGTGGGGTGCTGGAACGTGATCGCGATGACGCGCGGGAAGCTGTCGCTCATCCACGCCTGCGCGAATTCGTAGCCGGGCTCGCGCTCGGTGGCCAGCCGGCGCCGCGCCGCCTGCTCCGGCGTCTCGGGTGCGCCGTTCGGGTCGAAGCCGAACGGCGGCGTCAGCGTGAAGTGTCCCTGCTCGTAGATCACCGGATAGTGCTGGTCCGGATGCGCATCGTATCCGGCCGGCAGCAGCACGGTGGCGCCCAGGTACATCGGGCGGCCCCAGAAGGCGGTGAGCAGCCGGCTCTGGATCTTGATGTGCTTCACCCACTTGGTGTCGGGCGGCACTGCGATCGGCGGCAGCGTGCGCGACAGCGTTAGGCGAACGGTGTGCGCGCTGTGCGGGTCGAGGTGGATGCGCCGCGGTTCGCTCACCAGATTGCCGGGCGACTCGTTCCACTTCTGCCCTTCCCACTGGTCCTGGTGCAGCCAGAGCGTCCGTCCGTCGGCGCGGTGGAACTGGGTGTACACGTTGAACACCGCCTGCACCCAGTAGTCGCCGGGTGGCAGCGACGCGAGGCTGCGCAGCGGATAGCCGGCGGCGCTCGCGTCGACGATCACCGGCCTGCCCGGCGGCAGCGCACGGACATCCGTGCCGAAGAACGGCGTGCTGCGCGAGAGACCGCCGGCCTGCAGTCGCGGCTCCGGGGTGCCGTCTCTGGCAATGGCGACGTACGCGCGTCCCGTGCGCGGCGATGCGCCGGCGGGGAACACGATCTCGAAGCGCAGTCCCGCCGATTGCGCGCCGGCAGCGCGGGAGATCGCGGGCGCGAGTGCGGCGAACGCCAGGAGCAGCAGAGTCCGGTTCATGAGGATTTGTTTGTGAGATCGGCGCGCCGGCGCGTGCGCGGCCGGGCCGTCGATGTTGCGTCGGCGTTCGATGCGCCGCAAGAGCGACGCGCGCCGATGTCAGGAGTGCGTGGCGTGCTTGCGCGGCGTGAGCCGCCAACGTATCCTCGCGCCAGCGGCCGGTGCGATCGGACGCCATCCCTCCGTGTGTTCCGCGTAGCGGCGCGGCAGTGCAGCCGTTCGGACGATCCGCGTCCTGCGTTGTCGTTCGTTCACTTTCATTCAGCCCTGCCGGGAGGAACTATGCACACACGCCTGGTCCGATGGGCCCTGCTTGCGGCGCTGGTCGCGCCATCGACGCTCGTGGCGCAGCAGCGACGCATCCGGGGAACGGTCACCGATGCGGCGGACGGCCACCCGATCTCGGGCGCCGTGGTGACGGTGCGCGAGGGGCGCGGCCTCGCGCAGACGGGGGACGACGGCAAGTTCACGATCACCGTCGATGGCGGCGCCGTTAGGCTTCTGGCCCGCGCGCTCGGCTACGGCCCAACGCAGGTGGCAGTGGCGGCGGAGGACAGCGTCGTCGCGATCGCGCTCAAGAGCGACCCGCTGCAGCTGCAAGCCGTCGTCGTCACCGGCCAGGCGACCAACGTCTCGCGCCGGCTCGCCACCACGTCCACGTCGCTGGTGACCGGCGACGAAGTGACCACGGTGCCCGCGACCTCGGTGGACAAGGCGCTCCAGGGCAAGATCGCGGGCGCGAACATCCAGACGAATTCGGGAGCGCCGGGCAGCGGCGCGCAGATCCAGATTCGCGGCATCAACACGGTGATCGGCGCATCGGATCCGCTCATCGTCGTGGACGGCGTCATCTACAGCAACGTGTCGGTGGCGTCCGGGTTGTACACGGTGACGAGCAGCGGCAGCGCGGCCGGCACCGGCCCGGAGCAGGACGACGCCGGCAACCGGCTGGCCGATCTCGACCCCGATGACATCGCGTCGGTCGAGGTGCTCAAGAGTGCCGCGGCGTCATCCATCTACGGATCCAAGGCGGCCAACGGCGTCATCATCATCACCACCAAGCGTGGGTTAGGCGGCAAGCCGAAGGCGACGGTGACGCAGCGGATCGGGTACTCCGACCTCCTGCGCGGGCCGGCGCCCCGCGCCTTCACCCTGGCGCAGGCGCTCGACCTGTACGGCGACACCGCGACCATCGAGTCGCTCGTGCTGCCTAACGGGAAGCTGCCCGTGTACGACCACCTGCAGGAGGCGGCCGGCAACCATCCGCTGGCCTACGAGACGTCGCTGGACGTGAGCGGCGGCAACGACAACACGAAGTACTTCGTCTCGGGGGACTGGTCGCACACCGGCGGCATCATCCACAACACCGACGCCGGCCGTCAGAACCTGCGGGTGAACCTGGATCAACGCCTCGGCGACAAGCTCACGCTCGCCTTGAGCAACGCGTTCACGCGCACGACGACCGACAACGGCATGACGAACAACGACAACGCGGGCGCCGGCATCACGTACGCGCTGGCGTACATCCCGAGCTTCGTGCCGCTCACGCCCGACAGCCATGGGGTGTACCCGCTGCCCGCCTTCACGTACCTCAACAGCAATCCGCTGCAGACCATTGCGCTGGCCTCGAACGCGCAGACCGTCGACCGGTTCACGGGCGGCGCGACCGCGACGTTCCAGGCGCTCTCGGGCGGCACGCACGACCTCAAGATCGTGGGCGGCGCCGGCGCGGACATTTTCAACCAGAACAACTCCGTCTTCGCGCCGCCGGACCTCTACTTCGAGGCCAACCAGACGTCGCCCGGCGTGTCGACGTTAGGCAATGCCGAAAGCCGCCAGGTGAACTGGAACCTGAACGCGATCGACGTGTTCACGCCGACGGCGGGTTCGATGTCGTTCACGACGTCGGCCGGCTTGCAGTTCGAGGATCGGCAGCTCAATCAAGCGCGCAGCACCGCGACCGGCCTCCTCGAGGGACAGTCCAACATCGATCAAGGCGCGATCTTCGGCCAGCCGTTCGAGCTCAACACGCACGAGAAAACCTTCGCGATGTACGCGCAGGAGCAGCTCCAGGCGTTCGACGAGCGGCTCCTCGCCGAAGTCGGACTCCGCGCCGAGCGAAGCAGCGTGTTCGGCAACACGAATCAGTACTTCGTGTATCCGAAGATCTCCGGCGCGTACCGGTTCCCCGATCTGTTGGGCAGCGGCAGCGACTTCAAGGTGCGCGCCGCCTACGGCGAAACGGGGAATCAGCCGCTCTTCGGCCAGAAGTTCACCACGCTGATCGGCGGGCAGAACTACGGTGGCAGCGTCGGGACGGTGGTGGGCGGCGTCGCCGGCTCGCCCAACATCGAGCCGGAGCGCGTCCGCGAGTTCGAGACCGGGTTCGACGCGGCGCCGTTTCACGGACGGGCCACGCTCGAGTTCACCTGGTACGTCCGGCACACCACCAACCTGCTGCTGCCGGTGACGCCGGCGTCGTCGTCCGGCTACACCGAGGTGATCGCCAACGGCGGCGAGCTGCGCAACTCGGGCGTCGAGGCGGCGTTAGGCATCGCCGCGATCCAGGACCACGATCTCACCTGGACCGTCCACTCCACCTTCAGCCGCACGCGCTCGCTCGTCGAGAAGCTGCCCGGCACCGGCTTCAGCCCGCCCACGGCCGGCTTCGGCCTCGCATTCGGCGAGTTCTTCGTGCAGCAAGGACAGCCGATCGATCAGATCATCGGCCAGACCGCCATCAACCCCGACGGCTCGTTTGTCGTCAAGTCCTTCGGACACGCGTCGCCGGATTGGGACTGGACCGTGAGCAACGACTTCACCTACAAGGGACTGTTCCTCACGTCGCTCTGGGATTGGCAGCACGGCGGCCTCGCGCAGAACCAGACGCTGTCGCTCTATGACTGCAACGAGCTGACATCGGACGCCGGCACCGCCGCGGGCCAGGCGCGCATCGCCGACTGCTTCGACGGCATCGCCACGCCGTACGTGCAGTCCACGTCGTTCCTCAAGCTGCGCGAAGTCAGCATCGGCTACACGCTGTCGGAGAACATGGCCAGGAAGTTCTTCGGCTCGAGCGACGTCAAAGTGGAGCTCACCGGACGCAACCTGCTCATCTTCACCAACTACTGGGGCTACGATCCCGAATCCAGCAACTACGGCCAGCAAGCCGTGACGCGCAACATCGACCTCGGCCCGTATCCGCCGTCGCGCCAGTTCATGTTCTCCATCACCGCGGGGTTCTGACCATGACACGCACTCTTCTCCAGCGGTCCGGGCCCGCGGCGCTCCTCCTCGCCGCCGTTTTCTCGTTAGGCGCGTGCGGGGGGTTCAACATCACCGACACCAATCAACCGACGCAGACCGATCTCGAGAACAATCCCACGCGCTCCAAGCTGGCCGCCGCGGCCACCGGCATCTTCTCGGGCGCGCGCTCGGACATCACGGGATTCATCTGGCAGGTGGGCTCGATGGGCCGCGAGGGCATCAACCTCTCCGGCAACAATCAGCCCGACTACCAGGAGCCGTACTTCGGCCCGCTGTCGTCCACGCAGTTCGGCGGCTCCGAATGGGCGGGACGCTACGCGAACATCCGCTCGATCAACGTCTACCTCGACGCCGCACCGAAGGCGCCGGACCTCACGCCCGAAGAGCTCTCGGCGTCGCAGGGATTCGGCAAGACCATGGAAGCGCTCGCGTTCATGTACGTCATCGAAACGCGCGCAGGGTTGGGCGCACCGGTGGATGTCGACCGGCCCGTGACCGCGCCGCCGGCGCCGTTCGTGAGCGAGGACAGCGTCTACGGCTACATCATCGGGCTGCTCGACAGCGCGCAGACCGCCCTCGAGAACGCCGGCGGCACGTCGTTCCCGTTTGCGATCCCGGCCGGATTCACCGGCTTCGACCAGCCGTCCACCTTCCTGCTGTTCAACCGCGCGCTCGAGGCGAAAGCCGAGATCCTGCGGGCCACGGCGGGATGCGGCCAACCGTGCTTCCAGGCGGCGCTCACCTCGCTCGCCGCATCGTTCATCGACCCCACGCCGTCGTCGTTAGGCGTCGGACCAAAGTTCGATTTCTCCACCGCCTCCGGCGACCAGCAGAACGGGCTCGCCGAGCCGCTCGACGGGACCACGTTCTTCGCCGACACGTTCCTGCTCGTCCATGCCCAACGCCAGTCCAACGGCGACCTCGATGAGCGCGTGCTCGAGAAGACCGCGCGCGCGACGCGCGTGCCGGTGTGGTCCATCCCCGCGGTGCCGCTGCCGGGCGTCCTCAAGTACACCATCTACTTCACGGGAGGACAGCCCGATCTCACCAAGCCGATCCCGATCATCCGCGACGAAGAACTGATCCTGTTGCGCGCCGAGGCGGAGCTCGGCACCGGAGACGTGGCCGGCGCACTCGCCGACATCAACCTCATCCGCACCAACTCGGGCCGCCTCCCCGCCATCGCGTCGGGTACGTGGAACGGCATGTCGCCGGCCGACCGGCTCAGCGAGCTGTTGTACGAACGATGGTTCTCGCTCATGTGGGAGCAAGGCACGCGGTGGATCGATGCCAGACGCTACAACCTGCTCGGCACCATCGAACCGGGCGTTCCAGACGGCCAGGTGCCCCTGCGCATGCCGATTCCACAGGACGAGTGCAGCGCGCGAGGCCTTCCCACCAACTGCAACCCGCTCGGTAGCTGATCCAGCATTCACGGTTTCACGTGGCACCAACGGCGGGGGCGAGAGCCCCCGCCGTTTCCATTCTTGGCTCTTCGCGGAGCTTGGGTAGTAGTTGTTCTGGACACGGAGGAAAATCGGATAGCTGCACGGATCAGAACGGGGCCTCGGCTGAGCCGAGTCACGTCGATCGCCGTTGGCAGGACCGAGGCACTTGTTGTAGGAAAACGAGAAACGTTCCTGATCACTGCCGATGCCATCGGCGGCGAACGGTCGAGCCATCCGCATGATCCGCGCACGTATCCGCGTCCCCAGCGCGAGCACGCCCTTCCCCCTGCCGCACTGCCGCGCGTCCGAGTAACCGCGCCGTAACGCCCCGTGTAGCGCGTGGATAACGGGGCACGCGAATCTTGCCCGCCGTTGCGCCGGCGCCGCTCGTTGGGCGCAATGCGCGCCCTATGCGAACAGGCCGCCCTACGGCAGGAGGATCACAATGACTCGAACGCGTTCATGGCCGCTGTGCGGTCTCGCCCTCGCCGCCTCGGCGGTGATTCTCGCAGCAGGGTGCAATCGCGGCGACTCGTCACAGTCCCAGTCGGCCGTCGGGGGGTTGCTCGGCTCCATCGCGGCTGCTGGTGGAACCGCGTCCGCCCAGGATCCGTGCACGCTGGTGTCGGCCGCCGAAGCCGCGCCGTACGTCGGCACGCTCACCGTGCCGCCCTATCGCGCCACCGACGACAACAAGCCTGCGGCCGACGGCACCGCGTGCGTGTATCGGGGAACGAACGCTCGCGTTCTCGCGATCAGGCCCGACTGGCACGGCGGGCAGATGATGGGGCACGTGATGCAACTGCCCAACGTCGTGGGCAAAGTGTTGGCCAAGGGCGCGCCCGGAATGGACAGTCTCGCGAACCGTGTGTCGCAGCAGGGCATTCCCGGACCGTGGGATCAGGCGTCGTTCATGCCGACGGGCGTGCTGATGGCGGTCAAGGGCCAGACGTTGGTCACGGTGGACGTGAGCGGCGCGAGCGGGCAGAAGAGCGACGCCGTCGCCATTGCGACGATCGCGATGGGCCGCGTTGGGCATCCGCTCTCGTACGACGGCGCGAAAGCCGTCGCACAGCTGCCGGCGGCCAAGGCGCATCCGTCTAACGCGTGCGACCTGGTGCCGCGGGCCGAAGTGGAAGCGGCAATCGGGCCGCTGAGCGCCGCGCCGGTCAGCGACTCCACGGGCACCGAGTGCACGTATCAGGTGTCGACGCCGCAGGGCAGCCGGTCGTATCCCGTCGCGTTCACGTGGGAAGACGGCGGTCACGCGTACAACATGCAGAAGCACATGATGTCGACGATGGGCGCGATGCTCGGGGCGCCGACGAGTACGCCGATGGATACGATGAAGCCGACGGGCAACATGGGCGCGATGATGGGCGCGCTGATGAAGATGGCCGGCAGCGCGTCCGAGCCGCACACGAATGCGCCGTCGCCGCTCGACACCATGAAGCCGACGGCGGCCAACATGAAGGCCGCAATGCGCATCGCCAGCACGCCCACGACGGCGCCCGGCGCCGTGACGACCGTCGGCTTCACGACCGACACGACCCTCGAGGGGCCGTGGGACAACGCCTCGCTGCTGCACGGCACGGAGCTTCTGGCCGTGCGCAACGATGTGTTGGTGGCGATGTCGCTCCAGACGGCGGACTACGAGAAGGCGAAGGCGTTGCTGGCCACGATCTGCACGCACCTCTGACGGTGGCCCGCGCCGTGCCTAACCGGCGGTGGTGGAGCCGCCCAGCAGCCTCCGGTGATGAGCGCGACCTTTCCGTCCAGACGTCCGGCGCCGTGGTAGTCCGGCGCCATGAAGGCCGGACGCGGCCGCATTTTGGCTTCGATGCCGGGGCGCGGTTGGCTCTGCTTGGGGAACGGGGGCTTGGGACGGCTGCCTCCGGCGGCCCTCATCGTCGACCCCTTCTGCTGCTTCGTGGATCTCGGCACGCTGCACCTCACGCAACCTGGGTTTGGCGTGCGGGGCAAGAAGCAGTTTCGCCGGGGGCGGAAGGGTGAACCGTCGGCGATGGTGTGCGATCAGTGCAGCGTGTAGAGATAGGCCGCCATGTCGCGCGCTTTCTGCTCCGTGATGCCAAGGTTGGGCATGGCGGTGGCCGGCTCGATGGCTTGGGGCATCTCGATCCAGCGGACCAGGAAGTCGGCCGTGTTCGGCACTTCGCCGGCGATGTACGTTCGGCGCGACCAGTGCTCGAGCGGCGGTCCCACCAGCCCGTTGGCGTTGTCGATGCCGGGGATCATGTGGCAGGATCCGCAGCCACTGGCGGTGATGGCCGCTTTGCCGCGTTGGGCATTGCCGCCGGCGATGACGCGGGACGCGTCGCCGTTCACGGGATCGTGGCACGCCGCGATGACGGCGGCGCAGGCTGCCGCAGCGAGAACCCATCCCGCCCGTGCGATCATCGTCCCCTGTCGAGTGCGCATCTCTTCTCCTTCGCCGCCCTGCTCACGGCCGGTGCGCCGGCCGTCCTGCGGCCTTGGCGACCTGCCGTGTTGCGTTAGGCACGAGCGGGTCGTGCGATTGGTGTCCGCCCGGCCACGGCTCGCCGCGCGCCTGGCTGATGGCCCAGACGTACGCCGCCACGAGGCGCACTTGGGCGGGCGTGAGATCCGACTTGCCGCCGCGCGGCGGCATCCCGATCGGGCTCCGCGTGAGCGCTTGCGGCATGCCGGTCATGACCAACGAGTCGATGGACTGCCATTGGTACTGCGCCCAATTGAGGCCGTCGGTGAGCGCATCGCCGGCCGCCGGCATGCCTTCGGCTTCTTGCCCGTGGCAGGCGAAGCAGTGCCCCTGGTTGTGGAAGATGCTGTCGCCGGCCGCGATCATCTGGACCGTCATGCCGGGCGGCAACGTGGGCAGCGTGTCGGGCTGCAGGTCATCGTGCGTCTTCACCTTGGGAGCGCGCGTCCCTGCCGCGCCCTCGTGCGGCGCGTTGTGCCCCG
>Ga0187809_10000820_pt1 | contig 15525 bp, 14 predicted proteins | sample NC_wetland_sal_i_8_FD_132415 | JGI IMG/M metagenome (GOLD analysis project Ga0187809, IMG submission 132415) | Wetland sediment microbial communities from Neuse River Estuary, North Carolina, USA - ASW_4 | ecosystem: Environmental > Aquatic > Freshwater > Wetlands > Sediment | place: USA: North... | reverse complement strand
GTGAACCAGCGTGTCATCGCCTTCAGCCCCGCCAATGCCCGTCAACCCAGACATAGCCGCCGTCCTGCTGCCGCCAGTGGCCGGGCACCCAGACCGCGCTCGCCTGCGGCCGCTGCGTGTAGTGGCCGTCTTCCCAGGACCACGCCGCGCCGTTCCAGGCCCAGTGCCCCGGGTGCCAGACCATCACGCTGGACGGCGGCGGCGGCACCGTCTCCACCCGCGGCGCCGGCGGTGCGCTCGGCGCGATGATCACGGTGGAGGATTGCGCGGCGGCCGGGGTCAGCCCGCCCGCCATGCCCAGCAAGGCGAGGCCGGCGGCAAAGCCAGTCAATCTACGAGCAGTCATGCTGTCTCTTCTCCTTGTGAAGGGCTCAGGCGCACGCAGTAACATGTCCACGTGCCGCCTGATTTCGATGGCAACACGTTGCCCAGCAAATAAGGCTGCACCGCGGCTGGCAAATACGCCGGCTTATCACAAGCGGATGATCCAACCCGTTACTTGCCGGCATTCACGCGTTCGGCATCGCGCCACCGATAGTTGACTCAGGCAAGAGAATCCCGAAGCATCCGCGCATGTCGGACCCAACCAACCCACGCATCACCGAACTCCGGATCGGCGCCGTGCGGCGGTTCAACCGTTTCTACACGCGCCGCCTCGGCACCCTGCGCGAGGGGCTGCATGGCTCCGGGTTCTCGCTGACGGAAGCCCGCGTGCTGTACGAGATCGCGAACCGGCCCGGGCTGTTCGCCGGCCCGCTGGCCCGCGAACTCGGCGTGGACCCCGGCTATCTCAGCCGCATTCTGCAGCGGTTCTCGGAACTCGGCCTGGTGCAGCGCTACATGCCGGGCGACCGGCGGCAGAAGGCGTTGAAGCTGACCTCGGCCGGCGAGGAGGCCTTCGCCCCGCTCGACGCCGCATCCCGCCGCGAAGTCGGCAGGATGCTCGCCCGCCTGCCGCCGCCGGCCCAGGCCGAACTGGTGCAGGCCATGGGGCGGATCGAGACGCTGCTGGCGGCGGAGTCGGAGACGCCGTGGCTGCTGCGCGACCCGGAACCCGGCGATATCGGCTGGGTCGTTTCCCGCCACGGCGCGCTGTACGCCGCGGAGTACAATTTCGATGCGCGCTTCGAGGCGCTGGTGGCACAGGTCGCCGGCGCCTTCCTGGCGCAGCACGACCCGGCGCGGGAGCATTGCTGGATCGCCGAACGCGACGGCGTGAATATCGGCTCGGTGTTCCTGGTGCGGCACAGCGACACCGTCGCCAGGCTGCGCCTGCTGCTGGTGGAGCCAACCGCGCGCGGGCTCGGCCTGGGCAGGCAACTGGTCGCGGAGTGCATCGCCTTCGCCCGCGCCGCCGGCTACCAGCGCGTGACGTTGTGGACCAACGATGTGCTGCTGGCGGCGCGCGGCCTGTACCGCGCAGCCGGATTCCGGCTGGTCGCCAGCCAGCCGCACAATGATTTCGGTCCATCAATTGTCGGCGAGGACTGGGAGTTACTGTTGTCCGGGGACGCTAAGGGAAACTACGTATAGAGACGGCGCACCCTTTACGGGTAGACTGCGCGATCAGCTTTACCGATGACTCCCGAAAGGAATGCCTCGTGAACGACGGCATGGAAGGGCAGCCGCGCAGTTCACGAGACGCTGCCACGCAGAACGCCAGCAATCGCACAACCGCCTACGAACTCTGCAACGTGTTCGGCACGCCGACTGGCCGCCGCGTCATGCTGGCCGAAGGCGAGCCGTTGCCGGCTGTGCCGAACGGCTGGTCCTGGCAGAAGGTGGCGGAGTGACCCGGCGCCGCCGCTAACGCCGGTTGCCCGCTGCATCCTCGGGCCACAGCGCAGCACGCCAGTACACCGCGATCGACGCCGTCATCAGCAGGCCGAACACGCTGTACAGCGTCACCGTTGCGCTGAAGCCGATCCGCTCGATCAGGCTGCCGGCCAGCAGCAGGCCGAAGGGCAGGCCGTAGATCGCCAGCATGCGCACGCCCATCACCAGCCCGCGCATCCGGTCGGAGGACGCGCGCAGCAGCAGCACCGCCAGCGGCACCAGGCTCAGGCTCTGCGCGCAGCCGGCCAGCACCAGCATCACCCGGCCGGAGGTCGCGCTGTGCATGTGCGCGAACACCAGCAGCATGCCGTACCAGATCAGCGCGAACACGGTCATCATGCGGCCGGGACGCAGGGTCCGCCCGGCCAGGCTGACCGTCACCGAGCCGAGCAGCGCGCCGGTTGCGAAGCTGGCGACCAGGCTGCCGAGGCCGGTCTCGCCGATGTGATAGACCTCCCGCGCGACGTAGGGCAGCAGCCCGCTCGTCAGCGGGAAGGCGGTGGCGTTGACCAGGAATGCCAGCCACATCCCGGCGAGCGCACAGGGCGTGTTCCAGACATAGACCAGGCCTTCGCGCAGCTCCCGCGCCGGGGAGCGGTGCGGCGTGCCGGCCGGCAACGGTGCCCGCGGCGCGCCGACGCCCAGGGTCAGCAGGAACGCGATGGCGTAGCAGCAGGCGATGGCCGCGTAGGACGGACCGATGCCGAACGCCACGAAGGATGCGGAGCCAACCAGCGGCCCGACGATGCGGGCGGAATCCGCCGTGGTGCGCGACACCCCCATGCCCGCCATCAGCCGGTCGGTGGGCATGGTTTCCGCCACCAGCGCGTTGCGCAGGCCGAGGTCGGACGGGCGAACCAGCCCCGCCACGGTGACGATGATGAACACGTACAGCGGGCGCAGTGTGCCGGTGAAGGCCAGGATCATCAGCGTCGTGGCGAGCGTGGCATAGACCGCGCGCATGGCGCACTGCACGTTGCGCAGGCCGATGCGGTCGCCGGCGAGGCCGATCAGCGGCGCCAGCAGCGTGCCGAAATACTGCAGCGAGCCGAACACCGTCAGCAGCAGCACCGATCCCGTCTGCACCAGGATGTACCAGCCCAGGATCACGTTCTCCATCTCGAAGCCCCAGGAGGTGACCAGGTCGGCGGGGAACTGGAAGCGGAAGCTGCGCACCTGGAACGGCGCCAGCATGCCGCGCTGGGCGAGCCGGCGCGGGGCCAGGGCAGGGCGGCTTTGGGTATCATGCGGATGCGGCAGCGCGTCGCCGCGTTGCTGCCAGCGGGCGGTGGCCCGGGACAATGGACGGTTCCTCTGGTCGGTGGCCGTTCAGCCTTCCGAGGGATGCTAGCGCCCTCTGTCGCTCATACTGCGGTGGCTTGTGCCTCAATACCAGCGGTCGTATCCGATGACGGCATCGGGTGGGGAGCGGCCTGGCCGCTTCGAGGCCGGGATGCTGCGGAAGCGGACGCTCGGTCCGGATCTGGCCGGTCACGGCACGGCGGCTGCGGAGCTAATCGGCGGGCATGTCACGACATCAACGCAGCGCGTGTGTGACGACGTAATCCGTCACCGTCGGATCGCCTCCGGTGGTTCGATCGTGCACAGCCTGGCCTTCGGCAGCCTGGGGTGATCGACGCAGTACCTGCCCCCCGCCGTGCGGCTGAACATGGCTTGGAAATCGGGGAGGCGGTAGGGCGTCGGAATGGGCGTGCATGACGGCGAGGTGGTCGATGTCCGGCAGGTTGCGCGCCCCCGGCTGGATGCGGATTGCCAAATCGGGAAGGTTGTGGGCGAACGTGTCGCGCCACGCCTTGGCGCTGCCGATGTGTTTGTCGAGCGCGACGATGAGCAGCGCCATCACCGGCTCCTGAAGGTATGGAGCGGCCCGTGTCGCGACGGCACCCGCGTTGGCGAAAGTTCGCGCGCTGCCGTTGAGCGTCTAAAGGATGCGGCGGCGGATGCCGTCCTTCAGCACCGGGCAGTTGAAGTTCATCAGCAGGCCGACGCGGTGTCCACTGAGCCGGAGATAGGTGAGCAGTTGCGCTTCGTGCAGCGGGAGCAGGGTTGCGACCGACTTGATTTCCAGGACGAGGCCGGGTTCGACGACAATGTCCATCTTGTATTCGAAGTCGAGCTTCCGGCCTTTGTAGATGATCGGCAGCGCCACCTGCTGATCGAACGGCAGGCTCGCATCGCGCAGTTCCTGACAGAGGCACTTCTGGTATGCTGATTCCAGCAATCCGGGCCCGAGCTGCCGGTGCACCTCGATCGCCAACCCGATCACCTGCCGGCTGATCTCCATGTCCGCCCCGCTTGGTGCTGTCTTAGTGTCTTAGTGTCTTTGTGGTGAATCTTTCTTTAACGGCACGGGTCGCTGGGGTGGGGAGTGGCGGGAGAGTTAGGCAAGTCTGGAAGCAGATTCACCACAAAGACACAAAGACACTAAGGTTGCACAAAGCGCGGGGACACCGGGCGAGCCGATGGCCGTGGCGGAGCAGCACGGGTGCGTGCAAGGCCTGGTTGCCCGCTGGAGTAAGGATGTGAGGCGATGAGGCAAAGGGGTTGTGTGCCCCTTGGTGGTGGGCTGCCTTGGGTGGATTTCTGCCGGTCCAGTTTCTGATCAGCGGCGCGCTTCCCGGACGTTGCGCCTACGACGGGGGCTGGCCGACCGCGGAGTGCCTGCCCAAGCGCTGATGAGGTGGGAGGGCGCTGGGAGAGAAAGACAGACACTTAAGATGGCTGATAGCCTGCCGGGGCGGGAACGCGCTGGGTCGTCTCTTGAGGATCGAATCTAGCCCGAAGAACCCACCCTTAACGAGATTCTCGGAGCGAGGAATAATGGACACCACACGCGTTGATATTTGCTACCGTCCCCTTCGCATCGCGTGGGCTATCCGCTCCGACGACTGGGTTGCGTTTCGGGAAGTGGTGCGGCTGACGCATACCCTGTGGGGAGGCCGGTTTAATCCGATCGTGATGGCGGATCGAGAAGAGGAAGCCCGCCAGACAATTGAATTGTTCAGGGCGGATTTCATCGTTCCCGTTGGGGCCTCTGACGAGGTTCAAAATTTTCCACTTCGGTTCCCGTACTTGATCAATCCGCTATTCCCCAAAGACCTGTTCCTCAGGGATCCGGGGCGCACGACGCGCGCCCACGTGCTGGATATGCACAATGCGCTGACGCACTGGCGAGATACCCCGGCTTGGAAATCCTTGACCACCGACGGCGCGATAGGGGTACCGGGGTGGGCGGCCGACGACCCCCTGGCCGATGCGTTTCTGGCGCAATGGGGTGACTATCCTGATGCCGCAGCAACCGGCATCGATTATGGCGACATACTGAACCAGGCTGCGCTCGCAATTCGGGCGGAGATTAATCTGAACCATCCATTGCCCGCAGATTTGTCCTTCGTAACTCTTAATGCTTTGTCGCGACACGGCCTCTATCGTCATCACGCTGTACGTCCGGGCTGGGATCATCCCGGAGTATTCGTGGGCGATGTCGCCCGCATCGAGGATCTTGTCGCGTTTTGGAATCTTCGTGCGGCGGATATCCGGCTCCTGTTCGTCGATCCGAAGCAATTGTGGCGATATGAGCAACTGCTTCCAGCTTACACCCAGAGCGTAGCGGAAGGCATGGCACACTTGCCAGAGCATCGCCGCGGGTTTGCAGTGTGGACCCACCACACACGTACCGATGAGGTGACTCGGCTATTTGCTGGTCAGCGGCTGACCGTGTGCCAGATTGGAGTGCCGGGGCATGGCTTGGGCGGTGCCCGTCCGCCCATGATGATCCTGGGTGAAGAATCGGCACTGGGCGTTTATGGCGGCGCCGGTGGACGTCCGCGGGTGTCGTTTGCATTCCACGCCAAGCCGTTCAACGGAAATACATGGTTTTACACACAACATCTCGTGGCCTCCGTGACGCTCTTGGGCGGGGACGAACAGCACACCTTCCATCCGCCGTATGTGCCGGAGTGGAACGAGTTCTACTCCCGCACGATGCACTTTCATTACGATCGGCTCAGGATCGAGCCGGAGCGCATAGGAATAGTCATCGATGCTGCCGATCATGACGTGCATCTGTCAGCCTTGCCGACGAGCGATCTAATGGAGAAGCTGTTTGACACCGCTGGCTTGACTGCGGTTCCCAGCAGCGGTGGATTGATTGCGCGTCAGCTGATCTCCCGGGTCGGCGGCGTGCAGGGCGGCCGAGTGTTCAAGATACCCGGTGTGCGGCGCTTGCTGAAAACCCACGGTCCCGCGGCAGCATTCACGATGCGCGCCGCCTTGCAGATGATAGGCGAGCGGGACCCGAGAAACCCGGATGCTCGCTTTGCTGATCACCGGCACTTGTTCATCGAGCCGCGGGATACGCGGACCGATCTCACGCCGCGAATGGTGTTCGAGTACCTGGTCGAAAAGGGCCTGTTCCGTATGGGCGCCGAACTCAAGTGCCCGACCTGTCGGTTGACTAGCTGGGTTGCGCTCGATGCGCTGAGACAAGCGCATGTCTGCGAACTATGCGGATCAGCGTTCGAAGCTACTCGTCAACTGGTCGGGAGTGAATATCGCTATCGCCGCAGCGGGGTACTCGGCCTCGAACGAAATGCGCAAGGAGCCGTGCCCGTCGCCTTGGTCTTGCAACAGTTGAGTACCGCCCTCGATGGTATTGGGCATCGAGCAGTCTACGGCATTTCTTACGACCTCAATCCGAAGCCGGGCATCAATCTACCGGTGTGCGAAGTTGATTTCTTGATGGTGATCACTGGCGACGGGCATCGCACTCAAGCCGATGTTCTGCTCGGGGAATGCAAGGACGAGGGGGGTGCCATCGATGCTGCCGATGTCGATCACCTACGGCAGGTCGCTGACGCCCTACCGGTCAGTCGCTTCGTGACCTATATCGTCTTCGCTAAACTCGCGCCGTTTACAGCGGAAGAGACTGCGCTCATCCGGACCCTAAACGGACCTTATCAGCGGCGCGTAATCTTGCTGACGGCTCGGGAACTCGAGCCCTACCATATTTACGAGCGTTCGGAATCGGAGTTAGGCAGAGCAGCTTATGCTACCTCTGCAGAAGACCTAGCGAACGTTACGGCGCAGATCTACTTTCGAGAGCCAACTGAGCCGGGTTAAGCCGGGGGTACGACCCAGGCTAGCTTCGCCAATGGCAGCTTCCGAGAGCGCTCGATCGACTTCCAAACGGCGGGGTTGGGTCGAGAGCAGTCATCGGATGCGGACCGCTGGTATGAGGTACGGGACGCCGCAATATGAGCGACGTGGGACGCTAGCCTGTCGGCGACGCGCGGGGAAGTTTCGCGCCTGACCGCCGCACCTACCTGCCTCGGAACACCGGGCGCCGCTTCTCGTTGAACGCGGCGACTGCTTCCCGGTGGTCCTCGGTCTGCGCGGTGCGCGCCTGGTGCACCGCTTCCATCTCCAGCACCACGGAGAACGGCTCGGTCTCCGCCGCGTGCAGGTTGCGCTTGGTGTAGCCCAGCGTCACGCGCGGCCCCTCGGCTATGCGGCGTGCCAGCGCCATGGTCTCCGTATGCAGCGCGGCGTCGTCCACCACGCGGTTCACCAGGCCGGCCGCCAGCGCCTCCGCGCTGCCGATGATGTCGCCGAGGAAATACAGTTCCCGCGCTTTTGCCGTGCCGGCCAGCCGGGTGAGCAGCCAGGAGCCGCCGAAATCGCCCGACAACCCGACCTTGGCGAAGCCGGTGCCGAACCGCGCCGACTTCCCCGCCACGCGCAAATCGCACGCCAGCGCCACGCCGAGGCCGGCGCCGACCGCCACGCCATTCACCATGCCGATGATCACCTTCGGCATGCTGCGCATCAGCAGCGGGATGCGGTGCATGTGGCGGATGCCCTCGGCGCGCTGCTCGAAACTGCGCGGTGCCCGGGTGGCCATCGATTTGACGTCGCCGCCGGCACAGAACCCGTTGCCCGCGCCGGTCAGCACGACGCAGCCGACCGCCTCGTCCTCCGCGCAGCGCTGCAATGCGTCGGACAGGCCGGTCAGCATTTCCGCCGACAGCGCGTTCAGGCGCTCCGGACGGTTCAGGGTCAGAACGGCGACGCCGTCCTCGATGGATTGCAGCAGATCCGGCATGGCGCGTTCCCCGTGTGAGGCGGCAAGCTTGGCGGCGGCGCGCGCTGCGGGCAACACTGGGCCAGGGACGCACCGGACGGCGACATGGGGCGGCGAAACACACTGAGCGGCCAAGGCATAAGGAAACCCACCATGGCACTGACGCTGGACAGCAGGCTGCGCGTCGGCATCCAGACCATCCACCGCCGCACCGAGCCGGCGACCGGCCCGTGGCAGCCACGCATCGACGAACTGGTGGAGCTGGTGCAGCTGGTCGACCGCTGCGGCTACGATTCGCTGTGGACCGGCGACCACGTGTCCTTCGTGGTGCCGATCCTCGACCCGCTGCTGCAACTGGCGCAGGCCGCGGTGGTGAGCCGGCGGCTGACACTCGGCACGTCGGTGTACCTGCTGCCGCTGCGGCATCCCGCGCCGGTGGCCAAGCAGGTCGCCACGCTGGACCACCTGACCGAGGGAAGGCTGATCTTCGGCGTCGGCATCGGCGGCGAATTCCCCAAGGAATACGAAGTCTGCGGCGTGCCGCTGCACGAGCGCGGGCCACGTCTCGGCGAGGCAGTGGGCGTGCTGCGCAAATTATGGAGCGGCGAGCCGGTCAGCCACACCGGCCGCTTCTACGGTCCCTTCACCGATGTGGCGATGCGGCCGCCGACACGGCAGCCAGGCGGGCCGCCGGTGTGGTTCGGCGGCCGGTCGGATGCGGCGCTGCGGCGTATCGGCCGCATCGGCGACGGTTACCTGTCATACGTGGTGACGCCGGACATGTATCGCGCCGCCCTGGACAAGATCGCCGCCGCCGCCGAACAGGCGGGACGCGTGCCCTCGGCGTTCGGCACCGGCCACCTGCTGTTCGCCCGCCTGGACGACAGCTACGAAAAGGCGCTGGATGCGGCAACGGAAACGCTGAGCGTCCGCTACGCCATGGACTTCCGCAAGCCGGCAATGCGCTACTGTGCCCTCGGCACGCCGCAACAGGTGGCCGAACGCATCCGTGAATTCCACGCCGCCGGCCTGCGCCACGTCATCCTCGATCTGCTCGGCCCGTATGAGCAACGAACGCGCCAGATCGAATGGTTCGCCGCCGAGGCCATGCCGCTGCTGCGCGATCTGATGTAATGCCAGCAGCCCAAAGTGCGGACTCATGGCCGCTGCAGCCATCGTCATGGCCGGCGAAGGCCGGTCGCAATCTCCCCCCGTCACGGTCGGCGAAGGCCGGTCGCAATCTCCCCCCGTCATGGTCGGCGAAGGCCGGCCGCAATCTCCCCCGTCATGGTCGGCGAAGGCCAGCCGCAATCTCCCCCGTCATGGTCGGCGAAGGCCGGCCGCAATCTCCCCCGTCATGGTCGGCGAAGGCCGGCCGCAATCTCCCCCGTCATGGTCGGCGACGGCCGGCCATCCACGACTTCTCCGTGCGCACTGCTGCAAAGGCGTGGATGGCCGGCCGTCGCCGACCATGACGGGGGCAGGTTGCACCGGCCCTTCGCCTCGAAATTTCCTGACGGGCGCCAAGCACTGACGGCCCCACGATCACCGACATGACCGGCGAAGGCCCACGACTTCCTCGCTCCGAAGACACTGCCAGCCAGCCGTGGATGGGCGGCCATCGCCGGCCATGACGGCGATGGAACCGGCCGCCGGGTCACAACCATGGGCCGGTGGTATAAGCTGCGCCGAACGCACGGAACTTCGGGACAAGGGAAAAGAGACAATGCGGCAGATGGTGCTGGTGGGCTTCCTGCAGGCGCAGAACTGCACCACCCTGGCGAGCGCATGGCGCCACCCGGAAGCACGCTCCGACTTCACCTCCGCGGCGTATTACCAGCGCATCGGCCAGGTGCTGGAGGAGGGAAAGTTCCACCTCGGCTTCTTCGACGACCGCCTGGCGATGCCCGACATCTACGGCGGCAACCCCGCCGAAGTCGTGGCAAACGGCGTGCGCGTGGTGAAGCTCGATCCGGTCGCCGCGCTCATGGCGATGGGCTTCGGCACCAGCCGCCTGGGCATCGGCGCCACCGGTTCGACCACCTATTACGAACCGTTCGACCTCGCCCGCCGCTTCCAGACCGTGGACCACATGATCGGCGGACGCGCCGCCTGGAACGTGGTGACCTCGGTGAACGACGGCGAGGCGCAGAACATGGGCCGCGAGGTGCACCTGGCGCACGATTTGCGCTACGACCGCGCCGACGAGTTCATGGAGATCGTGCTGTCCTGCTGGGACGCGTGGGAAGACGACGCACTGGTGGTGGACAAGCAGAGCGGGCTGTTCGCCGATCCGGACAAGGTGCACCAGCTCGACTATCGCGGAAAATTCCTGCGCTCGCATGGCACGTTCACCGTGCCGCGCTCGCCGCAGGGCCATCCGGTGGTGATCCAGGCCGGCTCCAGCGACCGCGGCAAGACTTTTGCAGCCCGCTGGGCGGAAACGGTGTTCGTCGCCTATCCGGATTTCGAGGACGCCAAGAAGCAATACGCCGCGTTCAAGGCGGCGGTGGCGGCGCAGGGCCGTGATCCCGACAGCGTGACGGCGAACACCATCGCCTATCCGGTGGTGGCGGAAACCCGCACCGAAGCCGAGGACAAGATGGCCCTGATCGACTCGCTGTACCGCGAAGTGGACGGCCTGTCGCTGCTGTCCGAAGCGCTCAACTTCGACTTCAAGAAGAAGGCCATGGACGAGCCCTTCACCAGCGAGGAGCTGGAAGGCATGTCCGGCATGCAGGCGATGCGCGACCGGGTGATGCGGGTGATCGGCCGCAATCCGACCGTGCGCGACTTCATCAACGTCACCCGCCGCGGCCGCCCGCGCGAGGCGATCGTCGGCAGCGGCAAGGACGTGGCTGACCGGCTGGAGCAGTGGTTCGTCGAGCGCGCCTGCGACGGCTACGTCGTCGGCGGCACGCACACGCCGGGCACCTTCGAGGATTTTGTCCGCTTCGTGGTGCCGGAATTGCAGCGTCGTGGTATCTACCACAAGGACTACACCGGCGCGACTCTGCGGGAGAACCTCGGTCTTCCCGTTCGGCCGCAGCTGGGCTGGTGGAAGCAACACTGATCGGGAGGAACGCATGCCGGCGCAAAAATGGCAGCTCAGCGGCGAATACATGGAAAGTTGCAATTGCGACTATCTGTGCCCGTGCATCTTCACCAACCCGCAAGGCGAGACGACGCACGACAACTGCACCGCCGCCCTGGTGTTCCGCATCGACAAAGGGGAGAGCGGCGGGGTCAGCCTGGACGGGCTGTGCTTCGCACTGCTGATCCGCTCCGGCAGAGTGATGGCCGACGGCAACTGGGTGTTCGGCTGCGTGGTGGACGAGCGCGCCAATGACGCGCAACGGGCCGAGCTGTCGGCGATCGTCAGCGGCGAGGCCGGCGGCACGCCGGGCATGATCCGCGGCGCTCTGGTCAGCGACTTCCGCGGCGTGGAGTTCCGGCCGATCGACTTCCGCATGGACGGGCTGGCCCGCTCGGTGTCGATCCCCGGCGTGGTGTCGTTCGACATCGAAGGCGTCGCGTCGCGCAACAAGAGCGGCGAGCCGTTCTACATCGACAACACCGCGCACCCGGCCAACCGGCGCCTCGCGCTCGCGCAGGCGAAGCAATTGCGCGTGGAGGGTTTCGGGCTCGATCTCACCATGTCCGGCAAGGGGAACAACGGCCACTTCGCCCCCTTCGCCTGGGCTGCGTAGCCGCGACATTCCTCCCTCTCCGCTCCTTGGGGCGGAGAGGGAACCCGATGGACCGTGACATGTCCGACACCACCACACTGCCCCGCCTGCTGCTGCGGGATCGCGTCATCATCCTGTCAGCCATCGCCGGCCTGACCGGGCTCGCGTGGCTGTATCTGCTGCATCTGGGGCAGGCGATGCCCGGGATGGCGATGACCGATATGGCGATGACCGATATGGCGATGCCCGCTATGGCCATGACCGGCATGACGATGCCGATGTCGCCGCCGTGGACGCTTGCCGGCGTCACGCTGACATTCGCCATGTGGGCGGTGATGATGGTCGGCATGATGCTGCCGAGTGCCGCACCGATGATTCTGACGTTCGCGGCACTGCACCGGCGCAAGGCGGGGCGCAGCGAACGCGTGCTGCCGACACTGTTCTTCGCCGCCGGCTACCTGGCGGTGTGGAGCGCGTTCTCGCTGCTCGCCACCGTGCTGCAATGGGGACTGGACCGCTCGTCGCTGCTGTCTCCCATGCTGACGACAACCAGTGCCGCGTTCGGCGGTGGCCTGTTCGTGCTGGCGGGCGCGTACCAGCTCAGCCCGCTGAAGCAGGCGTGCTTGCATCGCTGCCGGTCGCCCTTCGCCTTCCTGTTCAATCGCTGGCGGGACGGCTGGACCGGCGCGCTGCGCATGGGCGTGGAGCACGGCGCGTATTGCCTGGGCTGCTGCTGGTTGCTGATGGCGCTGCTGTTCGTGGTCGGCGTGATGAACCTGTTATGGGTGGCCGCGATCGCGCTGTTCGTCTTCGGCGAAAAGCTGCTGCCTGGCGGGGCGTGGATCGCCCGCGTCAGCGGCGTGGCGATGGCGGGGTACGGCGCCTGGCTGCTGATGCAGGTGTGACGTGGCACCGGGCCGGCCGGCCGGCGGACGAGTGCCATGTCCGGGCGGGTGCCCGCCCGTCGCCGCGGCGGGGCCGGTTCGCTCGGCATCCATTCCGTGTTAAGCGGTCCGGAGCGCGCTTGCCGATCCGGTCCTGCGCAGGCGGAGGGCAGAAGCGCAGGATTGCGGACGACGAGGACTTCAGGAGCAAACAAGCAATGCAGAAGCGAATTGCCGTCGTGGGCGCCGGCGCGGTGGGTGGATACGTGGGCGCCAGCCTGGCGCATGCCGGCCACGACGTCACGCTGATCGACCCGTGGCCGGAACATGTCGCCGCGATCCGCGCCAACGGCATGAACCTCTACGGCATGACCGACGCCGAACGCCGCACCGTGAAGGTCCCCGCCATCCACCTGACCGAGGTCCAGAGCCTGGCGAAGCAGCGGCCGATCGACATCGCGCTGATCTCGGTGAAGTCTTACGACACGATCTGGGCCTGCATGATGATCACGCAGTACCTGTCGCCGGGCGGCGTCGTCGTCTCGATGCAGAACTGCGTCAATGAGGAGCGCGTCGCGTCGGTGGCCGGCTGGGGCCGCACGATGGGGATCATCGTCGGCGGCGGCGTCGGCGTCGATCTGTACGAGCCGGGGCATATCCGCCGCGGCTATGCCAAGCGCCCGGACGTCACCGCGTTCTATGTCGGCGAGCCGACCGGCCGCATCACCCGGCGGGCGCAGGAACTCGCGGCGATCATGAACGACGTGGACAAGGCGCAGGCCACCGACAACCTGTGGGGCGAGCGCTGGACCAAGCTGTGCGTCAACGGCATGCGCAACGGCGTGTCCGCCGCCACCGGCATGGGCGGCAACGAGCGCGACCGGCACGACGCGGTGCGCCGCATCTGCATCAAGCTGGGGTCGGAGTCGGTGCGCGTCGGGCAGGCGCTGGGCTACAAGCTGGGGAAGATCGGGTCGCTCGATCCGGAGAAGCTGGCGCTGGCCGGTGAGGGCAATCGCGCGGCACTGGACGAGATTGAATCGCAGCTGCTCGACGCGACCGGCGGAAGCTGGCGCGCGCCGTACCAGCGGCCGTCGATGGCGCAGGACATGGCGAAGGGCCGCCGCACCGAGATCGAGCTGATGAACGGCTACATCGCCAGCGAAGGCGCCCGTGTCGGGGTGGCTGCGCCGACGCACGAGATGCTGACCCGCCAGGTGCTGCGCGTGGAGCGCGGGGAGTTGCAGCCGCGTCCGGAGAACGTGCTGGTGAACGCCTGACGCGCGTCCTGTCTCTGTCTTTATGCGGCGGAGAGGTTGGGGTGAGGCGGGCGGCGGTCTCAGGCTGCCGCAGCGGCTTTCGCATCCAACCTGCGCGCGCTGAAGCGCGGCCTGGCGGCATGCGCTGTCGGGGTTACCCCACCTCTCCCTGTCCCTCTCCGCCCCAGCGGCGGAGAGGGGACCCTCACTTGCCGCCGCGGCTTTCGCATCCAACCTGCGCGAGCTGAAGCGCGGCCTGGAAGCATGCGCTGTCGGGGTTACCCCACCTCTCCCTGTCCCTCTCCGCCACAGCGGCGGAGGGGGGACCGTCACTTGCCCCAGCGGAGGACCAGGGCGTCCAGCTCGCGCGCCAGTTCGATCAGGCCGGCGCGCGCGGCGGGATGCAGCGGCGCCAGCGGGTGGCGGCCGGCGTCGCAGCTTATGACGCCGCCCTCCTGCATCAGCGCCTTGCAGGCCAGCAGGCCGCATTGCCGGTTCTCCTGGTTGATCAGCGGCAGCCAGCGCCGGTACGCGGCGCGCGCCTCGTCGCGGCGGCCGGCGAAATACGGGTCGGTGATCTGCCGCATGCCGTCCGGATAGCCGCCGCCGGTCATCGCGCCGGTCGCACCGGCGTCCAGGTCGGCCAGCAGCGTGATGCCCTCTTCGCCGTCCCACGGCCCGACCACGTGCTCCCCGCCGAGGGCGATCAGTTCGCGCAGCTTCGCCGCCGCCTGGGCGGACTCGATCTTGAAGTAGCTGACATGGTCGATTTCCCGCGCCATGCGCGCCAGGAACGGCGCGGAGAGCGGCGTGCCGGCGACCGGCGCGTCCTGGATCATGATCGGGATGTCGATCGCATCCGACACCCGCCGGAAGAATTCCATGATGGCCGCTTCACCGACGCGGATCGTGGCGCCATGGTACGGCGGCATGATCATCACCATCGCCGCGCCGATCTCCTGCGCCCGCCGGCTGCGCGCGGCGCACAGATCGGTGGAGAAATGCGTCGTGGTGACGATCACCGGCACGCGGCCGGCGACATGCTCGATCGCCATCTGCACCAGGCGCTCGCGCTCTTCGTCGCTCAACGCGAATTGCTCGGAGAAATTGGCCAGGATGCACAGGCCCTGCGAGCCGGCGTCGATCATGAAGTCGATCGCCCGCCGCTGCCCGTCCAGGTCCAGCCCGCCCGCGGCATCGAAGATGGTGGGAACCACGGGGCATACGCCCCGCATGGCTGTCGGGCTCATCGCAGCTCCTCCTTGCACGTGACGGTCCCGCCGGCACGCGGCCGGCGACGGGCATCACCGGTTCGGCAGATCGCCGCCTCTGTCAAGCGCCGCACAGCCGGCCGCCTGACATGCGTATCGATCCGCGTGCCGGATGGATGTGACCCGATCGGCGGCAGGCGGTCCGGACCCAGGGTGCGCCGGTGGGTTTCGGCAGCCTCCCGAACGGCCGCGGTGACCGGACGGCGGATTTCCCGTCGCCCGGGAATGGCATTAGCCTCGCCGCGGCGGCGCCGGGCGGCGATCCGCGCGGGTGGGGAGCGAACGAACATGAAGATCGGCTTTATCGGACTCGGCATGATGGGCAACGGCATGGCCGCCAACCTGCAGAAGGCGGGGCATGCGCTGGTGGTGCACGACCTGTCGCGCCAGGCCGCGTCGCAGCACCTGGCGCGCGGCGCGGCGTGGGCGGACAGCCCGCGCGCGGTGGCGCAGGCGGTGGAGCTGGTGTTCACCTCGCTGCCG
>Ga0187809_10000819_pt1 | contig 15544 bp, 16 predicted proteins | sample NC_wetland_sal_i_8_FD_132415 | JGI IMG/M metagenome (GOLD analysis project Ga0187809, IMG submission 132415) | Wetland sediment microbial communities from Neuse River Estuary, North Carolina, USA - ASW_4 | ecosystem: Environmental > Aquatic > Freshwater > Wetlands > Sediment | place: USA: North... | reverse complement strand
GGCGTCAGCGCTCCGGCCGCAGGTTGTAGCCGGCGTGTTCGGGACGGTCGCGGATGTCGGTGCCGGATTCGCCGTCCTCCCGGTGGGTATCGACCAGGTGGTCCATACCGGTGGTGCGGTCGCCCCGGTGTTCGAGCACCGCGTGCTCCTGCGGGCCGGCGGTGCGGTCGACCGCATACAGCACACCGAAGCCGCGGCGGTCCGCCTCCGCGCGCGCCCGCTGCACCGCTTCCCGGAACGCCATAGGCTGCGCGCCCGCCGACACCGCCACGGTGCCCTGCGGCGGATCACGCCCATCGGCGGTGATGATCTCGGTAATCGCGGTCCGCGGATCGTCCTCGCCGAAGCGCCGCAGCACCAGCATGTAGCGGCCACCCTCGGGCACCGGATCGTGCGGCTTCAACACGCGCAGTTCGGCCATGCTCGCTTCTCCCGTTGCTGCGCCAGGAACAGGGGAGGGCAGGCGGCGGTTCCGCCGTGGCGATCGGTCGCGAAATTGGGGGAGGGAAAAAGCCCCCGAGGACGAAGCCTCGGGGACAAGTTCAGGGAGGTAATACGTCCGTCGAGACGTACGAGAGGGGTTCTGCCATGGCCGGCCGGTGGTTGGCAGTGCAGCAAACCGATGGGAGCTATGCTCCAACAGGGGTTTACCGTGTCGTGTTGAAGCGTTCTCGCGACTCAGGCGGCCCGGCGGGAGGGCAGGGCGGCCAGCAGCGCCGCCAGCAGCAGCACCCCACGGGGCAGCGCGCGGTTGGTTTCGCCCCGGCGCAGCTCCGAGGTCAGCACCGAGGCCGAGGCGGTGGCCAGCAGCAGCCCGCCGAGCTGGCGCGCGGCGTCGTTGGCCAGCAGCACGCCGCCGGCGAACTCGCCCGCGCCCAGCAGCCGGCGCGACTCGCGCGACCAGCCCCAGCCGCGGAACATGCGGCGATAGCCGGACTGGCCCATCAGCTTGTCCGCCCCGGCGATGGCAAAGCCCAGGCCGAGCAGAGGGAACCAAATGGAGCGCTGAGACATCGTGGGTTCTCCGTTCGTGGTGGACCGCAAACGCGTGGCGCGGCGTCCTGTTCGGGGTCACCGCGTTGTTCCTTTGGTCCAACAGTGCCGGGCCGCAGGTGAACAGGGGTGCAAGGGTTCGCCTTGACGGGACGGGGTGCGATCCGCCGAGGGCGCCTCTCCCGCGCCTGCCAGGGCTAATGTGAAGCGGCAACCGTGTTGGCGTCGTGGCGGTCCGAGCACCAACCGAGCACCAAGGGTGTTGGGTCCAGCCCGGGCGGCACGGCACGCGGACTGGCGCGGAACAAGGCGGCAACCCGTCCGATTGCGGCACTGCTGCCCGGGACATCGGGACCGGCCGATTGCAGAAGGCATCGCGTTGATGGATGTCTCACGGCGGAGCCTGGTTGGTGGCAATCGCCGGATTCATCGATGTGAAGACATCGGGGAGGTCCACCTGGGGCTTGAATCCTGCTTCCCCTTACAATTGCATGGGTCTCAACAAAACAGAATCCTGCAACGAATTTGGATTTCTGCCCCTGGCGAAGTGCGTATCTGAAATCCAGCGTTACAGAATTCGTCTGACGAACGTGACGGCTGCATTCATGCCGAGCGCAGGGGGATTTGAATGGTACCCTGCATCCCCGGAAATAGCCGAAGCCAAGATTTTACTTTGCCCGGTACAGCGTCACTGCTAGATGGAATGTCGATATCCTCAACGGCCGGGAAGTCAGGCGATACTGATGCCTACCACGTCATGGCCGAAATCGGGCGTTCATTCATCTCGTGCGGAAGGCGGCGACGGGTCCACCGTGGTTGGACAGATCCACACCGTTTCTTAGGAACGAAGAGGCCGTCCGGTTGGCGCGGGCTACGGCGCGGCGCCATCTGTGCTTTTTTTCCGCAACCTCTGGCAAGCAACGTGAACCGAGGATTTAGCACATGTCACAAGCCACGCAGCCGAGCGAGGAGCAGTACTACCAGGCTATTGATTATCTGTTCGGATTCCAAACGCTTGCCACGAATTACAATATCGTTATTACCGAGGAGGACAAGCGGAAATATGCCCAGATAGGCGCATTCTTCTCCGATGTTCCGGCGGTCTGCATTGCCATGCAGAACGTGTCGGCATGGATGCTGGACAAATTCAAGACATTCCCCCAGGAGTTCGCCTATACCTCGGATGCTCCTTTCGTGCGCCGCATGGCCGGCCAGAAGAATGCAATCGACAGCAGCATGCCCGACCTCGAAGGCAAGAAAAGCAAGGAGCGCTCGTCCATTGCGAACGCTTTTGGCAAGTCGAAATCGGTCATGCAGGAAGCGTTCGCGAACAAGCAGGAGAAGCTGCGGGCCTTGGCGCGGGAGGAAACCATCGATGGTGGCCTGGAGGAAACCGACGGCGTGGTGGTCAGGCGGTTCCGTTTCCGCAAGCTCCTCGCTGCCCTGGAAAGCCAGAAGCTCGGCCTCAAGGACAGCGGAACGGTCTATACCGACGACGTAAAAATCGCGCCGGTGCTGCGCGCCGGCGAGGTCTGGAAGGACTCGATCGGGTTCGACCACGGCGAATACACGCACCGCCTGCAGTGGCTCGCCATCAAGTGTCATTTCGATTGGGATCAGACAACCTGCCTTCGGCTCTACAAAGGCACCAGCGCCACCCTCAAGCGGTCGGTCTATCAGGCCTTTGGCTACGGCAGCATCGATCAGGTGCCGGACGCAGATGCCCAGATGGCGCTTCCGGTCAACGTGTGGGCGTTCCTGTTCGACGGGCGGGAGCCCCGGGGCAACGCTACGCAATGCTGGCCAACCGCTCCGGTTTCAGTGCAGAGTGGTAAGGAACATGAGGCATATCGCTTCGCGGGCCGCACCCCGTCCTGCCGCTCGCCGGCTTTCCTCAATCGGATTTTGAAGGCCGGTGCCGAGTTTGGCCTGATCCATGCTTACCTGGCTGCCAGCAGTATCAAGCTGTTGGAGCCAGCGCTTGGCCGAGCCGACAGGAACAAGCCGGAGCGGTCGATTTCCGAGTACAGGAAGGATCGTCTCCGCGCCAAGACGCTGCGGATGTTCGAGACGCCATTCTCTCCGGACAACAACCAATTGAGCTGACCGACTGCTGCACTGGCCAGCACCTCCGGCCAGGCGCACACCGGTCCGCCTGCCGGACTTGACGAGGGCCACAATGGCACGATGCGCGGCATCGCGCTCGGCGCTGCTTCGCGCCGGCGTTGCCGCGCACCAGGGGGCGAAGGACCGCTGCGCGATTGTGCCGAGCAGGCGGTCGCAGGCGCGCCTGTTCGGGTGCGTCCGCCCGATCACCTGCGCGCGGCGCTTGGCAGCATTGAGCATTCGGCAAAAGTGATATCCGGCAGTCAGGATGGCGATGCGGCGCGTTGCTGCTAGGCTCGCCGCTTCATCGTAGAGTGGCATCGCTGTGAACCCCACCGGGCTCGCCAAATTCTGCTCCGGCCGCCTGCACTATGCCTGGATCGTGCTGGGCGTGATGTTCGTCTCCACCCTGTGCGGCATGGGCGTCCGCTCCGCCCCGGGCGTGCTGATCGTGCCGCTGGAGCGCAGCTTCGGCTGGAGCGTCGGCACCATCTCCGGCGCCGCTTCGCTCAACATCCTGCTGCTTGGCCTGCTCGGCCCCTTCATGGCGGGGCTGATGGAGGGGTTCGGGCTGAAACGCACCCTGCTGCTGTGCCTGGCGCTGATGCTGGCCGGCACCAGCCTGTCGGTGTTCATGACCACGCCCTGGCAGTTGTACGCCACCTGGGGGTTCATGGTCGGCATCGGCTCATCGGCCGGCGCCATCGGCATGGCAACCGCCGTGGTCAACCGCTGGTTCGTCGCGCGGCGCGGGCTGGCGATCGGCATCATGATCTCCGCCAATGCCGCCGGGCAGCTCATCTTCCTGCCGCTGCTGGCCGGCCTGGCGGAGCGCTATGGCTGGCAGAGCATCGGCATCGCGGTCAGCCTGTGCGTCGCCGCGCTGATCCCGCTGCTGATCCTGCTGCTGCCGGAATCGCCGGGCCGGGTCGGCCTGCTGGCACTGGGCGCGACCAGGCCGCCGCCGGAGCGGGTGGGCAGCAGCAATCCGGTGACGGTCGCGATGCGCGGCCTGTCGATTGGCACGCGGTCGCTGGATTTCTGGCTGCTGGTCGGCAGTTTCTCGATCTGCGGCTTCTCCGCCAACGGCCTGGTGGGCACCCACCTGATCGCCTACTGCGTCGATCACGGCATCGCCCAGGTGCTGGCTGCCGGCATGGTGGCCTCGCTGGGGCTGTTCAGCCTGATCGGCTCCACGGCGGCGGGCTGGCTGACCGACCGCTACAATCCGCGGGTGCTGCTGTTCTGGATCTACAGCCTGCGCGGCCTGTCGCTGCTGGCGCTGCCCTTCACCCAGTTCGACATGCTGAGCCTGACGGTGTTCTCGATTTTCTACGGCCTGGACTGGGTGGCCACGGGTCCGCCCACCTTCGCGCTGACCAACGAGGTGTTCGGCGAGCGCGACGCGCCGGTGATCATCTCCTGGATCTATTGCGGGCACCAGGTCGGCGGCGCGCTGGCCGCGCTGGGCGCCGGTTCGGTGCGAGGGATGACCGGCAGCTACATGCTGGCGTTCCTGGCCAGCGGCCTGGCCTGCATGATGGCCGCGTTGCTGGTCCTGCGCGTCACCCGCCGCGCCCCGGCCCTGGCGCTGGCGGAGTAGGGTCGGACTTCCTCGCCGGCACTGGCGCTGGCGGAGTAGGGCCGGACTTCCTCGCCGGCACTGGCGCTGGCGGAGTAGGGCCGGACTTCCTCTCCGCCCCTCGGGGCGGAGAGGGCAGGGAGAGGTGGGGGCCGCGGTGCCAAACACACTGCCCGGGGTCGCTCTGCGTCGATGGTCAGGGGACCGGGGTCACTTGCCCGCCCTGGCGGAGGTGACCCCCTCCCCCGCCAGGGTGATTCTCACGTCCCCGTGAGACCACAACTGACCGGTATTTCAACAGGTTAGCCGGTAGCATTCCCCTCACGTCCCCGTGAGCTTCGGGCAAGCGCAACACAAAGTGGGGGTTCAACCCCCACCTTTCCGCTTGCCGCCGATTCGTTGGGCAACTATATTAGACCCAACGGAACGCAATGGAGATACCGATGAGCATTACCCACCAGGAAATCGTCAAGGCCAAGGAACCCGGCAAGTATTACGACGGCAACGGGCTTATGCTGGTGGTGACCAAGACAGGCACGAAGAACTGGCAGTTCAAGTTCAAGATCAACATGCAGGAGCGCTGCATGGGCCTTGGGCCGTTCGCCGCACGGAGCGATGAGGACGGCCTGACCCTGGCGCAGGCCCGGGATCGGGTCATTGAGCTTCGGCGGCTCATCCGGACCGGCGTGGACCCACTGGCGCAGAAGAAGGCGGCACGGGCTAAGCCGGCGACAGATCGCACCTTCAAGGCGGTGGCCGAGAAGTTCATCGAACTTCACAGCCCCACCTGGAAGCACCCCAAGCACGAGAAGCAGTGGCGCCAGTCGTTGGAGAAGTACACCTACCCGGTGATCGGCGATATGGACGTGGCCGCCATCACCCGGCAGGATGTGATCGGCGTTCTCGATCCGATTTGGCAGGTGGTGCCGGAGACGGCATCGCGGGTCCGGGCGCGCATATACGCCGTGATGAAGTTCGCTAAGGCGCGCGGCCTCCGTGACGGTGAGAACCCGGCCATTTGGGTTGAGGGGTTGGACGGAGCGTTCCCATCTCGTAATAAGCTGCGGGCCGTCCAGAGCTACGCGGCGGTGCCGTTCGCCGACCTGCCGAAGTTCATGGCCGAGCTGCGTGCACAGGACGGGATGCCTGCCAGGGCGTTGGAGTTCGGCATCCTGTGCGGCTCCCGCTCCGCCGAAGTGCTGGGTGCGACCTGGGGTGAGGTCAACCTGACGGACCGGGTGTGGACGATCCCTGGCAGCCGGATGAAGAACGGCGACCAACACCGGGTGCCGTTGTCCGACCGGGCGATGGCGATCCTGAACGCGGTCAAGCCGGAAAAGATCGACCCGACTGCCCTAGTGTTCGGTCCGATGGGTGAGAACAGCCTACGGCGTGTGTTGGCGTCCACCAGCTATGGCAACTGCACGGTGCATGGGTTCCGCAGCGCCTTCCGCGATTGGGCTGTGGAAACCACGAGCTACCCGGAGATCGTGTCCAACATGGCGCTGGCGCACCGGGTCGCGGATCAGACGGATGCAGCTTACCGCCGGGGCGACCTGTTCGACAAGCGCAAGGGATTGATGAACGATTGGGCGTCCCATTGCGAACCGCGCGAGGCCGAAATAATCAGATTCGCAGCTTGAAATCCTCCAGCGTCCCTCGCGATACTGTGAAGCCCGGCAGGGGGGTGACCCTGCCGGGTTTTGCATTTCGAGGGACGAAAGTTGGAACTTTTTGAGCAGAAGACCGTAACGAAGATCGAACCCGTGCTGCTGTCCGTATCCGATGCTTGCAAGTACGCAGCAATTTCACGGAGTGGGCTGTATCGCTTGCTTGGTGCGAAAAAGATTCGGGCACGCAAGCTTGCGAGCCGGACATTGATCGAGCGGGAGTCGCTGGACCAGTTTGTGAAGTCGTTGCCGCTCGCGGCCTAGCCTAACCTGCCTCCGGGACGCAGCCAACAACTGCTGCGTCCCGCTTTTTCTATGCGCCCATTGCCGGTAAATATCGACAATGGTTGATCTGTGGCAACAAATTATGCAGGCAGGCTCTATCCCCGCCGCTTTGCTGGGTTCGATGGTGGCTGCCCTCATTTGGGATCGCCAACGTATTCTACGCGCGGCTGATCGTCAGTATTCACGCCTTGAAACAATCATCGAACGCACGGACGAAACCTCGCGCCGGACGATTGACGCGCTTCATGCCCTCTCGATCAGCATTGCCGAACTGCGCGGGGCGGTAGATTCGCTCAAGGGCTGATTGCAAACAAGCCGGGGTGTTGGCCCCGGCTTGCTGACGGCGTAGGAGCCGGGGCTTAGCCCCGGCCTGTTGGTTAGTCAGGAAACTTGACGTAGCCGCTGTGGTCCGAAGTGTAGCCGTCTTCCATCAGGGCATCAAGCTCGGCCTCGATCTCGTCCAGCCGTTCGGCCTCAGCCACCCGGGCCGAGTAGAGTGCTTTGCCAAGCTCCTGGCGCAGCTTTGCCAGCCGCACCAACGTTTCGTCCTGTGGATCGGATCGCCGGACTAAGTAACAGAGCCGGCTGGTCAGCACGTCAACGATGTCTTGCAGTTCCTCGGTTGCAACTGAAATCAGATGCTCCGTTGGGAGTTGGCGGGCTTCTCTCCGGGTCATGCTGCCACCTGCGCTTTCACACGCAGGCCAGCGATAAGCTCACCCGTGTTGGTCGCCGGGTTTGCTGCACTGACGCTGGCCGTGGCAGGCGCGTTCTTGAGGCCCGCCCCATAGGCACGATATTTCCGACCCCACTTGGCATTGTCGAACGGTTCGCCGGCCAATGACGCGAGATACATCTCGTACATTTCCGTTATCTCGGCATCGGTTGGTGCCGTGCCAAGGTCTTGGCTGAGGTCACGCAGGCCAAACTTCTCGATGCCTGCCAACTCCTGTTCGCTCAACGCGCGCTCCTTCAAGGAAAAAGTGCTGCCGGTGTAGTTCGCCCATTGGCCGACCTGCTTCTTAGTGATCCGCAGGTCGCGGCCATGCTCCATGTCGTAAGGCGCCGTTTCAACTTCCGCGTTGGAGAGGTACGCGATGACGATGTCATGGATGGAGCGGTTCAAATGCAACGTCCGCACCGGGTTCTCCGGCACGTTCTCCTCGGCGAACGGCAGGCTCACGGCCAGCGCGGCATAGATGAAGGTGGGCTTCCGGTAATAGGTTCGGGCAACTGCCTTCTCATCCTCGCCACCGCGCCAATAGGGCTTGATGGCCTCGGTGATCGGGCACTTCTTGTCGAAGGTTACGGGTGAAACCACCTTCACCGTGACGGGCTGGTCGGTGTCGTTGTCCGAGTTGATCATGCCGGCGAAAGGCAGCGCAATCGTGAACTTGGTGACGAACGGCAGCGGATTACTCTCGTCTCCGTCCGGGAGCAGACGGACCACGGAGGTTGAGTTGAACGGCGCGTTCCAGTGCGGGATGATGAGCCCGGTATTTGTCGTGGTGGTCGTGGAAGCCTTCGCCTTACGTGCGTTCAGCTCGGCCTGCGCCTCGCGCAGGTTGGTTTTTCTCGTTATCAAAAGGGTTGTCCTCTAAAATCAGGCGATAATGTCGTCAAATGTCGGTAAATCCGACCTCTCTGTTATCTCATATTTGGGGGTGCCGTGCAACCATTTCATGCAGCCTGAGACTGAGAAATCTCCGCAGAAACCAACTGCATGATCTCGTGGTACAACGCAGTTCCGCGTGCGTCCTGGTAGCCGTTGGCGTGGTCGTACTGCTTCACCTCAACCGCGATGTTGAGCGGCACCGCAGCAAACTGCATTACCGCCGCTGTAGCTTCCTGCATGCAGCGGCGCAGGATGTTTTCGTGGTGGGTGGCTTGGTCCTCCGGGGCGTAGACGTAGATCGCATCGTGCAACGAGCACATGAACTCGATCTCCGGGTACCGGGCCAGCCGCTTGATGGCCTCGCGCAGGATCACCGCCGCATTGCCCTGGAACGGAAAGTTTTGTAGTTTCGTGTACGAAGTATTCTGATCGGCGAAATAGCTCCAGCCGTCCAGTGTGGCGAGCCAGCCCTGGCTGCGTGCGACATTGACCTCGCGCTGGGTGAACTGCCAATACTCCCGGAAGGTGGCCTTGTGCCATTCCAGGATGGCAGCGGCCCGCTCATTGCACTCTGCCAGGGTGATCTCGGCGCCGGCCTCGCGCAGGTCCACAAACAGCTTGGCGCCGAGCTTGCGCCGGCCCATCCCGTAGGCGATCCCGAGTTGTGCCGACTTGAAGGATTGGCGTTCCAGAGGGTGGGACTGCTTCGTTGCGTTCGCTGGCGCGGCCCCGGCCATGATGGCGATGGCAAGATAGACATCCCCGGTACGGAGAGCCGCGATCAGTTGTTGATCGCCCGACAGTGCAGCGGCCAACACGATCTCCTGCTGGCTCCAGTCAGCGGCGATCAGCACATGGCCCGGCTCCGGGCGCACCAGATGGCGCAGCCATGGCGGGCTATTGAGGATGAAGCCGCCGGAGACCAGCGGCTGATTGCGCCCCGTGACGGTGTAGTATGGGATCGAGCGGCCTTGCAGGAAGCCGCCGGAGACCAGAGCCGGCCATTTGCAGTGCTTCAACTGCTGGAGGATCAGGATCGTGGAATGCAGCCGGTCGAAGTAGGGATTTCGCCGGCAGAACTCGGTCAGGTAGTCGTCCTGCAACTTGAGGCGCCCGCTTTTGGTGACCTCCCAATCAACCTCGAACGGCAGCCGGTCCAACAGGTCATCAAGGGCCTTGAAAGAAAAGGCGTACTCATCGCTCCGCTTGACGTAGTGCCAGAGTTCCGCGCCGTAGTGCTTGTTACACTGCCGGATCAGGTGGTGGCGGACGGGTTTGAGGTTCGCGAAGATCGCCTCGAACGCCGGCATGTCGAGTGGCAGCCCCCGGCTGCGATGGCGCAGCAGCGATGTGGCGATCAGGTAGTCGCCACGGTAGATCGCCAGCGACAGCGGGTAAGGCTTGTCGCAGGCGGCATGCACGCCCTGTATGGCGTCCCACAGGGCCGGCAACGGATCGATGTCGCTCCAGCAATAAGCAACAATGGCCGCCCATTGCTCATCGGTGTAGGTGCTGGTGCTGAGGATCAGCTCGCGCATGGAGAGCTTGTGCGGCGTGGTTGCCGGTGTGGCGATGTCGAAGGCTTGCAGAGTCGTCAGCAGGCTGGCCTTGGGCCGGCGGAATGCGGCGTGGGTCCCGGTGATTTGTCGGCTCTCGGCCATGAGGCAGACCCAGGCCATGTTGGAGGGGTCGATACCGGCCACGAGAAGGGCGCCTAGCTCGGCCTCGGCGGCGTAGGCGAACCAGACGGTGTCTTGGGTGTGGGCGGCGACAAACGCCGCCAGGGCGGCATTGGCGCCCGGCTGGCGCATGTCAATCGCGGTGCGCTCGCCGGTTGCCGTGTTCCAGGCGCAGAACAGGATGAGTTCGCGCCCCTCGGCGCGATACTCAAAGTCCACGAACAGGTGCTGCATCATGTCAGTGGCGCGGGCCAGCCAGCAGCGAAGGCATGATGACGTGCCCTTGGCCGGCATAGGATTTCGGCCCCGGGCTCATGCTGGCATCCACCCCGCCGGACTTTTCGCGGGCTTTCTTGAGGCGGATGCCGGTGATCTGCCAGCCGCGCCCATCGCGCTGCTGGGTCTTGTGCGCCTGCGGAAAGGTGCGCTCTATCCAACTCAGGAAGTTTGCCGCGTGGCCCTTGTCGAGATGCAGTTCCTCGCGTACCAGCCGCTGCCATGCCTTGTCGGTCAACCGGCCTTCCGGGTCGGCGACTAGATGTTCGTCAAACGGAACGGCAAACTCGGATTCCGTCTCCATGATCTTCAACGTGACGGCGGCCTGAACCACAGGGTTGACGGCGATTTCATAATCGTTCACGCAGCGTTCGGCGTAGCAGCGTGCGCCATAGGCGAGGAAGCCGGGCATCTCAGCGGGGTAGTGGGTGACCCATTCCGGGTCGCGTGCCGCCACCTGGAGCGGTGCCAGTTTGAGCCAGAGTGTACGGCTGCGGTTGTGCCGCTCCGAAGTGATCAGCGGCTCGCAGTTGCCGGAGACGATCGGGCGGCATTCCAGGTAGGTGGAATAGGCCGGCAGCCCCTTCGGGTTGATCATGGTCAGGTCGTCACCTGATAGTTCCTTCATGCTCTGGCTCATCAGGATTGCCGGGTTCTTGTTGTCGCCGATGATGACGACCTTCTTGCCGGTGAAGTGTGCTGAGGCATGCGTGCTGCCGGAGACGATGCGCCAGTTCAGGCTCGCGGTGACCTGTTCGCCGAACAGCGCCAGGACGGCCCGGAAGAAAGAGGATTTGCCGTTCTCCCCTTCTGTATCGGAGACGTAAAGGATTTGCCGGCCTTTATAGGCGCCGGAATACAGCCCCCAAATGTACGCAGCGCAGGCTTGGGGGTCGTTCAGCCGATCCAGAAAGCCCTGAATGTGGGGAAACGGCACAGACGGATCAGGCCGCACGGTAGCCCGGCTGAGGCACCATGTATCCTCGTCCGGGGAAGCCCACAGTTTTGGCCTCGGCGCCAGCGTGGTGTTGCTCAGATACAGGTCCAGCAGCGAGCGGCTGCGCTCGCTGGAGGCGGCGAGGCCGATCTGATGCAGTTCGTGTTTGACGGCTTGGCTGACCTGTGCGTTGGTGTTGACCGGAGGGCATGGCTCTACGATGCGGCGAGCGGTATCCACGATTTTGTAGAGGGTGACACCGTTCTCCTCCGTGACGATGAAGTAGCGGCCCATCACCTCGCAAGCGGCCTCGACCGCCTCAAGTTCGTCATCGCACTCCCACGGGGCGCTGCTGCGCTTTACTCGCTTTGGTGCGCTGGCGTGGCTGGTGAAGTAGTCGCGGGCTTCATCGGTGTGCCACGCGGCATAGGCCGCCCCGGACAGGTGTTCCGGCACGATGAACTCGGCGAACGGATCAACCGGGCGTCCCATGCGTTTTGCTTCGCTGTCGCAATGGCGGATAACCTGATCGGCAATCAGGGAGTTGAAGTTGACGTGCTTGTTGATCTCGGCGTATAGCGCCGCGGCGCCTTTTGGTGCTGGCATATATCCCTCAAATGCGTCTGGTCTGAATGATCCGATAGTAGCTCAGCAGATGGTCCCCTGTCCATCTCTGTCGCTTTCTCTCGTGGAGATGGCGGGAACAGTATGGTTTTTGGGTACACTTACTATTGGTCAACTGGATTTATATTATCACGCACACGGAAATAAAAAAATACATAATAAAACGAATTGAAATGGCGGGAATGGGGGAACCGGATTTACCGCAGCCCGGTGCTTCGCACCGGGCCTCGGTGGTGACGGCGGGGCATTCTTGAGGCATGGTGTCCATGAGCCAACTTGCACCACCTTCGATGTGGCTCAGGTGTGGCGTGCGTAGCCGGCCCCGACAGCGAGTCCGTCGCGGATGTCCTGAGCCGCCAGCTTGAGGTGTGCGGCAAGGTATTCGGTCGCCGCTGCGGTGATGAAGGCCGCGATCACTTGCTGGTTGTTCGCGAGGATGTGGGCGTCGGTGTGCTCGCCGCCGAGTACCTCACTGATAGCATGCAGGGCCTGCTTCAGGTAGTAGTGTGCGGCGTCGGCATGGTCGCGTTCGAGTTTGTCGAAACTGCTGGCAGTGATGTCTGGCATCTGGTTTTCTATCGGCTGTGGAAATCCGAAGATGGCAGCAGAAGATTTTAGCCGCAAGCTATTGATGGCGCGACTGAGACTCCCTGCAACGTCTGGGGACACCAAGGCAGAAAAATTTTCAGCCCCTTGTCCCATACTGTCCAGGGCTGTCCCGACTGCGGTTTCAAGCGAAAAGATTGATTGAACCGCAGCACCTGATGCGGCATCTTCTGAAAACCGCAGCAAGCCGCTGTGGATTTTGAGAGTGAAGCATGACAGACTCATCTAACATATTCCCGCTCCGCAGCCCGGAGCACGCGGCCCGCGCCGCGCAGTTTCAGGCAGACTCAGAAGCCCTTCAAGCAGAGCTTGATAAAGTTTTGGAAGGCAAACGAGGCGATCTGGTGATCTCCGCGCTCGGCAGCGTGTTGTGCACGGTTTGTTACGAGGCCATTGAAAACGGTCAGCGGCGTGTCGTGTCCAGACTCATGTCCGAATTGACCGAGGCGATTATGGAAGAATTGGCAGCCCACGAAGCCACCCAAAAGTAATTGGACGCGAAAGTATTTTAGCCGATGAAAAAGAAGAATGTTGAGTCGATTACGGACGTCCTCGTCAGCAACGTCCGCAAGTTTCTGCAAATACTAGACGGTCAGGACTCTGAAATGGCGCTACGGACGATTGCCGCCGTTCAGTTGACCTTGTTGCGTATGTACGCAGAAAACTGCGATACAGAGACGGCGGTTGGACTAGCACAGGACATCCAAAGATTTGCGGTCGAGGGGCTGCACGAAATGACGCTGGGCCAGATGGCTGTGGCAGGTAATGCCTAAAAGTTTGGAAGGAACGAACATGAACCAATCACCTAAGACAAACAAGGAAGTTGCGCACGAGCGCAGACTCAAGATTACGGAGATGTTGACCGACATGGACGTGGAAACTGCGCTGAAGGTCGCCGCCGGAGTTTTGATGAAGCAACTCGTGGTGACTGCAAAGACCCGCGACATGGACACTGCGCTGCGCGCAGCGGATGAGCTTCATGCACTAACGGTCGACACGCTCCACGCCACGGCCCTGAGTACGGCAATCCTGGCAAATGTAGAAGCCGAGGCAATGACTGAAACTCTGGAAGGAACGAACGTGAACCAATCACGTGTGGGCTTCAGACGCCTGCAACTGTTGCGGCTGGATGACGAAGCCAACGCCTGAAATGAAAAAACCCGGAGCGCAAAACGCTCCGGGCCATTCAGACGCATTTGAGAGTGTCGTGAGGCAACGACAAAGCCATCATGACACAATTCGACAAGTATTGCAACAGATTTCTGAGAGACATCTACAATGGCTATCAACAACAAGTGCAAAGTCAGGATGATTCGGACCACCACCGTGACCCTCGGCGCAAAAGCGCGGGGTCGCTACTGCTCGCCGGGCAAGTTGGAGCGTGAGCGGCTCGCTACGTTGGAGCGCGACATGCAGAGGTTGGAGATCATCATGGCCGAGCAACGCCGCGCTCCACGCGTGCGCGACCTGTTGGACGGGTCGTAAATGATGAAGGCTTGGATTGTTTGTGTACAAACGATCTGGCGTTTTTGTGTTTATATTCCTAGGTAGTTGCGCCTGACGACCGAGGCGCAGATTCCTAGACATCGGCTGCCAATCCTGCCACCCCAGGTTGCAGCCGATGCGGCCTCCGGCGGCAGAGCAGCCATCCTCCGCCCGGATCGGCTAACCCCTTGGAAATCCTTGGCTTTCGCCGCTCCGCCGCTCGGCCAACCCCCGCGCCAGCCCCCGCGCGCGGCACGGCCCGGGACGGCCCGCCTCGGCCCCGTCCGGTCGCCCGCCTGCCCGGCTCGCCTCCCGGCCCGCTGCCCGCTCGCCAGCGGCCTCCCGGCCCGGCAGCCCGCCCTGGCAGCCCATCCCGCCGCCCTGACCATCCAACAATACCCTGCGATTTCAATGGGTTGCGCCGCCCGCCTGCAAATTCTCCGAATGCAGTCTTGTGAAATGGAACGTCGTCCTGCTGGCCTGACCGCATTCCTAGCGCCAGGGGGTGCCGACCGGGGTATGGGGGTTTTTTTCCGGTCTCGCGTGTACGAACCCGCCCACCTTCTTGACCATCGTGGGCGAAAACCGAGGAAAATCCACCGCGGGTTCATCCCCGAGCCGGCACGAGTCCAACCGTTGGACTCGTCCGCTGACCGCGATGATTCCGCCTTTACGCCCGCTTGTCAGGCGCCTGCGCCCGCTTTGCGACAGACGGCCTGACGGCCCGGCGCCGTCCGATCCGGGTGTCAGCGGTGAAATCCGCCACCAACCGCTCACCGTCTTCTGTGAACGCCGCAGGCCCGGTTGCCTCCAGCTGATCCGCCAGCCGGGTCATGCGCGACCGAGTCGCAGCATCCGCTGCCGCAGCCGCGGCCTCGCGCCAGCCCGCTACCGCTACTGAAATCCAGTCTAGCGAATAGGTAATACTGCGTTCCTTGTGGCCCATTACAAGCTTCCCTCCGTTTCTACTTAGGGTATATTACCACGGGTAAATACCCGATGGCCCGTAAGTTTTTCTCCACCGTCGTCCCCAAGCCGATCTGCTTTCCCGGCCCCGTCCGCACGTCGGCCAAAGCGCCGAGCGTCACGAAGACGATCTACCTGACCACGGCCAGCACATCCCCCTACACCCTGCCCGCCGACTTCAACCCCGCGAACTTCTCCATCGAAGTGCTCGGCCCGGGCGGATCGGGTGGCAACGCCAGTTCCAGCCTCGGCGGGGCCGGAGGCCAGGGCGGCGGCTACGCAAAAATCGTCAACGCCGCGAACTTCGCTGCCGGCGCCAGCATCGCTTTTCAGGTTGGCGCCGCCGGTACATCGAACCCCACCTGGGTGAAAGATACGACCACCACCATTGCCGTACAAGGCGACTACGGCGGCTCAGCGACTGGCCCCGCACCCAACAACCGCTCGCAGGCCAACACCGGCTCCACGACCGCCCTAGGCGGCTCTGGCGGCACGATCACGTCCAGCCCTGCCGGGGCCGGTGGCGGTGGCGCTGCCGGGCCGCACGGCGCCGGGTCCGCCGGCACGGGCGGGTAAATAGCCTATCACAGGAGCCCTGCATGGCACTCGCATCCGCAACCCTCAATTCCAACGACTACGCCTTGCTGCAAGCGTTCATGGACACGCTGCGCGCGTCCCTCGGGACCACCGCCAAGACCTTTGCGACCATGGCGAACGTAG
>Ga0187809_10000817_pt1 | contig 15580 bp, 11 predicted proteins | sample NC_wetland_sal_i_8_FD_132415 | JGI IMG/M metagenome (GOLD analysis project Ga0187809, IMG submission 132415) | Wetland sediment microbial communities from Neuse River Estuary, North Carolina, USA - ASW_4 | ecosystem: Environmental > Aquatic > Freshwater > Wetlands > Sediment | place: USA: North... | reverse complement strand
GTTCTGGAGTCTGAGGCTTTTTTCCATGCGGCGTGTATTGGCATAGGTTTCGACGCCAACCGGGATCACCCCCGTCGCGCGCAGCGCATCCCATACCGCAAGCCCATCTTCATAGCGCATATGAAGCTCCCAGCCCTGCTCGCCGACATAGGATAGCCGGAAGGCGGTGACGTCCTTGCCCGCGATGCGGATTGGCTTGATCGCAGCGAAGGGAAAATTCTCGATCGACAGACCCTCCGGATCCTCGACAACCTTCTGCAGAGTCGTACGGGCGTTCGGCCCCCATATGCCCAGCGTGACGTATTTTTCGGTCACATCAGTGACGGTGACATCAAAGCCTTTGTCGGCGGCGACGCGCTTCATGTAATGGAAATCGCGCGGGCCGGCATCGGCGCCGTCGATGACGCGGCAGCGGTCGGCCATGCGGATGACCGTCAGATCGGCGCGCACCATGCCTTCATCGTCGAGGAAATGGGTGTAGATGCCGCGGCCGATCAGATTGTCGCCGCCGATCTTTGCCGCACAGAGGTATTCCATCAGCGCGACATGATCCGGCCCTTCGACATCGATGATGGCAAAATGGGAGAGATTGATGATGCCGCAATCCTCCGACAGCGCCAGATGCTCGGCATTGGAGACACGCCAGAAATGGCGGTTGTCCCACTCATTCTCGCGCGCCGGCACCCGATTGCCGTATTTTCCCAGGAGATGCTCGTTGGCGGCGTAGCCATGCGCGCGCTCCCAGCCGCCGAGTTCCATGAAATAGCCGCCAAGTTCCTTCTCGCGCTCCCAGAAGGGAGAACGGCGGATATTGCGGCCCGTGGCGTAGGGTTCGCGCGGATGGATGGCGGGATTGTAGACCTTCTGCGCCGCCTCGGTACAGCGGCCCTCGACGAATTTCTCCTCAAGCTGGTGCGGGTAGAAGCGGGCATAGTCGATGCGATTGTGGTCGATGGGCGTGCGTCCGTCCGTCATCCAGTCGGCGACCAGCTTGGCCATGCCCGGCGCATCCTTGACCCAGATGGCGACGGCGTACCAAAGCCCCCTCACCTTCTGGCTTTCGCCGATCGACGGTCCGCCATCGGCCGTCACCTGCAACAGCCCGTTGAAGGAGCGCCGCTCGTCATAGCCGAGTTCGCCGAGGATCGGCGTCAGCTCGATCGCGCGCTCCAGAGGCTCAATGATCTGCTCCATGTCGAGATCACGCTGCGACGGCGACAGCCGCGCCTGTTCCTTTTCGAGCAGGTCGCGCGGGTGGACGAGGCGCGGGTTGGTCTCCTCGTAATATCCCCATTCGATCATGCCGCCTTCCGAGGTGGTCGGATCGCCGGTGTCGCGCATATAGGCGGAATTGCCCTGGTCGCGCAAAAGCGGATAACCGATCTCCTTGCCCGTCCCCGCGAACTCCTTGTAGGGGCCGAAAAAGGTTAGCGGATGGTCGATCGGCATGATCGGCAAATCCTCGCCCGCCATTTCGGCGATCAGCCGGCCCCAGAGGCCGGCGCAGACCACGACGTAATCCGCTTCGATCGTGCCGCGGTCGGTGACGACGCCCTTGACGCGGCCGTTCTCGATGACCAGCGACTTCGCCGGCGTGCTGGCGAAGGTTTTCAGCTTACCGGCGGTTTCCGCATGGTCGATCAGCTTGCCGGCGACCGTCTGCGAGCGCGGGATGACGAGGCCGGCGTCGGGATCCCACATGCCGCCCTGGACCTTGTCCTCCTCGATCAGTGGAAATTTTTCCTTGATCTCTTTCGGTTCAACCAGGCGGACATTCGTGCCGAAGGCCTTGCCGGACGTCACCTTGCGCCTGATCTCGTCCATGCGGGCATCATCGCCGACGCGCGCGACTTCGAGGCCGCCGACCCGCGCGTAATGGCCCATCTTCTCGTAGAAATCGACGGAATAGAGCGTCGTCCAGCAGGACAGGAAATCGTGGCTGGTCATGTAGCAGAAGTCGGAGGCATGCGCCGTCGAGCCGATGTCGGTCGGGATGCCCGACTTGTCGATGCCCACAATGTCGTCCCAGCCACGCTCCACCAGATGATGCGCGACCGATGCGCCGACGATACCACCGACGCCGATGATGACGACCTTCGCCTTTGCCGGAAAACCTGCCATAGCCCGCTGCTCCGAAAATGAAATTTCGCGCACACTATAAGGCGATGCGACTGGATTGCAGCCTGTTTGCGACATCGGCAAAATGCTGCGCGACCAGAGCGCGTTTCCGTTCTCCGCCACGACGGGGCAAGACGGGCCTCCGCGTGCTGGAGAGGCGGTGTTTCGGCAAGATTTTTCGCCTCTCTTAACCCTATCTTATGCCCCGCCCTGATAAGCTGAAGTTGCAATTTGAAGATGTGGGCACATCTTCGTGACCGGCATTGGCGGCGCCGGGTCGAGCGATGCGAAGGACTCCGGGCCTGGCCCGATGCGCCGCTCGTGCGGCCGCTCCTGCCAGAAGGGGCAAACGATGACCATCGCACATGAAGGCCGACAGGCGACGGCCCGTATCCCGCTCTTCGCCTCATCGGTGTTTGTCCTTGCCATCGTGGTGGCCGTTCTGGCGATCCTGCTTTGCCTGCCGCTCTCGACACCGATCGGCGCGATGTACTGGGATCTGATGATCTATTTCGATGCGGCGAACCGCATCTTCCACGGCAATGTCCCGGTCATCGATTTCTTCGTCCCTGTCGGACCGCTCGGCTATTACCTGTTCGCCGGCGGGCTGAAGCTCTTCCCGAACGCGCAGCCACTCCTTCTGGTCGATTGGTCGCTGCTTCTGGTAACAGCGCCCATCATGGCCGCCATACTCTGGCAGACGGAACGCCAGTCTCGCGCCGTGGCTTTTGCTGTGCTGATACCTTTTCTCGTTTTCACCATCCTGCCGTTCAACACCAAGGCCTACTACCCCTATCCCGGCTCCGACGGCTTCGGCATCTACAACCGGCAGGTCTGCCAGATCCTCTACACGCTCGTCGCCGCGCTGATTTTCGTGCGCGGCCAACGTTTGCTTGGCGTTCTAGTGACGGTGGCGCTGACCGCGCTCCTCTTCACCAAAATTACAGGATTCGTCGCGGGCTTCCTCATCTGCCTTTTTGCTTTCGTCGCGGGCAGGATGGCGTTCAGGACCGCGGTCGTTTCAGCAATCGCCTTCTTCGCAATTCTCGGCGGGCTGGAATTATGGGACGGTCTCATTTCCAACTACGCCTCCGACATCCTCTCGCTGCTTCACAAGAATTCCGACACGCTCCTGCCGCGTCTCCTGCAGGCCGCGTCGCGCACCTTCGGCATTTCCGCTTCTGCCGGCCTCCTCGCGCTTTTCCTGCTCTGGATGGATCGGCAGACGCTTCTCGGGCAGTGTCGGGATTTCGTCCGCCGCCCGTCTTTTGCCGCCGTCCCCGCGATCATCAACCACGACGCCTTCTGGATAGCCGCTGTCGTCGTGGCCGGGATCATCTTCGAATCCCAGAATACCGGCAGCCAGGCGCTGATCTTCCTGTGGCCGGTCCTGCTGGCGGTTTTCGTTGCGCATGTTCCGGCGGCGGCACGGCTGTCGAAATCGAATATGATCGTCGCCATTCTGATCGGCGCGACGGCCCTCCCCCCCTTCGTGGCATTCCTGGAAAGGGCTGCGCGCACCTATATCGGCGCGTTCCAGAACGTGGCGCTCAAGAATGACAATCTGAAGACGCTCGGCCGGGTGACGGCGCGGCCGGAAATCATGGCGCGGGCGGAAAAGATGGTTGCCTTCTATCCCAGGCACACCGACACTTTCGACGATTTCGTCCGCATCGGCGAATTGCCGGGTTATATCTTCTATTCCGAATTCAACTACCAGCTGGAACATCTGATGACGATCGACCGAGCCGTCAGCGACATCAGGGCGCTGGAAGCGGCAAAAGGCGTTCACTTCAACTCGATCTTCGAGCTGAATTTCGTCGATCCGATCCCTTATTTGATGAACCGCACCTCGCCGAAATATGTGGCGATCGGGGCCGACCCGGCCCGCGCCGTGCCGAAGCCGGGTTCGGAAGAGGAAAATGCAGTTCGCGATGTCGATCTCGTTCTCTATCCGACCTGCCCGCCGACGCCGGCCAATCGCGATCTCTACAAGCTCTATGCGCCGGCCCTGAAGAACCACTTCAAGATCAAGCTCGACGCCTGCTTCGACGCCTATGTGAACCCGCGCTTCGCCGGAAAGCTTTGAAACGGCCGATCAATAACTCGCCAAAGCGGCGCAGCAAAAAGGCCGCGGATCGCACCGCGGCCTTTCCATAGGCGATCGGGTAGGAAGCAGGCCCTACTTCACCTGGCTCTTCACGAAATCCTTGACGATGCCGACAATGCCGCGCGAGAGCAGATCGTCGAACGCATCGACGAAACGATCGACATGCTCCTTCTCGCAGATCAGCGGCGGTTCCAAGCGGATGACGTTGCGGTTATATTCGGTGAAGGCGACGAGCACGCCATAATCGCGCAGGAGAAGCGAGCCGACAAAGCCCGAGAGCGAACCCTTCAGCTTGTCGTCAAGCACGCTGACGACCGGCCGCAAGACCATCGGCAGGGTCTGCGAGAAATCGTGGAACTCGAGGCCGACCATCAGGCCGCGGCCGCGCACATCCTTGATGATTTTCGGGTACTTCGCCTTCAGCTCGGCAAGGCGGTCGATCAGATAGCCGCCGGTCGCGGCCGAATTGTCGATCAGCCCTTCATCATAAAGGACGTTCAGCCCCTCGATAGCCGTCACGCAGGCCTCGCCGATGCCGCCGAACGTCGCCATGGCGTGGATCAGCGCCGTCTTCGGCGTACCATAGGCCTTCATATAGACGTCGCGTTTCGCGATCATGGCGCCGACGGCCGCCTTGCCGGCGCCGAGCGATTTCGCCAGCGCCGTTACGTCCGGGACGACGCCATAATGTTCGAAAGCGTAAAAGCGGCCGGTGCGGCCATAACCGCACTGCACCTCGTCGGCGACCCACAGCACGCCGTATTTGTCGCAGAGCGCCCTGAGTTTCGGCCAGAAGTCATCCCGCGCCGAGACGATGCCGCCGCCGCCCTGGATGGTTTCGAGAACGATCACGCCGATCTCGGGATCGGAGCGGAAGGCATTCTCCACCGCTTCGATATCGCCGAAGGGAATGCGCACAGTATTGTCCGCGACCTTGAACTCGCCGCGATAAAGCGCGCCGTCGGTGATGGCGAGCACGCCCTTGGTCTTGCCGTGGAAGGAGTTCTCGGCATAGACGACCTTCGGCCGCTTCGGCCCGGCGGCGCGTTCGGCGACCTTCACCGCCGCTTCCATGGCTTCCGAACCCGACGAGCCGAGGAAAACCATGTCGAGATCGCCCGGCGAGCATTGCGCCAGATTATAGGCGAGCGCCGAGGCGTATTGCGACATGAAGGCGATGGCGATCTCCTGCCGCTTCTCTTCCTGGAACGTCTTCCGCGCCTCGAGAATGCGCGGATGGTTGTGCCCGAAAGCGAGCGAGCCGAAGCCGCCGAAGAAATCGAGGATTTTCCGGCCGTTCTGGTCGATATAATACATGCCTTCGGCGCGCTCGATCTTCACCTTGTGGAAGCCGAGCAGCTTCATGAAATGCAGTTGGCCCGGATTCACATGGCTCCTGAAAAGGTCGGTGATGCGAGCAATGTCGAGCGCCTTCGCCTGCTCCACCGTGATCAGGTTCGGCTTTGCGGTCGCTGCCGGAGAAAGCGCAGGCGGCTCCATTAGCGCGCGCGCCGAACGGGTTTCAGGCTTGGTCATTACGGTCATGGTCTTTCCCCTGTTCGGCTTTCCTATTCGGCGGCGATTTGTCGCGCCGTGACGGCGTGGCCGTCCTTGCCGGCGCGATATTCGCTGTAGGCGGCGATGAGCATGTCCTCGTCGCGATATTGCGGGACCCAGCCGAGGTCGCGTTCGCCTTTCGATACGTCGAGGACGCAGACCTCGTCGGCGATCAGATATTGCTCCGGGTCCATGATCGGCATGTTCATGAGGTCAAGCAGATCGAGCGTGCGCTTCACCGCCCAACCGGGCGTCGGCAGCAGCATGGATTTCGATCCGGCATGACGGATGAGATCGCCGAGCAGTTTCCTCACCGGCGGCGGATTGAGCGAGCCGAGATTGTAGGCCTCGTTCGGAACGCTCGCCTTCCAGGCAAGCTTCGCCGCCTCGGCGCAGTCGAACACGGAGATGAACTGGTAGGGATTTTTCCCCGAGCCGATCATCGGCACCGGCAGGTTCCAGTCGATCAGCTTGAAGAGCTTCTCGAGAATGCCGAGACGGCCGGGGCCGATGATGAGGCGCGGGCGGAAGAGCGAGATGTTCATGCCGCGCTCGCGCCAGACCGACGCCAGTTCCTCCGTCTTCAGCTTGGAAAGCCCATATTCGCCAAGCGGAGCGACCGGATGCTCCTCCGTCATCGGATGCATCACCGTATGGCCATAGATCATGTCCGTGGTGAAATGGACGAGGTCCGGCGCGCCCGCCTTGTCCATGGCCCGGATGATGTTCTCGGTCCCGTGATAGTTCACCGGGAAGAAGAAATCATGCCTCTTGGCGCGCACCTGGATCGGCGACAGCATTTTGGCTGACAGATTGTACACCATGTCGTCGGCCTTCAGACCGAGCGAAGCGATCGAGTCCGGATCAGTGACGTCGCAATAAACATGCCGCGCATCGCGATAGTGCGGCAGGCGGCTGTTGGCGATATCCGCGACGACCACCTCCTCGCCTTCGGCGAGAAGCTTTGGAGCGAGATGGCGGCCGACAAAGCCGTCGCCTCCGAAAATGACGTGTCTCATTGCGCAAGCTCTTCTGTCTGGGGATGCTGGGACGTGATGGAAGCGGTCGTCTGATCGTGGGCACGATGGCTCAGCCCCGAACCGCTCTGCGCGATCAGCACAGTGCCGACGCAGATGCAGGCGATGCCGGCAATGCGGAACGCATTCAAATCTTCGCGGAAGATGAAATAGGCGAAGATGGCCACCGCCACGTAAGCGAGGCTCAGGAAGGGATAGGCGAAAGAAAGCTCGACCTTCGACAGGACGAACAGATGCGATCCCATCGAGATCACAAAGGTACAAAGGCCAAAGAAGACCCAGGGATTGAAGACGATCTGGAAGAGCTTCAAAATCGGGTTGACCCCTTCGAAGCTGATGGACCCCATGCTCGTCATGCCCTGCTTGAGCATGAGCTGGGCCGCCGCATTGGTCATGACGGTAAAGAGGATGAAGCCGATATATTTCATGATGTTTCCCGCGCCGCGTCCTTCATAGTAGATGACCTGAAAATATTGATGAAGAAATCGATTCAATTTGCGTAAATAGGTGAATTGACCAATCGTAAACCATCATTGTTTTCAAATTTATCTATTCCGCCGCATGCACATATTCTTCCGCGCCTTTCAGTTTGAGGGCCGTGCGCCGCCAGAAGTCGGAGAGAAAGGCCGGATCGCGCAAGCTTTCGAGCGCCCGCCAGTTCGGGAAGGAAGCCTGGAACACCTGCTCGTCCATGCGGGCGTCCTTGTAAGGGTTGACGGCGCCGCCCGCCGCGATCGCGATGCGGTCGAGTTCCCGCAGAAGCGCCAGCGTTCGGGCGCCGCGATTGGGAAAGTCGAGCGTCAGCGTGTAACCCTGGCGCGGAAAGGACAGGATTCCCGGCGATCGCGTCGCGCCGAACCGCTTCAGGACGGTGAGGAAGGAGCCCTCGCCTGCATCCCTGCTCACCGCCAGCATCGCCCTGACCGCGATCTGCGCCTCCGCGGGAGGCAGCACGCTTTGGTGCTGGTAAAGCCCTCTCGGTCCATAGAGCCGGTTCCAATGACGAACCCTGTCGAGCGGAAAAAAGAAGCTCCGCCACGTCGTGAAACGAACATCTCCGGCCTGCGCCTTGCCGTGGTAATAGGCCCTATTGAAGAGCTTGAGAAACGGGCGGTTCAAAACCGTGATTGGCAGGCGGAAGGGGACGGAAAGCCTATGGCGGCCTTTTTCCGGGCGTGCCGGCGACACATGAGCATGGTTGGCGGTCAACAGCACGCCTCGCCCCTCATGCGAACCGCTTGCGAGTTGGTCGACCCACGCAACAGCATATTCGTTCGCCTCGTCCGCAGCTTCGGCGAGCGCGAAATATTCATCGAGCGAGGAGAAAGGCCGGACCGTCTCCAGGACGTCGGGCGACGAAATCCGGCGCAGCCTGATCCGTGCCGACTGAATGAGGCCGGTCAGCCCCATGCCGCCGATGGTGGCGCTGAAGAGCGTTGCGTTCGCGGTGCGGCTGCAGCGATAGGTCTGGCCGTCGGAGCGGAGCAGGAGCAGCGATTCGACATGACAGCCGAAGGTGCCCCGGACATGATGGTTTTTGCCATGCACGTCGTTGGCGATGGCGCCGCCGAGGGTCACATATTGCGTTCCCGGCAAGACCGGCGGGAACCAGCCAAGCGGCGCGACATGGGCGATGATGTCGGACAGCATGAGCCCGGCTTCCGCTTCGAGCATGCCACTCTCGGTGTCGAGAGACAGGATTCGGTTGGCGGGCCGCATGTCGATAAGGCTGCCGCGGATATTCTGACAGCTGTCGCCATAGGTCCGGCCATTGCCATAGGCGAGCAGCGAGCCGGGTTCCACATTGCCCGTCCGCAGGAGCGCGACTCCTGCCGCTGGCGGCAGAGACCGACGCGTTTCCGCGACGTTGCGGCCGAAGCTGGAGAAAGGCGCCGGCATCGTCACAGCCCTGCCGTAACGAGGAGGATGGCGCCGATCAGTATCACGATCTGACTGCGCCAGTCGCTGATGATGAAAACGACGGGATCGTCATGCATTTCGCTGCGCCGGGCGAGAACCCAGATTCTCAGCGTGATGTAGAGGACGGCCGGCGCCAGTGGCCATATCATCCAAGGATATTCGTAGAGTTGGCGGACGCTGTTGCCATCTATATAGAGCGCCAGCACCATTGCTGAGCCGAACGCGGCGGCGACGCCGCCCTGCGCGATGATATCCCGGTCTTCCATTCTGTAGCCGCGGCCGGCTATGCGAACCCCCTTCTCGATCTCCGTCCCGTCGAGTTCGACATAGCGCTTCACCAGGGCAAGCGACAGGAAGAAGAAGATCGAGAAGGCGAGCAGCCAGAACGAAACCGGTATCTCCGTTACCGTCGCGCCCGCCAGGATGCGCATCGTATAGAGGCCGGCAAGGGTGAAGACGTCGATCAGCAGCATCCGCTTGATGGCGACGGAATAGGCCGTCGTCATCAAGAGATAGCCGGCAAGGACCAGCATGAAGAGCGGCGGCAGGAAGGCCGCGATCGCGAAACTGAGGACGACGAGGCAAGCGGAGGCGCCCAACCCGAACGGCACCGAAAGGAGACCGCTGGCAAAGGGCCTGTTTTTCTTCGTCGGATGGCGGCGATCGAGTGAGGCGTCGAAAAAGTCATTGACGATATAGATCGCCGAGGCCGCCGCGCTGAACGAGACGAAGGCAAGAAAGCATGCGAAGAGCAATGATGGGTTGAGATATTGATGGTTGAGGATCGTCGGGACGACGATCAGCGTGTTCTTGAGCCATTGATGCACGCGCAGCATGCGCAGAATGGTTTTCCAACTCGGCTTGCGTGTCGGGAAAAGCTCGCCGCCATGCGCCTTGTGCCAGCGGGCGGCGGAGCGGTCCGGTGCGACGACGATCGCTTGCCGCGCGGCATCAAAGACGGCGAGATCGTGGCGGCTGTTGCCGGCATAATCGAAGGCGCCGTCGCCATAGTTCTTGACGAGCAGCGCGCGCTTGCGCCGCGAGGTCAGATTGCCAGCTTCATCCGTGCAGAAAACGGCATCGAAAACGCCGAGATGATCCGCGATCGCCTGGGCGAATTTCGCCGGCGTGCCGGTCGCCAGCACGATGCGGCGGCCATTCGCCTTTTCCTCCTTGAGGCGCGCCATGAGTTCCGGGCGATACGGAAGCATTTCGGCGTCGATCGTCACGCGCGCCGCGATCTCGTTCTTTAGCCGGCATGGGCCACCGGCCGCGATCCAGTAAGGGATCAGGAACAGGTTGAGAAAGTTCCTGCGGATAAGCAGGAACAGCCCCTCCCACAACAGATCGGTCGCTATCAGCGTGCCGTCGAGATCGACGACCAAAGGTATCGCATTGCGATCGGAACGCGCGTCCATTGTTGCCCTACCCTTGTTCAGTTACGCCGCTTGGTGGGCGCTTGTCCGGCGGGTATAGGCTGGGGATGCTTCCGAATACTGAATCGGCTGGCTTAAAAGCTGACCAATTCGCGAACAGAGCTAACAAAGGGTTGGCAAATCCGATCGATTTTTATGACCGGGCGCCGGGATTTACTGTAGTGACACCGAAGTGGCGGTGATCTCGATGACCTCGGCTCCGGTCAGCGCGCGATTTTCACCATCCGGAAAGGTGACGAGGCAGCCGCTTTGGCACACATCCACGCTTCCTCCGGCGGGGATGCTGATTTCCGATCGTCCGTGACCGTCATCGACAACGATCGTGTGGCTCGTCGCGTCCTTGTTGATCACGCTCGCCGCGTCGGCGCCGCCCGCTGCTAGGACGATGGCGAAGACGGCGAGCAAAACGAATTTATAAGAGCGGGCCATCTCAATGCCTCGGCTGGATTGAACGCCGCCACATTATGGCGGCGCGGAAATGCGATCAATATCCGCGCGTCAGACCGCCCCCACGGAGCTCCGCTTCGCCGGCGGATCTTTTTCTGCAACCGCTTCGGCAACATCCCGTTCCTGAATCGGCGCGGCAGCGGCAGAGCGGATCCATATATCCCGTTGCGGAAACGGCATTTCGATCCCTTCGGCGGCGAAAGCATCGAGGATGGCGAACCGGATATCGTTCTGCACCGTCCCCTGATTCATCACGTCCCCAAGATAGATTCGGATTTCGAAATTGAGCGTGAAATCGCCGAAACCGGAAAACAGCACGAAGGGCTCCGGATTCTTCAGCACCATCGGATGGCTCTTCGCGATGTTGAGAAGGATGTCATGAACGCGGCGCGCGTCGGAACGTTGTCCGACGCCGACCGGAATCTCGAGCCGTCCCAGCCTGTTACGATGGGTCCAGTTGCCCACTGCCGAATTGATCAGTTCCGAATTTGGAAGGATCACGCTCTGTCGCTGGAACGTTTCGATCTCGGTCGCCCTGACGCTGATCTTCTTGACGACGCCGGAGGTGCTGCCGGAAACGATCCAGTCACCGACCTTGAACGGACGTTCGGCAAGCAGGATCAGGCCCGAGACGAAGTTCGAGACGATGTTCTGCAAACCAAAGCCGATGCCGAGGGAGAGCGCGCCGGCAACGAGCGCGAGGCTCGACAGGTTGATGCCCGCGACAGAGATGCCGATCAGGGCGGCGATGGCGACGCCGGCGTAACCGATTGCGGTGCGGATTGAGTCGCGGACGCCCGAATCGACCCGTCGCCGCGACATGACCGTGCCGTCGACCCAGTTCTGGAACCACCGGCTGATGAAATAGCCGATGACAAAGATCAATATGCCGGTCGCGATGCCGGTCAGGGAAAATGAAAACGAGCCGATGCGGATTTCCGATGCGAGCCGATAGCCCCAGCCGCGTATGTCCGCCCAATGGAAGCCCCATTGCAGCAGGATGAGAGGAATTCCCCATAAAAGCGTGAGAAGATTGATCAGAACGCCGATCGCCAGCGCCATCTGATCGAGGGTGGCGTCATCGAGGTGGTATTTTTCCCGCAATCGCTGCCCGATCGCCGTATTGGAGAAAGCATCTTCCTGCGACACGGCGCGGGCACTCAGCAAGCCGATATACATCGTGATCAGGATCGCGCTAGTGATGACGGTCTGCTGCGCCAGGAAGCGGGCGAAACCGATATAGCCAAGCAGGGCGGCGGCCAGCGTTACGGCGCCAAGCAGGAAGAGGAAGGTGCGGAACGCGGCAGGCCATCTCCTCGGCCTTCCTTCCGCATCGAAAAACGGCTTCACCAATCCGACCAGAATGACGAGCACGCCGACGACCATCGTCGCGACGAAGCTTTTCGCGACCGTGAGCGAGAGGGGCGAATGCAGGATTTGGTTGAAGCGGCCGAGCACGAAATCGGCGGCCACCGCAAAGGCCATTCCGTTCGCCAGGCGAATAAGGACGCGGCCCGCATACGGCTCCACCCCCAGAAGCCGCCATTGCGGCAGTTCCGGCGAGAGCACGGCGCGCGACAGCCGATAGACGAAGAAAAGGGTTGAAAACGCCGAACAAAGCGCGACCGCCATTTCCTGGATATCGGGCTGGAAGACACCGAAATAGCTGTAGAAATACAGGATCGTGAACAGAAAAAGGGTGACGGCCAGCGTCGGCAGCAAAGTGGACCAGAACGCCACCGAAAGCCTCGCCAGGTAGGAGACCTCGGTTCTCATGGGGTTGGGCTCGATCAGATGCCCGAACACCCGGCGTCCGCCGATCAGGAAGATGAGCGCGACGGCAAAAGCGAGCACGGTCGCGGCAAGCGCGGAAAGCAGCTTGCTCCGCACGACAAATATCGTCCAGGATCCGACCGACTGACCGAGTTTCGCAAGCTCCTGCTGGAATTCCATCAATGTCTGCAAGTTGAGGGAATAGTTGAGGTCGTACTGGCGCGACAGCGCCCGTGCGAAGAGGTCGCGGCGCATCTCGCTTATTTTATCCGCCGTGTGATTCGCCTTCGCCTGCGCCTCGTCCGCCTTGGAGATCAGCGCATTTACCTGATCTTTCTCCGTCGTCAGATTCTTGCGCTGCGAGGCCACGTCCGGTGATTCGGCCGGTGCGCCGGGCGCCGGCGGATTACCCAACTGCTTCAGGCGATTGTCGATTTCCGTCAGCCGCGCGTTGAGCGCCGTGATCGCATTCTGAAGATCGCTCGCCACCTGCTGGAGACCCAGGCGCAAATCAGTGAGCTTTGAATCGCTATGGGAGGATTCGTCGACTTGCCCCTCAAAGCCGGCCGCCTTCTGAATGAGATTGTTGATGACGAGCTGCTGCGCCGCCACGACCGATGACGGGTTCCGGTTCGCAGCCTCGTCAGCCGATGCGGAAAATGGCGGGGCGAGCAGGCAGAACAGCAACGCCAGCCAAAGAAGACCCGAAAAATGCCTGCCGAGGGATATCTTCACGAATGCTTTGTCCGTTCCGATCCGGCGCCATTGATAGTCAGGGCCAACGAACCGGGCAAGCGTGCTGCACCCGCTTCGCTGTCCAGGTCGGCGTTCCGAAAAGCCATGGCGCTTTCCTGGCTTTCGTTCGCGCGTCCTCCCCTATAGGTTCGCATGTCCCTCAAGCATCTCGCCCGGACCGTGGAAACCGATTTCAGGATGGCGAGATGCTGAAAAACAAGGGATAAAGCGTATCGCGTGACTCCGTTTGGCGACGCGCTTTAGTGTGGGTCTGGCAGGAAATTATGGCGGAATATTCTGCATTCGCGCTTTTGCGCAACGCTTTACACGGAAACCGGGATTGGAAGCCCGCCTGGCGCAAGCCGGATCCGAAACCGTCCTACGACGTCATCATTATCGGCGGCGGCGGTCACGGGCTCTCGACGGCCTATTATCTCGCCAAGGAGCACGGCGTCACCAATGTCGCGGTGATCGAGCGTGGCTGGCTCGGACAGGGCAATATCGGCCGCAACACGACGATGATCCGCTCGAACTATCTCTTGCCGGAAAATTCGCATTTTTACGAGCATTCGGTGAAGCTCTGGGAAAACCTCTCCCATGATCTCAACTACAATGTCATGTTCTCGCAACGCGGCTGTCTCAATCTCGCCCATACACCGGCGCAGCTCGACGATTTCGCGCGACGCGGCAATTCCATGCGCCATTGCGGCATCGACGCCGAACTGATGACGACCGAAGAAATAAAGCGCTTCATTCCCGCGCTCGATACCTCTGTCGGCGGCCGTTTTCCCGTCGTCGGAGGGCTGATCCAGAGGCGGGCCGGCACGGCGCGGCACGACGCGGTCGCCTGGGGCTTCGCGCGCGGAGCGGACCGGCGCGGCGTTGATATCATCGAGAATTGCGAAGTGACCGGTTTCCTGCGCGATGGCGACCGCATCATCGGCGTCACCACCACACGCGGCGAGATCAGGGCGAAGAAGACGGCGGTCGCGGTCGCGGGCAATACCGGCGCGGTGATGAAACTCGCCGGCATCGACCGGCTGCCGATCGAGACGCATGTGCTGCAGGCCTTCGTCTCGGAAGGGCTAAAGCCCTTCATGGATACCGTTGTGACCTTCGGCGCCGGCCATCTCTACGTCACACAGTCGGACAAGGGCGGCATGGTCTTCGGCGGCGATATTGACGGCTACAACACCTATGCGCAGCGCGGCAATCTGCCGATCGTCGAGGAAGTCATGGCCGAGATGGTGGCGCTTTTCCCCGGCCTTGCGCGCGTCAGGCTCCTGCGCTCCTGGGGCGGCCTGATGGACATGTCGATGGACGGCACGCCGATCATCACGACCGGCCCCCTGCCCGGCATGTATCTCAATTGCGGCTGGTGCTACGGCGGCTTCAAGGCGACGCCAGCGTCGGGCTGGTGCTTCGCCCACACTATCGCGCAGGACAGGCCGCACAAATTCAATGCCGCGATGACGCTCGACCGGTTCAAGCGCGGCTTCATCGTCGACGAAAAGGGCCAGGGCGCCACGCCCAGGCTGCATTAGGTCCCAGAGAAATGCTCATCACCTGTCCCTATTGCGGCCCGCGCGACCTCTCCGAATATACTTATCAGGGCGACGCCAACCGCACCCGTCCCGATCCCGCCTCGACCGACCAGGCGGCCTGGAACGACTATGTCTATGATCGGATAAACACTGCCGGAGAGCACCGCGAGTTCTGGCAGCATTCCGGCGGCTGCCGCGCGCATCTCCTCGTTACCCGCAACACGCTTACCCATGTCATCAGCTTCGTCGGCTTCGCCCGCGAGCATGGCGAACCGAAACATCTGGAACGCCGGAAGGGAGGCAAGGCATGAGCCCGCGCCGTAGTGCCGCCGGCAGCCGCATCGACCGGACGCGGCCGATCCGCTTCACCTTCGACGGGCGCAGCTTTACCGGGCATGCCGGCGATACGCTGGCCTCCGCGCTGCTCGCCAATGGCGTGACGCTTTTCGGCCGCTCCTTCAAATATCATCGCCCGCGCGGCGTCATGACGGCCGGCATCGACGAGCCCAACGCGCTCGTGACGCTGCTCAGGGGCGATATCCGCGAGCCCAATATTCCCGTCACCGAGATCGAAATTTACGACGGGTTGAATGCCGTCAGCCAAAACCGTTCGCCCTCGCTCGCTTTCGATGTCGGCGCGATCAACCAGTTGGCCGGCAAACTGATCTCCGCCGGATTCTATTACAAGACCTTCATGGGCCCGGTGATCGGACCATTGAAGGGCACGCGGTTCTGGATGTTCTGCGAGCATTTCATCCGCCGCGCCGCTGGTCTCGGCCAAGCCGGCATAGCTGCCGACACCGCGCGCTACGAGCGCATGAATGCCTTCTGCGACGTGCTTGTCGTCGGCGGCGGGCCAGCCGGTCTCATGGCGGCGAGGACGGCGGCATCGGACGGCGCGCG
>Ga0187809_10000816_pt1 | contig 15585 bp, 14 predicted proteins | sample NC_wetland_sal_i_8_FD_132415 | JGI IMG/M metagenome (GOLD analysis project Ga0187809, IMG submission 132415) | Wetland sediment microbial communities from Neuse River Estuary, North Carolina, USA - ASW_4 | ecosystem: Environmental > Aquatic > Freshwater > Wetlands > Sediment | place: USA: North... | reverse complement strand
GTTCATCGCGTCGGAGTCGGGGCTGAACATCCCGGTCGAGAGGGTCCACTACGGCATGACCAAGACGGCGCAGCTCGCCGTCTCGCGCGGGCTCGCCGCCAGCCTCGCCGGCACCGGCGTCACCGTCAACGCGGTGCTGCCCGGGCCGACGCGCTCCGAAGGCGTGTCCGACTTCTTCGGCAAGATGGCGCAGGACGCCGGCGTGTCGCAGACCGAGATGGAGAAGCAGTTCATCGCCGAGCACCGGCCGTCGTCGATCATCAAGCGGCTCGCCACGGTCGACGAAGTCGCCAACATGGTGGTCTATGTCTGCTCGCCGCAGGCCTCCGCGACCACCGGCGCGGCGCTGCGCGTCGACGGCGGCGTGGTCAGCACGATCGGGTGATCATGTCGTCCCGGGCGAGCGCAGCGAGACCCGGGACCCATAACCACCAGACTATCGAGAAGCTGCGGCGTATGGGTCCCCGCGTTCGCGGGGACGACAGAAACCACTACGCCGTCGATCCCTGCGCCTTCGGGCGGCGCAGGTGCTCGTCGAGCCGCGGCAGGATCTCGACGAAATTGCACGGCCGGTAGCGATAGTCGAGCTGGTGCACGAGGATGTCGTCCCACGCGTCCTTGCAGGCGCCGGGCGAGCCGGGCAGGCAGAAGACGTAGGTCGCGTTGGCGACGCCGGCCGTGGCGCGCGTCTGGATCGCCGAGGTGCCGATCTTGCCGTAGCTGACCATCAGGAACAGCGTGGCGAAGCCGTCCATCTTCTTCTCGAACAGCGGCTCGACCGCTTCCGGCGTGACGTCGCGGCCGGTGAAGCCGGTGCCGCCGGTCGAGATGACGACGTCGACCGCCTTGTCGGCGATCCAGGCCTTCACCTGCGCGCGGATGGCGTCGACTTCGTCGCGCACGATCTTGCGGTCGGCGAGCACGTGCCCGGCCTTCTCCAGCCGGTCGGCCAAGGTCTGCCCCGATTTGTCGTCGGCCAGCTCGCGCGTGTCCGACACGGTCAGCACCGCGATGCGCAGGGGCACGAAGGATTTGCTCTCGTCGATGCCGGGCATGTTCTCTCTCCGTCATTCCGGGGCACGCGCGCAGCGCGTGAACCCGGAATCCAGACGCTCACGCGCTGGATTTGTAACTGGATTCCGGGTTCGCCGGTTTCGCGGCGCCCCGGAATGACTCAGAGCTGCGCCGCGCCGAACGTGTTGCACGCCGACACCTTGCCGTCCTTGAAGCCGGTCGAGAACCAGCGCTGGCGCTGCGCCGAGGTGCCGTGCGTGAACGAGTCCGGCACGACGTAGCCGCGCGCCTGCTTCTGCAGCCGGTCGTCACCGATCGCGGAAGCCGTCTGCAGCGCAGCCTCGACGTCACCCGGCTCGAGCGACTTCCAGCGCGCGTTTGAACGGTTGGCCCAGACGCCGGCGAAGCAGTCCGCCTGCAATTCGACGCGCACCTGGATGCGGTTCGACGCCGCCTTCGAGCCGGCGGCGCGCTGCGCGCCCTCGGCCTTGGGCAGGATGCCGAGCAGGTTCTGCACGTGATGGCCGACCTCGTGCGCGATCACGTAGGCCTCGGCGAATTCGCAGGCCTTGCCCGTGCAGCCGTGGAAGCGCACCTGCATGTCGCGGAAGAACGACGTGTCGAGATAGATGCGGCGGTCGTTCGGACAATAGAACGGCCCCATCGCCGCCTGCGCAAAGCCGCAGCCGCCCTGCACGCTGCCGGTGTAGAGGCGCAGCCGCGGCGCGCGATAGGTCTGGCCGTTGTCCTTGAACACCGCCGTCCACACGTCCTCGGTGTTGCCGAGCACGGCGGCGACGAAGTCGCCGGTGCGGTCGGTCGGCGTGCCGGCGCGTGGCGCCTGCTGCTGCACGTAGCCGCCGCGATTCATCATCTCGGCGCCGCCGATGAGATAGCTCGGGTCGATGCCCAGCGCGTAACCGATGATGCCGAGCACGACGATGGTGCCGATGCCCAGGCCGCCGCCGCCGAACGGCAGGCCGAAGCCGCCGCCACCAAATCCACCGCCGCCGCCGCGATCGTCCTCGACATTGTCGCTGCGGCGGAAATCGTCCCAACGCATTTCAGCAGTCTCCGTCACCCCTCGCGACCACTATGGTCGTTCCGGCCCGTGCTTGGAAGCCGGCATCGAAAGCGTCCCAAAGTGGCGCAACAAGGGCGCCGAACGCGGCCGCTAACCTCTCGTTAAATCGGCAGAATTTGCCGATCGAAAAAGACTTTTCATAAACCGTTTTTTCACCGTCCCGGCGCATGATGCAGGCCTGTCGGTTGTAGGTCCCGCGTCGCCGACCGCGTCGTCCTTGAGTCAGAGTCCTGAGTCATGGTTGTGTCGCGTCGCGGGGCGCCCTCACGGGCGCCCCGTGGAGTTTCAAGCACTCCCTCGCATCGCATCGTCGTCGGCGATTGCGTCGCCGAGATGTCGAAATTGCCGGCGGCGAGCGTCGATCTCGTCTTCGCCGATCCCCCGTACAATCTGCAGCTCGCCAGCGACCTGAAGCGTCCTGACGATTCGCACGTCGACGCCGTCACCGACGACTGGGACAAGTTCGCGAGCTTCCAGGCCTATGACGACTTCACGCGCGCGTGGCTGCTCGCCGCGCGCCGCGTCCTGAAGCCGTCCGGCACGATCTGGGTGATCGGCTCCTATCACAACATCTTCCGCGTCGGCGCGATGATGCAGGATCTCGGCTTCTGGATCCTCAACGACGTCATCTGGCGCAAGACCAACCCGATGCCGAACTTCCGCGGCCGCCGCTTCACCAACGCGCACGAGACCCTGATCTGGGCGTCGCGCGAGGAAGGCGGCAAGGGCTACACGTTCAATTACGAAGTGCTGAAAGCCGGCAACGAGGACGTCCAGGTGCGTTCCGACTGGACGATTCCGCTGTGCACCGGCGACGAGCGCCTCAAGGGCGGCGACGGCAAGAAGCTGCACCCGACGCAGAAGCCGGAGGCGCTGCTCGCCCGCGTGATCCTGTCGTCGTCGCGCGTCGACGACCTCGTGCTCGATCCCTTCTCCGGCACCGGCACCACCGGCGCCGTCGCCAAGCATCTCGGCCGCCGCTTCATCGGCTTCGAGCGCGAGACGAAATACGCGAAGGAAGCGCAGAGGCGCATCGACGCGACGCAGCCTTTGGAGGCGCCGTCGATCGCACCCTTCGTCACCGCGCGCGAGGCGCCGCGCGTGCCGTTCTCGGCGCTGATCGAGCGTGGGCTGGTGTCGCCCGGCGCGCGGCTGACCGACGCCAAGAAGCGGCACAAGGCTCTGGTGCGGGCCGACGGCGCGCTGTCGTTCGGCGAGAAGGTCGGCTCGATCCACCGCATCGGCGCGCTCGCGCAAGGGCTGGACGCCTGCAACGGCTGGACCTTCTGGCACGTCGAGACGCCGAAGGGCCTCACGCCGATCGACACCTTCCGCGCCCAGGTGCGCGCGGAAATGAGCGAGGCGGCGGAGTAGCCGCTCCTCGTCGCGACCCTATTATCATCGTCATGCCCGGCCTTGTGCCGGGCATCCACGTCTTTCCAGCAGCTTGGCAAGCAAGACGTGGATGGCCGGGACAAGCCCGGCCATGACGGGATTGGCGAATTGAATATTCAGCCGATGATTTCGCCGGCCAGCTCCAGCGCCCGCTTCGCGAACGCGTCCATGTTGGCGCGGCGGTCGGCGCTGCCGGTCTCGAGCGTGATCGCGCGCTCGATCGGACCCGACACCGCGATGCAGGTATGGCCGGCGGCGTCGCCGTAGCGGTTGCCGGTCGGTCCGGTGGCGCCGGTCTCGGCGACGCCCCAGGTCGCACCGATGCGCTCACGCGCCCGCTGCGCCAGCAGCAGCGCGTAAGTTTCGGTCGAGGGCCGCTTGCCCTGCATCTCGGCGTCGCCGATGCCCATCAGCGCCGAGCGCGCGGCCTTGGTGTAGACCACCGCGCCGCCGACGAAGAAGGCCGAGGCGCCGGGAAAGGCGAGCAGCGCCGCGGCGATCAGGCCGCCGGTCGACGACTCGGCAATGGCGATCGTCTCCTTGCGCGCGATCAGGCGCGCGGCGATCCGTTCAACGAGCGGCGTGAGCGCATCCATGCTCAGTCTCCCAGCCCGCGGCCGAGCTGGCAGAGGACGCGATAGACGCCGACGTCGGCCTGAGGAAACTCCTTGGCCAGCGCCGCACCGAGCGCTTCCGCAGGCGCCTGCCGCAGCGTGTCCACCATCAGGGAGGCTTTGATCTTCCTGTCGCCGCCGCGCAGCTTCTCTTCCATCGACACCGGACCGCCCGCTTCGGCGGCGACCCACAATTCGACGGACGCGATGGCCGGATCCTTCACCAGTTCGTCCATCCGCGCCGTCAGCGTGGCCTCGTCCGCCGCCGCCTCGAAGCGCACCGTCACGGCGTGACTGCCGCGGAAGGCGCCGCGCCGCGCCGCCCGCCGGCAGACGGTGCGATTCATGTTGATGAACACCTCCGACATGATCGTCTTCGTCATCGGCGTCGGATTGTCGAGGCGTTCGAGGTAGGGCTTCGACGTCAGCACCTCCGGCCCGTCGACCACGTAGAAATTGAAATAGCGGTTTGTCCCCGAGATCGCCTCGTGCCGCCGGCCGAACCGGAAACCCGGCACGCCGACGCGCTCGACGAGATGCTCGGACTGGAACCAGCGGTCGAAATCGGCCTCGCGGCCGGGATTGACGTCGTTCCAGATGGCGAGGACGCCGGGTTGCGCGGTCATGGATCAGTCCCTTGTTCGCGAGACATTTGCGCTGCGCTCGGGCACGCCGAATTCCTTGCGGCAAATGTCGGCAAGGATGGCGATGCCGTCGCGAATCTGCTCGTGCGACGGGCTGGCGAAACACAGGCGCATGCGGCTCTTGGCGTGCGCCTTGTCGGTCGACCATTCCGGCCCGGGATTGATGGCGACGCCGGCGGCGAGCGCCTTCTGGTAGAGCGTCAGCGTGTCGACCTGGTCGGGCAGCTTGACCCGCAGGAAGATGCCGCCTTCCGGTGCGGCGAACTCCGCGGCGGTGCCGAACTGCTCGTTCAGCGCCTCCATCAAGGTGTCGAGTTTCTTGCGCAGGGCGACGCGCAACTGCGGCACATGCGTCGCGAAATGATCGCGGCAGTACTCGGCGAGCACCATCTGCTCGAGCGCGCCGGAGCCGGCGTCGGTCTTCAGCGCCAGCATGCGCGACATGATCGACCACGGCGCGACGATGAAGCCGACACGCAGCGCCGGTGCGATCGACTTCGAGAACGAGCCGATGTGGATCACGTCCTCCGATTTGCTCATGGCGTAGAGCGCCGGCGGGCGCTGGCCGCTCCAGATCAGGTCGGCGTAGCAGTCGTCCTCGACGACCGGCACGCCATAGGCATCGGCGAGCTTCAGCAGCGCGGCGCGGCGGTCCTCGGGCAGGATCGTGCCGGTCGGGTTCTGCACCGTCGGGATGGTGTAGATGAACTTCGGGCGGATGCCCTGGCGCTTGAGGTCAGCGAGCGCCGCCTCGAGCGCGTCGATGCGCAGGCCGTGCGCGTCGAGCGGAATGGCGACCGGCTTGACGCCGAGCCGCGCGTAGCGCGTCAGCGTGCCCTGGTAGTTGTCCTGCTCGCAGATCACCGTGTCGCCGCGCGCCAGCAGCGCACCGTTGGCGAGGTCGAGCGCCTGCAGCGAGCCGGAGACGATGAGGATGTCGTCGGCCGTGCAGGCGATGCCGGCGCCGCGCGCGAGCTTGGCGGCGAGGAATTCGCGCAGCGGCCGGTAGCCCTGCGGCCCGCTCGCCAGCCCGTAATGCGACAGCGAGCGGCCCTCGCGGGCGAGCACCGCCTGCGCCGCCGCCATCAGGCCGTCGAGCGGCACGGCGTCCGCATCGTTGTTGCCGCCGGTGAAGTTGAACCGCGCCGAGCCGGTCCACCGCGCCGCCGGCGGCGGCGCGCCGGCCGGCGCCAGCGGGGCGAAATCGAACGCCATGCGCGGGCTCCCGGCTACCTGGCAGCCACCACCATGATCTCGACCTTGTAGTCGGCGGCGGCGAGACCGGCCTGGACCGTGGCGCGCGCCGGCGTGTTGCCGGCCGAAACCCACTTATCCCAGACCGCGTTCATCTCGGCGAAGGTGGCCATGTCGGTGATGTAGATGGTCGCGGTCAGCACCTTCGACTTGTCGCTGCCGGCCTTGGCCAGCAGCCCGTCGATCTGGCCGAGAATGTCCTGGGTCTGCTCGGTGACGTTTCTGCCCTTGGCGGCGTCGGCGACGATGCCGGCGAGATAGACCGTGTCGCCGTGCACCACGGCCTTGCTCATGCGGGCGCCGGGCTCGATACGCTGAATGCTCATGCTCTTCCTCTGTGTCGAAAGACAAACGGATCGCCTTGTCCCTAGCGATCTTCTCCGGTTTTGGGAACCCGTGCCGGTCTTCCGGCTTAAAGCTGAACTGGAACTCTCAGGAGGCGGCACATGGGCTGGTTTTCACCCGACATCGAGAACGTCGACGACCTGTTCCTGCACACCCTGCAGGACATCTATTACGCCGAACACCAGATCGCGAAGGCGCTGCCCGACATGGTGGCGAAGGCGTCCGACGCCGAGCTCAAGAAGAGCTTCAACATGCACCTGCGCCAGACGAAGGGGCAGATCAAAAGGCTCGAGCGCGCCTTCAAGGCGCTCAAGCAGAAGCCGAAGGGCACCAAGTGCCCGGCGATCGACGGCATCATCGACGAGGCCAACGAGATCGCCGGCGAGATCGACGACAAGATGGTGCTGAATGCCGCGCTGATCGCGGCGGCGCAGGCGGTCGAGCATTACGAGATGACGCGCTACGGCACGCTGGTCGCGTGGGCGAAGATGCTCGGGCACGCCTCCGTCGCGAAGCTCCTCGCCATGAACCTCAAGGAGGAGAAGGCGACCGACAAGAAGCTCAGCGGCATCGCGGTGCGCAAGATCAACAAGAAGGCGCTCGCGGCGCAGAAGAAGCGCGAGGCGAAACGGCCCACCCGCGCCGAGCAGGCGGAGAACGCGATGCTCGCCGCCGCGGCCGGGATTCCTGCGATCTGACTACGAGGCGCTGTCGAGCGCATGCGCCAGCACCTTGCGCATGACGTTCGGCAGCGCCTCGTCGCCGGCATCCCTGAGTGCGACCCAGCGCGCGCCTTTCGGCGCCTTCGCCGTGCGCGGCACCTGTGCCGTGAACACCGTCAGCTCCAGCGGGAAATGCGTGAACACGTGCCGCACCACGCCGGGCAGCCGGCGCCATTTGGCCGGTAACGGCGCAGCCGCCTCCGCGTCTTTGACATCGAAATCGTGCGTCCAGGCGCCGCCCGGCACTTCCGTCATCTTCGCCAGCAGGCCCTTGTCCGGCCGCGTGCGCAGCAGCACGGCGCCGTCGGCGCGGAGCGCCACGAAGGCCGCGCCGCGGCGCAATCGGCCTTCCCGCTTCGGCGCCTTGCGCGGATAGAGCTCCTGCTCGCCGCGGGCGCGCGCGATACAGCCCTCGCTCCACGGACACAGCACGCAGGCCGGCTTCTTCGGCGTGCAGATGGTGGCGCCGAGGTCCATCAGCGCCTGGGCGAAATCGCCGGCGCGCTGCGGCGGCAGCAGCGACGCCGCCAGCGCCTTGATGTGCGGCTTGGCCGCCGGCAGTTCCTCGTCGACGCCGAACAGCCGCGTCACCACCCGCTCGACATTGCCGTCGACCGGCGCGGCCGGCGCATCGAAGGCGATCGCCGCGACGGCGGCGGCGGTGTAGTCGCCGATGCCGGGCAGCGCGCGCAGACCATCCAGCGTGTCGGGGAAGACGCCGCCGTGCCGTTCGACCACCGCGAGCGCGCAGGCGTGCAGGTTGCGCGCCCGCGCGTAGTAGCCGAGCCCGGCCCAGGCGCGCAGCACGTCGTCGAGCGCGGCGGCGGCGAGCGCCTCGACCGTCGGCCATTTGTCGAGGAAGCGCGCGTAGTACGGCGCGACCGCCTTCACGGTCGTCTGCTGCAGCATGATCTCGGACAGCCAGACGCGATACGGCGGCGTGCGCGCGCCCTTGCGCGCCCGCCACGGCAGCACGCGCGCGTGCCGGTCGTACCATGCGAGCAGCGCTTGCGGGTCGACTAATGATTTTCCCCCACGCACAGCCTGTTCCCTCCCCCCTTGAGGGGGAGGGTCAGGGAGAGGGGTACTCTTGCTCGCTGCTTGGGGTTTACCCCCCTCCCGGCTCGCTCCGCTCGCCGACCTTCCCCGCAAGGGGGCAGGTGAAGAAAGGGAAGCGGGAAGTCGGGGAAGAGCCTCCCCGCTATTCTTGCGTCGCTTCGCACGTGCCGCTGGCTTCATGGCGGCGACGATGGCACGACTTCACCCGAGATGAGCAAGCCCGCCCGCAGTTTTCCCCGGCCGCTGTCCGACCTTCTGGCGCCGACCCTGTCCGGCGTGCTGAAGGCGCAGGGCTTCGCCTCGGCCGAAATCCTGTCGCGCTGGACCGACATCGTCGGTGCCGAGATCGCCGCCTCGAGCGAGCCCCTGAAGATCAACTGGCCGCGCCCGACCGGGCACGACGAGCAGCCGGAACCGGCCACTCTGGTGCTCCGCGTCGAGGGGCCGGCGGCGCTGGAGGTCCAGCACCAGTCGGCCCTCATCCTGGAACGGGTGAACCGCTTCTTCGGCTGGCAGGCGATCGGCCGCATCGCCCTGCGGCAGGCGCCATTGCGGCGTCGCACGGCGCCCCGCCGGCGCCCCCCGCCCGACCCGGCCGTCGCCGCGCAGATCGCGGAGGCCTTGCCGGATATCAAGGAGGACCCGCTGCGCGAGGCACTGGGCCGGCTCGGCGCCGCCATCAAACGAAAGTGAGGCCGCTCGCCGCACTTGCGGAACGGCGTGGCATTGCCACAATTGTCCCGTCCAGCTAGGGCAAAGGCGACCGGAACCGGGCCCCTTGTTTCAGGAGTTTTCCTTGCACATCAACCGTCGCGATTTCTGCCGGCATACCGCCGCCGTGATGCTGGCCAGCTCCATGCTGAGCGCCGTGCCGTTCTCCTTCGCCGCCGCGGCTCCGCCGGAACAGATCCCGATGTCGGAGCTGATGAAGCCGGAGGCGCTGCCGGACATGGTGATGGGCAAGGCCGACGCGCCGGTGACCATCATCGAGTACGCCTCGATGACGTGCCCGCATTGTGCCCACTACCAGGACACCACCTTCCCTGAGCTGAAGAAGCGCTACATCGACACCGGCAAGGTCCGCTACATCTTCCGCGAATTCCCGCTCGACAACCTCGCCGCCGCCGCCTTCATGCTGGCGCGCTGCGCCGGCGAACTCGACTCGAGCAAGTACTACGCGATGGTCGACACGCTGTTCGCGCAGCAGCTGACCTGGGCGGTCGAGAAGCCGATCCCGCCGCTGATGGCCATCGCCAAGCAGGCCGGCTTCACCGAGAAGTCGTTCGACGAGTGCCTGGCCAATCAGAAGCTTCTGTCCGGCATCGAGGACGTGCGCCAGCGCGCCATCAAGCAGTTCCAGGTCGACTCGACGCCGACCTTCTTCATCAACGGCAAGCGCACGGTCGGCGCGCTGAGCATCCAGGACATGGCCAAGATCATCGACCCCATGCTCAACGGCAACGGCAACGCCGGCGGCAAGAAGGGCTGAGTCGCGCGGGCTTCCGAACCTGCCGGCCGGCGCAAGCCGGCCGGAGCGCTATCCCAAGCATTATTCGCGTCGCGATTTGTAATTTCGCCGGCGTGCCGGCCAAAGCGGCGTTTTCGCCCGGTTTTCGGGCCATTTCGGGCGCCCTCGCCCGCTACCGCCGCAATTTCGCCGCCTCGATCCCGGAAACATCTGGAAAACCACGCGCGATTCACGTGCCGCTGTTGCCGTAGGCCTGCCGCCTGTTCATTCTCCCGGCCAATGCGGTACAGCAATAGCCGTGCACCGGCCCCGGGCCGGACCAGCACGCCCTTCTGTTCACTGCGACGTGCGGCACGCCTCCGGCCGTTTTCCGCCGGAGCCCGCCAGACGATTCAAGAGAAGTAGACGTATGAAGCTCACCCGGCTGCGCCTCCTCGGCTTCAAGTCGTTCGTCGAACCGACTGATTTCCTGATCGAACCCGGCCTCACCGGCGTCGTCGGTCCGAACGGCTGCGGCAAGTCCAACCTCGTCGAAGCGCTGCGCTGGGTGATGGGCGAGTCGTCGTACAAGTCGATGCGCGCATCGTCGATGGACGACGTCATCTTCTCCGGCAACTCCTCACGTCCGGCGCGCAACAACGCCGAAGTCGCAATGACGATCGACAACGCCGAGCGCTCGGCGCCGGCCGCGTTCAACGACACCGACATGCTGGAGATCGCCCGCCGCATCGAGCGCGAGGCCGGCTCGAACTACCGCATCAACGGCCGCGACGTGCGCGCCCGCGACGTGCAGATCCTGTTTGCCGATGCCTCGACCGGTGCGCGCTCGCCGGCGCTCGTGCACCAGGGCCGCATCGGCGAGATCATCCAGGCGAAGCCCGAGCAGCGCCGTCGCGTGCTGGAAGAAGCCGCCGGCATTTCCGGTCTGCACGCGCGCCGCCACGAGGCCGAGCTGCGGCTGAAGGCGGCGGAGACCAACCTCACCCGCGCCGAGGACGTCATCGGCCAGCTCACCGCGCAGATGGACGCGTTGAAGAAGCAGGCGCGGCAGGCGGTGCGCTACCGCACGGTGTCGGCGCAGGTGCGCAAGGCGGAAGCGACGCTCTACCATCTGCGCTGGACGGCCGCGACCATCGAAGTCACCGCGGCCGAGACCGCCAAGGACCTGTGCGTGCGCGAAGTCGCCGCGCGCACCGAAGCCGAGGTCGAGGCGTCGAAGCGCCAGGCCAACGCCGCCACCTCGCTGCCCGAATTGCGCGAGGCGGAAGCCGCGGCTGGCGCCGCACTGCACCGGCTCAACCTGGCGCTCGCCGATCTCGACCGCGAGGAGCAGCGCGCCAAGGACCGCATCGCCGAGCTCGACAAGCGGCTGATCCAGTTCGCCGCCGACAGCGAGCGCGAGCGCCAGCTCGCCGCCGATGCGGAAGCCGCGATCGCCCGTATCGCCGCCGAGGAAGAGGCGATCCGCGAAGAGGCGCATGCCAATGCCGGGCGCCGCTCCGGCGTCGACGCCAAGGTCGCGGAAGCCGACCAGGCGCTGTCGGCCGCGGAAAAGGTGTTCGCCGAGATCACGGCGAAACTCGCGGCGCTGACCGCTGAGCGCAACCAGCTCGAAGCCACCATGCGCGATCATTCGGCGCGCGCCGCGCGTGCCGAGAACGAGATCGCCGGCATCGAGCGCGAGCTCGAAGGCCTCAAGGGCACCGACGGTCCCGACCTCGCCGCGCTCGCCGCCGCGGTCGAAGCCGTGCAGCAGGCGGTCGCCGAGGGCGAAGCCGCCGCGCTCGCCGCGGAAGAAGCGCATGCCGCCGCGCGTCAGTCGCTGGAAGCGACGCGCACGCCGCTCGCCGACGCCGAGCGCCGCGTGCAGCGGCTGGAGACCGAGGCCAAGACGCTTTCGAAAGTGCTGGCGGTCGAGACGAAGAACCTGTGGCCGCCGGTCATGGACCATATCTCGGTCGGCAAGGGCTACGAGAAGGCGCTGGGCGCCGCGCTCGGCGACGACCTCGACGCGCCGGCCGATCCGTCGGCGCCGATGCGCTGGATGGGCTCGGCCATCGATCCGGCCGATCCGGCGCTGCCCGAAGGCGCCGATCCGCTGTCCAAGCATGTGCAGGCGCCGGCCGAGCTGACGCGCCGCCTGAGCCAGATCGGCGTCGTCGACCGCGCCGAAGCGGCGCGGCTGGTGCCGCTGCTCAAGCCGGGGCAGCGCCTCGTTTCCGCCGAAGGCGACCTGTGGCGCTGGGACGGCTTCGCCGCCGCCGCGCATGCGCCGACCGGCGCCGCCCGCCGCCTCGCCGAACGCGCCCGCCTCGCCGAGATCGAATCCGAGCTGCAGTCGGCCCGCGTCGAGCTCGACAGCGCGCGGCAGCAGAAGGAAGCCGCCGAAGGCGCGCTGCGCACCGCCGCCTCCGCCGAGACCGAGGCGCGCAACGCCGCGCGCGAGCGTCAGCGCGAACTGAACGCCGCCCGCGACCGTCACGAGGCGGCCGAACGCGAAGCCAACCGCAACGCCGCCCGCGTCTCCGCGCTCGACGAAGCGCGCACGCGCCTGACCACCACCCGTGACGAGGCGGCGACCGCCCGCGCCGAGGCGGAAGCCTCGCTCGCCGCGCTGGCGCCGGCCGCCGACATGGAAGCCGAGCTCGCCACCGTGCGCGAGGACATCGGCGGCAAGCGCGCCGTACTCGCCGACGTGCGCGCCGAGCAGCAGGCGATCGTGCGCGAAGCCGAGCTCGCCGACCGCCGCCTCAAGGCCCTCGACGCCGACAAGACCGCTTCGACACAGCGCCACGAAGGCGCCACCGCGCAGATCGCGACGCTCGAAAGCCGCAGCGCCGAGGCGCAGGCCGCCCGCGCCGAGCTCGAAAACGCGCCGCAGCAGTTCGCGGAGAAGCGCGACGCGCTGATCAGCGAAGTGCAGCTCGCCGAAGCCGACCGCCGCGCCTGCGCCGACCGGCTGCAGGCGGCGGAGAACGCCCAAGCCGAAGCCGACCGCGACGCCCGCGCCGCGCTCGAAGCGGCAAGCCATGCGCGCGAGGAACTGGCGCGCGCCGAAGAGCGGCACGAGGCCGCCAAGCGCCGGCTCACCGACATCGCCCGCGAGATCCACGACATGCTGGAGACCGAGCCGGCGAACGTCGCGGAGATGGCGGAGCTGAAGCCGGAAGACGCCCTGCCCGATCTCGCCGAGACCGAAGCGACGCTGGAGCGGCTGCGCCGCGAGCGCGAGCGCCTCGGCGCCGTCAACCTGCGGGCGGAAGAAGAGCTCACCGAAGTCGAGGCGCAGTACACCTCGCTCACCGCCGAGCGCGACGATCTCGTGCAGGCGATCGGCAAATTGCGCCAGGGCATCCAGAGCCTCAACCGCGAAGCGCGCGAGCGGCTGCTGGAATCGTTCCAGCAGGTGAACAAGCACTTCCAGCATCTGTTTACGCAGCTGTTCGGCGGCGGCACCGCCGAGCTGCAGCTGATCGAGAGCGAGGATCCGCTCGAAGCCGGCCTCGAGATCCTCGCCCGTCCGCCCGGCAAGAAGCCGGCGACCCTGTCGCTGCTGTCGGGCGGCGAGCAGGCGCTGACGGCGATGGCGCTGATCTTCGCGGTGTTCCTCACCAACCCGGCGCCGATCTGCGTGCTGGACGAGGTGGACGCGCCGCTCGACGACCACAACGTCGAACGCTTCTGCGACCTGCTCGACGAGATGACCAAGTCGACCGACACGCGCTTCGTGATCATCACGCACAACCCGATCACCATGGCGCGGATGAACCGGCTGTACGGCGTGACCATGGCGGAACGCGGCGTGTCGCAACTCGTCTCGGTCGATCTCGAAGCCGCCGTGCGGTTCCGCGAAGCCAGCTGAGGCGGGTTCCAAAGCCCGTCTCCGGACACGGAAAACGCTGCAAAATTTTTTGGGATTTCTGCGAACCGCAGGAACCAACCTTTGGCGCCCGGGTTATCTGAGCGATCAGATAGTCGGGCGGCTCCCCCCTTACCCCCCGAATAGCCGTCTGGCGAAAAGGCTCCGAGCTTCGGCTCGGGGCCTTTTTTCTTGCGATAATTCAAGGGTTTCGGCCGGCGGGGGAACGCCACGGCTTGCCGATGGCGCGGTGCCACCCATCTGAGCTAGGTTCCGTTCGCTATCGAACCCGCCACTGGAGCCATTTCATGTCCGTCACCGGCTGGATCGTTCTCGCCGTCGTCGTCGTCATCGTGATCTGGGCGATCAGCAACTACAACGGCCTCGTCGCGATGCGGCAGCGCACCGACCAGGCCTTCGCCGACATCGACGTGCAATTGAAGCAGCGGCACGACCTCATCCCGAACCTCGTCGAGACGGTGAAAGGCTACGCCGCGCACGAACGCGGCACGCTCGAGGCCGTCGTGCAGGCGCGCAACGCCGCCGTCGCTGCGCCGGGTGTCGAACAGAAAGTTGCAGCCGAGAACATGCTGACCGGCGCGCTGCGCCAGCTCTTCGCCGTCGCCGAGGCCTATCCCGACCTCAAGGCGAACCAGAACTTCCAGCAGTTGCAGATGGAATTGACCGACATCGAGAACAAGCTCGCCGCCTCGCGCCGCTTCTTCAACAACGCCGTGCAGGAATACAACACCGGCATCCAGCAGTTCCCGGCCGCGTTGTTCGCCGGCATGTTCGGTTTCCAGCCCAAGACCTTTTTTGATCTCGGCGAGCAGCGCGCCGCGCTCGACCAGGCACCGAGCGTGAAGTTCTAGCCGTGGCGCCGCCGCAAGCGTCATGCCCGGCCTTGTGCCGGGCATCCACGTTTTAGAATCGAGAAGCAAGGCGTGGATGGCCGGGACAAGCCCGGCCATGACGGGACGAGCACCGAGAAATCCGATGGCCGCCTACGGTCTGTACACGCACATCCAGTCGAACAAGCGGCGCTCGGTCGCGCTGCTGATCGGCCTGTTCCTTCTGGTCTACGTGCTGGTCTATGCCGGGGCGCTGGTGGCGGAGGCGTTCTCGATCCCGAACGCGCCGATCGACTACCTGATGCGCGCGGCCGTCTACGACTTCGTCAAGGCCGCGCCCTTCGCCACCGTCGGCACCATCGTCTGGATCGTTATCGCCTACAAATTCCATCAGTCGATGATCGATGCGGTGACAGGCGCCCGTCCCGTGACGCGCACCGAGGAGCCCCGGCTCTACAACCTGCTCGAGAACCTCTGCATCTCGCGCGGCATCACCATGCCGACCTTGCGCATCGCCGAGGACGACGCGCTCAACGCCTTCGCCACCGGCCTCAATCCGAGCCAGTACTCGATCACGGTGACGCGCGGGCTGATGCAGACGTTGAACGACCAGGAAATGGAAGCCGTGCTCGGCCACGAGCTCACCCACATCCGCAACGGCGACGTGCGCATGCTGGTGATCGCCGTGGTCATCGCCGGCGCCATCTCGTTCTTCGGCGAGATGATCTTCCGCCTGTTCTTCCAGGCAAGCTTCTACGGCGGCTTCGGCGGTCGCCGCTCGCGCGACGACGGCGACCGCCGCGGCGGCGGCGGCGGCGCGGGGCTGGCCATCGTCATCGCCATCGCGCTGGTCGTGCTCGCCTGGATCCTCGCCATCGTCATCCGCTTCGCGCTGTCGCGCCAGCGCGAGTTCCTCGCCGATTCCGGCTCGGTCGAACTGACCAAGAACCCCGACGCCATGATCAGCGCGCTGCGCAAGATCGAGAACCGCGGCGAGCTGGCGCGCGCCAATTCGGCGGTGATGGAAATGTGCATCGACAATCCGCGCGTCGGCTTCTCCAACATCTTCGACACGCATCCGTCGATCGACGCCCGCTGCGCGGCTTTGGTGCAATACGCCGGCGGTCACGATCCGGGGCCGCTGGCGCTCGAGGCGCCGCAGCCGCAGGGCCAGATCGAGCCGCCGCCCGGCGGCCCGTGGGGCGACGTGCCGCAGCCCGGCAATACGCCGTCGGGCGCGCCATCCGGGCCCTGAGGCCCGGCGCCGGACCAAGGC
>Ga0187809_10000815_pt1 | contig 15604 bp, 9 predicted proteins | sample NC_wetland_sal_i_8_FD_132415 | JGI IMG/M metagenome (GOLD analysis project Ga0187809, IMG submission 132415) | Wetland sediment microbial communities from Neuse River Estuary, North Carolina, USA - ASW_4 | ecosystem: Environmental > Aquatic > Freshwater > Wetlands > Sediment | place: USA: North... | reverse complement strand
CATTGCTGCGCGAGACGCCCTACCGATGACGCTCCGCCGGCACGACATGCCCTTCGGGGCGCAGGTCCTGGCGGACGGGCGCGTACGCTTCCGGCTGTGGGCCCCGGGCGCCCGGCGGCTCGAGCTGGTGCTGGAATCCGACGCGGCGCCCGCGCGCACGCTGCCGATGCAGAAGTCCTCCGAGGGCTGGGCGGAGCTCGTCACCGCGCAGGCGCGTGCCGGCAGCCGCTATCGCTTCGCGGTCGACGGCGGGACGCGGGTGCCCGATCCCGCCTCGCGCCGCAACCCCGAGGGCGTGCACGGCCCGAGCGAGGTCGTCGACCCGGGGACGTTCGACTGGACGGACGAGGGCTGGCGGCCGCCGCCCTGGCGGGAAGCGGTGATCTACGAGCTGCACGTCGGCACCTTCACGCCCGAAGGCACCTTCGCGGGCGTCGCGCGCCGGCTCGAGCACCTGCAGCGCCTCGGGGTGACGGCGATCGAGCTCATGCCGATCGCCGAGTTCCCCGGCGGCCGCGGCTGGGGATACGACGGCGTGCTGCCTTACGCGCCGGCCTCGGCGTACGGCAGCCCGGATGAGCTCAAGGCGCTCGTCTGCGCGGCGCACGCGCACGGCATCGCGGTGATGCTCGACGTGGTCTATAACCACTTCGGCCCGGAGGGCAACTTCCTCCACCTCTATGCGCCGCAATTCTTCACCGATCGCCACGCGACCCCCTGGGGCGCGGCGATGGACTTCGACGGGCCCGCCAGCCGCGCCGTGCGTGACTTCTTCATCCACAATGCCCTGTACTGGCTCGAGGAGTTCCATCTCGATGGGCTGCGGCTCGATGCCGTGCACGCGATCATCGACGACGGCGAGCCGCACGTCCTCACCGAGATCGCGCGCGCCGTGCGCCGCGGCCCGGGCCGCGAGCGGCCGGTGTATCTGGTGCTGGAGAATCTCAACAATGAGGCGCGCCGCCTCGGGCCGCCGGCGGCGCCGGACACCTTCGATGCGCAGTGGAACGATGATTGCCACCATTGCCTGCACGTCCTGCTGACGGGCGAGTCCGAGAGCTATTACGAGGACTATCAGGAGCACCCGCACCGCCTTCTCTGCCGCTCGCTCGCCGAGGGGTTCGCCTACCAGGGTGAGCGCTCGCGGCACCTCGGCGCGCCGCGCGGGGAGCCCAGCGCCGACCTGCCGCCTTCGGCATTCGTCAACTTCCTGCAGAATCACGACCAGATCGGCAACCGCGCCCGCGGCGAGCGGCTGAGCCGAGTCGCCGCCCCGGAGGCGCTGCGCGCCGCGGCGGCGGTGCTGCTGCTCGCGCCCGCCCCGCCGATGCTCTTCATGGGCGAGGAATGGGCCGCGCCCGAGCCCTTCCCCTACTTCTGCGATTTCGAGCCCGAGCTCGCCGGCAAGGTGCGGGAGGGGCGCCTGCGCGAGTTCGCGCATTTCCGCGGCGACATACCCGACCCATGCGATGTCGCGACCTTCGCCTCGGCGAAGCTCGACTGGGAGCGCCTCGCCGCGCCGGCGCACGCCAGGATGTTCGATCACTACCGGCGGCTGCTCGCGATCCGCCGGCGGGACATCGTGCCGCTCCTGCCGCGGATCGTCGGCGGCGCCTGCGTCGCCTTCGAGCCCGGCGGCGCCTTCGCCGTGGACTTCAGGCTGCGCGAGGGCGGGGCGCTGCACCTGCTCGCCAACCTGCGGGACCGCTCGGCGCCGGTGGTCGGCCGGCCGGCCGGCCGGATGCTCTTCGCGACCCACCCCGGCATCCGCGCGGCGATCGCGCGCAACGAGCTGGCGCCATGGAGCGTCACGTGGCTCCTGGAGCGCAGCCGTGCGCCCAGGTGATCCCGGCGGTCCCGGCGCCGCGCCGCTCGGCCGGGTGCCCCGCGCCACCTACCGCGTGCAGCTCAACGCGGGCTTCACCTTCAACGACCTGACGGCGATCGTCCCCTACCTGGCCGCTCTGGGAATCAGCCACGTCTACTGCTCGCCCTACTTCCGCGCGCGCGCCGGCAGCGCGCACGGCTATGACGTGGTCGATCACAATTGCTTCAATCCGGAGATCGGAACACGCCAGGACTTCGACCGGCTCGTGGCGGAACTGCGTGCACACGGCATGGGGCACATCCTGGACATCGTGCCGAACCATGTGGGCGTCATGGGCTCGGACAACGCGTGGTGGATGGACGTGCTCGAGAACGGTCAGGCGTCCATCTACGCCGACTATTTCGACATCGACTGGAACCCCGCCAACCCCGCGCTCGCCGACAAGGTGCTGGTGCCGGTGCTCGCCGATCCGTATGGCGTCGTGCTCGAGCGCGGCGATCTGCAACTGCGGTTCGAGCACGACCTCGGCTCGTTCGCCATTCATTATCACGAGCATCGCATGCCGCTCGACCCGCGGACCTACCCGCGCATCCTCGATGCGGTGCTCGCCATCGAGCGCGACGCGCGGCTCGAGAGCCTGCGCCGGCTGTTCGGCGGCCTGCCCGACCGGCGGGGCCCGACGGCCGAGCAGGTAACCGAGCGCCACCGCGACAAGGAGAGCCACAAGAGGGCTCTGGCGCAGCTCGCGTCCGGGGAACCTCGGATCGGCGCGGCGATCGAGCGGGCGGTCGCCAAGCTGCGCGGCGACCCTGCCGACCCGGCGAGCTTCGACGCGCTGCACGACCTGCTCGAGTCGCAGGCGTTCCGGCTCGCCTTCTGGCGGGTCGCGTCGGACGACATCAACTATCGCCGCTTCTTCGACGTCAATGACCTCGCGGCGCTGCGCGTCGAGAACGAGGCGGTATTCGAGGCGACGCACCGGCTCGTGCTGCAGCTCGTCGGCGCCGGCGTGCTCGACGGCTTGCGGGTCGACCACCCGGACGGCCTCTACGATCCGCTCGGCTATTTCCGTCGCCTCACCGGCAGGGTCTCGCAGGTGCGGGCGGCCGCCGGCGGGGGCCCGGTGTATCTGGTCGTCGAGAAGATCACCGCCTCGTTCGAGAGGCTGCCGCCGGAATGGCCGGTGGACGGCGATACCGGTTATCACTTCGCCAATGTCGTCAACCGTCTGCTCGTGGACTCGAGCAGCAAGGCGCGCCTGACCCGCACGTACCGCTCCTTCGTCGACGAGTCACGGCCGTGGCCCGTGATCGCCCACGAGTGCCAGCACCTGGTGCTGCGCCAGTCGCTCGCGTCCGAGCTGAACACGGCCGCCAATCTGCTGGCGCGCATCGCCCAGGACGACCGGCGCACCCGCGACTTCACGCTCAACAGCCTGCGGCAGGCACTGGCGGAGGTGATCGCCAACTTTCCGGTGTACCGGACCTATGTCACGGATACCGCGGCCGAGAGCGACAGACGCTACGTCGACTGGGCGGTGGCGGCGGCGCGCCGGCGCGCCTCCTCGGTCCAGCAGCCCGTGCTCGAGTTCGTGCGCGGCGCGCTGCTGCTCGAGCTCTCCGCGCCGAGCGAGAGCGCGCGGGCGCGCATGCGCCGCTTCGCCATGAGATTCCAGCAGATCACCGCGCCCATCACCGCCAAGGGTATCGAGGACACCGCGCTCTACCGGTTCAACCGGCTCGTATCGCTCAACGAGGTCGGCGGCGAGCCCGATCTCTACGGCTCCAGCGGCAGCGCCTTCCACGCGGATGCGCAGGACCGCGCCCGGCATCGGCCGCACGAGATGCTCACCACCTCGACTCACGACACCAAACGCTCCGAGGACGTGCGCGCCCGCATCAGCGTGTTGTCGGAAGCCCCAACCGCCTGGCGGCAGGCGGTGGACCGCTGGCGCCGCTACAACCGCACCCGGCGGCGGGAGGTGGGAGGCAGGCCGGCGCCCTCTCCGGACGACGAGTACCTGCTTTATCAGACCCTGGTCGGCACCTGGCCGCTGCAGGAGCCCGATGCGGCCGGCCTCGACGCCTATCGCGAGCGTATCGAGGCCTACATGCTGAAGGCCGCGCGCGAGGCCAAGACACACACCAGCTGGGCGGCCGCCGACGCCGAGTACGAGGATGCGCTGACGCAGTTCATCCGCGCCGCGCTCGAGGGGCGCGAGGGCAACCTCTTCCTGGCGGACTTCTGCGCCTTCAACCAGAGGATCGTCCGCTTCGGGCTGCTGAGCGGGCTGTCACAGACGCTGCTGAAGCTGACGGCCCCGGGAGTCCCCGACATCTATCAGGGCAACGAGGCGTGGCAGCTCTCGCTGGTCGATCCGGACAACCGCCGCCCGGTCGACTATGCCGGCCACCGGGACCTGCTGCAGTCGCTGCGGCGCGCGCCTGGGCAGGCGGCGCTCGCGCGCGAGCTGGCCGCCAGCGTCACCGATCCCCGCTGCAAGCTCTTCCTGCACCTGAAGGTGCTGGAGCTCAGGCGGCGCGACCCGGAGCTCTTCGAGCGCGGCGAGTACCTGCCCCTCAAGACGGCCGGCCGCTGCGCGCCCCACCTTTGCGCCTTCGCGCGCCGCCTGGAGGGCAGGCTGGCGATCGTGCTGGCGCCGCGCCTGTACCTGAAGCTCATGAGCACCGTCGGCGCGAGCGGGGACGATCCGGGCCCACCGCTCGGCGCCGCGGTCTGGCAGGACACCGAGGTGCGCCTGCCCTTCGCGCTGGAAGCCCCGCTGCGGGGCGTGCTCGACGGGGAGACCGTGGCAGCGAGCCGCGGCAGCGCGCCGGCGATCCTGGCGGCGGCGGCGCTGCAATCGTTTCCGGTGGCGCTGCTGACGGGCGGTTCCTGAGGCGAGCCGCGTCAACCCGGTCGCGGGTCGCGCGTTCCATACCCACGGGGGACGGATGGAGTCGATCTCATGGCATGCTCAAGAACCCGTGTTCGCGCCGCCGGCGCGGTGCTCGCCGCGGTGCTGCTCGCCTCGTGCTCGGGGATCCCGCTGAAGCAGCGCGATGCCGCCGAGCGCGCCCGCTTCGAGGCCTATGCCGGCAAGCCGGTCGATCACTTCACCTGGCTCACCGGCTACGATGGCTGGGAGCCGATCTCGCGCGATCAGCTCGTGATCTGGACGGACATCAATCAGGCCTATCTCATCACCGTCTTCAGGCCGTGCACCGACCTGATGTTCGCGCGGCGGATCGCCTTGTCGCCCACCGCGGGCACCCTCTACGCGCACTTCGACTCCGTCCGCGCCGAGGGCTGGAACTGCATCATCAAGACCATCCAGCCGGTGGATTACCGGCGCATGCAGCACGACCTGCGGCAACAGCGCGAGGCTCAGCGATAGCCTCGCGCCTGCAGGGTGAAAAGGCGCGCGTAGGCGCCGTCGAGCCGCATCAGCTCCTCGTGGCTGCCGCGCTCCCTGATGCGGCCCTCCTCCAGCACCACGATCTGATCGGCCATGCGCACCGTCGAGAAGCGGTGCGAGATGAGGATCGTGATGCGCTCGCGCGCCAGCTGGCGAAAGTGCTCGAAGACCTCGGCCTCGGCCTGGGCGTCCATCGCCGCGGTCGGCTCGTCCAGCACCAGGACGTCCGCGCGGGTGCGCATGAAGGCGCGTGAGAGCGCCACCTTCTGCCACTGGCCGCCGGAGAGCTCGCGCCCGTCCTGGAACCACTTGCCGAGCTGGGTGTGATAGCCCCGGGGCAGCGTCTCGATGAAGGCGCTCGCCCGCCCCTTGGAGGCCGCCTCCCGCCAGCGGTCCTCGTCCTCGAAGTAGCGCTCGTCGCCCGCCCCCACGTTCTCACCCACCCGCATCTGGTAGCGGGTGAAGTCCTGGAAGATGACGCCGATGCGCTCGCGCAGCGCGCCCTCCTCGAAGCTCTTGAGGTCCTCGCCGTCGAGCAGTATCCGGCCGGCCGTCGGCGAGTAGAGCCGTGTCAGCAGCTTGATGAGCGTCGTCTTCCCCGAGCCGTTCTCGCCCACGAGCGCGAGGCTCGTGCCGGGTCGCAAATGCAGATCCACCCCCTCTAGCGCCGGACTTTGCGCTCCGGGATACGTGAAGCTCACGTTCTCGAAGCGCACGCCATCATCCGGTCGCGGTCCCCGCGTCAATGTGCCCGTGGGCGTGGGCACGTCGGTCTCCAGGTATTCGTAGAGAGTCGAGAGGTAGAGATTGTCCTCGTACATCCCTGCGACCGCCGACAACATGGCCAACACGGCAGCCTGTCCCTGTCTGAACAGCGTCACGTACATCGTCATCTGGCCAAGAGTGATGACCCGTCTGACCGTGCTCACCGCAATCCAGGCATACGCGGCGTACAACGTCAGAGTCGCTACCAGTCCGAGGCCGAAGCCCCAGGCGTCGCGGCGCACGGTGAGGGCGCGGTCCGCGTCATAGAGCGTCCGAAAAATGTCCCGGTATCTCTGCAGCAGCCGCGGCCCGAGACCGTAGAGCTTCACCTCCTTCGCGTGGTCCTCCCGCGCGAGGACCGTCTCGAGATAGGTCTGCATCCGCGTTTCCGGGGAGCGCCAGCGGAAGAGCCGAAACGCATCGCCGGAGAACTTCGCCTCCGCGATGAAGGCGGGAAGGCCCGCGAGCACGAGCACGAGCACCGCCCAGGGGGAGAAGCGCGCGAGCAGAACGCCGTAGCTGACGAGCTGGATTCCGTTCTGCGCCAGACCGAAGGTCCGGGTCACCAGGCTGAGCGGCCGGCTCGAGGCTTCGCGGCGGGCGCGTGTCAGCTTGTCGTAGAACTCCGAGTCCTCGAAGTGGCGCAGCTCCAGGGTGAGCGCCTTCTCCAGGATCAGCTCGTTCACCCGCTGCCCAAGCTGCACGCGCAGCAGCGATTGCGCGAGCGACAGGCCGCGCTGCGCGGCGGCGATGGCGGCGACGAGCAAGCCCTCCAGGGCCACGAGCACGAGCACGCGGCCCGTGTCGGCGCCGCCGGTGGGGATCGCCCCGACCACGGCATCGACGATCAGCGCGCCCACGTAGGCGACCGAGGCGGGGAGCACTCCGGCGAGGAGGGTGAGGCCGCCCAGCGACAGCGTGAGCGCCCGGTTGGTGCTCCAGACGAGCTCGAGGGCGCGGCGGCTGTAGCGGAAGACCCCGAAGAAGGCGCGCACGGTCAGCTGATCGGGCGCTGCGGCGGGATGCGGGCGGCGGGCGCGGCCTGGTGCGGCGACTGACATTCAGACGCTGGATGGGGGCTCGGGCCGTTAAACCAATGGCCCGGACGGCCTACGGCGGGAAGAGGACGTTGCGCTGCTCGGCGAGCGCGCGCTCGGCCATGAGGAAGGCGGCGGCGTTCCAGGATTGCCCGGGCATGCCGCGGGGCGTTCCCCGGGTGCCGTGCAGCCACTCGGTGAAGGCCCAATTTCGCACCGCGCAGGCCCGCGCCAGTTTCTCGAGCTCGAGCCGCGCCTGCCGCCGCCGGCCCGTCGCGGCGAGAGCCGCCACCCAGAAGCCGCCGACCATGGGCCAGATACCGCCGTTGTGGTACTGCCAGATCTCGTTCTGGCGGTGGCGGGCCATGTAGGGACGCCACAAGGCGCTGCGGCGCCTGATGGGGTGCGTGACCGCGCGGACGGGGTAGATCCGGCTCACCCGCTCCCGCTCCAGCGCATCGAGCGTGCGGCGGCTCGCGCGCGCGTCGGCGAGACCGCAAAGGACGGCCAGCACGTTGCCGAAGACATCGCCCTCCTCGCCGAAGAAGGAGAAGTTGACGAAGCTCAGATACAAGTCCCGGTTGCGCGCCCGCCGCAGGACGTAGTCGTTGAGCAGGCGCGCGCGCCGGTAGGGGGCGAGGCCCGCGGAGAACGGATGGAACAGGCTGTTGCAGCTCGCGCGCGTCTGCTCGGCCCGCTCCAGCCCATAGCGGCGCTTCACGGCGTACCACAACGCGTTGGTGTAGAGCACGAATCCGGAGCGCGGCATGATGTCCGCCCAATCGCTCGCCTCGTTCTGCTGCAGCAGGAAGAAGCGCTGGTGCTCCTGGGCGAGCAGCCATTGCAGCGCCAGCGCGACACGGCCCGATCGCCGTGCGCGGCCGGCAGGCCGTCGCCGCCCCGCGAGGAAATCCAGGGCCAGCAGCCACCAGAGGGTGGAATCGATGCAGCCGAGGTACCAGAAATCGGCCTCGCGCGCGCCCGCGGAGACGAACTTCGGAATCTGCCCGTTCGGCGCCTGATGGCGACCGAGGGTCTCGAGCGCGACCGCGGCGGCCTCTTCGAGCAGTGGATCGCCCGAAAGCGCCATGCCGAGGGCGCAGATGGCCGCGTCGCGCCCGAAAATCGCCGTGTACCCACGGCCTTCGGCCCGCCGACCGGGACTGGCGGCCAGGATGCCGTCGGATGTCAGGTTCCGGCGCAGGAGAGCGATGGATCTGGCGTGGCAGGCCTCGATCAGCGCCTCGCCGTCCAGGGTGCGCTTCAGCTTGGGCATGGGGCGACCATCATACCGTCCCGGGCGCGACTCTGATATCATTGATGGTCTTTGTACAGCGCCGGCGGGCGCCCGCCCGCCTCCGACTCCCCCTGGCGCCCGCCATGGCGAGCTGCGACGCCCCGGATAACCCATCGCGAGTCCTCATGTCCCAGGAAACCCCGATCCGCAACATCGCCATCATCGCGCACGTCGATCACGGCAAGACCACTCTGGTCGACTGCCTCCTGCGGCAGTCCGGCACCTTCGCCGCCCACGAGAAGATGACCGAGCGCGTCATGGACTCCAATGACATCGAGCGCGAGCGCGGCATCACCATCCTCGCCAAGAACTGCGCCATCGAGTACGGCGGCACGCGCATCAACATCGTGGATACCCCCGGGCACGCGGACTTCGGCGGCGAGGTGGAGCGCGTGCTGTCGATGGTCGACGGCGTGCTGCTGCTGGTCGATGCGGTCGAGGGACCGATGCCGCAGACCCGGTTCGTCACCCGCAAGGCGCTGGCGCTCGGCCTGAAGGCGATCGTGGTGGTCAACAAGATCGATCGCCCCGGCGCCCGTCCCGGCTGGGTGGTCGACCAGACCTTCGAGCTCTTCGACAAGCTCGGCGCCAGCGACGAGCAGCTCGACTTCCCGGTGATCTATGCCTCGGCCCTGCAGGGATGGGCCGGGACCGACCACCTGGAGCGCCGTCCCGACATGTCGGCGCTCTTCGAGGCGATCCTCAAGCACGTGCCGCCGCCGGCCGCCGATTCGGCCCTGCCGCTGCAGCTGCAGATCTCCACCCTCGACTACAACAGCTACGTCGGCCGCATCGGCATCGGACGCATCCGCCGCGGCAGCATCCGGCCCGGCCAGAACGTCGCGCTGCGCTATGGCGATGAGGACCACGGGATGGGCAAGATCGGCCAGGTGCTCACCTTCACCGGCCTGGAGCGCCGTCCCGTCGAGGAGGCGAGAGCCGGCGACATCGTCGCGATCACCGGCATCGAGGCGGTGAACATCGGCCTCACGATCTGCGACAGCCAGGCCGCGCAGGGACTGCCTCCGATCCGCGTCGACGAGCCGACTCTGGCCATGAACTTCCAGGTCAATACCTCGCCTCTGGCCGGACGGGAAGGCAAATTCGTCACCAGCCGGCAGATCCGCGAGCGCCTCCACCGCGAGCTGCAGAGCAACGTCGCGCTGCGCGTCGAGGACACGGAAGAGCCGGACGTGTTGCGGGTGTCCGGCCGCGGTGAGCTGCATCTGACCATCCTGATCGAGAACATGCGCCGCGAGGGCTACGAGCTGGCCGTCTCGCGCCCGCAGGTGTTGACGCGCATCGTCGACGGGGAGGTGCATGAGCCGTACGAGGCGCTGACCGTCGATGTCGAGGACACGCACCAGGGCGCGGTCATGGAAGCGCTCGGCACCCGTCGCGCGGAGCTGGCCGACATGGCCGTCGACGGCAACGGGCGCGTGCGCCTCGAGTACCGGGTCCCTGCGCGGGGGCTGATCGGCTTTCAGGGCGATTTCCTGACGATGACCCGCGGCACCGGCCTGATGAGCCACATCTTCGACGGCTTCGCGCCCGTCAAGGGCGACATCCCCGACCGCCACAACGGCGTGCTGGTGAGCAACGAGCAGGGGGAAGCGGTCGCCTATGCCCTCTTCAACCTGCAGGAGCGCGGACGGCTGTTCGTCAGCCCCGGCGAGAAGCTGTACGAGGGCATGATCATCGGCATCCACAGCCGCGACAACGATCTGGTGGTGAATCCGATCAAGACCAAGAAGCTCACCAACATCCGCGCCGCGGGCAAGGACGACGCGATCCTGCTGACGCCGCCGATTCAGTTGACGCTGGAGTACGCGGTCGAATTCATAGCGGACGACGAGCTCGTCGAGGTGACGCCCACCTCCATACGGATCCGCAAGCGCTTCCTGAAGGAGCAGGACCGCAAGCGCGCGGAACGGCAGGATACTGCCGTCAGCGCGTGACGGATGGACCCCGCGACGGGCACAGGACGTGCCCCCGCCGCTTCGCGCTACACCTGCCGCGCGCCCGTGATGCCGATGAATTGCAGGAATTCGGCGCGCGTACGCGCATCCTCGCGGAAGGTGCCGGTCATGCGGCTCGTGATCATGGAGACGCCACGCTTGTGGACGCCGCGGGTGGTCATGCACTGATGGCTCGCGTCCACCACCACGCCCACGCCGCGCGGCTTCAATACCTCGTCGATGCAGCCTGCGATCTGCGCGGTCAGCTTCTCCTGCACCTGGAACCGGCGCGCATAGCCTTCGACGACGCGGGCCAGCTTGCTGATGCCGACCACCTTGTTCGTCGGCAGGTAGCCGATGTGCGCCCGGCCGATGATCGGCGCCATGTGGTGCTCGCAGTGGGATTCGAAGGCGATGTCCCGCAGGACCACCATCTCGTCGTAGCCGCCGACCTCCTGGAAAGTGCGCCGCAGGTAGTCGGCGGGATCGGTGGCATAGCCCGCGAACCACTCCCGGTACGCGCTCACGACCCGCGACGGGGTGTCGCGCAGCCCTTCGCGGGCCGGATCCTCCCCGGCCCAGCGCAGCAACGTCCGCACCGCCTCCTCGGCCGCTTCGCGGGAAACCGGACGTGTGCGCCTGGCAGTCATTAGTTGATATCATACCCTACCATGTCCACCACCGCCGATGACGCCAACCTCGCCCTCTTCTGCGACTTCGAGAACATCGCGCTGGGGGTGCGCGACGCGCGCTATGCGCAGTTCGACATCACCCGGGTCCTGGAGCGGCTGCTGCTCAAGGGGTCGATCGTCGTCAAGAAGGCCTATTGCGACTGGGAGCGCTACAAGGACCTGCGGGCCGGCATGCATCACGCCGGCTTCGAGCTGATCGAGATCCCCCACGTCAAGCAGTCGGGCAAGAACTCCGCCGACATCCGCATGGTGGTCGACGCCCTCGACCTCTGCTACACCAAGCCGCACGTCGACACCTTCGTCATCATCAGCGGCGACTCGGATTTCTCGCCGCTCGTCAGCAAGCTGCGCGAGAACAACAAGGGAGTGATCGGGGTCGGCGTCAAGAACTCGACTTCCGACCTGCTCATCGCCAATTGCGACGAGTTCATCTACTACGATGATCTGGTGCGAGAGCAGCAGAAGCCGCGGCGCGCGCCCCGCAAGCGCGCTCACGCCTCCGACGCCGCGCATGGCGGGCCGGAGAAGGAAGGCGAGCACGCCCATCAGGAGGAGGACCGCAAGCAGGAGGCCTTCGACCTCGTGCTGGCCACCATCGACGCGCTGCTCGCCGAGCGCGGCGCCGAGGATCGCATCTGGGGCTCCATGGTCAAGCAGGCGCTGAAGCGGCGGCGGCCCGGATTCAACGAGAGCTACTACGGATTCCGCTCATTCAACAAGCTGCTGGAGGAAGCCGCGCAGCGCCATCTGCTGGCGATCGAGCGCGACGAGAAGTCGGGCGGCTACGTCATCCACGCCGCGGAAGGCGCCGGCTGATCCCGGTTCCGGCCGGCGGCGGCGCGTGCGCGCCCCCGGCCACGGCCGGCGCGATGCCGGCGGAGCGGAACAGGTCACAGGAGAGCGGCGGCGCGCGACGCGAATCCAACCGCGTCCCCGCGCCGGTCACCGGCCGGATGGCCTCGCCATGGACCCCGGACCATCGTGCCGACGTCAACTGGTGTGCTTGCATGCGACTGCGCAGGATGGGTGCGGGCGCATGATACCCGCTACCACCGGGGGACGTCCCGCCGCTGGCCGTTCGCGATCAGACGGCTGAGATACCGCTTCAGTCCGGCAACCTCCGCCGCCGTGAAGCCGGCCAGGTGGCGCCGCAGCGCCCGTCGCAGGGCGGGCCTGACCTTCGGGATCAGCCGCTCGCCCGCGAGCGTCAGGCGCAGGTACATCAGCCGTCGGTCGCTGACGCCCCGCTGCCGGGTCACGAGGCCCTTCTCCTGCAGCCGATCGAGCATCCTCGTCATCGATCCGGTGTCGTAATGCAGCGCACGGCAGAGGCTGGCCGCGGTCTCGTTGCCGCTGCGCGCCAGGTTCTTCAGCACCTCGAACTGCGCGCCGGTGACGCCGAACGGCTCGAGCTCGGTGTCGAAGCTGGAGAGCAGCGAGCTGCGGGCGCGGGTGATGAGCGTGCGCACCCCGGGCGCCGCTTCCGGCGAGCGGGCCGTGGGGCCGCCCTCGGCCGCCGCGGGGCGCGGGCGCCGCGCGACCGGCGCCGCGCAACCCGGAGCGCGGCGCCTGCCGCGCGAACCTGTCAGGCTGTCGACCATGGCTTGCTATTGAGGAAGCTGCCGGTTAGATTCGGGCCACTGCCGCTGGAATTACTGCTGCGGCAGCATTTTTTCTCACCCCCGCGATGTGTTTGTCAAGAATTGTTAAGAGATGCGGCCGCGGCGCGCTGCTCGCTGCCGCTGTCGTATCCCTCGGCGCCTGCGGCTCGTCGGGCAAGGAGGCATCGCACGCCCCGGCGGCGGCGCCGCCGGTGACGGTCATTTCCATTGCGCCGCAGCAGGTGCCGCTGACACGCAGCTTCACCGGCCGGCTGTCTGCTTATCGCGAGGCGAACGTGCTCGCCCGCGTGTCCGGCGTCCTGCTGAAGCGGCTCTACACGGAAGGCGCCGAGGTCAAGGCCGGCCAGACGCTCTTCCGGATCGATCCGGCTCCCTACCGAGCGGCGCTCGATGCGGCGCTCGCCGCGCTCGCGCAGGCGAAGGCCAACGCCACCAACGCGCACGCCACGGCGCAACGCGATCGAGCGCTGATATCGAGCCATCTGATCTCGCTGTCGCAGCTCGACACGGACGAGGCCGCGGAGCGCTCGACCGCGGCGGCCGTGAAGCAGGCCGAGGCGAACGTCGAGACGGCTCGCATCAACCTCGGCTATACCGACGTGACCTCTCCGATCGCCGGCATCGCCGGCGAGCAGCAGGTCACCGAGGGCGCGCTCGTCGGGCAAGGCACGCCGACGCTTCTGACCACCGTCGATCAGATCAACCCTATCTACGTGAACTTCGATGAGCCGGCGGCGCAGATCGAGGAGCTCTCGAGTCTGGAGGAGACGGGTCGGGTCAGTGCCGTCACCGGCAGCGCGGCGAGGGTGCAGCTCACCATGCCCGACGGCAGCGCCTACGGGCTGCCCGGCACCCTCGACTTCCGTGCCGCGACCGTCAATCCGAGCACCGGCACCGCCGCGTTGCGCGGCATCCTCCCCAATCCCGGTCACAACCTGCTGCCCGGCATGTTCGTGAATCTGACCCTCACGGTCGGCGTGGCGAACCGGGTGTTTCTCGTGCCGCAGATAGCGCTGCAGCGCGATGCGCAGGGGCCGTACGTCCTGACGGTCGGAGCCGACAACAGGGTCGCATTGAAGCGCGTGCGCACCGAAGGCGCCGCGGGCCTGAACTGGATCGTCTCCAGCGGTCTCGCGGCCGGCGACCGCATCATCGTCTCCGGCATCCAGAGCGCGCACCCCGGCTCCAGGGTGGCAGCCGTCGAGCGGCCGGCCCCCAGGAGCAAGAGCGCCGAAGCAACCGGCTCAGCTCCCAACCCCGACCCGCACGCCGCATCCCGCGTCTCCGCGCGCGCTGATCGCTAGGAGGCGGGATTGCCACAGTTCTTCATCGACCGGCCGGTCTTCGCTTGGGTCATCGCCCTGCTGGTCATGCTCCTCGGCGGCATCGCGCTCACCCGCATGCCGACCGACGCCTACCCGGACATCGCTCCGCCGCAGGTCGTGGTGAGCGCGAGCTATCCCGGCGCCAACGCCAGCACGGTGGAGCAGACCGTCACCCAGGTCATCGAGCAGCGCCTCACCGGCATCGACAACCTGCTCTACTTCACCTCGCAGTCGAGCTTCGGCCAGTCCTCGATCACGCTGACCTTCGCCTCGGGCACCAACCCCGACATCGCGGCCGTGCAGACCCAGAACGAGGTCGCCCTCGCCGACCCGCTGCTGCCGTCGCAAGTCGTGCAGCAGGGCGTGCACGTGTTTAAGGCGAGCACCGGCTTCCTCGGCGTGCTCGCGCTGCGCTCCGGCCCCGGCGGCCCGAGCGCCGCGGCGCTCAACCAACTCGTCTCCGCGCGCATCCTCGACCAGGTTCAGCGCGTGCCCGGCGTCGGCTCGGCGACCCAGTTCGGCTCCGGATTCGCCATGCGCATCTGGCTCAATCCGGATCTGCTGCATGCCTATGGGCTCTCCGCCTCCGACGCGCTGAGCGCGGTCCGGGCGCAGAACGTGCAGGTTGCCGCCGGCTCGATCGGCGCGGCGCCCGCGGTCGCCGGCCAGCAGACCACCGCCACCGTCACCACGCAGGGACAGTTCAGCTCGGCCGACCAGTTCAGGAACATCCTGCTGCGCACCACCAGCAACGGCACGTCGGTGCACCTCGGGGACGTGGCCCGGGTGGGCGTCGGACTGCAGAACTACTCGTTCGAGACCAAGGTCAACTCGACCCCGGTGGCCGCGTTCGGCATCCAGCTGCTGCCGGGCGCCAATGCGCTGCAGGTGATGAAGGCCGTCACGGCCGAGATGCAGCAGTTGCAGAAGTCATTTCCGCCGGGCGTCACCTGGTTCGCGCCCGTCGACGAGACGCTCTTCATCAAGGCCGCCATCCACGACGTGATGATCACGCTGATCGAGGCGATCGCGCTCGTGTTCGTCGTGATGCTGGTGTTCCTGCAGAGCTTCCGGGCGACGCTCATTCCGATGCTGGTCGTGCCCACCGCGCTGCTCGGCGGCATGATCGGCGCCTATGCGCTCGGCTACACCATCAACCAGCTCACCCTGTTCGCGATGGTGCTCGCCATCGGCATCGTGGTCGACGATGCGATCGTGGTGGTGGAGGCGGTCGATCGCATCATGCACGAGGAGAACCTGCCGCCGAAGGAGGCGGCGCGCAAGGCCATGCGGCAGATCAGCGGCGCCATCGTGGCCATCACGCTGGTGCTCGCCGCGGTGTTCATCCCGAGCGCGATGCAGAGCGGCAGCACCGGGGTGATCTATCGGCAGTTCGCCCTGACCATCGCGCTCTCGATCATGTTCTCGGCGGTGTTCGCGCTGTCGTGGACGCCGGCGCTGTGCGCGACGCTGCTCAGGCCTGAGCACCTGAAGGGCAACTTCGTCTTTCGCGCCTTCAACCGGGCGTTCGAGGGCACCCGCGCGGCCTATGTGCGCCGGGTATTCCAGTCCGTGACCCACCTGCCACGGTGGATGGCGGCCTATGCGGTGATGCTGGCACTGGGCGCATTCCTCTTCCTCAAGCTGCCGGGCAGTTTCGTG
>Ga0187809_10000814_pt1 | contig 15605 bp, 15 predicted proteins | sample NC_wetland_sal_i_8_FD_132415 | JGI IMG/M metagenome (GOLD analysis project Ga0187809, IMG submission 132415) | Wetland sediment microbial communities from Neuse River Estuary, North Carolina, USA - ASW_4 | ecosystem: Environmental > Aquatic > Freshwater > Wetlands > Sediment | place: USA: North... | reverse complement strand
GATGTATGTGGCCAACGTGGCGGAGAGCGGCTTCGAGAACAATCCCCTCCTGGCAGCCATCCAGGACCGCGCCCAGCGGGAAGGCGCGGCGGTGGTGCCGGTCTGCGCCGCCATCGAGGCGGAGATCGCGCAGCTGGAGGAGGGCGATCGCGCGGAGTTCCTCGCCGAGCTCAAGCTCACGGAGCCCGGCCTCGACCGGCTGATCCGGGCGGCCTACCGGCTGCTCGGGCTGCAGACCTTCTTCACCGCCGGCCCGAAGGAAGTGCGCGCCTGGACGGTGCGGGTGGGCGCGAGCGCGCCCCAGGCGGCCGGTGTGATCCACACCGACTTCGAGCGGGGCTTCATCCGCGCCGAGGTGATCGCATTCGAGGATTATGTCGGATTGCGCGGCGAGGCCGGCGCGCGCGAGGCGGGCAGGCTGCGGTTGGAAGGCAAGGAGTACGTCATGCGCGAAGGAGACGTGGTGCACTTCCGCTTCAACGTCTGAGAAGCCCGTCACGACACGGAGGTCGCATTCTGTCGGATCGGCGGGTGACAGGGCTGCCGAGGCTACGTATCGTGAGCCTTCATCCGGCCAGAGTGCGAGGAAATGGAGCAGGAGCTTCGCCTGCTGATCCTGGAAGACGTCGCCGCGGAAGCCGAGCTCACCGTCAGAGAGCTCGAAAGGGCGGGTCTCGCCTGCGTGTGGCGGCGGGTCGAGAGCGAGACCGAGTTCCGCGCCGCGCTGCGCGAGCAGCCCGACATCATCCTGTCCGATTTCTCGCTGCCGCAATTCGATGGCATGGCGGCGCTCGCGATCGCCGCGGCCGAGGCGCCGGGAACGCCATTCATCTTCGTCTCCGGCACGATCGGCGAGGAGCGCGCGATCGAGGCGCTCAAGCGCGGTGCCGTCGATTACGTGCTGAAGGCCAACCTGGCCCGGCTCGCGCCCGCCGTGCAGCGGGCGCTCGGGGAAGCCGCTTCGCGCCGGGCGAGGCGGCAGGCGGAGGAGCGTGTCGAGCGCCTCTCGCGCGTCCTGCGGATGCTCTCCGGAATCAACACCGCGGTGGTTCGTGTGCGCGACCGCCCGCAGCTGCTCGAGGAGGCGTGTCGGATCGCGCATTCCGTGGGCAACTACGTCTGCGCCTTCGTCGTGCTGATCGATCCGCAGACGCGGATCGCGCGCACCGCCGCCTGGGCGGGCGCGGGCGCCGAGCGGCAGGAGGAAATCAGCTTCCGCCTGGACGACAGCGGCCGCAGTGAAGCGGGCGAGAGCATCACTGGCCGCGCGCTGCGCACCGGCGAGGCCGCCGTCTGCGACGATGTCACCCGGTCCGCCGGCCCCTGGCGCTTCGCCGACACGGTCGCGGCGCTCGGGATCCGCTCCCTCGCCTCCATGCCGCTGCTCATGGACGACACGCCCGTCGGGACCTTCACCGTGGGCGCCGGCGAGGCGGGGATCTTCGGACCGGAGGAAATGCGGATGCTGCACGAGGTCGCCGCCAACCTCTCGTTCGCGCTGCAGTACCTGCACAAGGAAGATGCGGTCAGATTCCTCTCCTACTTCGACCCGCTGACAGGCCTCGCCAAGCGCGCGCTCTTCTGCGAGCGGCTGGCCCGCGCCCTCGGGCGGCAGGCCGGCGCGACGCAGGAGGTGGTCGTGGTCGCATTCGACGTGGAGCGGCTGGGCGCGATCAACGACTCGCTCGGGCGCCACGCCGGCGACCGGGTGGTGCAGTTCGTGGCCGATGCGCTGCGGCGCAACTTCGCCGGCAGCGAGTGGCTGGCGCATCTGGAGGGCGGCAACTTCGCCGCCGTGGTGCTCGATTGCGCCTCGTACGAGGAGGCGGTCCGCCTGATCCACGATCGCATCACCGCCGCCTTCGGCATGCCGCTGCCGGTCGCCGGCCACGAGATCCCCGTCACCGTCAGGGCGGGCCTCGCGCGCTTCCCGGAGAACGGCGCCCATGCCGAGGCGCTGCTGCAGAATGCGGAGGCGGCGCTGCACAAGGCGCGCAACACCGGCGAGCGCTTCCTGCGCTACCGGCGCGAGCTCAGCGCGGAAGTGGCCGATCGCCTCGCGCTGGAGCGGCGGCTGCGTACGGCCCTCGACGGCGATCAGTTCCGGCTGCACTACCAGCCGAAGATCGACATCGCGAGCGGCGAGCTGGTCGGCGCCGAGGGTCTGCTGCGCTGGCACGATCCCCAGCGCGGTCTCGTCGGGCCGGGGGTGTTCCTGCCGGTGCTCGAGTCGACCGGCCTGATCGTGGAGGTCGGCGACTGGGTGGTGCGGCAGGCCGCCCGCGATCTGGCGCGCTGGACCGACCTCGGGCTCAAGCCCATCCGGCTGGCCGTCAACGTCTCGCCGCTGCAGCTGCGGGATCCTGAATTCTGCGGGCGCTTCCTCGCGGCGGTGGGGCGCGGCCCCGGGGCCCCCGCGGGCATCGACATCGAGATCACCGAGGGCGCACTCCTCGATGACACGGTATTTCTCGGCCGCACGCTGCAGGTCATGCGCGACGAGGGCGTGCAGGTGGCGATCGATGATTTCGGGACGGGCTATTCCTCCCTCAGCCGCCTCGCCGATCTGCCGGTCGACACCCTCAAGATCGATCGCTCGTTCATCAGCCGTCTGGCGGGAGACAGGACGGTGCAGGCGGTCGTGGGCACCATCGTCTCGCTGGCGCGCGCGTTCGAGCTGAGCACGGTCGCGGAAGGTGTGGAGCGGGAGGAGGAGCTGGCGCTGCTGCGGGCGCTCGAGTGCGAGCAGTCGCAGGGCTATCTGCACAGCCCGCCGTTGCCGGTGGAGGAGTTCGAGAACCTGCTCGCGAGAGCCGCGGAGGCGCGGGCGCGTTAGGATCGCGCCGCCGCTTCAGCAGCGGGCGCGCTCCGTCAGCTTCAGCCGCAGGCGATCGGACCTGCAAAGGCTCTCCAACACGGCCCGCGGATTGCCGGCGCCGTCGCGCAGCACGGCACGCACTCTGAGCAACGGCGCGCCCAGCGGCACCTCGAGAGCGCCCGCGGCATCTGCATCCGCGGCCACCGTCCCGATCGAGCATCTTACGGCCGCGGTCGGAGCCGCGAGCAGCGTCACGACGGAGGTCTCGCGCTGGATGTGACGCGCGGGGCGCGGTCCGGTCGGCTGCGCGAGCCAGGTGGTGGTGAGTGACAGGGGCTCCCCCTGAACGCGTCGCAGCCGCTCCAGCCGGTAAGCGCTCGCGCCGAGGCCGGGGGCGAGCGCCGCCAGGGCTGCGGGAACGGCGCCCCGCTCGAAGCGCAGCGTCGTGGCGGTGGTGTGCGCTTGCAGCGTTCCGAGCGCGGCGGGAAGCGCATCCAGATCGAGGCAGAAGCGGGGTGTCGTGCGCCGCGGTGCGGCATACGTTCCGCTGCCGCGCCGACGGATGATCCGACCTTCCCGCTCCAGCCGCTCCAATGCGCGGCGGACGGTGGTACGCGAGAGTCGATGCCGGACACAGAGCTCGGGCTCGCTCGGCATCGCCCCCTGCGGCGGCAGGGTGCCGTCGTCGAGTGCCGCCGAGAGCAGCTCGTAGAGCCGGTAGTAACGCGCCACGCCCTTGTCGAGGCGTCGTGTCGCGAGGGCCGTCGCCGGCTCCATGGCGGCCGGATGGCGAGGGGAGCGGCGCACGAGGGCCATCGGTGCTCAGCCCCGCCTTCCGGCGCGCGCCCGCTCGGGCCGGCCGATCGCGATCGCCGCGTGCGCCTCGTACCGGTCGGCACGATACAGGCAGCTGACGTACGCCACGATGCCCTGCCGCGCATCGCGGGCGAGCGTGCGGACATTGAGCACCGGGGAGCCGACCGCGATCCCCAGGCTCCCGGCGACCCGCGGATCGGCCTCGAGCGCGGCGAACTCCCGCTCCAGGATCGAGGCGCGATGTCCGCTGGCGGCGAGGCTCCTCAAGAGCGCGCCGGCGTCACTTGCGAGCTGCCGCCGGGTGAGGGCCGCGCCGATCTCTTCGGGAATGTAAGCGGTTTCCAGAACAATGGGCTCGCGCTCGACCGAGCGGATCCGGCGCAGGAGCAGCGCGCCGGCGCCAAATGCCGGGTGCTCGCCGCAGAGGAAGGCGGGCGTCGGCACCCGCTGCCAGGCGATGATCCGCCAGGCGGCACCGCGGGGGCCGCCCTGCGCATCGTCGAGAATGGCGGAGAGATCCCGGGACGCAGCGGACGGGCCGCCCCGGCCGCGCGCGAAGGTGCCGCGGCCCCTTTGGCGGTCGATCCGCCCCTCGGCCTCCAGCCGGGCCAGCGCCCGGCGCACCGTGGAGCGCGAGACGCCGTAGTCGCGCATGAGGCAGGGCTCGCTGGGCAGCGCCTGGCCGGCGCCAATGCGACCCTCCGCCAGCGTCTGCGACAGTACCCTGTAGAGCCGCAGATAGCGGGAGACCCCTGCTCCGGACTGTATCGTTGTCGTCATGCGGGAAGGCAGTCGGTAAGCGGATGTATACACCTTCTGCTGGGACGCGGCTGGACATATTCGGGGCGCGGCCGCCCTGGCGGGTGGGAGAATGGGGCGTCCGCGCGGGTTGACACTTCCGCCATGCCCCAAGGACAATGCGCCCCCCTCCCGGCAGGCCGCCACCCGATTCCTGGCTGGCGCGCCGGCGCTGAAGAGCCGTGGAAAGGTAGCTCAGCTGGTTAGAGCACGGCACTCATAATGCCGGGGTCGAGGGTTCGAGTCCCTCCCTTTCCACCAGCATTTTCAGTCACTTGCAAGCGTCCTGCCGACCGCACGATCGAGAGTGCGGGAGATTTGCGGGAGGCGAGATCACAGACGCTTTCCGCGCACGCAATCAGGTTGCTGATGTCGGCCGCGGAGTAGTGCGTCGTGATGTGCGCCGCCTTGTGTCCAAGCAGAGCCTGGCGATCCTCGAACGACACGCCGGCCGCGCGTAGTCGATACCCGAACGTGTGCTTGAGGTCGTGTACCCGGATGGACCGAAATCCAGCCGGGCAGGGTGACCCAAGCTCTTGCCGGTATCTCGCTGCCGCGCGCCTGCGCGCCGCCTTCCATCCCGAATTGTTCATCCTGAACTGCGGGTGTCGCGTGCCGCCGCGCTCCTGCGTCGTGAACACGAATTCCTCGTGCTCGCCGCGGCAGCCCTCGATGACGGACCTGGCGATGCGGTTCAAGACTACGAACCGCTCGATTCCGTTCTTCACGTGATCGCGAGGAATGATGAAGACGGAGGTGTCGAGCTCGGGAACCCGAACTTCCCAACTCCACTGCAGAGTGCAGACCTCGTGCTCGCGTGTACCGGTATTGACCTTGAAGAGCGCCATCCTGGCGAGGTGCGGCGCTAGCTCCGAGAACAACAGCCGCTGCTCCTCCATCGAAAGAGGGTAAGGCGTGCGTTTGTCCGGATGACGATGCATCTGTATCAAGGGTGCCGTGTCCAACCAGGGCCGATCATCCTCGTCCCGCCACAAGCGGGCGCAGAGGTTCAGGATTCGCCGCACGACCGCCAGGTCGCGGTTGATCGTTCCCGGACTCTTCCCAGCCTGCAACTTGCCTCGAATGAATGCCTGCAGGGACCCGGAGTGAACCTGCTGAATCGTCAGTGCGCCGATGTAGGAGTCCAACGCGGCCAGCGATCTGGCATCCCGTTCAAGACTTCGTTTGTGCTGGTTTTCCTCCAGGAACCGCGTCGCCGCTTCTCGGAAGGTGCGTGCCTTGCGAGCGCCGAAGAATCTCCGTGCCCTGACCTCCTCGATCCGTCGCGACAGAATCCCTACCGCTTCCCTGAGATCGCCTGTGCCAGTGCTTTCGCAAATGCGCGTTCCGTAGATGTCTTTGTCGATGTGCCAGGTCTCGCCGCGCAGGGTGAGGCCGGGCGGTTTTTGCAGTCCCATGACTTCCTCCTTTCGGATTGAGCCGCGGGACGCCCGTTGCGTCGCTTATGGTCGTCGGCCCATGCATCGAGGTCAAGGCGGTCGAAGGCGACGCCTTGCATTCCAATTGGGATAACGGTTACCTGCGGACGGACTTCGCGGTTGAACCGGTTCTTGTCCATGCCGAGATAGGACGGAGCGTCACGAAGTCGGATGAACCGTCGGCTGCTGACGCAGGGATCTACTGCGCGGCGCGTACAGCGCCCCGATTCACGCGAGGCTGCACGGGCCGCGCTCGGCCCACCGTCGGCGGTCAGGAGCTCCTGGAGGGTGGTGAATCTCTCATTACCCCGCTTCGGGAGGGACGCGCGCGCGGTGTGCCCCCGATCGAGGGTCTGCGATCCGGACTCGTCGATGGCCATGATGGATTGGGTTCATGTGGTTCCGGCCGTTTAGAGACGAGTTGTCACTCAGGTGCGATGATGGCAGGCCTGCGCAAAACGGGAAGAGGGCGTTTCGCCGAAAATTTCGGCGAAACTGCCAGGGTCCTGTCAGTCCGGAGAGCTGAAGCCGCCGCGAGTCGTACGCTGCTCCGCCGTAATCAAGCCCATCATCTGCAAGCGCGCTTCGATTGCACGCAGCGTCCGTCCGTGCCGGGCTGCTATGGCGGGCACCGGCTCCTTCGCGGCGAATTCGGAGCGCAGCTGCTCCTCTTCCTTGGTCGTCCAGTCCCGACCGACGTTCTTGGGTAACTGGGCGCGTCGCTTCGCCCGTGCGTTTGTGGCGTCGATTGCACCCATCCCGAGGAGCAGGGCGCGGATTACGTCGGAACGATGAACGACACACTCCGCCGGGAGCCTTTCTCCCGAGTCCGGGTTGCGTCCCTCGATCAGGGACATGAGAATCGATCTGGCCTCTGTGTGTTGCATACTCACTACCCCTTACATTGGATTCAAGCCAGGTGCTCGAGGACTACCCCAAGCGCAGAGAAGCCATGTCAAGCGCGCTGTATGCGGCGCGAAGCAGGGTGAGCCCATGACGGAGCGCTACCTCTTCGTCGCCGACTTCCGCGATCTCCTTGGCCTCGAGCGAGTGGTGAACAACGGTGATTACGGAAATTGCGTCGCTGAGGTCGCCGAGGAGTTCAAGGAGGTCCGGGCGATCAGCGGCGGCAGGGGAGCCTTCAGCCGCCTCCGTGGGCGGCATTGGATCGCTGCTCTTGAGAGACGCGGAAGTCATTTCCAGGATTTCCTCTGGACCGGCGCCGTCAAGTCCAAAATAGGATAATCGCGGATGCTACGCGCCTCTCGTGGCCCTGTCTAGTCCAAAACGGGATAATTCCACTTCGGGATTATATGTACGCGCTCCTGCCCAGCGGAGTGCGCCATTGAAGTCGCTTCGATCCCGTACCCACAGGACCCTCTGTGAGGCGCTCGTGGAGGCTCGGAAGAGCGCCGGACTCAGTCAGCACGAGCTCGCGCGCAGGCTGAAGCGCTCGCAGTCCTTCATTGCGAAGCTCGAAGTAGGGGAGCGGCGTGTGGACGTCGTCGAGTTCATCGAGATCGCCCGGGCATTGGGCAAGCAACCCACGGAACTGCTCTCGCGGGTTCTGGAATAGGGCGCTGGCAAGAGAGTAGGGCGATCGTGTTCGTGATGTTCAAGGAGTAGCGCGATGATGTCCCTGCACAGCTATCTGCTGTTCGTCCTCGCCGCCGTCGCGCTCATTCTCGTGCCCGGCCCGGACATGATGTACATGCTCGGCCGCTGTCTCGCCCAGGGACGCCGGGCCGGCATCCTCTCCGCGATCGGGTTCAACCTAGGCGGGTACGTCCATCTGACCGCGGCTGTCCTTGGCCTCTCGGCGATCCTGGCCACCTCGGCCACGGCGTTCACCGTAGTGAAATGGATCGGCGCGGCCTACCTGGTGTACCTCGGATTGAGCGCGCTCTGGAGCAAGCAGGGGCCCCTTGCGATTGAAACAGATGCCACCGCCGGCCGGCGCGGCCGAACCATCCTCTGGCAGGCCTTCCTGAGCGATGTCCTGAACCCCAAGGTCGCCCTGTTCTTCCTGGCCCTGCTGCCGCAGTTCGTCGACCGCAGTGCGCCGCATCCGAACCTGCAGATCATTCTGCTGGGCGTGACCGTGAACGTCATCGGCCTGCCGACAAATATCGCGATCGCCTGTTGCGCAGCCCGGATTACCCGTGGCCTGCGCCGCAACGGATCTGTTTCCCTATGGCTCCGAAGGGGTCTCGGTGCGCTGTTCATCGCCCTCGGCCTGCGCATCGCGGTCGAGAAGGTTTGACGCACCGGGTGAGTCTGGTAGCTGCGAACGGCGCTTCGATCATTGTGGCGGGGCTCGGGATCCCGTCCCGCGAACCTCTCTTCCTCGCGTTGGTCGGCATACATGTGTTACTGGGACTCGCCTGCACGATCACCGGTCTCATCGCGATGCTGAGCCCGAAGCGCCCCGGGCGGCACCTGTGGTTTGGTTCGATCTACTTCTGGGGCCTGGCAGGAGTATTCGTGACGATGAGTGCGCTCGCGGCGGCGCGCTGGCGCGAGGACTATGACCTATTCATCCTCGGGGCGCTGGCCTTCAGCGCGGCCTATCTCGGGCGCCGCGCACGCCGCAAGCGGTCGCGCGATTGGGTGAAGCTCCACATCACGGGCATGGGTACCTCCTATGTGCTGCTGTTGACCGTCTTCTACGTGGACAACGGAAAGAACCTGCCGCTCTGGAGAAACCTGCCTCAGATTGCCTTCTGGCTCATCCCCGCTGCGATCGGCGTCCCTCTCATTCTTCGCGCGTTGTGGCGGCATCCGCTCGCGCGCACGCCACCTCCTGCTATTCGCTCGGGGTGAGATGCCGCTCGACTGCGGCAATTGCCTCCGCGGTCTTTGGTGGCAGAGTGGGTGTCATACGTGCGAGGAGGCTCTGGCCTCGCGAGACAACGAGCGCGCCATCGATCTCGACGTCGAGTTGGCCCACCTTCCCGCCGATGACCTCAACCTCGGCGTCAAACCGGCGCCGAAGCTCGTTGGCCACCGCGAGCGCCCGGTCGCGATAGCCAAAACAGATGGTGCAATGCCTGATTGTGGCGTTCAGGGTTCACCATTCCTGTGCATTACGGACGGCGAGCGACGACGATTTCCGAGGCTATGCCCCATGAGGTGACGACCGGCGCATGTTCGACGGACCAGTCGCGTTCATGGAGCCAGGAGCGCCTTTGCAGTGCGCGGCAGCCGCCCACCAGGCTCGGGTTGATCCTGTACAAGCGCATCCAGGCCGCGCTGACGAGGTGGGACATCGGCCCCCTCCCCTCCGTGGAGGTGATCACGCAGAGCTTCCCACCCCTCATGAGCAGCCGATGCGCTTCCCGGAGGACATTGGCGATGGCAGCGTCTGCCAAAAGATCGAGCACATAGGTTGCAACGAAGCGGTCGAAGGACCCTTCGGGAAACGCTAAGGACCCCGTTCCGTCGACCTGGGAGACTGCCGCTCGCTTGCTCCAGCGCGCCAGGCGGCCGGTCGCGATCCGCACCATGGTGGAGCTGATATCCACCCCGACGTAGCGTGCCGTTTTCGGCAGGCGTTCCTCGAGAAGCTGCGCTGCCAGCCTGCCGGTGCCGCAGCCGAGCTCGAATACGGCCGAGGAATGCTCGAAGTCCGAGGCGGCCACCAGGCGCTTGAGCGCGGTACGCTCATAGACCTGGGTATCCTGCAGACTCCCCAAGCGATCGTAAAAGCGCTTCGCCTCATCGGGGCCGAACTGGCGGTGCATGTGACGGGCCGATCGAAGGCCGGAGGGTACCCGGCCCCTGCGAGTATGCGGCGCACCCGACGCCCGCTACAAATTGGGGATGCCTGCCGCCCGAGTGCCTACGACCCTCCGGCACGGCACCACCGGACCGCAGCCTGCAGGAGGTTCGGCAGTATCGCCCGAAAAATGGGTGAAACGCAGGATAGCTTTACAGCGAGTTTTGCCTAACATTGTGCGCTGTGGGTGCAACAGAAATTCTGGCGACACGAGTGACACCCGACATCAAGGAGCGGGTGACTGATGTCGTTCGCGAGGAGTTTTTGACGGAATCGATATGGCTTCGGCGCTTGGTCCTGCGCGAGTTCCAGGCAATCTCTCCAATCGACTCGGACCCGCGGCGATGTGGTAACGGATCGACCGCGGCGGCCCGTGGACAATGCTCCAGGCGTCGTGAGCCGCTTTCGAGCCTGTACGTTCGAATGCGAGAGGAGGATCGTTTGCTGCTGCACGCGCGTGCGGCGGCGCGGGGAATGGCGTCGGCCACGTACGCGTCTGTGCTCATTCGAGCCCACCTTCGATCCCTGGCACCGCTGCCGAAGGACGAGCTAGTCGCCCTGAAACAAGCCGTGAGCGAGCTGAGTGCTATCGGGCGCAACCTCAACCAGATCGCCCGCGCAGCGGTCAGTGGCGCTCGGGTCGCGGGCGTCGGCTATGAAGAGTTCCGAGCCATCCTCAAGATCTGCGAGGGGCTCCGTGACCATACCACGAGCCTGATCAAGGCCAACGCGGCGAGTTGGACGTCGGGACATGCCGAAAGTCAGGATTAGCGCCCTCGAGGGACGCGCCTTACTAGACGTCGCGAGTTACGCGCGGTACGGCCCTGGGCGGCGGGATCGGTTGTCGCCCGAGGAAGTGGCGCTCATCGGCCGCACGGTACGGCGGACACCGGAAGTCATGGTCAAGGTGCTCGCGAAGGACAGCAACAACCTGCGATCCGTAGCGCGGCATTTCAACTACATAGGCCGGTATGGCCAGCTGGCGCTCGAAACCGACGACGGCGAGCACGTCCAAGGGCGGCACGCCGGTCAGCGATTGGTCGAGGACTGGGATCTCGACCTAGATCAGGAGCGGCGGGATTCAAATCTAGCCGCTGGCACGGGGCGAACTCCGAAGCTGGTCCACAAGATTATGCTCTCGATGCCCCCCGGAACACCTGAGACAGGGGTACTCGAGGCCGCTCGCAACTTCGCGCGCGAGGAGTTCGCCCTGAAGCATCGATATGCCCTAGTCATGCACATCGATGAGCCCCATCCGCACGTGCACCTGATTGTGAAAGCGGTGAGCGAACAAGGGGTGAGGCTCAACGTCCGCAAGGCCACACTTCGGGAATGGCGCCAGAACTTCGCCGAACAGCTGCGCCGCGAGGGAATCGCAGCAAACGCGACGGAGCGAGCGGTGAGGGGAGCGAGCCGGACTCGAAAGGCGGACGGAATCTATCGAGCGAGCTTACGAGGTGAATCCAGACATATTCGGGATCGGCTGCAGGCGGTCGCGTTAGAGCTCCAGAAAGGTCACTTTCATATCGAAGAAGGCAAAAACCGACTGCGCGCGACTCGGGAGGCCATCGAGCGGGGTTGGCTGGCCGCTAGCGCAATTCTCGCTGCGCAGGGTGACTCAGAGCTGGCTGCGGATGTCAGGCGATTCGTCCAACGTATGCCGCCGCCACGCACAGAGCGGGAGGAGCTTGCCGCGGCTCTGCGCCGGCGCGATCCTGGAATATCTCGCTAGGGCTTGCTCCTTTCGGGTGGGGACCTCGTAGTCTCCGGCCCAGGATCGGTCGACCCGGGCGCTTCGCGGCCCGACCTCCCTTTTCGATCGGCCGCCATGCCCGCAGCAACGATTCGCAAGGCATCTCGTGCGAAGCGATTCCCAGCGCTGCGCTGATCGCCGAACGTTCTTCCCCGCGGTATCAGATGTCGTTGCATCGTCGCCTGAGCGGCCGAAGCGACCAGTCGAATGATGTCGCCTCGCGTCGGTGGATTCTGGTTCATTTCTTCAAAAGTCACCATCTCAGGCCATCGTGGTGTCATGAAAATGTGATGACGAATCTCCTCCACGATCGCATGCTGTCGCCGATTTGGTCTCAGAAGCCGCCCGAAAAACTCAAAATAGAGACAGAACAGGAAGGCTCCATAAAGGGAACAGTAGGCCTCGAAGTAACCATGGAAATGCTTAGTAGAAAACACAACTTCCGGTAGATTGCCCCAACCGGAACGCAACAGTGATTGCACGCTAAAATGCACGCCCCCGGAGGTCAATCGATAGAGGTAATCGTAGAGGACGGCCAAGTGATGAGATCCCATTTTTTCTGCGATTTCCCGTACTGGCGGCATTTCCCTGTTGAGGTTCGGCCACCCGTGCCTCCTCCAGACCGCGTGGGCGGCCGCGGAGCATACTGCAATGGGAGTGTCCGTATCCTCCAAGCGCAACACCGGCTGCTGTGGTCGAAACGAACGAAAAAAGATATCCTGCTGTTTAATGCGCCTGCCCATCTCGCATCCCTGGAGCGCGCGCAAAAGCTCCTCCCGATCTGAAGAGGGTAGAGCGCTGACAAAGCGAAGGACGATGAGATCCTCACAGACGCCGCGAAGTGCCGACATAGCGAAAAAAGCATTCTCGGATCGGGCAAAATGGCGGATCGCGAGATTAAATTCGTAGCACTTGGATAGCGACGATTTGACGCACAAGGCGTACCAAGTACTCCGCTTAAGCGATCCAACGGCGACGGTACGCATGTACGGCCTTAGTGCCTGAAGGCACTGATTAAGCGTGCGGGAAGCCCGCTTTGGGGATTTCTTGCCCGTCATAGGTTCTTCACGCGTGCGGCGTTATCGTTGCAGATGAGTCGAATGATAGAACGCACGAGGGTAAAATGGGCACTTCTGCGCAGACTACGTGGGCGGCGGACCTCTAAACACATTCATACTGAAGCCGATGCATCGAGTATTTAACCTATCGACACCGCCGACCGTACTCGCCGAATACTTGCAAGCCCTGGGGCATGGAGCGCGGAACCTTCGTCGCCGTGCTGTCCTGACGCGGCAGGTCGGTAACGACTGGACGCTCCTCTGCTGCACGGTAGAGGGACGTCCAGATACCAGCAAGGAAAGTGAAGCCACACCCTCTCGTCACTACACCGATGCAATTTTGCATGAGGATTGGCTCACGGCAGACGACTGCCACAGATTCATCGACGATATACAGGCCGGTCACGTCACTTTCGACGAGATCAGAATAGCCCGCAACAGCACGTCAGCATGGCGGATGGAACGCCTACCCTTGAAGAACAACTACATGCAACGCGCGGGCCTCTGCGTGACAATGCCTTTTCAGAACCGATCTGCCGGTATTGCTCAAGGTCCCCTGATCGCGCCTAATGAGCCCTATTACCCTGACCTGCATGAGGCTGCGGGTCACTGGTTGCCCTTTCCGGTCTATCATGGGCAGAGCGACGGGCGGAATCAGGAGATCATTTTCCTGCTGCCGGAGATACGTGCTTTTCTGGCGGAGGCTCAGTTCCGCGACGGTGCCCTAGAGCTTAACATCGGAGGTACCGAGGCTCATGGCGCAGCACTCATTGTAAAGGGAGCTTACTGGGATAACGGCGTTATGCATCATTTCGAGGACGTCGTGCGAAGTGGAAAAGCACGGATACCGGTTCCAAATAACACGCATCGTCTCGAATATGTGCTGATGGACACGGCTGGAAATGTATACGACTTTCAGCAGGAGAACCGATTCAACGATTCGGGTCTCGGGATGCACAGGGTGGATAGTGCCTCGAGCGATCTAACCCAGCAGATCTTGACGGCGTGCCTTGACGGCGAAGGCCTCCATAATGAATTCAAGCCTTTCATCGAATACGGGAAAGCCATTGGTCCTAAAGAGCAGAAGACAAAACTTCGCCAGCTCGTTACGACCGTCGTCGCATTTGCCAACACTCAAGGCGGATGCATCTATATCGGCATCGATGACGAATGCAGCCTCGTCGGCACCAACGAAGCTCTGCAGAAATGGTCAAAAAGGGAAGTTAACGAGGAGGTGGCTGAGCACTACTGCCGCGCTCTGACCGCGCGATTGCGTGATCATCTGGTCGGTAATGTTTCGTTGCGGGTATCCCATGTAACGATCAAAGGTGCTCTGATCGTCGCTGTTGTGGTATCACAGTCACCCGCAAAGCCCGTAATGGTCAAAGACGATAATCTTTTGTACGTCCGCGCCGGCCCCAACAACAAGCAACTGCCTCCGGACCAATGGAAGGCGGTCCTGGGTGACCAATAGGAGGAACGTAGCTAGATGGCCAAAAAAGGGTTGCCGCTGTCAGACTTTCGTGCTGTTCGCTGTTAGCTGGAGCCGCGCGAATTCGCGATTAGCGAAGGATAGGATGTGGAACCTACCGATCTGGTCCATGAGGAGATATGGGTAGGTATGCAGTTCTGTATGCGTCTAATCGTGCTGTCCGCGCCCAAAATGACCGCGTTTGTTGAGCGTCGGGGCAGATGACCGAAATTTCACCGAAAGACTGCCGTCGAGTCTGGGTCTGTGCAAGGGAGCTCTTTACGCCGAGGTCTTGGAAGGTGCCCACAGGCATCGAAGACTTCCGTGTCAGTCATCCACTCCTGCGAGAATTGCGGCTAACAGAGAAGCGCGAGCTCTTACTGACTGATTCCGGGCTGGCCGCATTTCGCGAAGCGGTGAGTTTACTCGACGAGCTGGATCTTGCCGATGGATTGGCCAGCTATTCGGATGTGTCGAGCGCTTGCCGCCGCGTTTTAGAGCAATGCCTGTCGACCGGGCAGGAGCCGGACAATGGCCGTGAATACATTCAGCTCCTAGTGACAGAGTTGACTTCACGAATCGCCACCTACACATACATCGTTCCGATGTTTGGAGTGGAGCTCGATGGATTAGATGAACTTTCGCTCGGAACACTTCGGGTGGTTCGCCCATCCAGAGCGCTGATCGACAGTCTCGAGTTGCAATACTCGGCCGAACATCTTGAGCTCATGCTTGAACATACCAAGCAATACTTGTGGCTCATGGGAAGCGCGCGGGGTACCTCCGAGACATCAAAGGTGCAATTTATCGAAGGCTGCAGGCTCGCGTGCGGTCTGCTTGCGATCAATGCAGCCTCTATATACCAGATGGGGAGCTATGCATTCCGAGTCGGTATCATTACGACACCGGAAGAGAGTCACGGGCGAGCGTTGTGGCTGTCCTGGAAGGACAGCGATCGCGGGCTGTCCATCAGCTCGAAGTCGGTGCGGGGGCAGCGCTTCGTCATAGACCTCAAGCAGGCGGCCGCGATCACCGACTCGATGATCGGGCGCAAATCGATCGAGGTGTTGCACTCGACCACCCGAACGCCGCTTGAGGAGGCATGGGTTCGGGCTCTATTCTGGTACTCCGATGCGCATCGAGACGAAGCACTGGTCATGAGGTTTCTGAAGCTCTGGAGCTGTGCTGAGGCGTTCTTCTCCATTGGCCACACGGACATCAGTGAATCGCTTTCATTCGGGCTCGCCGCAATCATCGTTTACGGTGACTTTCGGTCTCCCGAGCCACCGGAGTTCCGGGGGCTTAAGAAGAAGCTCAAGAAAATGTACGGACAACGCTCTAGGGCGACACACAGGGCCTCCTATTCGCACGTGTCCGACAGGGACGCAGCAGATCTGAGCCAGTGGATCGCATGGATGCTCCAGAGCATGGTCGCGTTCAGTTGCCAGGGCATCACAACGCCAGAAGAGGCGACTAAGCTGCTAAGGCTCAGAGCTGGTGCCGCGTTCAGGCCGTTGAATCATGCGATTGATATCGTCCGCCGCGCGGTGGCGCGTCTCGATTACTGGTTGGCGGGAATCGGCTAGACGCTCTACTGACTACTGACTTGTTACGGTGTCATTGGTGCGGTCGAGGGTCGCGGGCGCAACGCCTCGGGTGCATGCACGTGGCTGT
>Ga0187809_10000813_pt1 | contig 15626 bp, 15 predicted proteins | sample NC_wetland_sal_i_8_FD_132415 | JGI IMG/M metagenome (GOLD analysis project Ga0187809, IMG submission 132415) | Wetland sediment microbial communities from Neuse River Estuary, North Carolina, USA - ASW_4 | ecosystem: Environmental > Aquatic > Freshwater > Wetlands > Sediment | place: USA: North... | reverse complement strand
GGCCGAGATGGGCGCCAGAGAGCCCGATATATTGGGCGACGGCCTCCTGCTTCTCATCGAAGGCGCCTATATTTCGGGACAATTGTTCGGACCGGGAGGTCCGGCGGCGGCTGTGGCCGAGAATGCCGACCGGCTGATCGAAGCCAGCCTTTGAAGATCAGGCCCCCTTGAGTCGGCAGGGCACTCGCATATGGCTTGCCAACACACCCCACCCGCCGAGCTTCGCTCGGCGCCCTCCCCTTTCAGGTGAGGGAAAATGCGTTGCTGTTGCGGCTTTCTTTCACCTGTAAGGGGGAGGTGGTCCGAAGGACCGGAGGGGTGAAATTGGCGTATGCGATTTCTTCTGCTTCAGCCGGAGAGGCTTACACCGATTTCATGACGGCGTTGAACTGGTCGAGATCGACGTAAAAATATCGCGTCATGAGGACCGGCAGGTCCTCGTTTCGACAACCGCGATCGCGCAGGATGTTGATTGCGGCCTTGATTTCAAGCGGCTCGGTCAACCGCCGCTTGGCGTTATCCTCGATGGTCTTGCGCACTGAGCCCCCGCTCGAAGAACAGCATTTCCCACTCTTTTCTTCTACTCGAAGAAGCTTGCCCGGGTCTAACGTTCCCCGCTGCAATTTCACTCTTGCGCTTAAGGCAAGTTTCACCAAGCCTTCACAAGACATTTCCGGCGTTTTTTTGATGCTGGATGTCGGCAGGGCGTCTGCCCGCCCGTCTTTTAACAGAAGGATGCATGCGATGCTTTACGCCATACTCTGCTACAGTGACGAAAACGTCGTCGGCTCCTGGACCAAGGAAGAGGACGATTCCTGTCTGGCGCGGCTGAAAGTCGTGCAGGACAAGGTTTCCGCACAGGGGCGGATGGGGCCGGTCGCGCGCCTTGTCCCGACAACCGCGGCGACGACGCTCAGGAAAGGCAAGGAGGAGCCGCTGGTCATCGACGGGCCTTTCGCGGAGACGAAGGAACAATTGCTCGGCTTCTACACCGTCGATTGCGCTTCGCTCGACGAGGCGATTGATTTCGCCAGGGAGCTCGCCGCCGCCAATCCGGCGCCCGGCTCCTATGAAATCAGGCCGGTTCGTCTCTTCCGGCCCGGAGTGCTTCCCGCATGACCGATCTTTCCTGGATCGAGCAGGCTTTGACCGCCGCCCGGCCGCAGGCGGTGGCGGCGCTCCTGCGTTATTTCCGCGATCTCGATACGGCCGAGGAAGCGTTCCAGGAAGCCTGCCTGCGCGCGCTTAAGAACTGGCCGAAGAACGGCCCGCCGCGCGATCCGACGGCCTGGCTGATCTTCGTCGGCCGCAATGCCGCGATCGATTCGGTCCGGCGCGGCAGACGGCAGGAGGAATTGCCGCCAGAGGAGAAAATCTCCGACCTTGATGATGTCGAAGAGGACATCGTCGAGCGGCTGGACAACAGCGATTACCGGGACGACGTGCTGCGCCTGCTCTTCGTCTGCTGCCATCCCGACCTTCCCGCGACGCAACAGATCGCGCTGGCGCTCCGAATCGTCTCCGGCCTGACGGTGCCGCAGATCGCGCGCGCCTTCCTGGTCGGCGAAAGCGCCATGGAGCAGCGGATCACTCGGGCCAAGGCCCGCATCGCCAAGGCGGGCATCCCCTTCGGCGCGCCGGGGGCCGTGGAGCGGGCGGAGCGATTGGCCGCCGTCGCGGCCATGGTCTATCTCGTCTTCAACGAAGGCTATTCCGCCGAGGCCGATACGGCCGACCGGCGCCGGCCGCTTTGCGACGAAGCGATCCGGCTGTCGCGGCTTCTGCTCAGGCTCTTCCCGACGGAACCGGAGATCATGGGTTTGACGGCGCTCCTCCTTTTGCAGCATGCCCGCGCCGATGCGCGCTTCGACGCCGACGGAACGGCCGTTCTTCTCGACGAACAGGACCGGACGCTCTGGAACCGCGCCATGATCGCCGAGGGTCTGGCGCTGGTCGACAAGGCCATGCGCCATCGCCGCCCAGGCGCTTATCAGATTCAGGCGGCGATCGCCGCGCTCCATGCCCGCGCCGCCCGCGCGGAAGAAACGGACTGGTCGGAGATCAGCCTTCTCTATCGCGCGCTCGAGCAGCTCCAGCCCTCGCCCGTCGTGACGCTGAACCGCGCGGTCGCCGTCGCCAAGGCGGACGGGCCGGAGGCCGCGCTCGCTCTCATCGAACCGCTGGCGGAGCGGCTTTCCGGCTATTTCTATTTCTTCGGCGTCAAGGGCAATCTCCTGATGCAGCTTGGCCGCAATGGCGAAGCGAAGGCCGCCTTCGATCACGCCATCTCCCTTGCCCGCACGCCGGCCGAGGCGACGCATATCCGCATGCATCTCGACAAGCTCGCCAGGGATCGCGCGCCGCGTCAGGGCGCCTCCGGCATTGCGTAAGGCACGTTGCGTGAAAAAGGGCTGATGCAGCGTGTCGGGAGTTGATGCGCTCCTTCGTCCTCGGGATGTCTACGGCGAGAGCCGAAGCGCAATTCGCGAAGAGGAGATTTCCGGATGACACAGAACGAAACCCAGACTCCCGCCATGCCGAAGCCGCTCAATGGCCTCGTGCCCTATCTCAGCATCGAAGGTGCGATCAAGGCGGCCGCGTTTTACGCCCGCGCTTTCGGCGCCAAGGAGCTTTTCCGCGTCCCGCCGGACGAGCAGGGGCGCACCATGCATATTCACCTTGCTATCAACGGCACTTCGGTGATGCTGGGCGATTTCTACCCCGAGAGCGGCCACAACAAGGAAAAGCCGCAGGCCTTCACCATGCAACTGATCGTAGAAGACATCGACGCCTGGTGGCAGCGCGCCGTCGATGCCGGCTGCGAGGTGACCGTCCCGGTACAACTGATGTTCTGGGGCGATCGCTGGGGCCAGCTTCGCGATCCCTTCGGCGTCACCTGGGCGATGAACGCGCCGGCCGAGAAGTAAGGGCGACTGAGCAGACTTGGAGGCTGTTTGAGAAACCGTCAGGCCGACGCGAAAACGGCGTTCAGCGAGCACCGGAGCGGAGCGTACATGAAGTACGTGAGCACCGGAGCGCAGTTGAACGCCGTTTGCAGCAAGGCCTCACGGACTTCTCAAGCGGCCTCAGGCGAGGCCGCGCTTGATCATCATGGCTTCCGGCGTCGGCATCCTGCCGCGGAAGGCGGTGTAGAGCGCTTCCGGATCGGCCGAGCCGCCGGCGGCGTAAATGTTCCTGCGCAGGCTTTCGGCGAGTTCGGGATCGAAGGGATCGTCGCGTTCCTCGAAGGCGGCGAAGGCGTCCGCGTCGAGCACTTCCGACCACATATAGGAATAATAGCCGGCGGAATAACCGTCGCCGGCGAAGACATGCTGGAAATGCGGTGTGCGGTGGCGCATTGCGATCGCGTCCGGCATATTCAGCCGCGAAAGCGTTTCGGCCTCGAAACGAAGCGGCTCCGTCGGCGCTTCCGCGCGCTGGTGGTAAGCCATATCCACAAGCGCCGAAGCGGTGAATTCGACCGTCGCGAAGCCGGCGTCGAACGTCTCCGCGGCGCGCATCTTCTCGATGAGAGCGGCGGGCATCGGCTCGCCCGTCTTGTAGTGGCGGGCGTGTTTGCCCAGAATTTCCGGCACGGTCAGCCAATGTTCGTAAAGCTGCGAGGGCAGTTCGACGAAATCGCGCGCCACGGACGTGCCAGAGACCGAGGGCCATGTCACGTCGGTCAGCATGCCATGCAGCGCATGGCCGAATTCATGGAACAGCGTCCGCGCCTCGTCGAGCGACAGAAGCGCCGATTCGCCTGCTGCGGGCTTGGCGAAATTCATGATGTTGTAGATGACGGGATGCGCGCCGTCGCCGAGGCGATAGCCCGATTCCAGGCTCGACATCCACGCGCCCGAGCGCTTGGTCGAACGGGCGAAATAGTCGGCAAGGAAGGTGGCGCGGTAGGCGCCGTCGGCGTCCTTCACTTCAAACACGCGCACATCCGAATGCCAGGCGGCGATGCCTTTCTTCTCCTCGAAGCGCAACCCGAAGAGGCGCGCCGCCGCGTCGAAACAGGCATCGATAATGCGATTAAGCTGCAGATAGGGTTTGAGCGCCGCCTCGTCGAAATCGAACTTTCGGGCTCTTAGTTTCTCGGCGTAATAGCGCCAGTCCCAAGGCGCGATCGGATCGTTTCGGCCGCTCTCGGCCGCGATCGCCTGCAATTCGGCTTGGTCGGCGGCGGCTTTTTCCAGCGCCTTCTGCCAAACCGGTTCAAGGAGGTCCATCACCGCATCGGGCGTCTTCGCCATCGTGTCGTCAAGCTTGAAGGCGGCAAAGTTTTCATAGCCGAGGAGCCTCGCCTTCTCCGCTCGAAGCGCGAGCGTTTTTTTGACGATCTCGCCATTGTCCGTCGCGCCGCCATTCTGGCCGCGATGGATGAAGGCCTGGAATGCCTTTTCCCTGAGGTCTCGACGGTCGGAGAAGGTGAGGAAGGGGATGACGATCGAGCGCGACAAGGTGACGGCATATTCGCCCTTCCGGCCGCGCTCCTCCGCCGCCTCGGCCATGGAATCGCGCAAAAAATCCGGTAGACCGGCAAGATCGTGCTCGGTCAGGAAAAGCGCCCAATCCTTTTCGTCCGCCAGCACGTTCTGCCCGAAAGCGGCGCCGAGCGAGGCAAGTTCGCTATTGATCTCCGCCAGCCGGTTCTTGGCGGTGGCATCGAGTTTGGCGCCGGCGCGGACGAAGCGTTTCCAGGTCTTTTCCAGCACGCGCGCCGTTTCCGCGTCGAGCGCGAGCTTGTCACGTGCGCGGTAAAGCGCATCGACGCGGGCAAAGAGCGCCTCGTTCATGAAAATCGCGGACGCGTGCCGCGCCATCTTTGGCGCGATCTCGCGTTCGAGCGCCTGGATGGCGCCGCTGGTATGAGCGCCGGCGCGGCACCAGAAAATGGCGGAGACGCGGCCGAGCGGATCGCCCGCGAGTTCCAGAGCGGCAAGCGTGTTTTCGATTGTGGGAGCTTCGGGGTTCGAGGCGATCGCCTCGATTTCCCTGTCATGCGCCGCGAGCGCGGCATCGAAGACCGGCGCAAAATCCGCCTCGTCGATATGGCTATAGTCGGGCAGGTTGAGCGGCCCTGACCATGCCGTCAGAGTATGGGAGGCAAGATCGACGGTAGTGGTGGGGGGCATGATGGGGCCTGCGGAAATGGGCTCTGCGAGATTCGAGGAACTAACGGCAAAAAGCCAAGCCGGCCTCGGTCGTTCTCAATCGATGTCGGGCCGTTCGAAATCGCCGGTTTCGGGGTTCATCACCCATAGTTCGCCGGAATAGACGTCGAACCAGCAACCCAGCAGCGCGATCTCGCCTTTTTTCTCCAACTCCCTGATGCGGGGGAAGGTTCTGAGATTGGCGATTGAATGGCGAATCGATATCCGCTCCAGCGCGGTCTGCCGTTCGCCGCTCGTCATCATGCTGTTTTCGGAAACCTTTTCCGCAGCCGGCGCGACGAGGCTCATCCATTTGCCGATGAAATCGCCGGGCGAAAGCGGCTCGGCGTCGGGGTCGAGAGCGGCGCGGATGCCGCCGCAGCGGCCATGGCCCATGACGACGATGTTCTTCACCTTCAGGCTCATGACCGCGAATTCGAGCGACGCGGACGTGGAATGGAACTCGCCATCGGGCTGATAAGGCGGCACGAGATTGGCGATGTTGCGCACGACGAACAGTTCGCCCGGATGCGCATCGAAGATGATTTCCGGCGCAGTGCGGGAATCGCAGCAGGCGATCACCAGCGATTCTGGCGCTTGTCCTTCGCGCGCCAAGGATCGGAAACGACTGCTTTCCGATATGTAACGGCCTTTGATGAAGCTGCGATAGCCGGCGACAAGGTGTTCGGGAAGGTATGTCATCGGCCGGCAATTAACGGCAAATGCCGCCCTCGATCAACAATTTTTCGACGGTTGGTTACGAAGCATCGGGAGCGCTCAAGCGCGCCGGTCCGGTTCAGGGTAGGATAGATGCTTCAGATTGACCATCGCCGCGGGCTCGGAAAGGCTGGCGGCGTCCGTTTCGAGCATCAGTTCGTCGGCGCCGCGCTTCTTGGCGCGCGCCAGGATTTCAAAGACGGAAGCTGTCGCAAGCTGCAGCGCCTTGGCCGAATCGAGGCCCTGCATCAACCGTGCGAGGAATACCGCAGCCATGAGATCGCCGGGGCCGTTGGGCGGCTTGTCGATCACGCCATGCTCGGCAAGCGTGGCGCTCGCGCCCGTCACCAGGAGGTTGCCGATGCGGCCGGAGGACAGTCCCGCTGCCGAGGTGACGAGCATCATCCGCGGCCCGAGCGCCGAGGCGACAGCGATGACGTCGTCTAATTCGGCCAGAGGCCGTCCAGTCATCCATTCCAGTTCGAAGCGATTTGGCGTGGCGATGTCGGCGAGCGGCACGAGATCGTCGCGGATCGCTTCGGCGGTGGACTGAGCGACATACAGCCCGCCGGCATCGCCGACCACCGGGTCGCACACATAGCGCGCATCAGGATTGACCAAGCGGAGCTTGCGCACGAGCGAGGCGATCGCTTCCGCCTGCCGCGCGTCGCCGAGGTAGCCGGACAATACAGCACCGACCTCGCTTAGGCGGGGCGAGCCTTCCATATCCTTCAGGAAGGCGGCGAATTGTTCCGCCTCCGGTACGATTCTCGTCGCCCGGCCATGACCGGGATGCCAGGGAAGGATGACCGTCGGGACCGCCCAGACCGGAAAGCCCAGGGTCTCGAGCGCGAATACGGCGGCGCGATTGCCGACCGAACCGCGCGCCACGTGGCTCGAAATCACGATCACGCTCCGCGCGCCGTCTTTGTCCGCATCAGCCATGTCTCCAAGCGCCTCCTTGGAGCGAATCCTTAGCTTGCGCTTTCACGTCCAGGCAAGCCGTCCGCGCTTCGCGGCGACAGGATGTTCTTCGCAAGCGAATATGCTAATGCTCCGCGCGTCTTTTGCCGATGAGGGAGATATTTATGTCGGCCACCATGCCAGCGCGGCGCCTTCTGCCGGGCTTCTTTTTGCTGCTGTTCGTGCTGCCCTTCCTGTCGGCTTGCGGCATCAACACAATCCCGACGCAACAGGAGCAGGCAAAGGCGGCCTGGAGCGAGGTGCTCAACCAATATCAGCGCCGCGCCGACCTCATCCCCAATCTGGTCGCGACCGTGAAGGGCTATGCCGCGCAGGAGAAGGATGTGCTGACCTCGGTGGTCGAGGCGAGGGCCAAGGCGACGCAGACGCAGGTGAACGTCAACACGCCGTCCAATCCCGACGCCTTCAAGGCCTTCCAGGAGAACCAGGCCGGTCTGACCAACGCGCTTTCCCGCCTGCTGGCCGTGGTTGAGAACTATCCCGACCTGAAATCGAACCAGAACTTCCTGGCGCTGCAGGCGCAGTTGGAAGGGACGGAAAACCGTATCGCGGTCGCCAGGCGCGACTATATCGAGGCGGTCAGGGTCTATAACACGTCGCTCAGAACCTACCCAACGGCGTTGTGGGCGAAATTCTGGTACACGGACGCCCAGCCGATGCAGACCTTCACCATACCCGAACAGAAGATGGAGACGCCGAAGGTGAATTTCGGCTCCAAGAGCTGATCGGAATATGTTCGGGCAAGCAGGACTTACGGCATTACGGGCTGCGTTTTTTTCCATCGCAGCAGCGCTTTTCTTTTTGGCGGGACCGGCGATCGCCGCCGCCCCGCTGCCCGTGCTGACCGGCCGCGTGGTCGACGACGCGCATATGATCAATCCCGCGACCCGCCAGGCGATCGAAGAGAAGCTTGCCGCTTACGAAAAGAAATCATCCGACCAAATCGTCGTCGCGACCATCGACAGTCTCGGCGGCGAGGAGATCGAGCCCTATGCCAACCGGCTCTTCCGTGCCTGGAAAATCGGCCAGGCGAAGGAGAATAACGGCATCCTGCTTCTCATCGCCAAGGACGACCGGAAGATGCGCATCGAGGTCGGCTACGGGCTGGAAGGAACGCTGACCGATCTCCAGTCAAAGCTCATCATCGAGAACGATCTCGTTCCTGCCTTCAGGGCCGGTGATTTCTCCGGCGGCATCTCCAAGGCGGTGGACGATATCATAGCGGTCCTGTCCGGCAATGCGGCTGAACTCCAGGCGCGGGCGGCGCGCAATCCGCACCGTCAGGACAGCGGCCCGAACTTCGCCGGCATCCTGTTCTTCATCATCTGGGGCTCGATCTTCTTCTTCGGCCTGGGCACGTCTCTCCTTGCTCCCGTCTTTGGCCGCAGGATCGGGCGCAACCGCTATCGCTGGCTCGGCATGAATATCGGCGTGGGAGGATTTGGAGGCTCCTCCGGCGGCGGCTGGTCGTCTGGAGGCGGGTTTTCAGACGGAGGCGGCTTTTCGGGCGGCGGCGGCTCCTCCGGCGGCGGCGGCGCCTCGGGCAGCTGGTAGGAACGGCCATGACGAAGAAGATGACGCCCAACGATCATGCCCGGATCGCAGACGCGATCCGGCGGGCGGAGCAATCGACATCGGGCGAAATCGTCTGCGTTCTGGCGCGGTCGAGCGACGATTATTTCTTCCCCGCAGCCTTTGTCGCGACGCTTGCGATTCTCGTCGGCAGCCTGATCGCCGCCGCCATCGTCGAGCAATTGTGGCTGACGATCCGCCTTCCGTTTTTCGTGGCCGCCCAGGTTCTGGCAATCCTGTCGGCATTGGCCGTGCTCAAATTTCTCCCGGCCGTCCGGATGCGATTTGTTCCGCACCGGTTGCGGCATCTGCGCGCCCACAACAATGCGGTGACGCAATTTCTTGCGCGCAATATCCATCTGACAGCGGAGCGCACCGGCGTCCTCATCTTCCTGTCGCTCGAGGAGCGCTACGCCGAGATCATCGCCGATGAGGGCATCGACCTGCACGTTGCCCAGGAGGACTGGAACGGGGTCGTGGAAGAGCTGATCCGACACGCCAGCCGCGGCGACGTCGCGGAAGGGTTCTGCGCGTCGATCGACAAGATCGGCGCCTTCCTTGCGGCGCATTTCCCGCCGCGGCCCGACGACCGGAACGAGCTCGACGACCACCTCGTCGAGATCTGAAAGACGACGGAGCGCATCCGTTCGGACGGCATTGCTCGTGCCCCGGCTATGTCCGCCGGTGTAAAAAATACCGCTGAAAGAGCAATTCTCCGCCGCGTATAAGAGCTTGCGGCACATACCGCGACGCAGCTATGGTTAACGAACGATGAACACGTTGACCATTGACATCCGCCGGGCAGAAGCAACGGACGCAGAGGCAATCGCGGCAGTGCATCTGGAAGCTTGGCGCGGCGCCTATTGCGGCATCATTCCGCATCGGGCGCTCAACATCATGATCAACCGCCGCGGTCCGGGCTGGTGGGCCAATGCGGTCCGCCGCGCCGCCATGATCCTCGTCATCGAGGTCGGAGGCACGGTCGCGGGCTATGCCACGCTCGGCCGCAACAGGTCACGCGATCTCAAACAGCAGGGCGAGATCTACGAACTCTACATCAAGCCGGAATATCAGGGGCTCGGCCTCGGAAGCCGCCTGTTCAAGGCTGCCCGGCAACGGCTCAAGGCCCACCATTTCAAGGGGCTCGTCGTCTGGGCGCTGGAAGAGAACGAAAACGCCCTCGCCTTCTATCAGGGCGCGGGCGGTCGCGATGTGGCGGAAGGCGTCGAGGTGTTCGACCACAAGGCCCTGAAAAAGGTCGCTTTCGTCTGGGAGTGACAAGCGGCTTGGCCGCTCCGACGTATTTTCGCACACTCCCGACTGTTCGATATTGCAGTGCACGCAAAGCGCCGCTATCGCTTCGCCGCCAGAGCATTTCCGTTTTTCTCCAAGTCACGGAAGTGCTCTATTTTCTTGTTTACGCAATTCCAACGCAAAGCCGCACCACGCTTTTGCTGGAATTGCTCGCGAAGGAGTGCCCCATGCGCATAGACGCGATCGCCATCGGCGATAACCCCCCGGAAGATGTCAATGTCATTATCGAGGTGCCGGTCGGCGGCCAGCCGATCAAATACGAGATGGACAAGAAGGCGGGCACGCTCATCGTCGACCGCTTTCTCTATACGCCGATGACTTATCCGGGCAACTACGGCTTCGTCCCGCACACACTGTCGGACGATGGCGACCCGATCGACGTCCTGATCTGCAACACGCGCGAACTCGTTCCGGGCTGCGTCATCAATGTCCGCCCGATCGGCGTCCTCATGATGGAGGACCAGTCAGGCGGCGACGAGAAGATTATTGCCGTGCCCTCTCCGCATCTGACGCGGCGCTATGAGGATGTCCGGGAATATACCGACCTGCCGGAGATCACGCGCCAGCAGATCGAACACTTTTTCCGGCACTATAAGGATCTCGAACCCGGCAAATGGGTCAAGATCGGCGACTGGCATGGGGCCGCAACGGCGCGGGAATATATCATCAGGGCGATTGAGCGCGCGAAAGGCAAAACTGAGGAGTGACAGCAGCCCGCAATGGGCTGCCGCGTCAATTGTGAAGCGGCGCCCGCTCGAACGTCACGGCGCATAGATCGGCATGGGCCGCCTCCGCCATCTGATGAAGCTGGTCGCGCGCGTTTTCCTCGTCGCCGGCCGAAAGAATGGCGATGCAGCGCTCATAATGACTGGCGAGCACCAGGCGGATATCCTCGGTGCGCTCGATTTCGTGAACGAAAGCGTTACGCTCCTCGACTGCCAGATTGTGCGCCCGAACCGCCGTCTGCGGATGGGCGGAGCCATAAACCACATGGATCGACTTCATCGAACATTCCTTCCCATTGCTGCGGAGCATGATGGAGGCGGGTTCAACAGCGCCATACTCCAGCGCTTCGGTACAACCGAGCAAGGGAACCATAGGTGGAAATCATGTCGCCACTACGACGCAATCGGCACGATCTCGTGTCATCCGCGAGGCGCGCCGCCTTGCCGTTGCCCGAAGAATTAACGTCGCAGCGGCAGTTGGAGAAGACGCTTTAAAGGAGGATGCGATAACGGAATCGCATCACTCTCCTCGCACTTTGGAGCATGCTCTTTTCGGAATCCGGTGGCGGATCACCTAGGAAGCTGCGTCGGCCTCGGCCAACGCCCGCGCCTCAGGCCCGGTATGCTTGAGGCGGATGGGGCGCAAAACACGCCCTTCCGCGTCCTTCACCAGATGCAGCTTACGCGTGAAGAAGTTCCCGTTGCGCTCTCCGCGACCGATATTTATGACCGCCGAATCGGCGAGATCGCCCGACAGCAAGGCCAGAACGCGATCCCGTTCCCCCGTTTCCATCATATCGAGCGCTTCGTCGATAATGACGAAGTGCGGTTTATGGAGATAAAGGCGGGCGAAAGCCAGCAGGCGCTGGTCCCCGTCGCTCAGTTCGCGGTCCCAGCGCGCGACGCGGTCGAGCGAAGTCCTGAGCCGCGCCAGCCCCATCTTGTCCAGGGCGGCGACAAGTTCCTTTGCATCGAAGCTGGTTTCGCCGCGCGGGTAGCAAAGGACGGAACGAAGCGTTCCGGGCGGGAAATAGGGGGTGCGCGGAACGAAGGCGATCTCTCCCGACGCCGGCATCTCGATCCGGCCGCTGCCCCATGGCCACAGGCCGGCAATGGCCCGGAAGAACAGCGTTTTCCCGACGCCAGGATCGCCGATCATGATCACCTTTTCGCCGGGAGCGACAACGACATTCTTGTCGGCGAGCTTGATGCAGCCTCCGGGAGACGAGACCTGCAAGCCCTCGAATGTAATCCGATCTTCCTTCGAACGCGCGAACTCGATGCGTTTTTCCTGGTCATGGAGCACATCCGATTTGACGATGGCGGAACGGAAATCGGAAACTCTGAGGAGGGTGGCGCGCCAATCGGCGATGGCATTGATGTTGTTGATGAACCAGCGCAGCGACGAATGAACCTGGTTGAATGCGCCTACGGCCATCATCAGACCGCCGAAGGTCAGGTCTCCCGAAAAGTAGACCGGCGCAGCGATGATGATGGGAGCGACGACCGTCACCCAGCCATAGCTGTCCGTAACCCATAGAAGATGAACCTGGCCGACAAAGATCCGCCTAAGGGCCCGCAGGACTTCCGAAAGATCGAGTTCCAGCCGGCGGCGCTCGTCGGCTTCGCCGCGGGCGAGCGAAATCGCGTCGACATCCTCGTTGACGCGCATCATGGAGAAGCGAAGCTCGGACTCGCGCTGATAGCGCTCGGCGTTCAGTCGGATCAGAGGCCGTCCGACAAGCCAGCTCAGCCAGGACGCCGAACCGGCATAGATGATCGCTGCCCACACCATGTAGCCGGGGATGGTGAAGGAACGGCCCTCGAAATGAAAGGAGAAGCCGGCCGACAGGCCCCACAGGACGCCGACGAAGGAAAAGAGCAGGATCGTCGATTGGAGCAGGCCGACGCCGAGGCTGCTCGACAGGTCGGTGAGATGATCGGCATCCTGCTGCATCCGCTGGTCCGGATTGACGCCGATCACGCCCGCATGAGCCAGCTTGAAGGCGCGGCCGGGCGCCATCCATTGCTCGATGAGGTCCAGCGTCAGCCCTTCGCGTAATCTCAGGCGCAGGAGCTGGTTGAACCAGGTTTGGCCGATATTGAGCACGAGAAGCGCGGCGGCAATTGCCGCGAACACAAGCAACTGATGGAAGAAATCCGCCAGGTCACGCCGCGAGATGGCGTCGTAAAAAGGCTGATTCCAGCGATTGAGGAGAATCTGCGCGAGGGAGGTTGCGACGATCAGGAGGAAGATGGTGCCGCCGAGGAGGAAGATCTTGCCCCTGACCGGCGAATTCATGAAGGCGGCCCGCATCATCCGCAACTGGTTCCAGAGGTCTTCTTCCTCGCCCGGCTGCTTCTTGCGGGGGGCGTTCGCGCCATTGTCGGCCATTATCGAAGATCCTTCGTCGGAGGTCCGTATGCGGTATTATAAGCGATCGCCCGAGGTGTGGAGTCGTACCCGAAACACGCTGGCCTAAAGCAGTGGGCCGATCATCGCCATGGCGTTGTTCAACAGCCTTCTTGGCCGTGACCATTCCTTGACCGCATCGAGATTCACCGCTCGGGAAGCATCGATATAGCTTTGCTGACGCGCCCGGATGTCGCCGGCGAGCGCGGCGTCATAAAAGAGAATATTGTTCTCGAAATTGAGTTCGAAGCTGCGGCGGTCGACATTGGCCGAACCTATGAGGCTCACCTCCCCGTCGATGGTGAGCGTCTTCGCGTGCAGCAGGCCATGGGGATATTCGAAGATGCGAACGCCGGCCTCCAGCAGTTCCCTGTAATAGCTTCTGCTCGCCGCCGCGACGAACCATGAATCATTGTGCTTGGGAAAGATCACCGTCGTCGCCACGCCGCGATGGGCGGTGGCGCAGAGCGCCGCCTGGATCGGTTCGTCGGGGATGTAATAGGGGGTCGTCATGACGAGTTCGCGCGACGCGGCGTTCATCAAAGAGACAAACATCTCCGGCATGGCGGAATAGCGGGTCGTCGCGCCCGTCCCGATGACCTGCGCCGTAAAGCCGGGCTCCCTCTCCCTTTCGGGATGGCGCAAAAGCGCGCTCAGATCCTCGTTCACATGGCCCATCCAGTCGCTGGCGAAGAGGTGCTGGTTTTGTCTGACGATCGGCCCCTTGAAACGCACCATCACATCAACCCAGGGCGCGTAGCGCGCTTTCACCGCGAAGGCCGGATCGGCGCAGTTCTGGCTACCGCAATAGGTGATGCTATTGTCGATGACGACGATCTTGCGGTGGTTGCGCATATCGATGCGCCCCTTGAGCGGCCGCAGCAAGGGATTGCCGACCGGCAGCGCCACCGCCAGTTTCACGCCGGCCGACGCCATGTCGCGCCAGTGCACCGAACGGATGAGGGTGCGCGAGCCGATATCGTCCACCATGACGCGGCAGGTGACGCCCCGCTCGGCGGCGCGCTTCAATGCGGCGATCATCTTCACGCCGTTATTGTCGACGAGCCAGATATAGAAAAGCACATGCACATGCTCGGTCGCGGCGTCGATATCCGCCACCATCGCATCGATCGCCGCGTCCGAGCTCGCCAGCAGAGCGCCCTGGTTTCCACTCACAGCGGGATAGAAGCTGATCGAATGTCCGACCCTGAAAAGTGACGCATAGCGCTCCGGCATCGGATCGTCCGCATTGTGGCTCGGTCCGAAATCGTGGAACGAAGGAAGCCTCTTCAGCGCCGCGCGCATGCGCGCGATCCGACGCCGGCCGATATTGGTGTCGCCGAACAGGACGTAAGCCACGATGCCAACGACCGGGACGGTGACGATCGCCAGCACCCAGGCCATACGGGCCGAAGGCTCTCGATGGGTCCTCAGAAGCGCCCTGACGATGAAAAGAACCTGGAGCGCGATATGGAGCCCGACCAAAAACCAGGCGATGTAGTTGTTCTCCTGCATCGACAACCTTGTTTTGGATGCCCTGACGCTGCTTATCGCAGATTATCCTTATGTTGGATTGATTTCTTGTCATCCGCGCGATCTTGGCGAGGAATCCCGCCATGAATTACAGGCTCAATTCGTCTGCGCTGGCGGGGTCAAATCGCCATGGCGGCTTTGGAACGCGATCCTGCATAGGGAAGGCGCCTTGTTTTCCGCTTGAGCGGAACTTATTAAATCGATTTAATCTGGGACCAATTTCATGAACGCCAGTCAATCGCTTTCCGTTGTCCGTAGGGGGCGATGGTCCGTAGCCGGTGTCTTTTTCACCAACGGGTTCCTGGTCGGCAGTTGGGCGCCGCAGATCCCGTTTCTACTTGGCCGCCTCCACTTGACCAGCTTCATGCTGGGATTGCTGCTGCTGCTTTTCGGCGCTGGCGCCGTCGCTTCGATGATTTGGGCTGGCCCATTGATCTCCCGTTTCGGCTCCAGGCGCGTCGCGGAAGGATTTGCCTGCTATGCCGTTTGCGGCCTGCCGATCATCGCCCTGGAGCCCAATGTCTTTCTGGTCGCGCCGGCCCTTTTCGCCTTCGGCGCGACGCTCGGCGGCATGGATGTCGCCATGAACGCCAATGCCGTCGAGGTGGAACGTCGGCTGGGGCGTGCGGTCATGTCGTCCTCGCATGGCTTCTGGAGCCTTGGCGGTTTCGTCGGCGGCGGTCTTGGAGGTCTGGTCATTGAGCATTGGGGCGCTTTACCGCACGCTCTTCTTGTGGCCGCGGTCGCCGCGGCCATTGCCTTCGCGGCGACGCGCGGCATGATCACCGAGGCCAGGCCGCCCGCTGCGCGCAAGCTCGGCTTTTCGCTCCCGCGCCAGCCCGCCATCTATGTTGTCGGCGTCATGGCGCTATTTTCCATGGTGCCCGAAGGGGCCATCCTCGACTGGGCAGCGCTCTATCTCAAACAGGAACGCGGCGCGACGATCGCGGCGGCAAGTTTTGCCTTCGCGGCATTTTCGGGAACCATGGCGTTGACGCGGTTTGCCGGTGACACCTTGCGCAATCTCTATGGCGCGGCGCCGACGCTTCGCGTGTCCAGCCTTCTGGCTGCATCCGCCATCCTCGGCGCCGGTCTCTTGCCTCATCCGGGATGGGCGATTGCGGCATTCGCCGTCGCCGGTTTCGGCGTCGCCAACATGGTTCCCATCATCTTTTCCACGGCAGGCAACCAGCCTGACCTGTCCACCGC
>Ga0187809_10000812_pt1 | contig 15637 bp, 14 predicted proteins | sample NC_wetland_sal_i_8_FD_132415 | JGI IMG/M metagenome (GOLD analysis project Ga0187809, IMG submission 132415) | Wetland sediment microbial communities from Neuse River Estuary, North Carolina, USA - ASW_4 | ecosystem: Environmental > Aquatic > Freshwater > Wetlands > Sediment | place: USA: North... | reverse complement strand
GATCGCGACTTCGCGGAGGCGCGCGAGATGCTCGACGTCGAGGCGACCCGGGCGCGACAGGGCCGGGCGGCGGCTGGCCCGGAGCGCTGGATGTCCGCCGCTCCGCCCGCGGACGCTTGATCGGCCGCCGCACAAAAGACCGGCGTGCGGTTCCGGGGTGCTAGCCCCGCACGTGCACGCCGAACCGCCGCCGCCGGCGAGGCCGGTAGGCTCGACGGCGTCCGGTACCCCGAGAAGGACTGGAACGTCATCGACATGCCGTCTGCCCCGATCGAGCCCGCCGACCGGCCGGGCCGGTTGCGTGTTGGCGTGATCGGCGCCGGCCGGGTCGGCGCGGTGCTCGGTTCCGCGCTCAACACCGCCGGTCATCGCGTCGTCGCCGTCTCTGCGGTCTCCGACGCCTCGCGCCGCCGCGCCGACGCGCTGCTGCCCGGGGTTGAGATCCGCGCCGCCGACCGGATCGGACCGGACGTCGATTTGTTGCTGCTCGCCGTGCCGGACGATGTGTTGCCGAGGCTGGTGGAGGGGCTGGTCGCGGCGGGCGGCGTTCGCCAGGGCCAGTTCGTCGTGCACACCTCCGGCCGCCACGGTGTCGACGTCTTGCGACCGGCGACCGCGATCGGCGCGCTGCCCTTGGCGATTCACCCAGTCATGACGTTCACCGGAACCAGCGTCGACCTCGACCGGCTGACCGGTGTGTCGTTCGGCGTGACCGCGCCGGACATCCTGCGGCCGGTTGCCGAGACGTTGGTGCTCGAGATGGGCGGCGAGCCGGTCTGGATCAAAGAGGAAGACCGGCCGCTCTATCACGCCGCGCTAGCTCAGGGCGCCAACCATTTGGTCACGCTCGTCACGTCGTCCATGGACTTGCTTCGACGCGCGGGCGCGGAGAATCCGCAACGCATGCTGGGCCCGCTGTTGTCCGCGGCCCTCGACAACGCCCTGCGCTACGGCGACTCGGGGCTGACCGGCCCGGTCATGCGCGGCGACGCCGGCACCGTGCGCGAGCACATCGCCGCGCTGCGGTCAGCGTCGTCCGAAACGACCGCCGCGTACATCGCGATGGCTCGGCTGACCGCGGATCGCGCGCTTGCCGCCGGGTTGCTCGCGCCCGACGACGCCGTCGAGTTGCTCGACGTGTTGGCCGGACGACGTGAGGCGGCGGAATGAGCGAGCCGATCGTGGCGCGCAGCCGAGCAGAACTCGAAGCCGCGCGGGCAAATCTCACCGGCACGGTCGCGCTCGTGCCGACGATGGGCGCGTTGCACGAGGGCCATCATTCGTTGCTGCGCAAAGCCAAGCGCAACGCCGACCACACCGTCGTCAGCATCTTCGTCAACCCGCTGCAATTCGCGCCGACGGAAGACCTCGACCGCTATCCGCGCACGTTCGACGCCGATCTGCAGATGTGCGCCGCCGAAGACGTGGCGATTGTGTTCGCTCCGACGAACGACGTCATGTATCCGACGCCGCCGGTCGTCCGGGTCTGCGCGGGCGCGATGGGGGAGCGCCTCGAAGGCGCCAGCCGGCCTGGTCATTTCGACGGCGTGCTCACCGTGGTCGCGAAACTGTTCGCGTTGACCCGTCCGCACAAGGCGGTCTTCGGCCGCAAAGACGCGCAGCAACTCGCGCTCGTTCGGCGCATGGTCGCCGACCTCGACCTCGGCGTCGAAATCCTTTCCGCGCCAGTGGTGCGCGACCGTGACGGGCTCGCGCTGTCGAGCCGCAACAAGTACCTCTCCGACGACCAGCGCGACGCCGCGTTGATCCTGCCGTCGGCGCTCTCAACGACCGCCCAGGCGCTGGAGCAGGGCGCGTCGCCGGCGCAGGCGTTGACCATCGCGAGGGCGCTTATCGCGTCGACCGACGGCGTCGCCCTGGATTACGTTGCGCTTGTCGACCCAGACACGTTCGACGACGTGCTCGACGTCGAGCGTGAGCGGCGGGCGATTCTCGCCGCGGCCGCCCGCGTCGGAACAACCCGGTTGATCGACAATGTTGACGTCACGTTGCGGGCGGCGACACCCGCGCCGACCCCTAGGGAGGTCTGACCGTCGTGCTGCGCACCATGCTGAAGTCGAAAATCCACCGCGCCACGGTGACTCGCGCCGACCTGCACTACGTCGGCTCGATCACCATCGACGAAGACCTCATGGACGCCGCGAACCTGCTCGCCGGCGAGCTGGTGTCGATCGCCGACATCGACAATGGCAACCGGCTGGAGACCTATGTCATCGCCGGAGACCGCGGGTCGGGAGTGATCGCAGTCAACGGCGCCGCCGCGCAGCTGGTGCGAGAGGGAGACTTGGTCATCGTCATGGCGTACGCGCAAATGTCGGACGACGAGGCACGTCTCCATCGGCCGGCCGTCGTTTTCGTCGACCGCGACAATCGGGCGATCGACATCGGCGCCGAACCGGCCGCGGTTCCCGATGAGTTCGCCGCCGAGTTGGTCGACGGTCGGCTCGCATGACGCTCGCACCGGAGGAGACGCTCGCCTCGACCGCGCTCACCACTCGGTTGTCCGCGCCGCGGCCGGGTTGGACCGCTCGCGCGGACATCGTCGTCGTGGGCAGCGGGATCGCCGGCCTCACCACCGCGCTGAAGGCACGGCAGGCCGGCACTGTCTTGCTCGTCACGAAGACCGTGCTCGACGCCGGGTCGACCCGTTGGGCGCAAGGCGGCATCGCCGCGGCGTTGGGCCCTGAAGACACCCCGGAGGAGCACCTCACCGACACGCTGGTGGCCGGCGCCGGACTGTGCGACGAGGAAGCCGTCCGGGTGCTGGTCACCGAAGGGCCGGCCCTGGTTCGCGAACTCATCGACCTTGGCGCCAAGTTCGACCTCGACCACGCCGGCGACTTGGCGCTGACTCGCGAGGGCGGCCACCTTCGTCACCGCATCGCGCACGCGGGTGGTGACGCCACCGGCGCGGAGATCGAGCGCGCGCTCATCGCGGCGGTGAAGGCGACCGAGGGCATCGAGATAATCGAGCACGCCTTGGTGCTCGACCTGCTGAAGAGCGCCGACGGGCATGCTTGCGGCGTCACACTCCACGTCATCGGCGAGGGTCGTCGTGACGGCGTGGGCGCCGCGTTGGGTCGGGCGGTGGTGCTCGCGACCGGCGGCCTCGGCCAGGTTTTCGCGTCGACGACGAACCCGCCGGTGGCCACGGGTGACGGCGTCGCGCTGGCGTTGCGCGCCGGCGCCGCGGTCACCGACATGGAGTTCGTGCAATTCCATCCCACCGTGTTGTGGCTCGGGCCGGGCGCGGCCGGCCAGCAGCCCCTTATCTCGGAGGCGGTTCGCGGTGAGGGCGCGGTATTGGTCGACGTCAAGGGTAAGCGGTTCATGGTCGGCCAGCACCCGCTCGCCGAGCTGGCCCCTCGCTATGTGGTGGCGCAGGCGATAGTGCGGCAGCTGCGGTTGACCGGGGCCGACCACGTTTTGCTCGACGCGCGCGGGGTGCCCGAGTTCGCCACCAGGTTTCCGACCATCACCGCCTCGTGCCGAGCGCACGGCATCGACCCGCTAACCGAGCCGATTCCCGTCGCTCCGGGCGCCCATCACGCCAGCGGCGGCGTGCGCACCGACCTGGTCGGACGCACCAACGTCCCCGGGCTTTACGCGTGCGGCGAGGTCGCCTGCACCGGGGTGCACGGCGCGAACCGGCTGGCGTCGAACAGCCTGCTCGAAGGTCTGGTGTTCGCGGCCCGCATCGGCGCCGAACTGGCTCGCGAACTTCCTCCGCTGCGCGAACCGGCGCCGGACGGCGCCGCGGCCGGGCTGCTTCCGGCGTCCGCGCAAATAACGGTGCAGTCGGCGATGACGGCTGGCGCCGGCGTGCTGCGCACGGGCGACACTCTGCGTGCCACCGCGGCGGCGCTTGCCGCCGTCAGGCCCGCGGAAAGCCCGCGTTGCGTCGAAACCTGGGAGGCCACCAACCTGCACACCGTGGCCAGCGCGCTCGTCGCGGGAGCGGCGTTGCGGGCCGAGACCCGCGGGTGTCATTGGCGCGAGGACCATCCCGAGCCCGCCGACGAATGGCTCGGTCACGTGGTCACCACGATGCACTCCGATGGCACCTTGAGCAGCGTCTTCCAGCCGGCGGCCCCGCGATGAGCCTGCCGGATTCGTTGACAGCGCGGCTTACTGACGCGGGACTCGACCCGGCCGCGGTGGAGCGGCTGGTGCTCGCCGCGCTTGAGGAGGACCTGGGCGGCGGGGTCGACGTGACGAGCGTCGCGTCGATCCCGTTTGAGCACGAGTCGACGGCGGATTTCGTCGCGCGCGCGCCCGGCGTGGTGGCCGGGCTTCCTTTGGTGGCGGCGGTTTTGTGGGCGACCACCGACGACGCCGTCGAGATCGAGCAGCCGGTGGCCGACGGCATGCGGGTCGACGCCGGCACCGTGCTGCTGTCGGCGACGGGCGCCACTCGCGCTTTGCTCACCGGGGAGCGCACCGCGCTCAACCTGCTTGGTCATCTCTCAGGCGTGGCGACCCTGACCCGAGCGTGGGTTGACGCGGTCGCCGGCACGAGCGCGAAGATTCGCGACACGAGGAAAACCACGCCCGGGCTTCGCGCGTTGGAGAAGTACGCGGTCCGTTGTGGCGGTGGCGAAAACCATCGAATGTCGTTGTCGGACGCCGCGCTGGTGAAGGACAACCACGTGCAGGCCGCCGGCGGAGTGGTCGCCGCGTTCGAGGCGGTGAGGGCGAACTTCCCGCAACTGCCCGTTGAGGTCGAGTGCGACACGATCGACCAAGTGCGCGCGGCGGTCGACGCCGGCGCGCAGCTGGTGCTGCTCGACAACATGGAGCCGCCTCAGCTGCGGGAAGCGGTCGAGTTGGTGCGCTCGTCAGGTTCGCCGTGCAAGCTCGAGGCGAGTGGCGGGCTGTCGCTGGCCAACGCCGCGCAGGTCGCGGCCACCGGCGTCGACTACCTTTCCGTCGGCGCGCTCACCCATTCCGCGCCGGTGCTCGACATCGGCGTCGACCTGCGGGCTGCGGAGGATGCCTAAATGCTGCTGACCATCGACGTCGGCAACACCCAGACCGTGCTGGGTTTGTTCGACGGCGAGAAGCTGGTCGAACATTGGCGACTCGCCACCGAGCCTCGGCGCACCGCCGACGAGCTCGCGCTCCTGGTCAACGGCCTGCTCGATCACGCCGGGCACCGCGAGACGATCGCCGGCGTGTCCGCCTGCTCCACCGTGCCGCGGGTGCTGAACGAGGTCCGCGCCATGTGCGAGCGGTGGTTTCACCACGTGCCCGTCGTCATCGTCGAGCCGGGGGTGCGCACCGGAGTTCCGGTGCTCACCGACAACCCCAAGGAGGTCGGCTCCGACCGCATCATGAACACGCTGGCCGCGTTCAATCTGCATGGCGGCCCGGCCGTCGTGGTCGATTTCGGCACGTCGACCAACTTCGACGTGGTTTCCGCACGCGGTGAGTTCCTCGGCGGCGCGCTCGCCCCCGGCATCGAGATCTCGGTCGACGCGCTGGCCGCGCGGGCGGCGCAGCTGCTGAAGGTGCAGGTCGCGCGGCCGCGCTCGGTGATCGGCAAGAACACCGTCGAGGCGCTGCAGTCGGGCATCTTGTACGGGTTCGCCGCGCAGATCGACGGCATCGCGGAGCGGATCGTCGCCGAACTGGGGCCGTCGACCACCGTCATCGCGACCGGGGGCCTCGCTCCCGTCGTCCTCGAAGAATGCCGCCGCGTCGACGTGCACGAGCCGTGGCTGACCCTCATCGGCTTGCGGCTGGTGTTCGAACGCAACGCCTGAGTCGGCGCATAACCCGTCCCGATAACCTTGCCCGTCGTGACGCAAGAATCGCTCGACGATCTCCCGGAGCAGATGCGGGTCCGCCGCGAAAAGCTCGATCGGCTTCTGGCCGACGGCATCGACCCGTACCCGGTGGGCTTTGCCCGGACGGCGACGATCGCCGACGTGCGGGCCCGATTCGGCGAGTTGCCGTCCGACACGTTCACCGGCGAACGGGTCGGCGTGGTCGGCCGCGTCGTCCTCTACCGCACCGGGGGAAAGCTGTGTTTCGCGACGATTCGCGACGGCTCAGGCGAGATCCAGGTGATGCTCTCGCTCGACAAAGTGGGCGCTGACGCGCTCGCGCGGTGGAAGTCCGACGTCGACCTAGGCGATCACGTCGGCGTCGAGGGCGAGGTGATCACCTCGCGCAGCGGGGAGCTCTCGGTGCTCGCCGACTCATGGACGATCACCGCAAAAGGCCTGCGGCCGTTGCCCGACAAGCACAAGGGCCTGGCCGACCCTGAGGCAAGGGTGCGCCAGCGATACGTCGACTTGATCGTCAACCCGGACGCGCGGGCGATGGTGACAACGCGGGCGGCCGTCGTCAGGTCGGTGCGAAACACCCTTGACCGGCACGGCTACGTCGAAGTCGAGACGCCGACGTTGCAGACGTTGCACGGCGGGGCCGCGGCCCGGCCGTTCAAGACCCATCTCAACGCGTTCGAGCTGCCGATGTACCTGCGCATCGCGCTCGAGCTTTACCTCAAGCGGATCGTCGTCGGCGGCATCGAGCGGGTGTACGAGATCGGTCGGATCTTCCGCAACGAGGGCGTCGACTCCACCCACAGCCCTGAGTTCACCATGCTCGAGGCGTACGAGGCCTACGGCGACTACAACACGATGGCCGCGCTGACCCGCGAGATCGTGCTCGACGCCGCGGCGGCGGTCGGATCGGCGTCGGTGCCCGACGCGCGTGGCGGAACCATCGACTTGTCCGCGCCGTGGCGGTCGGTCACCATTCACGAGGCGGTGGCGGAGGCGGTCGGCGTGGAGCTCACGATCGACACCCCGGTTGAGCAGTTGCGCGAAATCGCGACGCGTCGCGACGTCGCTCTGCAGCCCGGCTGGGACCACGGACACGTGTTGCTCGAGTTGTTTGAAAAGCTGGTCGAGCACACTCTCGTCGAGCCGACATTTGTCCGCGACTATCCGGTGTCGGTGCGGCCACTGGCCCGTCCGCATCGCGGTGATCCGCGGCTTGTCGAAGCATGGGATCTGATCATTAATGGCGTCGAATTAGCTCCCGCTTACTCGGAGCTTGTCGATCCGGTTGAACAGCGCAGAAGATTGACCGAGCAATCATTGCTGGCGGCTGGCGGCGATCCCGAAGCGATGCAGCTTGACGAGGACTTTCTGCGCGCTCTCGAATACGGCGCACCCCCGATGGGCGGCCTCGGACTTGGCATCGACCGACTCGTGATGTTGCTCACAGGCGTTGGAATCCGCGAAACGATTCTTTTCCCACTCGTCCGGCCAGCAAGCGAATGAACGTCACCATCAGACGGGCGCGCACGTCCGACGTGAAGGCGATCCGCGGATTCGTCGACGCCTACGCGCCCGACCGCAAACTGCTCAACAAGCCGACGGTGACGCTGTTCGAAGACGTCCAGGAGTTCTGGGTCGCTGAGCAGGCCTCGGACGACGGCGGCGTCGTGGTCGGCTGCGGCGCGCTGCACGTGATGTGGGAGGACCTCGCCGAGGTTCGCACCCTTGCCGTCGACCCGGCGACGCGCCGACACGGGGTCGGCCATCTGCTCCTTGAACAGCTATTGGCGACGGCCCGCGAACTCGGCGTTCGGCGGGTGTTCTGTTTAACCTTCGAGGTCGAGTTCTTCGGTCGTCATGGATTCGTTGAGATCGACGGTTCGCCGGTCGCGCCCGACGTGTTCGATGAACTGCTGCGTTCGTACGACGAGGGCGTTGCCGAGTTCCTGGATCTAGAACGCGTGAAACCCAACACATTGGGCAACACTCGGATGCTTCTCCACCTGTGACGGAGAAGCGGTGCGTTGTCGGTGGGTTGAAGCGCCAACCGTGATACGACGCGCCAAATATTTGCATTTATCGGGGATATCGGGTTGGCTTTCGATCACCCCCGCGAACAAGGCTTAGTGAAAGGACACACCGTGGCGCAAAAGGTTCAGGTGACCTTCGTCGACGACCTCGACGGCAGCGCGGCAGACGAAACAATCCGATTCGCTCTCGGCCGCGACACCTATGAGATCGACCTCAGCAAGAGCAACGCGAAGAAGCTGCGCGACGCGCTTGCCGTCTACGTCAACGCCGGTCGTCGCGTCGGGGGCGGCCGCGGGCGCCCAGCCGGTCGCGCCACGACCCGGGCCCGCGGCCGCGGCCGGGCCAGCACCACCGGTGGCGCCACGCCGGCGCAGATCCGCGCTTGGGCCAAGTCCCGCGGTATCAAGGTCAACGAGCGCGGCCGGATCTCCGCCGACATCGTGGCCAAGTACGAGGCGGCGCACTAACCGCTCCAGCATCCCGAGAAAGGGTCCGCAGGCGAACGCCTGCGGACCCTTTCTCGTCGGCGACCGGTTGTCGCCGGCTGGCGGTTGCGGTCGTCCTTCCCGGCCGGCACCCGACCCGAACTGTCCGCTCGGCGGCCAGACACAGCCGCGATGAGCCGTCGTTCGCTGGCAGCGCAACGGCGTCCGCGATTTGCGGCGAAAGGCGCGGAACACCGGTGACCACCCTCGGGTTAAATGAGATGCCGCCGCTGAACGCCACCCCTCCGTCGTCCGACTCAACTGATAAGGGACGGAAAGTTCGGCGGAACGGCGCAAGTCTCGCCCGGATCTGGCGAGAACGATCCCGAGTCCGTTGTTCGACGAGCCCGTTGCTCGTTCGGGTGACGCGTTGACCAAGGCGGGTGCGGGCATGCACCCGGTTGAGGCACGCTGATCACGAATGGATCACCAACGGGGGTGAACAACGGTTTCGGGCACGCGGTAGGCCCCGTTCGCGGGGATAGCATGCGAAAGGTAGGCGCGTCGGCGTTCCAAACGTCGAGCCGGCCGACCACGAGGAGCGAGTGCGATGTTCGAGAGATTTACCGACCGAGCCCGGCGGGTTGTGGTGCTGGCCCAAGAAGAGGCCCGCATGCTCAACCACAACTACATCGGCACCGAGCACATCCTGCTCGGGCTGATTCACGAGGGAGAGGGCGTCGCCGCGAAGGCTCTCGAGAGCCTCGGCATCTCGCTCGAGGGCGTTCGCCAGCAGGTCGAGGAGATTATCGGCCAGGGGCAGCAGGCGCCGTCAGGCCACATCCCGTTCACCCCGCGCGCCAAGAAGGTGCTTGAGCTGAGCCTGCGCGAGGCGTTGCAGCTCGGCCACAACTACATCGGCACCGAGCACATCCTGCTCGGCCTCATCCGCGAGGGCGAGGGCGTCGCCGCCCAGGTGCTCGTGAAGCTGGGCGCCGACCTCAACCGGGTGCGCCAGCAGGTCATCCAGCTGCTCTCCGGTTACCAGGGCAAGCAGGAGGCCACCGCCGGCGGCCCCGCCGAGGGCACCCAGTCGACGTCCCTCGTGCTCGACCAGTTCGGCCGCAACCTCACCCAGGCCGCTCGCGAGGCCAAGCTCGACCCGGTCATCGGGCGCGAGAAGGAAATCGAGCGCGTCATGCAGGTGCTCAGCCGGCGCACCAAGAACAACCCGGTGCTGATCGGCGAGCCCGGCGTCGGCAAGACCGCCATCGTCGAGGGGCTGGCCCAGGCCATCGTCAAGGGCGAGGTGCCCGAGACCCTGAAGGACAAGCAGCTCTACACCCTCGACCTCGGCGCGCTTGTCGCCGGCAGCCGCTACCGCGGTGACTTCGAGGAGCGGTTGAAGAAGGTCCTGAAGGAGATCCGCACCCGCGGCGACATCATCTTGTTCATCGACGAGTTGCACACGCTCGTCGGCGCGGGCGCCGCGGAGGGCGCCATCGACGCGGCAAGCATCCTGAAGCCGATGCTCGCCCGTGGTGAGCTGCAGACCATCGGCGCGACCACGCTCGACGAGTACCGCAAGCACCTGGAGAAGGACGCCGCCCTCGAGCGCCGGTTCCAGCCGATCCAGGTCGCCGAGCCGTCGCTCGCGCACACCATCGAGATCCTGAAGGGCCTGCGCGACCGGTACGAGAGCCACCACCGGGTGTCGATCACCGACTCCGCGCTAGTCGCCGCCGCGCAGCTGGCCGACCGCTACATCAGCGACCGGTTCTTGCCCGACAAGGCGATCGACCTCATCGACGAGGCCGGCTCGCGCATGCGCATCCGCCGGATGACCGCGCCGCCGGACTTGCGGGAGTTCGACGAGAAGATCGCCGGCGTCCGCCGCGAGAAGGAAAGCGCGATCGACGCGCAGGACTTCGAGAAGGCGGCGTCCCTCCGCGACCGCGAGAAGCAGCTGCTCGCCGCCAAGGCGCAGCGCGAGCGGGAGTGGAAGGCCGGCGACATGGACGTCGTCGCCGAGGTCGACGAGGAGCTGATCGCCGAGGTGTTGGCCACGGCCACCGGCATCCCGGTGTTCAAGCTGACCGAGGAGGAGACCTCGCGGCTGCTGCGCATGGAGGACGAGCTGCACAAGCGCGTCATCGGCCAGGACGCCGCGATCAAGGCGCTCTCGCAGACCATCCGGCGCACCCGTGCGGGTCTGAAAGACCCGAAGCGTCCCGGTGGCTCGTTCATCTTCGCCGGCCCCTCCGGGGTCGGTAAGACCGAGCTGTCCAAGACACTGGCGGAGTTCCTGTTCGGCGACGAGGACTCGCTGATCCAGCTCGACATGAGCGAGTTCATGGAGAAGCACACCGTCTCGCGGCTGTTCGGCTCGCCTCCCGGCTACGTCGGCTACGACGAGGGCGGTCAGCTCACCGAGAAGGTGCGGCGCAAGCCGTTCTCAGTGGTGCTGTTCGACGAGGTCGAGAAGGCCCACCCCGACATCTTCAACTCGCTGTTGCAGATCCTCGAGGACGGCCGGCTCACCGACGCCCAAGGTCGGGTGGTCGACTTCAAGAACACCGTCATCATCATGACGACGAACCTCGGCACGCGTGACATCTCCAAGGGCTTCAACATGGGCTTCACCAAGGAGCACGACGCCGAGGGCACGTACGAGCGGATGAAGGCGAAGGTGCAGGACGAGCTCAAGCAGCACTTCCGGCCCGAGTTCTTGAACCGCGTCGACGACACCGTGGTCTTCCACCAGCTCACCGAGAACGAGATCATCACGATCGTCGACTTGATGGCGGCCAAGGTCGACCAGCGGCTGCGCGACCGCGACATGGGCCTTGAGCTCACCGCGGGCGCCAAGTCGCTGCTCGCCAAGCGCGGCTACGACCCGGTGCTGGGCGCGCGTCCGTTGCGGCGCACGATCCAGCGCGAGATCGAAGACGTGCTGTCGGAGAAGATCCTCTTCGGTGAGTTGAAGTCGGGCCAGATCGTCGTCGTCGACGTCGAGAACCCCGACACGCCGGACGCTGAACCCGCCAGGTTCACCTTCCGCGGCGAGCCCAAGCCGGCGATGGTGCCCGAGGTGGCGCTGCTCGCCGAGGGTTCCGGTCCGTCCGACGGCACCGCCGCCGCGGCGGAGTAAGCAAAGCTCGCACGACGAGGGGCCGGGCGCCGAAAGGCGCCCGGCCCTTTCGCGTGTCGTCAGGCTGGCAACCGGAACCGGCCGCGCGGCAGTGGTTCGACTAGCCCATCGGCCACCAGCCCGTCGAGCGCCCGGGTCCGCTGCCCGTCGTCCGGCCAGGCCGCGTCGAGCCGGCGCCGGGTCACCGGCCGGTCGCTGTCGCGAAGGACGGCGAGCAACCGGCCGCGCGCCTGTCGGTCGGTGCCGTCGTACTTCTGGGCCGGACGACGCGAGCCGTTCGCCGGCGCGCCGGCCAGCCGCCACGCGCAGCCCGTGGCCAGCGGGCAGCCGAAGCATTGCGGGTCGCGGGCCCGGCAGCGCAACGCCCCCAGTTCCATCAACCCGACGGAAAGCCGGGCTGCGAGCCGCCCGTCGTCCGGCAACAGCGACTCGGCGAGTGAACGCTCCGCGACGGTGACCGACGCACCCGGCAGCGCCACCCCGGTCAACACCCGGCCGAGCACCCGGCGCACGTTGGTGTCGAGGACGACGTGTCGCCGTCCGAACGCGAACGCGGCCACCGCCGCGGCGGTGTAGTCGCCGATGCCCGGCAGCTCGCGCAGTTCTACGTAGGACGACGGGACCGCGCCGCCGTGCCGCTCGACGATCGCGACCGCGGCCGCGTGCATCCGCAACGCGCGGCGGGGGTAGCCGAGCCGGTTCCAGGCGCGCACCGCGTCGCCGGGCGCCGAGCGCGCGAGGTCGGACGGCGTGGGCCAGCGGGCCAGCCAGTTGTCGTAGGCCGGGAGCACTCGGGAGACCGGCGTCTGCTGCAGCATCACCTCGCTGACCAACACCGCCCACGGCGTCGCGTCGGGGCGCCGCCAGGGCAGGTCACGGGCGGCCGACGCGTACCAGCGAGTGATCGCGTCGCGCAGGGCCGCCGGATCGAGGGTCACGAGGCCCGATCCTGCCAAACGCGGGCGGGTGCGGGGCGGCCGGTTTGCCTCAAGAAGAGGGCCCATTCCGACGACAGGTAGGCAGGTGCTCAGGACGCAGGGAGTGCGACGTGACGGCTGCGCGGAACGCGCCTTCGGCGTCCCCTGCCAATTCGGCCGGTTCGGCCGGTTCGGCGGGCGCCGCGGCCGAGCAGCAGCCGCTGGCCACCGTCGTCCTGGTTGACGACTCCGGCGTCGAGCGCCGGTTCATGCGCATCGCGATCGACTCCGAGCCGGGGCTCGACGTCGTCGGCGAGGCCCGCACCGGGCGGGACGCGCTCGCCCTCGTCGAGCGGTTGCGGCCGTCCGTCGTCGTCCTGGATCTGGACCTGCCGGGCGTGAACACCATCGACATCATCGAGCGGATCATGGCCAGCGTTCCCACGCCGATCCTGGTCTGCTCGGTCGAGGGCGACGCCGAGCGCGCCGCCCAGGCGCTGGCCGCCGGCGCGGTCGACGTCGTGGCACGGCCGAGCGGACGCGACGGTAATCGGGCCGCGTACGCGGACGCGCTGCGGCGCGGGGTGCGGGTCGCGGCCCGGGTTCGGGTCATCACCCATCCGCGGGGCAAACTGAAGAGCCGCGGGTTCGTGCCGATCGTGCCGGAGCGGCTGGCCGCGTTGGGTGGGCGGCCGTTGCCGGTCGCGCAGGAGGGCACCGTCGACTTGGTGGCGATCGGGACGTCGACCGGCGGCCCGCAGGCCCTCGCTCACGTGCTCGGCGCGTTGCCGGAAGACTTCACTCCCGCGGTTGTCGTGGTGCAACACATGGCGGACGGCTTCATCGACGGCCTCGCCGGTTGGCTCGACAACCTGTGCGCGCTGCCGGTGGTGGTCGGGACGGCGGGGGCGCGGCTGCAACCGGGCACCGTCACGCTCGCGCCGGGAGCGCGCAATCTGATCGTCCACGAGCGGATGCGGATCGCCATCGAAGAGCCGCCGCCCACCCAGTTTCACGTCCCGGGCGTCGACGCGACCTTCAACAGCGTCGCCGCGAACGTCGGACCCCGGGCGATCGGCGTGCTGCTCACCGGCATGGGTCGCGACGGCGCCTGCGGCTTGAAGGCGATGCGCGACGCCGGCGCGATCACCATCGGGCAGGACGAGGAGTCCAGCGCCGTTTGGGGCATGCCCGGCGCCGCCGCCGCGGTCGGCGCGGTGCAGCGGACCTTGCCGTTGTCGGAGATAGCCCGCGCGCTCGTCGCGATCGTGCGTGGCGATCCGTTTGCCGCGGAGCCGGTCGGCGGTGAGCCGTGAGCCGGCCGATGACCGATGAGGAGTTCGACCTCGTCCGCCGCATCTTGGAAAAGGCCGCGGGTTTGGTGCACGACGACACCCGCCGCGAGTCGTTGAACTTCTCCGTGCTGAGCCGGGTCGAGGCCACCGGTTCGCAATCGGTGGCGGCGTATCTGGCGTTGGTGGCGAGCCCGAACGGCGTGGTCGAGCGGCAGCGGCTGATCGACGAGGTCACGATTCAGGAGACCCACTTCTTCCGCAACCCGCCGCAGATCCGGGCGTTGCGCCAGCACGTGTTGCCCGAGTTGATCCGGCGCGCTGTCGCGACCGACCGTCCGGTGAACATCTGGAGCGCCGGTTGCTCGACCGGTGAGGAGCCGTACAGCGTCGCGATGCTGATTCGCGAACTGCTGCCAATGGCGACCCGAGAGCACACTCGGGTGCTCGGCACCGATGTCTCGGCCAACGCGCTGCGGATCGCGGAGCAGGCCCGGTATGGGGCGCGCGCGGTGCAGATGGCCGAGCCGGTCGACCTCGCGCGCTGGTTCACCCAAGCCGGTGAGAACTACGTCGTCCGGGACGACGTGCGCGAGCTTGTCGAGCTGCGGTTGCACAACCTGGTCACCGAGGCGCCGCCGTTCGAGCCGGGCGAAGTCGACCTCGTGCTGTGCCGCAACGTCACCATCTACTTCAACCGGGCCACCACAAAGGAGCTGATGGGCCGGTTCCACACCGTGCTGCGCAACGGCGGGTATCTCTTCCTCGGCCACTCCGAGACGCTGTGGCAGATGAGCGACGCCTTCACGCTGGTGCCGCTTGGCGACGCCTTCGTGTATCGCCGCGACGACCAGCAGGATCGGCGCGCCGTGCTGCCCGAGCGGCGAACCGAGGAGGGCGACCCGCCGATCCTGCTGTCCGAGCGACGCAACCGCGGCGACCGCCGCCATCGCGGCGCCGCTTCGCAGAGCGGCCGAGTCGTCAACCTGCCGAAGGGCGACGCGCTGCCTCCCGAGTGGCCACGCGTGCCGAAGGCCGACGTCCAGGAGAAGCAAGACACCGGACGCCGGCGCACTGACATCCCGACGCAGCGTGGCGAGACGGGCGCGGGTTCAACCGACCACATCGAATCGGCGCGCCGCTCGCTTGCGGCGGGCCGGTACGCCGACGCGGTGGTGGCCGCGGGCCGGGCGGCGCGGGCCGACTCGCTGCGCGTCGAGCCGCATCTGATCGCCGGCGAGGCGCTTGTGAACCTGGGCCGAGATGCCGATGCGGTGAAGGAACTGCGGCAAGCGGTCTACCTGAAACCGGACTGCGCGCCGGCGCACCTGCTGCTCGCGGGCGCGTTGGACCGGCTCGGCGAACCCGCCGCCGCCGGTCGCGCGTATCGGGCGGCGGCCGCGACGGTGAGTGAGTTGCCTCGCGAGTTGGTGGCGGCGTTCTTCGGCGGACGCGAGGCCGGCGAGCTGGTCGACCTGTGCATTCGCCTGGCCATGCAGGCGGAGCGCACCGCTCGCGCCAAGGGCATGGCCCGGGGCGCTCAGAAAGGCCTGAAGGGACGGGACAAGCAATGATCGGCTACATCACGTTCCGGTTGGCGGCACGCGAGCTGGCCTGCCGGCTCGACGAGGTGCGCGAGGTGGTGCGGCTGGCCGGACTTGAGTCGCTACCCGGGATGACACCGCCGGTCAGCGGGGTGCTCGAGTTGCGCGGCAACCCGCTGCCGGTCATCGATCTGCGCGTGAGCGGCGACGCCGCGGGGCGTGGCGACGTGCTCGTGTTGGCCGACGGCGCCGACACCGTCGGTGTCGTCGTCGATCAGGTGACCGCGGTGCTCGACGAGGACGACCTGGTCGCGTCGTCCGAAGAGGTGCCGACCGGCTTGCCGCATTACGTGGTGCAGGTGTTGCGCCGCGACGCGGGCGCGCCCGTGTTGCTCGTCGACCTGCGCCGGCTGGTGGCGGTCGCGGCCTAGCAGCCGCCCCTTGGAGCTGCCCACCCCTTGTCG
>Ga0187809_10000811_pt1 | contig 15642 bp, 17 predicted proteins | sample NC_wetland_sal_i_8_FD_132415 | JGI IMG/M metagenome (GOLD analysis project Ga0187809, IMG submission 132415) | Wetland sediment microbial communities from Neuse River Estuary, North Carolina, USA - ASW_4 | ecosystem: Environmental > Aquatic > Freshwater > Wetlands > Sediment | place: USA: North... | reverse complement strand
GTGCTCGCGAAGACGGAGGGCAACCCCCTCTTCGTCGAGGAGACCGTGCGCATGCTCGCCGAGCGTCCGCGGGACGGATTCGAGCGCATCCCCGACACGCTGCAGGCGCTCATCGCCGCGCGCATCGACCGGCTGCCCGCGCAGGCGCGCTTCGCGCTCCAGCGGGCGTCGGTGATGGGTCGAATCTTCATGGGCGGCGCCCTCGAGCGCCTCTCTCCCGAGGTCGACGACATCGGCCACGCACTCGACGAGCTGCTGCTCCGCGACCTGATCGTCGAGGAGGCGCGTCCCTCGATCACCGGCGAGCAGGCCTACAAGTTCAAGCACGTCCTCATCCGCGAGGTCGCTTACGCAGGCCTCTCGAAGTCGTCCCGCGCCGACCTCCACTACGCGTTCGCGCAGTGGCTGGGCGAGCGCGCAGGCGAGGAGCTGCTCGAGATCCGCGCGTTCCACCTCGACCAGGTGGCGCGGCTGCTGACCGAGCTCGACGGCGCCGCGCCGGCCGACCTGCGCGAGGAGGCGGCGGCGATGCTCACGAGCGCCGGTCACCGCGCGCTCTCTCGGGAGGCGTTCCGCAGCGCTCGCAAGCTGCTCCTCCGTGCCGCTGAGCTCGCGCCCACGCTCGAACGCCGCTACCTCGCCGGCCGTGCAGCGTGGCGGCTGCAGGACTTCCCCGCGGTGATGGTGGAGATGACCGACGTCGCCGAGCAGGCGGAGAAGGCGGGCGAGACCGTCGTCCAGGGCCGCGCGCTCACGGCGCTTGCCGAGGCCGTCCTCCAAAACAAGGCCGACGCGCCCGCGGCCGGGCGCCTCGCCGCTCACGCGCTGGAGGTGCTCGCAGACCAGCAGCCGGGCGTCCGCTTCGAGCCGCTCTGGATCTCGTCGCAGGTGGCGGGCTGGCTCGGCGACTCGGCGGCGTTCGAGAAATACGCGAAGGCGGCCCTGGCGGCTGCGCGCGACGCCGAGCGCAAGGACCTCGAGGTCCTCGTGATCCAGAGCCTCGCGGCCGCCTACATCACACGGCTCGAGATCGAGGAGGCGATTCCGCTGATCGATCGTGCGTTCGAGCTCGCGGACGCGAGCGGCAGCATCACGGGTCGGGCGTCGGCGCACGCGGTCCGCGGCTACTACGAGCTCGTCACCGAGCACGCAGCCGAGGCGGAGGCCGACTACGCGTCCGCCCGCGAGCTGTACGCCGAGATCGGGAACACGCGCCGCGAGGCCGTCTCGCTGATGTTCATCGGCCGTGCCGCGTTCGCCCAAGGACACGACGCGCGCGCCGAGGCGATCCTGCGCGACGCGGTCCGCACGCTGAAAGGGCTCGGCGACCGCGGTTCGCTCTGCGAGGCGCAGCGCGCGCTCGCGATGGTGCTCGCCGAGCAGGGCAAGCTCGACGAGGCGGAGCGGCACGCGCTCGAGGCGCGCGAGACGGTGGGGCCCGAGGATCGCGTCTCGGTCGGAACGACACTCCTCGCCCTCGGCATCGTCCGCGCGAAGCAGCAGCGCGACGACGAGGCCGAGACGCTGATCCGGGAGGCGGTCGAGACGTTCCACATCTACGAGCTACGCGCGCTCGAGCACTGGGCGCTGCGCCGGCTCGTCGAGTTCCTGCACGACCACGGGCGCGACGACGAAGCCGCTGGCTACGAAGAGCGCCGCAGCGCGCTCGGGCCGAGCAGCACCGCACGGATCGCCTGAGTCGACGCCTCGTCCGGCGACTCGCTTATCACCGTCGCCGGCCGCTCGAATCGTGCGAGCGCGTCGCCCAGCGGCTCGGCGCGCAGCGTCCCCTCGCCGTAGGGCAGATGCTTCGTCTCGTTCCGGTTCGCGAACTGGATGTCGCTGAAGTGGATGTGGAACGGCGCTCCCGGCTCGACCACACCGTCGACGGCCTCGAGCGCGGCAACGAACGGGTCGACGCCGACGAACCCCCCGTCGCTCGTCGCGTGCATGTGCGCAAAGTCGAGCACGGGGCGGACCCAGGAGAGCTGCGACGCGATGAAGATGACGTCCTCGAGCGAGCCGAGCTCGCGCACGCGGCCCATCACCTCGACGCCGAACGGGACGGCACGGTCCTTCTCCTCGAGCCGCGTGCGCAACTCGCCGAGCTGCTCGACGACGGAGGCGAGCGCCTCCTCGCGCGTACGGCCTAGGAGGAAGCCGGGATGGAACACGACGAGCTCGGCGCCGCACGCGGCGGCGATGCCCGCGGAATGGTCGAGCATGCCGGTCGCCATGTTCAGCTTCCGGCCGCGCTCGGCGTGCCCCATGAAACCGGCGAGTGGTGCGTGCACCGACAGCGCGATCCCCTCGCCGCGAGCGAGCGCGCCCAGCCGCGACGCGAAGTCGTAGTCCATCCAGAACTTCGTCTCGAAGTCGATCTCGCACGCCGAGAGGCCGCGCTCGAGGAGCCCCTCGATTGCGGCCTCGGGGCTCTCGCGCGAGGGGATTCGTGCGGGTCCGAACTTGATCTCGCCCATGGTCCGTCCGACGCAGTTTCTACGTTTTCGCCATGGCAAAGCGCCCGTCCCGGATCGATCTCCTCGAGCTCGACATCGATCTGCGCCTTGCCGATCTCTGGCGCGAGGCCGGTGACATCACCGACTGGAGTCTCGACGTCGTGGCGGCGTTCCTGCGTGCGGCGTACGGCAAGGGGTATTGCGACGCGCTGACCGAAGAGGCGCCCGGCTCCCTCTGCCACGACCACGGCTACCGGGTGCCGGGCCGCCGTCAGGCGGCTTCCAACAGCTCCTCGTAGCCCCGCTCGACGGCGGTCGCGCTTTCGGCCCGCCGCGCGACGAGGTTGTTCGCGACGAGCGCGACGATCGTCAGCGCAGCGCCGCCGAGCTCGACGGCGTTCGGCCGGTAGCCGCGGACGATCTCGATCGCGAACGTCGTCACCGGGATGAGGTTCCCGAACAGGACCGCGTTCTGGGGGCCGATGATGCCGATCGCCGCGTTCCACGTGAGGACGGCGAGGAACGCGCCCGGGAGCGCGAGATACGCGATCTGCGGCGTCGTCGCGGCGAGCGTCGAGCCGGACGGCGTCGGCACGAGCCCGGCCGCGAGCGCGATTGCGGTCGCGGCCGCGATCGTGAGCCATCCGAGCGCCGCCGTCAGCGTCGTGTAGCGCAGCGGGGAGAAATCCGTGAACTGCGCCGCGCCGAGCCCGTACAGCACGAAGCTGAACACGCCCGCCAGGACGAGCGCGTCGCCCCATCCGATCGACCCGTTCACGATCGTCGAGGGATGGCCGCCGCTGATCACGAGGACGACGCCGGCGAGCGCGAGTGCGAGAAAGGCGAACGTGGCCTTCGACGGGCGGCGTCCGCTGCGGCGCCACAGCACGAGCGCAGTGAGCAACGGGGCGAGCGCGACGATGAGCGACGCGCTCTGCGGCCGTGAGTGGGCGAGGCCGGTGTACGCGAGCAGGTTGAAGCCGGCGAAGCCGAGCGAGCCGAGCCAGAGAAGCCTCAGGCCCCGGCCGTCGAGCCGGAGCGCGCCGCGGCCTTCGAGGGCGGCCAGCACGGCGAGCCAGAGGATCGCCGCGGCGGCGTAGCGGACGGTCGTCAGGGGGAACGCGTTGACCCGGTCGAGGGCCGACTTGCCGACGACGAATTGCCCGCCCCACGTCACCGACGTGGTCGTGGCGAAGACCGCTCCGACCAGGCTCGCCCTCCCCCGCATACTTCTTCGAAACGCATCTGCCGGCCGCGCTATTTCGCCCCGGCTACGATCCCGGTGTGAAGCGGAGCCCTGCCCGCCTCGTCATCGCGCTGTCGGTGGCTGCGGCCCTCGCCGTGTTCATCCTCTACACGTCGATCGCCGGCGCCGGCACGCCGCAGATCGAGCCGAGCACCCTCGGGCAGCACGTCGGCGAGGATGTGCTCCTCGTCGGCACCGTCGTCGGTCACGTGGAGGGAAGCGCGCAGTCGACGGGCGGCATGCGGTTCGTCCTCAAGGACGACCACGGGACGAGCACCGAGACGACACGCGTCCTCTACTCGGGCAGCGTCCCGGACCTCTTCAGGACGGGCCGGCAGGTCGTCGTCGAGGGGAGGCTCCGCAACGGGACGTTCGTGGCGAAGCCGGGCTCGCTCGTGACGAAGTGCCCGTCGAAGTACACGCCGGCGAAGTCGAACACGTAGCCTTGGCCGCTCTCGGCCGCGCCGCGCTCCTCCTCAGCCTCGGGCTCGTCGCGTACGCGCTCGTAGGCGGCTCGCTCGCAGCGTGGAAGCGCAAGCGACGGCTCGCCCTGTCGGCGCAGAATGCGCTCATCGCCGCGTTCGGCACCACGCTGGTCGCGGCCGCGGTCCTCTGGATCGCACTCGCGCGCCGTGACCTCTCGTTCGTCTACGTCGCACAGCACATCAGCCGCTCGCTGCCGCTCGGCTACACGCTGTCCGCGTTCTGGGGCGGCCAGGAGGGATCGCTCCTCCTCTGGCTGCTCGTCCTCACCGGCTACTCGGCTCTCGCGGTCTGGCTCAACCGGCGGTCGCCGGAGCTCGTCGCGTGGACGGTGCCGGTCCTCGGGGGCGTCGCGGTCTTCTTCGCGTTCATGCTCTGCTTCGTCTCGACCCCGTTCGCGACCGCGCCTGCTCCCGCCGACGGCGCGGGCATGGACCCCGCGCTCCAGAACCCGTACATGCTCGCGCATCCGCCGATGCTGTACCTCGGCTACGTCGGGCTGACGATCCCGTTCGCGTTCGCGATGGGCGCGCTGCTGGCGCGGCGCACGGACGAGCGCTGGATCGTCGCCACACGCCGCTGGACGCTCGCCGCGTGGACGTTCCTCGGTGTCGGCCAGCTGCTCGGCGCGCACTGGGCGTACGTCGAGATCGGCTGGGGCGGCTACTACGCGTGGGATCCCGTCGAGAACGCGGCGCTCATGCCCTGGCTCGCGGCGACCGCGTTCCTGCACTCGGTGATGATCCAGGAGAAGCGCGGGATGCTCAAGGTCTGGAACGTCGTGCTCGTCGCGCTCGCGTTCTGCCTGTCGCTCTTCGGCACCTTCCTGACGCGCTCCGGCGTCATCAACTCGATCCACTCGTTCACGAAGAGCCCGCTCGGCGGCTGGTTCCTCGGCTTCATCGTCGTCGTCGTCGTTTTCTCGGTTGCGCTCATCTATCTCAGGCTTCCGCTCCTTCGCGCGCGCACGAAGCTCGAGTCGCTCGTCTCACGCGAGGCGACGTTCCTGTACAACAACCTGCTGCTCGTCGCGCTGGCGTTGACGATCCTCTGGGGCGTCGTCTATCCGCTGCTGACGCAGGCCGTCAACGGGACGACGCGTTCGGTCTCGAAGCCGTACTACGACTTCTTCCTCCACAGCTTCGGGCTGCCGCTGCTGCTGCTGATGGGGATCGGGCCTCTCGTCGCGTGGAGGCGTGCATCGCTGCGTGCCCTCGGGAAGACGTTCGCGGTGCCGGCGGCGTTCTCCGTCGTCACCGGTGTCGTGCTCCTCGCCCTCGGGTTCGGCAGCTCCGTGCCGGGGCTTCTCGCCTACACGTTCTCGGCGTTCGTCGCCGCGTCGATCGTGCTCGAGTTCGTGCGCGGCCGGCGCGCAGCCGGGTCGATCTTCAGGCTCGTCGGTCGCAACCGCCGCCGCTACGGCGGCTACGTCGTCCACGCGGCGGTCGTGCTCCTCGCCATCGGCATCGCCGGCTCGAGTGCGTACCAGACGATTCGCGAGCAGAGCCTGAAGCCGGGCCAGTCGATGCGCGCCGCCGGGTACACCCTCACGTACGAATCTCTCGGCACGCGGCAGCTACAGAATGCGCAGCAGACGAGCGCGACGATCTCTGTCACGCGCGGCGGGTCCCACGTCGCGACGCTTCATCCGGGGAAGAGCTGGTTCCCCGTCGAGCAGTCGTCTTCGAACGACGTGTCGATCTACCACGACCCGCGCAGCCTCGGCGACGTCTACACGATCGCCGACGGGATCGCGAGGAACGGGACACTCGACCTGAAGGTGCTCGTGAAGCCGCTCGTCAACCTCGTGTGGGCGGCCGGCTTCGTGTTCGTCTTCGGCGCGCTCGTCGCCATGTGGCCGGACGCGGTCGAGCAGCGGCGGCTCGTCGAGCGGTACGCCGCCGTCCCGGTATGACGGTCGCGCTCGTGCTCGCCGCCGTCCTCGCCGTCGCGGCGGTGGTCGCGGTCGCCCGCCCCTTCCTGCGCGAGCCCAGCACGGCGCGCGACCGCCTCGACGAGCCGGGCGAGCTGGAGCGGCGCCGCCTGAGTCTCGCCGAGGAGCGCGACCGTGCGCTTCTCGCCCTCAAGGAGCTCGAGTTCGACCATCGGACGGGGAAGATCTCGGACGGGGATTACCGTCGTCTCGTGGGGCCGCTGCGGCGGCGTGCGGCGGAGGCGTTACGCGCGCTGGAGCCTCGGGCACAAGCACGGCATGCCCGCGTCGGGAAATCCGGCTAACCGGACGAGGCGCGTCCAGCTGCCGCCCGAGGAGACGGGGCCGGTTCCCGTCACCCTCGCCCGTGCGGAGCCGCGCTGGTTCGGCGTGGCGCCGCCGCTCATGCTGCTCGGAACAGCCCTGCTCACCCTCCTGCTCGCGGTCGTCCTCTTCGCCCTCGGCAGCTGGCCGGTAGGGCTCGTCCTGCTCGGCTTGTCGGCGCTCTTCGCTGCCGGATTCATCGAGACCGCCCGGCGCCGGCCCGACTCGGGCCTGACCCGCGCGTCGGACGAGGCGCGGTCCTGGGCGAGCGCTCGCTTCGAGCTCGTGCGGGCCCGCACGAGCGCGCTCGCCGAGTCCCAGCGCGTCCTCGGCGCCCGCGCCGTGATCGAGTCGGAGCGCCGGATGGCGCGACTGCGCCTGGGCGAGGCTCTGGCCAGCGAGGACGATGAGGCAGCCGAGGCGGCCAGGGAGCGTCTGCGGGCGCTGCAGCGGGCCGAGGAGGCCCTCGACGGCCGCCTGGAGGCAGGGAGGGCACGGGCAGACGAGCGCGTCCACCGTGTCCGGCTCGCGACCGAGCAGACCCTGGTCGTGCCCCCGAAGCCGGAGCCGTATCCGCCGCCGGACGAGGGCGACCCGCCCGTTCCGGCGCCCGTGCCGGAGCCGACGCCTCAGCGGGGCGAAGACTCCCGCCGCCCGGCGGCGTAGAGTCAGCAGGAGGGCAGGGACGAGGACCGTCCCGACGAAAACCTCTCCTTGTCGATGGCCAGACGCCTCGGGGTCCTCCTGATACTCGGATTCGCACTCGTTGCGGGCCCGGCGTTCGGCGGAGACAACCTCGGGCAGCAAAAGGCGAGCCTCGACGCTCAGCTCGCGTCGGTGCAGGCGAAGATCGCGGCCACGCGCACGCACGAGTCGGCGCTGAACGCGGAGATCGGCTCGTTGAACACCGCGATCGGGAAGCTCGAGGCCAAGGTCGGTGGAGTCTCGGCGAGGCTCTCGGCGCTCGAGTCCGACCTCGCGCTCCGCGAACGCCGCCTGAAGGTGCTCAACCGCCTGTTCTCGGTCCAGACGATGCGGTTCCACGACCTGCGGCACGAGTACTCACTCGCGCTGACGCGTCTCGACGACCGCCTCGTGTCGATCTACAAGCAGCCCGACCCCGGGACGATCGACCTCGTGCTGCAGGCGAAGAGCTTTCAGGACGTCCTCGACGAGATCGACTACGTCGGATTGGTTGCGAACGAGGACAAGACGATCGCGTTCCAGGTCGCGCAGGCGAAGGCGCAGGTGATCGCGGCCCGCAAGCAGACGGTGCAGGTGCGCCAGGCGGTCCGGAACGAAGCGAACAAGATCAACGCCCGCGTGCAGGCCGCCGCGATCCTGCGCGGGCAGCTGCTCTCCAGCAAGGGCAAGCTCGCGAACGCGCGGGCGGCGAAGGGTCGCGCGCTCGTCATCACCAAGGCGCAGGAGCAGTCGGAGATCAAGGAGTCGCAGGCGATCGCGGCGTCGAGTGCGGCGATCGAGGCGAAGATCCGCGCCTCCGAGGGGGGATCGTCGGACACGCCGGCGGCGACGCCGAGCGCTGCAGGCTTCATCTGGCCCGTCCAGGGGCCGATCACGAGCCCCTTCGGGCCGCGGTGGGGGACCATCCATCCGGGGATCGACATCGGCGTCCCGGAGGGAACGCCGATCCATGCCGCAGCCGCCGGCACGGTCATCTACTGCGGTTGGGAGGAGGGCTACGGCAACCTCGTCGTCATCGACCATCACAACGGGCTGGCGACGGCGTACGGGCACCAGTCGCGGATCGTGGTCGGCTGCAACCAGGACGTGTCGCTGGGCGAGGTGATCGGCTACTCCGGCTGCACCGGGTACTGCTTCGGTCCACACGTCCACTTCGAGGTACGCGTCAACGGGACACCCGTCGACCCGATCGGCTACTTGCCGTAAGAGGCGAAGGTTCCGCTTCTCTCGGCCCTCGGACGTATGCCGTAACCGGACTCCGGCTGCCGCCGTTTCCCATCTGTAAGTCGGGTTTTCGAAGTCGTCTCCCGACGACACCGGCCGCCTCCCCCGGGGCGGCCGGCTGTTTTCATACCCACGACGAGCCGCCCCCGCCCCTCTCGGCCTCAGCCGAGGAACTGGCGGTAGAGCAGGTATACGTTCAGCGCTGTGATGAGCGCCGAGACGGCGGCGGCGACGAGCGTCGTCGGCAGCCGGTTGACGTAGGCGCCCATGATGTCCCGACGCCTCGTCAGGAGGACGAGCGGCACGAGCGCGAACGGGATCCCGAAGGAGAGGACGACCTGGCTCAGGACGAGCGCCTTCGTCGGGCTTGCTCCGACCCCGAGGACGACCAGCGCCGGCGCCATCGTCACGAAGCGCCGCAGCACGAGGGGGATCCGCAGGTTCACGAACCCCGCCATCACCACCTGGCCGGCGTACGTGCCGACGCTCGACGACGAGACGCCCGACGCGAGCAGCGCCACCGCGAACGCGAGCGCCGCGGTCCCCCCGACGAGGCGGCCGAACTCGTGATGTGCCTGCTGGATGGTGTCGAGGCCGGAGAGCGCCGGCGTGTGGAAGAGCTTCGCCGCGACGGCGAGCATCGTCAGGTTGATGATCCCCGCGAACCCGAGCGCGACGAGCACGTCGATGCGCTCGAAGCGGAGCACGCGCCGCCGTTCGTGGTCGTTCCGCACCGGCGTCCGACCCTGGGTGAGGGCCGAGTGGAGATAGATCGCGTGCGGCATGACGGTGGCGCCGACGATGCCGACGGCGAGGTAGATGGACGCGCCGCCGTCGAGGTGGGGGATGAACGTGCCGCGCAGCGAGGCGGAGGCGGACGGCCCGATCTTGAGCGTCTCGTACAGGAAGCCGAGGAAGATGATCCCGAGCAGGCCGGAGATCGCGAGCTCGAAGCGCCGGAATCCCTGCCGCTGCAGCGCGAGGATCCCGAATGCGACGACGCCGGTGATGAGGCCGGCGGAGAAGAGCGGGACGTGGAAGAGGAGGTTGAGGCCGAGCGCGGCACCGAGGAACTCGGCGATGTCGGTCGACATCGAGATCACCTCGGCCTGCACCCACAGGGCTCGGCTCAGCCACCGCGGATACTGCTCGCGGCAGAGCTCCGGCAGGTTGCGCTCGGTGACGATGCCGAGCTTCGCCGAGAGGTACTGGATGAGCATCGCCATGAGGTTCGCGGCGAGCACCACCCAGAGCAGGAGGTAGCCGTAGCGTGCGCCGGCCTGGATGTTCGTCGCGAAGTTGCCCGGGTCGACGTACGCGATCGCGGCGACGAAGGCCGGCCCGAGCATCGCGAGCGAGCCTCGGATGCGGCCACGGGCGAAGAGAGCCTCGAGCGGGCTCAGCCCGCCGGGGCGGTCGAGGACGGCGCTGCTGTCGACGGGCGGCGGCGTCACACGGCCACCCGCATCGCGCGCGCGAGCACGGCGCCGAGCACGTGCACGTCGTCCTCCACCTTGACGTAGAGCGGTCCGTCGAACGGTTGCCGTTCGATCACCTCGAGCTCGGCGCCCGGCGCGATCCCGCGCTCGGAGAGGTACCGCAGCATCGCCGGGTCGGCGTCGGAGACGCGAACGAACGTCCCGCGCTCGCCGGGCTCGAGCGCATAGAGGCTGCGGCTGTCGTCGGCCGGTACGGTCAGCTCGCGGCTCGGTATCGGATCGCCGTGGGGGTCGACGGCGGGATCGCCGAGCTTGGCCGCGATCAGCTCCTCCAGCTCCTCGGAGAGGAAGTGCTCGAGGACTTCCGCCTCGGCGTGTACTTCGTCCCAGGTCATGCCGAGGCTCTCGACGAGGAAGAGCTCGAGGAGGCGGTGGTGGCGCACGACCTCGAGCGCGACGCGAGTGCCGCGCTCGGTGAGGCGCACGCCGTGGTAGGGCTCGTGGACGACGAGGCCGAGAGCGGTGAGCTTCGGCAGCATCCCGGAGACGGATGCGGGGCGGACGTCGAGCCGCTCCGCCAGCGCGGTCGTGCTGACACCGCCCTCGCCCGATTCGAGCGTGTAGATGGCCTTGACGTAATCCTCGACGGCCGCCGTCAGCGTGTCATTTTCAGGCACGCCTAAATTGTAGCTCAGGATCGCCTAGCTCAACCGGAGGAGGCGCAGGTCGGGGAGCTGGCGCCACTGCTCCTCGAGGTCGAAGCCGTAGCCGACGAAGAGCTCGTCGGGGACGACGAAGCCGACGTAGCGAACCGGGAGGTCGTCGACGAGCCGCCGGTACGGCCGGTCGAGGAGCGTCACCGCCGCGATCGAGCGCGGCTTACGCAGTTCGAGCGTGCGCACGAGGTAGTTGAGCGTCAGGCCGGTGTCGACGACGTCCTCGACGACGATGACGTCGCGGTCGCCGACGTCGAGGTCGAGGTCCTTGAGAACGCGGATCTGCTCGTGCCCGCCCATGTGGGCGCTGCCGTAGCCGGCGAGCTCGACGAAGTCGAGCCCGTGCACGATCGGAAGCGCGCGCGAGAGATCGGCGAGGAAGACGAAGCTCGCCTTCAAGGAGCCGACGAGGAGAGGCTCGAGGCCGGCGTAGTCGCGCCCGATCTCGGCGCCGAGCTCGCGGACGCGTGCCGCCAGCTCCGCGGCGGAGAGATAGACCTCGCCGATGCGCCGCTCGCCGTCTACGAGGCCAGATCGAGGTGGAAGTGCTGTGCCAGTCGTTCGAGATCCCGCTTGTAGAAGAGCTTCACCTTCACGTCGGGATAACGGGTGCGGAGCTTCCGCAGCTTCCGGTTCTTGCGGGTCACGAGCGACTGCTTCATGACCGTCAGCTCGACGTAGAGATCCTGCTCGGGCAAGTAGAAGTCGGGCGTGAACGCCTCGAGCACGCGACCGTCCGCGTCCTCCTCGAGGACGAACGTCCGCGGCTCGTACTCCCACGGCACTCGGTAGTAGTCGAGCACCTTGGCGCACTCCAGCTCCGCCTGGCTGGCGAAGCGGGGTGGTTCGGAGCCGCGATAGACCTGGAAATCCCGGGATTCGAGCCCCATCCGACAGCCACGGTACCGATTCGGTCGGACGGTGAAACGCGGACGTAGACTTCGCCCGTGGCGGGGAAGAACGGGAGCGTGTTCACGATTGTCCAGCTCTCCGACCTGCACTGCGGGACGCAGTTCTTCCTGCCCAACCTGCTCGAGCGGGCGATCGCCGAGGTGAACGAGATCGGGCCGGACGTCGTCATCGTCTCCGGCGACCTGACGACGCACGGTTTCAAGGACGAATACGCCCTCGCGAAGCGCTACCTCGACGCCGTCGACTGCGAGTCGATGGTCGTCATCCCGGGCAACCACGACTCGCGCAACGTCGGCTACATCCACTTCGAGGAGCTGTGGGGCGACCGAAACTCGGTTCTACGCTGCAACGGCGTCACGATCGTGGCGGTCGACTCGACGGAGCCGGATCTCGACAACGGGCAGATCGGCCGCGGCCGCTACCGCTGGATCGAGGAGCAATTCTCCGACCCGGCCGACCTGCGCGTGTTCGTCCTCCACCACCATCTGCTGCCAATCCCGGGGACCGGGCGCGAGCGCAATATCGTCAACGACGCCGGCGACGCGCTCGAGGCGCTGCAGCGCGCGCACGTCGACCTCGTGCTCGGCGGCCACAAGCACGTGCCGTACGCCTGGGAGCTCGAGGGGATGTTCATCGTCAACGCCGGAACCGTCTCGTCGTCGCGCCTCCGAGGAAACGGGAGGCCCTGCTACAACCTCGTCGAGGTCGACGGCACACACGTGGACGTGTGGCGCAAGTACCCGTTCCACGGGCAGGAGAAGATCATCCAGTTCTCCACCGACACGCGGACCTACGAGAAGTACACCGGGCGCATCGAAGACGAGGTGACATCGCGATGAAGGCCCTTGCCATCGTCGATGGGGAGCACTATCCGGAAGTCGTGCGCGAGGCGCTCGCCGAGCTGCCGTACGAGTTCGTCGGCGTGCGCTTCGTCGGCGGGACGGAGAAGCTGCGCGGCACGCCCGACTACGGGCTGCCCGTCGTCGCCGAGGGGATGGGCGGAGCCGAGATCGCGGTCGATCTCTCCGACGAGCCGGTGCTCGATCCTCGCCGCCGCCTCGCGCTCGCGGCGGAGATGCTCGCCGAGGGGATCCCGTACGTCGGCGCCGACTTCCGCTTCGACCCGCCGACGTTCCACGCCGTCCACGTGCCCTCGATCGCGGTGATCGGGACGGGCAAGCGCGTCGGCAAGACGGCCGTCACGGCCCACGTCGCGCGGCTCCTAGCGCGCGACCGCGACGTCGTGGTCGTCGCGATGGGGCGCGGCGGGCCGGCCGAGCCGGAGCTCGTGTCGTCCCCGCCCGGCATGGACGAGCTTCTCGCGCGATCGCGTGCGGGACGGCACGCAGCCTCGGATCATCTCGAGACGGCCGCGCTCGCCGGCGTGCCGACGATCGGCTGCCGCCGAGCCGGCGGCGGTCTCGCGGGCGCTCCGTTCACGTCGAACGTGCTCGAGGGGACGCGCCTCGCGGAGAGCCTCGAGCCCGACGTCGTGGTCTTCGACGGCAGCGGCGCGACCATCCCACCGGTCGACGTGGACGCGCGCATCCTCGTGGCGCACGACGTCGAGTCGGGGCTCAACCCCTATCGAGTCCGGATCAGCGACCTCGTCCTGCGCCTCGGCGAGAACTTCGAGCTGCGGCTCCAGCCGGCGGAGCCGATCGAGGGCCGTGTCGCCGTCTTCACGGCCGGCCCGGCTGCCACCGGCCACCTCGAGGCCGACGTCGTCCACGTCTCGCACAACCTCGCACGCCGCGATCTCCTGCGCGAGGAGCTCGAGCACCTCGACGCCGACACGTATCTCGTCGAGCTCAAGGCGGCCGCGATCGACGTCGTCGCCGAGCACGCGCTCGAACGCGGCGCCCGCGTCGTTCTCGCCTGGAACGAGGTCGTCGCCGACGGGCTCGACGAAGCGGTCCTCGAGCTGCTCCCGCAGGGGGCGCGCGCATGACGGACAAGCCGCTCGTCATCCTCATCGGCGGTGCGACCGGGACCGGCAAGTCGACCGTCGCGACCGAGGTCGCGTACACGCTCGGGATCACGCGCCTGACGTCGACCGACTCGATCCGGCAGACGCTGCGCGCGTTCTTCTCCTACGAGTTCATGCCGACGATCCACCACTCGAGCTTCGCCGCCGGCGAGGCGATGCCGGAGGCGGACGACCCGCTCGTCTCCGGCTTCCTCGAGCAGTCGCGCAACGTCCTCGTCGGCGTGCAGGCGTCGATCGACCGTGCGCTGCAGGAAAGCTGGTCGATCATCTTCGAGGGCGTCCACCTCGTCCCCGGCCTGCTGCCGATCGAGCACGAGCGCGCGACGGTCTGCCCGTTCATTCTCTCGATCGAGGACGAGACCGAGCATGCGTCGCACTTCTTCTCGCGCAACGAGGGCAGCGAACGGCCGCTGACGAACTACCTCGACCACTTTGCCGAGATCCGGCGGCTGCAGACGTTCGTCGTCGGGCGCGCGGAGCGCGAGGGCGTGCCGGTGATCGAGAACGTGGACGCGCACGAGACGTCGGCGGACGTGATCGAGCGCGTGAGGGCAGCGGCGGAGAAGGTCGCGTCGTGAGCGAGACGATCGAGGAGCAGGAGGCCGAGGAGGCGCACCTCGCCGAGGGCGTGCCCTGCATGTGCCAGGCGTATCTGCGTGCGACCGAGCACGCCGCTCTCCTGTCCGCGCGCTGGCTCGGACGCGCCGACCAGGAGGGGGCCGAGGAGGCGGCCGCATCGGCGATGCGGCAGACGCTCGACCTGCTGCCGATCCGCGGACGTGTCGTCCTCGGCGCGTCCGAGGACACGGGTCTCGCGCCCGGCTCGATCATCGGGCGGGGCGGCATGGAGGTCGACCTCGCGCTCGATCCGCTCGAGGGGCGCGGCGTCGTGGCGCGGGGCGGCAATGGCGCCATGTCGATGATCGCGGTCACCGACCCGGGCCAGCTCATGTCCCTCCCGGACATGTACATGAGGAAGATGGCGGTCGGGCCTCGCGCACGCGGCGCCATCGACCTGCTGCGGCCGATGGGGCAGAACATCGAGGCGATCGCCGACGCCTTCGGCCGGCGCGTGAACGACGTGACGACGATCGTCCTCGACCGGCCCCGCCACCACGACCTGATCGAGGAGATCCGCGCCGCCGGCGCACGCATCAAGCTCATCCAGGACGGCGACGTCACCGCGGCGATCTCGGCTGCGATCCGGGGGACGAACGACCATCTCGCCGTGGGTATCGGCGGGACCCGGCAGGCGGTCCTGTCGGCGGCGGCGCTGCGCTGCCTGGGCGGCGAGCTGCAGGCGCAGTTCTGGCCGACGACGCGCGGCGAGATCGACGAGCTGCGCGCGCGCGGGATCGAGGACTACGCACACGTGTTCCACACGGAGGAGCTCGCACCCGGAGACGTGATCGTCGCCGCAACGGGTGTCTCGAACGGCGATCTCCTCCGCGGCGTTCGCTTCCTCGCCGACAGCGCGCGGACGCATTCCGTGCTCATGTGCACCCGTTGCAACTGGGTGCGCTTCGTCGACGGCATCCACTTCTTCGCGCGCGAGCGGCGCGAGGACGTGCGGCTCATGGGGTTCTGACTTCCGTACACTGCTTCCATGCCGACCAAGGACGACGTGCTCGAGGTTCTCCGACAGGTCGAGGATCCCGAGCTGGGGATGGACATCGTCGACCTCGGCCTCCTGTACGAGGTCGAGGTCGAGGGCTCGAAGGTGAAGGTGACCTACAGCCTGACGTCGATGGGCTGCCCGGCTGGGCCCCTCATCGCCGGGGACATCGAGCGCGCCGCGCGCGAGGTCGAGGGCGTCGAGGACGTCGAGCTCGAGCTGACGTTCGATCCGCCGTGGACGCCGGACAAGATGTCCGAGGACGCAAAGTTCATTTTAGGCTTTGGTTGAGCCAAATCCCAGCCTCTTAAGTTGACCGCGGGTACAAAAATGGGTACAACTCGGGAGAGTTGGAGACCCTCCGCGGAGGCCTGTCATGAAAGTCAGCATCCGAGTCGCACACTCGCGATGCTGTCCTAACCGGAACAGGACGACGCTTGAGAGCGTGAATGCTGCCTGCCGGCGCTCCGGCTGTCGTCCCGCGTACTTCACGCTCCACCGGCAGCGGGTCGGAAACGACCGGTACAAGCCCGTTAAGGGCGAGCGCGTCCACGACAAACAGACCGTCGAGCGCGAGCGTGATCGGCTCCAGCGCG
>Ga0187809_10000810_pt1 | contig 15662 bp, 9 predicted proteins | sample NC_wetland_sal_i_8_FD_132415 | JGI IMG/M metagenome (GOLD analysis project Ga0187809, IMG submission 132415) | Wetland sediment microbial communities from Neuse River Estuary, North Carolina, USA - ASW_4 | ecosystem: Environmental > Aquatic > Freshwater > Wetlands > Sediment | place: USA: North... | reverse complement strand
GTGAGATCGCCGACGTCCTTGGCCACCAGGAAGTAGTGCTTCATGAAGCGCTCGACGTCCTTCTGGCCCGGATGCTCCGTGTAACCGAGCCGCAGGGCCACATCGCGCTGGATGTCGAAGGACAGCCGCTCTTCGGCGCGGCCGGTGAGGAAGTGCATGTGGCAGCGCACCGACCACAGGAAGTCTTCGCAATGACGGAAGAGCTGGTTTTCGCCGCGGTCGAACACGCCGCGCGCGATCAACTCGGACGGCTCGCGCACGCGATAGACGTATTTTGCGATCCAGAACAAAGTGTGCAGGTCGCGCAGGCCGCCTTTGCCGTCCTTGACGTTCGGCTCGACCAGATAGCGCGACTGCCCGCCGCGGCGGTGGCGCTCCTCGCGCTCGCTGAGCTTGGCGGCGACGAACTCGGCGGCGGTGCCGCGCACGACCTCTTCGTCGAAGCGCTTGACCATCTCCTCGAACAACGCCTTGTCGCCGAGCAGGAAACGCGCCTCGAGAATGGCGGTGCGGATCGTCATGTCCGCCTTGCTCTGGCGGATGCATTCGTCGATCGAACGGGTGGCGTGGCCGACCTTCAGGCCGAGGTCCCAAAGGCAGTACAGGATGGCTTCGGCGACGGACTCGCTCCACGCGGTCTGCTTGTAGGGCAGCACGAACAGGAGATCGATGTCGGAGCCGGGGGCCTGCAGGCCGCGGCCGTAGCCGCCGGTGGCGACGACCGCCATCCGTTCGCTATCGGTATGGTTCTGCGGCGGGTAGAGGTGCCTGCACGCGAAATCGTAGAGCAGGCGGATGATCTCGTCTTCCATCCGGCAGATGCGCTGCGCGCAGCCGCGGCCGTGACGATCTTTCAGCAGGATCTCTTCAGCCTTCGCGCGGCCCGCCTGCAGCGCCGCCTTGAGCTTATGTGCGACGGCGGTGCGCAACTCGGCCTCGCCGCCGGAGTGCGAGGCGGCCAGCGCCTCCAGGTCGGCGGCAATGGCGGCGACGTCGATCAGTTCGCCCGGCCGTGCGGCCTCGTGGGCCGGGCGGGGCTTTTCTTCGAGGGCAAGCGAAGCCATGACGTCACTCGCATAGCCGAGCGCGGCGAAAGTGTCACGCGGGCCAGGAAAAGATATCGTCGGGCCGTGTGGTCTGCCTAAAATACGGTCATCTTCGGACGGGCCCACGGCCCGGCTGGTTCCGCCCGGCCGAAACGTCATGGGAGTAGAGACGACATGCGCATGTTCCAGGTCTGCGTCTGCGGTCAGCCGCTGCAATGCAACGAGCAGCCGACGCCGGAGCCGAAGGGCACGGAGGTGCTGCTGAGGGTTCTGGCGGCCGGCGTCTGCCACAGCGACCTGCACCTCGCCGAGGGGTTCTTCGATCTCGGCGGCGGCAAAAGGCTGAGCCTGCAGGAGCGGGGCATGAACCTGCCCGTCACTTTGGGGCACGAGAACGTCGGCGAGGTGGTCGCGATCGGCCCCGACGCCAGAGGGGTCGAGGTTGGGCAGAAGATGCTCGCCGATCCCTGGATCGGCTGCGGCAAATGCGGCCCCTGCCGGCGCAACGAGGACAACCTTTGCTCGGCGATGCGCAGCCTCGGCGTGTTCTCGGACGGCGGCTACGCCGACTATCTGATGGTGCCGCATCCGCGCTACCTGTTCGACATCGGCGACCTGCCGCCGGAGCGCGCGGCGCCGCTCGCCTGTTCCGGCGTGACGACGTTCGGTGCGCTGAAGAAGGTGCCGACTCTGAAGACCGAGCCGACGGTGATCGTCGGCGCCGGCGGCCTCGGCCTGATGTGCCTTGCGCTGCACGGCAAGATGGGCGGCCATTCAGCCATTGTCGTCGATATCGATTCGCCCAAGCTCGATGCGGCGAAAAAAGCAGGTGCGAAAGCGGTGGTCGACGCCAGAGCGCCCGACGCGATCGAGCAGATCAAAAAGCTGACCAATGGTGGCGCCTGGGCCGTCATCGATCTCGTCGGCTCGTCGCAGTCGGCGCGACTCGGCTACGACAGCCTGATCAAGGGTGGCAAGTACGTGATCGTCGGCCTGTTCGGCGGCGACCTGACGGTGTCCTTGCCGCCGATCCCGATGCGCGCGCTGACCATCCAGGGCTCCTATGTTGGCAGCGTGCCGGAGATGGCGGAACTGATGGAACTGGTGAAGCGGACGGGATTGCCCGACGTGCCGGTGGCCACGCGACCGCTCTCGGCGGTCAACGCGGCCATGGACGACCTGCGCGCCGGAAAGATTGTCGGACGTGTCGTGCTGCAGCCGGCCGCCGGCTGATCGAACAAGAACACTTCGGAGGAAACACGACGATGGATGCCGACCAACTTCGCGCCATGCAGGCGCCGATCAAGCAGCGCTACAAGGACGATCCGGACGCCGCGGTCATCACGTTGAAGGCCAAGGGCACGCTCGACGACTCGAACATCGCCTGCAAGGTCGAGACCGGCCAGGTGCTGAAGACCGCGGGGCTTCATCCCGCGACGGGCGGCTCCGGCCTTGAACTTTGCTCCGGCGACATGCTGCTTGAGGCGCTCGTTGCCTGCGCCGGTGTGACGTTGAAGGCGGTGGCGACCGCGCTTGCCATTCCGCTCAAATCGGGTGCCGTGTCGGCCGAAGGCGATCTCGACTTCCGCGGCACGCTCGGCGTCGCCAAGGATGCGCCGGTCGGCTTCCGGCAAATTCGCCTGCGCTTCGACGTCGATACCGACGCGCCGCAAGACAAGCTCGATCAACTGCTGAAACTCACCGAGCGCTATTGCGTCGTCTACCAGACCATCAAGAGCGGTCCGCCGGTGGACGTGCGCATGGCACGTGTGTGAGGGTCGTAGACGCTCATTTGACGCAGGTATAGAAATTGTCATGGCCGGGCTTGTGCCGGCCATCCCGCTGAGGAAGGCACCGTGCCCACCCGATCGGGATCGCCGGGGCAAGCCCGGCGATGACAGAAACAGTTGCAATGTCCCCCGACCTGCATTTCGCGCTCATTCTCATTGTGAAAATGGCCATCACCGCCGCCTTCGTGGTGGGGGCCACCGTGGCGGCCGAGCGCGCAGGGCCGCTGGTCGGCGGGCTCGTCGCCACGCTGCCGCTTGGTGCCGGTCCCGCCTACGTGTTTCTCGCGCTCGACCACGACACGACCTTCATCGCCCAAAGCGCGGTCGCCAGTCTCGCGATCAACGCCGTCAACATCGTGTTCGCCGCGACCTACACGATGCTGGCGCAGAGGCGTTCGCTGCTCGTCAGTCTCGGCACGACCTACGCCGTCTGGCTGACGCTGGCGCTGATCGCGAACTCGCTGCACTGGTCGCTCGTTGCTGCGCTGGTGCTGAACGGGATCGTCCTGACGGCTGGGCTGTGGCTCGTCCGGCCGTTGCGCCACGTGCCGATGATGCGAGTCGACCGCCATTGGTACGACTACGCGCTGCGCGCCGGACTCGTGGCGCTGCTGGTCGGCGTGCTGGTGACCTTCAGCTTCCGCATCGGGCCCTACGCCAGCGGACTGCTGGCGGTGTTTCCGGTGGTCCTGACCAGCATCATCCTCATTCTGCACAACCGCGCCGGCGGCAAGCCGACTGCAGCGGTCATGGCGAACGCCGTGCTCGGCCTCATCGGCTTCGGCGTCGCCTGCATCACGCTGCATTTCACCGCCGAGCCGCTCGGCAAATGGGCGAGCCTGGCAATTGCGCTAGCCGTGTCGATCGGCTTCAGCCTGAGCGTCTGGCAGGCGCGGCGGCTCGGCTTCCGGGTGTGACGGGCCGATGCTGTTTTTCGCAGGCGCACTGCTGTTTAAGATCGTGCTCACCGCCGGCATCGTCGTTGCCGCCTCGGTCGTGGTCGAGCGTTCGGGGCCGTTCATCGGCTCGCTGATCGCCTCGCTGCCGACGGCCGGCGGCGCAGCGATGATCATTCTCGCGCTCGAGCATCCGCCGTCTTTCATCGCCGGCAGCGCGGTCGGCAGCATCGTTTCCAACGCGATTTGCGCCGTGTTCGCCTTGACTTACGCGTTCATGGCGCACCGGCGGTCGCTGAGTGTCAGTCTCGCCGCCGCCTTCGCCGTCTGGTTCGCGCTCGGCTTTGCCGCGCATTTCGTGTCGTGGACGGCAGCAACCGCGATGCTGACGAATGTGGTCGTCTTTCCGCCGGCCATCGTCGCCGGTGCGCGTCTGCGGGCCTACACGGCCGTCAGGGCGCGCGCGCATTTCACCGTCGCCGATCTCGCCTGGCGCGCCGGCGTGGTGACCGCGGTGGTGATCGTCGTCACCGCTGCGAGCTACTCGATCGGCTCTTTCGCCTCCGGGCTGTTCGCCTTCTTCCCCGTGGCCATGAGCTCGTTTTTGGTCATCCTGCACACGCGGCTGGGTGGGGCGTCGGCGGCGAGCACCGCGGCGCACGTGCAGGCGCCGCTCGTCGGGCTGGGCCTCAGTCTGCTCAGCGTGCATCTGCTGGCGCTGCCGCTTGGCGTCTGGTGGTCGTATCTCGCGGGCTTGTCGGTCGGCATCGGCTGGAATGCGATGCTCTGGATGCTGCGGCCGCGCCGGTTGCGAGCCTAGCTGACGATGCCTTCCTCGATCGCCTTGATCTGCAGCGCCAGATAACGCGAGAAGATGCGGCATTGCGCCAGGCTGCCGGCGGTGAACCACAGGCCGGGCTGCGCCGTGCGCCGCCACATGTTGCGCAATTCACCGCCCTCGTCGAAGCCCCAGACCGCACCGATCGCGTCGGCAATCCTGTCGCCGAGGAAGTGCCGCACGGCGTCCTGCTGGCTCAGGTAGCCGGTGGCGAGCACCAGCAGGTCAGCCGGCGCCACGCGGCCGTCCTTGAGCCGCGCGCCTTGCGCCACGAAGCGGTCGATCTCGGAGAATTGCAACAGCTTGATCGCGCCGGAGACGATGAGGTCCGAGCAGCCGACGTTGAAGTAATAGCCGCCGCCGCGGCGCAGATACATCATCTGGAAGCCGGTCTCGTCCTCGCCGAAATGCAGGCGGAAGCCGGCCTTCGTCAGCGCGTCCAGCAGCGGTCTGTCGACCTCGCGGCTCTTCTCCGTCGAGAGCTGGTAGGCGCGCTGCAGCACAGGGTAAGGGAACGACGTGGCGAGCAGGTCGCAGTCCTCGAACGGGATGCCCTCGCGGTATATGGCGTAGACGCTCTGCGCCTCCGGCAGGCTGACGACGTAGGTCTTGCTGCGCTGGATGATGGTGACGTCCGCGCCGCAGGTGTGCAATTCCTGCGCGACGTCGTGGCCGCTGGTGCCGGTGCCGAGCACGAGCGCCTTCTTGCCTTTCCAGCGCTCCGGGTGGTCGAACGACCCCGAGTGCGACGTGGTGCCGGCGAAGTCCGTCTGGCCGGGCAGGTCGGGCGTAAACGGGATGCTGCTGACCCCGGTTGCGAAGACGAGGTGGCGCGGACGCACGACGCGCTCGCCGTCGGCGCGGCGCAGCGTCAGCATCCATCTCTGCTGCGCGTCGTCATAGCTGCCGGTCACGAGTTCGGCGCCGGTCCAGACGTTGAGCTCCATCGCACCGGCATAGGCCTCGAACCAGTCGGCCAGCATATCCTTCGGGATGTAGGTCGGCCAGGTCGGCGGGAACGGCATATAGGGCAGGTGATTGACGTGCCGCTCGTTGTGCAGCGTCAACGAGTGGTAGCGCTTGCGCCAGTTGTCGCCGACGCGCGCGTGGCGGTCGGCAACGAGCGTATCGACGCCGAGCTGCGTCAGCCGCGCGGCGATCGACAGGCCGGCCTGCCCGGCGCCGATGACGACGACGGCAGGCTCGTGATCGTCGTAGCGCGCTGCGGTGATCCGCCGGTCGCGCCAGTTCGGCCCGCCGTAGTCGCGCAAACCCGCTTCGTCGTCGGGCGTGCGCCGGCGGAACGCCTCCTCATGGCCCTTGATCTCCTCGAGCGTGGTGATCAGCGTCCAGGCACGCAAAGTGTCTGGCGCCTTCGGGTCAGGGACTAGCCGCAGCACGCCGTTGCAGCGTCCGAGCGCGGTTTCGAAGGCAAACAACGCCTCGATGCACTGCGTGCCGGCGCGCATGACCCAGCGTGGCGACGTGCGCTCCGGCGGGATATGGAATGCGCCCGCCTGTGTGCGTACGGCCGTCTCATTCAGCCGCGTGGCGATGGCGGCGCGCCCGGACATCGTCTCGATGGTCCAGGTGAAGGCGAGGATGTCGCGCCACTGTCCGCCGTCGATGAACAGCGCGCTCGCGCCACTCGCGTCGTTGGCGCGCAGCGATTCTGCAAATCGCTCGAGCCAGCGCGTCGTTTCGGCCGGGGCATTCGCGTGCGTGCGCTCGGCGACGTTCATAATCAGCCCTTGCCCAGCAGTTCCTTCAGGCGGTAGAGCGCGTCCATCGCCTCGCGCGGCGACATGTCGTCGGGATGCAGTGCGGCGATGGCGGCGGCGAGCTTGTCGTCGCCGGCGGGGCGCGCCTCCTCCGGCGGCTTGAAGTTGACCGCGAACAGCGGCAGGTCCTCGAAGCCTTTAGGCGCGGCGCGGTCCTCCTGCTCGAGCTTGGCGAGGACGATCTTGGCGCGCTCGATCACCGCGCCTGGCAGTCCGGCGAGCTTCGCCACCTGGATGCCGTACGAGCGGTCGGCGGCGCCGGCGCCGACCTCGTGCAGGAACACGACCTCGCCCTTCCACTCCTTCACCTTCACCGTCGCATTGTGCAGGCGGCCGAGCCGTGCCGACAGCGCCGTGAGCTCGTGGTAATGCGTGGCGAAGAGCGACCGGCATTTATTGACGTCGTGCAGGTGCTCGATCGTCGCCCAGGCAATGGAAAGGCCGTCGAACGTGGCCGTGCCGCGGCCGATCTCGTCGAGAATGACGAGGGCGCGCGGGCCTGCCTGATTGAGGATCGCGGCGGTCTCGACCATCTCGACCATGAAGGTCGAGCGGCCGCGCGCCAGATCGTCGGCGGCGCCGACACGCGAGAACAGGCGGTCGACGACCCCGATTTGCGCGTAACGCGCCGGCACGAAGGAGCCCATCTGCGCCAGGATCGCGATGAGTGCGTTCTGGCGCAGGAACGTCGACTTGCCGGCCATGTTCGGGCCGGTGATCAGCCAGATGCGGCCGGCCTCCGCGCCTTCCGGCGGCGACAGCTCGCAGTCGTTGGCGACGAACGGCGTTCCGTCGCGCGACAGCGCCTGCTCGACCACGGGATGACGGCCGCCTTCGATGACGAAGGCGAGGCCGTCGTCGATCTCGGGCCGCGCGTAGTCGCGCTCGGTGGCGAGAGCCGCCAGCGCGCTGGCGACGTCAAGCGACGCGAGCGCGTCGGCGCAGCGCTTGATCGCATCGCCGGCAGCGATCACCGCTTGCGCGAGCCGCTCGAAGATATCGAGCTCGCGGCCGAGGGCGCGGTCGGCGGCGCTGGCGATCTTCGCTTCCAACTCGCCGAGCTCGGTGGTGGTGAAGCGCACCTGTCCGGCCAGGGTCTGGCGGTGAATGAAAGCGGCGTTGAGCGGCGGCGCCATCAATTTCTCGCCGTGCTGCGCCGTCACCTCGACGAAGTAGCCGAGCACGTTGTTGTGCCGGATCTTCAGCGCCTTGACGCCGGTCTCGTCGGCGTAGCGCGTCTGCAGCGCGGCGATGACGCGGCGGGACTCGTCGCGCAGCGCCCGCACCTCATCGAGCGCGGCGTCGTACCCGGCGCGAACGAAGCCACCGTCGCGCTTCATCAGCGGCAGGTCGTCGCCGAGCGCGGTCGCGAGTTCGCTGGCAAGCGTGGCATCCGGCGCGCGGCAGGACGCGAGCGCCTCGGCGATTTCGACCGGAATGTCCTTCAGCGCGCCAAGCGACTGCGCCAGCCGCGCCGCGGCGGCGATGCCGTCGCGAATGGCGGCCAGATCGCGCGGGCCGCCGCGACCGACCGCGATACGGGTCAGCGCGCGGGCGAGATCGGGCGCCGCCTGCAATTGCGAGCGGGTCTCGGCGCGGGCGGCGACATCGCCGACGAAGGCCGCCACAGCGTCGAGGCGGCGGTCGATGGCCGCCGGGCTGGTGAGCGGCGCGGCGAGCCGCTGCGCCAGCAGACGCGAGCCGGCGGAGGTGACCGTGCGGTCGATGGTGTCGAGCAGCGACCCTTTGCGCTCGCCGGCGAGCGTGCGTGTCAGCTCGAGGTTGCCGCGCGTCGCCTGGTCGATCGCCATGGTCCCGCCGGCGCTCTCACGCATCGGCGGCGACAGCGGCGGCCGTGAACCAAGCTGCGTGCGTTCGACATACGTGACGATGCCGGCGGCTGCGGTCAGTTCCAGGCGGCTCAGCGTGCCGAACGCGTCGCTGGTCGCCACGGCGAAGTAGGTCGTCAGACGCCGCTCCGCGGTCGCGGAATCGAATACGTCGCGCGTCAACGGCGTCACCGCCGGCAGCGTGCGCCACAGCGGCGTCAGTTCGGCGTCGCCGTACAACGCGTCCGAGACAAGCACCTCGCTCGGCTCCAGCCGTGCGATTTCGGCGGCGAGGTTGGTCCGCTCGCACTCGCAGATGCGGAATTCGCCGGTCGAAATGTCGATCCAGGCCAGCGCGAAGCGGGTCTCCTCGCCGACCGACGACAAGCGTGCCCGCGCTACGGCGAGCAGGTAGTTGTTGCGCCGGGCTTCGAGCAGCGAGTCCTCGGTCAGCGTGCCGGGCGTGATCAGCCGGACGACGTCGCGCTTCACCACGCTCTTGGAACCGCGCTTCTTTGCCTCGGCGGGGTCCTCGAGTTGCTCGCACACCGCGACGCGATGGCCGAGCGCGATCAGCCGGTGCAGGTATTCGTCGGAGCGTGCGATTGGCACGCCGCACATCGGAATATCCTGGCCGTGATGCTTGCCGCGCTTGGTCAGGACGATACCGAGCGCGCGTGAGGCGACTTCGGCGTCCTCGAAGAACAGCTCGTAGAAATCGCCCATCCGGTAGAACAGCAGGCAGTCCGGATTGGCGGCCTTGATCTCGACGTACTGCGCCATCACCGGCGTGACGTGGCCATTGTCGCCAGACGCCGCGGGCGAGCCGCGGCTTTGCGCCTCCGCCGGCGGCTGCGCGGCGGGCGTCTCGTCAGGTTCGTCGAGGCCGATCGGATGGGTCAGCGCCATGGGGTGGACGCTAGCAGATGGCGCGGCAGCTTTCACGGCGCAAAAGGCGCCTTGTGGACTCTCCCGGCCTCATCCTGAGGAGGCCGCGTCGCGGCCTTCAAACGATGGGCCGCCCCCGTCCTTCGAGACGCGGCCTTCGGCCGCTCCTCAGGACGAGGGCGGAGCAGCTTACTTCACCAGCTTGGTGCCGGTGATGCGCTCCAGGTTGCCGTGCCAGACCTTATCCTTGTCCGCCTTCGGCATGTCGAGGCCCTCGATGATGCGCAGGGTCTCGCGCGTGTACATCGTGCCCTTCTCCGGATCGAACGGGCAGTCTGAGGCGAACACGATCTTGTCCATGTCGAAGAAGGCGAAGCCCGCGTGCATCGCCGGCTCGCCGGTGAAGGTCGCGGTGTCAGCGTAGAAGCTGTGCTTGAAGTAGTCGAGCGGGCGCTTCTTCAGGCGCTTGAGCACCAGTGACAGGTCTTCATCGGAGGTGCGCGCGCCGAGCTGGTCCCAGCCGGGTCCGATGCGGCCTTCCACCATCGGCACGATGCCACCGAAGTGGTGCGTGATGATCTTCAGGTTCGGGTACTTGTCCATGATGCCGGAGAATACGAGGCGCGCCATCGCCGCCGCCGTCTCGTAGGACCAGCCGAAGGTCCACCAGATCTCGTATTTCGACTTCGACTCGGTTGCGTAGTCGCTCATGGCCGCGGTGCGCGCCGGGTGCAGCCAGATCGGCTTGTCGATCTCGTTCATCGCCGCGAAGAACGGCTCGAACTCCGGATCGTCGAGCGGCCGGCCGTTGACGTGCGTGTAGATCTGCACGCCGAGCGCACCGTTGGCGATCGCACGCTTCGTCTCCTTGATGCCGAGGTCCGGCGCGCCGAGTGCGCTCTGCGCCACCCAGCCGGGGAAACGGTCGGAATCCTTGGCGCAGATGTCGGCGAAGCCGTCGTTGAGCAGCTTGGCGTATTCCTCGACCTCCTGGCCCTTGGCCAGCGCCTCCAGGGGCGGCATGCCGTGCGACAGGATCTGTCCGTAATCCTTGAACTGATCGACGACCTTCTTGCGGACGTCCAGGTCATGGATGGCCGGCAACTCGCGCATGCGCTTGCCAATGCCCGGATGGTTGCTTTCCACCACCTTTGCGAAAAACTTCTCCGGAATGAAGTGCGTGTAGGCGTCGATGCGCATGAAGAACTCCGCTTCGTTTTTCGTTGCTGTCAGTAATGAGCGATGACGTTGAGCAGCGCCTGGCGCTTCTCCTTGACGACGACGTCGCGGGCGCGCGCCAGCGCGTCGGGCAGATCGCCGGGCTTCTCGACGCGCTCGGCATGCGCGCCCTGCGCGCGCGCCATCTCGTCGTAGGGCGGCGACGGCGACAGGTCGGCCAGCACAGCGCCGTTCATCTCGCCGGCGACCCCATCCTTGAACATGGACATCGTCGCGTTGCGCACCGCGCCGTAGCGGCTGTTGTTGAACACGATGGCCAGGATTGGCAGGTCGTGCACCTGCGACACCCAGTGGCCGACCAGCGGATTGCCGAACATGTAGGCGCCGTCGCCGAGTGTCGCGACGACGAGCTTGTCCGGCGCCGCGAGCTTGGCGCCGAGCGCGGCGCCGAAGCCCCAGCCGAGGCCGCCGGCCGGGCCGAGCGCATAGAAGGTGCCGGGCTTCTCGCGCGGGCAGTGGTCCGCGCGCAGCGGATACTCGTTGAAGATGACGGCGTCCTCGCCGACGCATTCGCCGATGCAGCGCGAGAGATATTCTGGCGAGATGCGTTCGCCGGCGGCGGAGTCCTTCGCGAGCTGGGCGCGGCGGTTGCGCATGCGCTCGGCGAGGCGGCCGCGGCGCGCTGCGATGCGCGCCTCCGCCATTTGCAAGCGCTGCTCGACCGCGGCGCTCAGCGACGAAAGTGCATTGGTGATGCCGGCCTGGATGGCGAGGTCGCTCGGGAACGAGCGCATCGGATAGCGCACGTAGAACGGATCCTCGCCGAGATGCGCCACGCGCACGCCCGCCGACGGGCTCTGCAGATGCGGAATCCAAGGCACGTCGGAATCCAGCACGATGACGAGGTCGGCATCGGCGAGCAGCGTGCCGGGCTCGAAGCCGAAATGCATCGGATGGCTCGACGGCAGGCACACGGTGCGCGGATTGTGCGTGATCACCGGGATCGCGCAGCGCTCGGCGAGGTGCGATAGCACCGGCACCGCGTCGTTCGGCAGCGTCGCCGCGATGATCAGCGGCCGCTCTGCGGTGGCCAGCCACTCGGCGAGGGTGGCGATGCTCTTGGGATCGGGATAGGCCGCAGGCGCATGCGGGCGCGGCTTGGCCGGCGCCGGCGGCTCCGGCAGCGCCGCCGACAACGGCTCGCGTGGCAGCGACAGGTAGACGGGCCCGCGCGGATGCGCCATCGCCACCTCGCTGGCGCGCGCCACAACGTCGACGACCTGGCCCGGTGTGCGCAGCTCGTAATCCCACTTCACCAGTTCGCGCAGCATGCCGGCCTGGTCGAACATCTCCTGCGCCCAGTGGATCGGCCGCGAGCGCGACCCGAACGAGCCCTTCTCGGTGATCGGCGTGCGGCCGGCGGCAAGGATCAGCGGCACGCGGTCGCGCGACGCGTTGGTCATGTTGTTGATGGTGTTGGCGGTGCCGACGTTGACGTGCACCATCACCGCCTGCGGCCGGCCATTCATGAGGTAGGCGCCGTGCGCCATGGCCACCGCGAGGTTCTCGTGCGGGACCAAAACAGGCTTGGGAACCTTGGCGTTGGTCTTCTTGGCGCGGCTGAACGCCTCGACTACGGGCGGGAAGTCGGTGCCGGGATTGGCGAAGAAGTAGTCGGTGCCGTGATCCGCCAGCGCGCGCAGGAAGGCTTCGGCAGCGATGATCGGACGCGTCGTCGGCGTTGCGGCCATGCGTTTCTTCCCCATGAAAATGCGCGCCAGCGCGACCCGCGCGGCGAGGCTGGTTATTTTTCCGGCCTTTTACGCCAAGCGCGCCGGGCTGACAACGCAGGCCGACGCAGGGCTACTCCGCGGCTTCGGCGAGTGGCCGCACCGCCTCGATCTGATCGAGGCACCTGGCGAGGCTCTCGCCCTCCGGATCGACCAGCGCCGCGGTGCGCCCCGAAGCGACCGCGTCGGCGGCGCGCGCGATGGGCAGCGCCCCGTCCAACGCCGGACGGATCACGCGCGCCTCGATGGCGCGGTAATTCGCGATGCCGCGCGCATGCGTGTCGCCATAGCCCTTGATGAGCCGGGCGCATTCCGCGATCTCGAGCGCAAGGTCGGGCGCGCGCCGCGCCGCCGCAACGATGAGGCCGAGCCAGGCTTCGATCTGCTCCTGCTCCTGCGCGTAGCGGATGCCGAACGGGCGGATCGCGCGCATCTTGGCGAGCAGCAGGAAACGCAGATAGCCCGAGACCGACGTGGTGTTGATCTCCATGCCGAAATAGACGCGGCCGAGCCAGCCCTTGCGTTCGGCCATGCGGAGGATCGGCCGCGCCAGCGCCGGCGGCAGCAGCTGCGTCAATTCCTCGAAGCCGGGCTTGAGAAAGTCGTGAACCGAGTAGGGCTCGTCCTTGGCCTTGAGCTCGTCGCGCGCGATGCGCTTCATCCGATCCGGCGCGATTTTCGCCTGCGCGACGCGCACGACGTCCTCGTAGGACATGCGCACTGCGAGGTGCCGCGCCACCTCGCGCAGCAACTTGGCCTGCAGACCGGCCTCGGCGTCGGCTTCGACGATCGGCGCGAGCCGGTCGAGATAGAGCCGCGCATAGGCGACGCTCTGATATGGCACCAGCCGGCGCACGCCCTCGCGCACGATGTCCTGTGCACTGGCGGGAATGGTGTGGGCGACGTCCTCTTCCAGCGCCTCCTGTGTCGCCGCGGCTGCCGTCTTGCGCTCCGCCGCCTTGACCGGCGCGGCCTTGGCGCGCGCCGCCTCGTAGCCGGCGCGGAAGCCGCGCAGATTGGCGTCGACCGCCTTGCCGTCGTCGCGGATCGCAGCTTCGAACTGCTCCACCGACAGCGGCAGGCGTCCCGACCCGGCGATAGCGCCGAGCATGACAGCGTTGATGATGGAGCCGCTTCTCTTCGCCAGCGCTTCCATGTCGATGAGCAGCGCGTCGCGCGCATGCTCGCCGATGACGCGGATGAGCTTGTCCTGATCGAACCGGCCGTCGCCCATGGCGATCTTCTCGTCCATGGCATAGAAGCGGCTGGTCGATGCGACGACGTGCGTGCGCTCGCGCGTGACGAAACCGGCAGAAACCGTGCGGCCCGCTTCGAGCAGTTCGCTCGCAACCGCAATGTCGATGTCGCCCACGCCGGGCGCCAGCGCCAGGATCGGCCGCCTGCCGCCGAGTTCGCTCGCCGGCACCGGAAGAATCTCGACGTAGTACGTGGTCGCGCCGGTGCGCTGCGCGACGCCGGGGATCGACGTCGACTGCACCGGGAAGCCGGCCTTCGCTGCCGCGGCGACGAGCCAGTTGGAGAGCACGCCGCCGCCTTCGCCGCCGAGCGCGGCAATGAGAAGCGTGATGGGACGCTGGGCGCTCATGCAGCGGCCTTTCTTGCGTCGTAGCCGCCGAGCCAGCCGATGACACGCTGGCGAATGCCGAACAGCGCGCGGTCGCGCCAGGTCGCGTTACGCACGATCTCGGCCCGATAGAACGACGGGCACAGCACCGCGGCATGCGCGACCTCGCCGCACAGTCCGCAGCCGACGCAGCTTTCGACCACGGTCGCGACCGGATCGGTACGCAGCGGATCGGGTGACGGCTTCACCGACAATGAGGGACAGCCCGAGAGGCGGATACACGAGTGGTCGCCGGTGCAGATCTCGTCATCGACACCGTAGCGCGCACGCGTGACGCGCTCGCCGCGCTTGAGCTTCTCGGCGTCTTCGGCGCGGATGCGGCGCTGGCGCGCCAGCATGCACTCGCCGTCGGCGATGATGACCTTGAGGCCGCGTTCGGCGGTCTTCATCGCTTCCTTCAACGTCGTCACCATCTTGGATACGCCGTAGGTGCGCACCGTGCGCATCCACTTGACGCCCATCGCGCGCAGGGTCTGCTCGATGTCCATGCCTGGCGCCGCGCCGGAGCGGCTCGCCTTCGACGACGGCATGTATTGCTGGCCGGTCGCCGACGTGTAGCCGTTCTGCATGACGATGAGCACGCCGTCGCCCTTGTTGAATAGGTTCGAGGCGACGCCGGTGATGAGGCCGTTGTGCCAGAAGCCGCCGTCGCCCATCACCGCGATCGAGCGCGTCTGCATGTTCGGGCCGACGGCGGCGGCGCTGGCGAGCGACATGCCGTAGCCGAGGATCGAGTTGCCCATCGAGAACGGCGCGAAGGTCGCGAAGGAGTGGCAGCCGATGTCGGCGGAGATGTGCGTCGGCCCGAGCTCGCGCTGCATGAGCTTCAGCGCGGAAAACACGGGGCGCTCCGGGCAACCTGTACAGAAGGCGGGCGGGCGCGGCGGCAACGGCCCGAGCGCCGCAGCGGCTTCCGGCTTGTGCGCGAGAAGGCCGCGCGCACGCCCGGCAATGGCATCGGCGTCGATTCCGGCCGGCCGGGCGGCTTGCAGGAAGGCGGCAAGGCCGTCGAGCAGCACGTCGGAGGCGTATTCACCGCTCTGCGGTAGCGGCCCCTTGCCGTAGACCTTCGTCTGGATGTCGGCGCGTCGCAGTTCGACGTTGACCGCCTGCTCGATGTAGTCGGGGAAGCCTTCCTCGACGACGAGCACGGCGCGCTTGCCCGCGCAGAACGACGTGATTTCTTCCGGCACCAGGGGATAGACGACGTTGAGCACCAGTATCGGCACGCGCGTGGCGCCGAACACGTCGGCAAGGCCCATGCGCTCCAGCGCGCGCAGCACGCCGGTGGTGAGCCCGCCCATGACGACGATGCCGATGTCGGCGAGATCGCCCGCGAGCGTCTCATTGAGCTTCTCGCCGCGGACGAAGGCCCGCGCCGCGGGCATCCGCTCCTCGACTTTCAGCCGCTCTTGGTTGAACGTCGCCGGCGGATGCGCCAGCCGCGCATACTGGAATTTCGGCGGACCGGACAACTTGTCGAGCCCGGATTTTTCACCCTTGCGATTGTCTTTCGCGGCGAACTCGCCCGTGGCGTGGCAGGCGCGGATGCGCAGTTCGAGCATCACCGGCGCGTGGCTCGCCTCCGACAGCTCGAAGCCTTTCTCGACCATGCGGACGATGGTGGGCAGGTCGGGTCGGGGGTCGAGCAGCCACATCGAGGATTTCAGCGCATAGGCGTAGGACCGCTCCTGCGCCACGCTCGCGCCTTCGCCGTAGTCCTCGCCGAGGATGATCATGGCGCCGCCGACGACGCCGGGCGAGGACAGATAGGACAGCGCGTCCGCCGCGACGTTGGTGCCGACCACCGACTTCCACGTCACCGCGCCGCGCAGCGGATAATTGATCGAGGCGCCGAGCATCGCCGCGGCGCTGGCTTCGTTCGAACAAGTCTCGAGATGTACGCCGAGCTCGGACATCATGTCCTCGGCGTCGACCAGCACGTCGAGCAGATGCGACACCGGCGCGCCCTGGTAGCCG
>Ga0187809_10000809_pt1 | contig 15663 bp, 15 predicted proteins | sample NC_wetland_sal_i_8_FD_132415 | JGI IMG/M metagenome (GOLD analysis project Ga0187809, IMG submission 132415) | Wetland sediment microbial communities from Neuse River Estuary, North Carolina, USA - ASW_4 | ecosystem: Environmental > Aquatic > Freshwater > Wetlands > Sediment | place: USA: North... | reverse complement strand
TCGTCATCGCCGTCGCTGCCCGGCCCGGCAGCCGGTTCAACGAAGAGTCGGCGGTGATCGGCGCGTTGCAAGCGTTCGCACTCGCCTGCGGTTACCTGTTTGTCTCGCTGTACAAGGGATTCTTGAACAGTGTCACGGCGCCGCTGTTCGGCAGTTCGTTCGCCATCACCAACGACCAAGTGGTCGCCCTCGGCGCCGTCGCGCTGGCCACCATCGCCGTGCTGGCCGTCGTCGGCCGCCCGCTGTTCTTCGCATCGGTCGACGCGGACGTCGCGGCGGCCCGCGGCGTCCGGGTGCGATTGCACGGCGCCATTTTCCTGGTGGTTTTGGGCGCGGCCGCCGCGGAGGCCAGCCAAATCGCCGGCGCGCTGCTGGTCTTCTCGCTGCTTGTGATGCCCGCGGCCACCGCGCAACGGGTCAGCGCCAAGCCGGTCGTCAGCCTCGGGCTCACCGTCGTCCTCGCTCTCGTCGTGACGTGGGCCGGCCTGGTGCTCGCGTACTACGCCCTTTATCCGCTGGGTTTTTGCATCAGCAGCTTTGCGTTCGGCCTCTACCTGCTGGCGCGCGCGACAAGGGCCGCCGCATGAGCGACTTCTTCGCCCAAGCGTTCGTGCAGCACGCGCTGCTCGCCGGCACCGCCGTGGCGATCGCCGCCGGGCTCGCGGGTTACTTCCTGGTGCTCCGAGCGCAGATCTTCACCGCCGACGCGCTCGGGCACGTCGCCTACACCGGCGCTCTCGGCGCGCTGGCGTTCGGCTTTGAGCCGCGGCTCGGGCTGCTGATTGCGACGGTGATCACGGCCGTCGGGCTCGCCGGCGCCGCGCGGCACGCGCGCCCGGACGACGTCGCCATCGGCGCCACCTTCGGGTGGCTGCTCGCACTGGGATCGTTCTTCCTCACCCTTTTCACGACCCGGCCGCCGACCAGCTCGGCGGGCAACGGCGTCGCCAACGTCAGCTACCTGTTCGGCTCGATCTTCGGGTTGTCGAGCGGCCACGCGATGGTGGTGGCCGCCGTCTCCCTCGCCGCGACCGCGGTCATCGTTGCCGGCGCGCGACCGCTGCTGTTCGCCAGCCTCGACGACGCGGTAGCCGCCGCGCGCGGGGTGCCGGTGCGGGTGCTCGGCGTCGGGTTCTTGGTGCTGGTCGGCGTGATCTGCGCCCAAGCCACCCAAGCCGTCGGCGCGCTGCTGCTGCTCGGACTCGTCGCGGCGCCCGCCGGCGCGGCCCACCGGCTCACCGCGCGGCCGTTCGTGGGCATGGCCGTCGCGACCGCGATCGCCGTCGCCGCGATGTGGGTTGGCTTGATCGTCAGCTTCTACGCGCCGGACATCCCGCCGAGTTTCGCGATCCTGGCCGCCGCAACGCTCGCGTACCTGCTGAGCGCCGCCGCGCCGCGGTCGCGCGGTCGCTCAGATTCCGGTGCCGCCGGCCGACTAGGAGTGCGACGAACGCAGGGAGCAACTCATGTCCGCCGATCCAGTCACCGGCCTTCCGGAGCGTCGCCGTCTCGGTGACGTTCTGGTCGAGCGCGACCTCATCAGCCGCGAGCAGTTGAACGAAGCGCTTGAGGCGCAGCGTCAACTGACCGGCAAGAACCGCAAGCGCCTCGGTCAGCTCATCGTCGAGATGGGCTTCTTGACCGAGCGACAGATCGCCGAAGCGCTCGCCGAGCTGCTCGCGCTCGACCTGATCGACGGCGGCGACCTCGCGGTGCCGATGGAGGTCGCCCGGCTGCTCCCCCGCCAGGTCGCCGAGCGGGCCCGCGTCCTTGTGCTCGGCCGCACCACGGACGGTCTGCGGGTCGCCACCGCCGACCCCACGAACGTCGTCGCCTTGGACGACGTTCGCGCGTACACCGGCGCGCACTCGCTGTCGCTGGTCGTCGCCACCGAGTCGATGATCCAAGAGCACATCGCCCGCATCTACTCGATGGCCGAGGACACACGGCTGGCCAGCCAGCCCGCCGACGACGACAGCGACCCGGTCGAAGATGCGATGCTCGCGAAGGCCGCAGACCAGGCGCCGACCGTGCGGCTGGTCAACCAGATCCTCTCGGACGCCGTGCGGGTTGGCGCCAGCGACATCCACATCGAGCAGCAGCACGACGGCGTTTGGATTCGGCACCGCGTCGACGGCGTTCTGCGCGACGTCACCCGCGTGCACAAGGGCGCCGCGCCCGCGCTCGTCAGCCGGCTGAAAATCGTGTCGTCGATGGACATCGCGGAGCGCCGGCTGCCGCAAGACGGCCGGATGAAGATGGAAGCCAATGGCGTCGTCATCGACGCGCGGGTCAGCACGCTGCCTTCGGTCCACGGCGAGAAGGTGGTCATCCGGATGCTCCCGAACGCGGAGAAGATCACCGCGCTCGAGGGCCTCGGCATGGAGCCGGAACAGCTCAAGCAGCTCGTGCACGCGGCGTCGGCCGCGCAGGGTTTGGTGCTCATCACCGGCCCCACCGGCTCGGGCAAGACCAACACGCTTTACTCGCTGCTGTCACACGTGTCCAACCGCGAACGCAACGTCGTCACACTCGAAGACCCGGTCGAAATCCAGCTACCCGGCATCACGCAGGTGCAGATCAACGAGCGCGCCGGCCTGACCTTTGCCCGGGGCTTGCGGTCGGTCTTGCGCCAAGACCCGGACGTCGTCCTGGTCGGCGAGGTGCGCGACACGGAGACCGCGGGACTGGCGCTCGAGGCGTCGCTCACCGGTCACCTGGTGATGACGACGTTGCACACGAACAACGCCGCCTCGGCGGTGACCCGGCTGGTCGACATGGGCGCCGAGCCGTTCCTCGTCGCGTCGTCCATCTCGTTGGTCGTGGCGCAACGGCTGGTGCGGCTGCCATGCGCGCACTGCGCCCAGCCGTATGCGCCGCCCACCGAGTTGCTGCAGCGACTTGGCGTCGACCTCGCGTTCCTTGACGGCGCCACGCCACGTCGCGGCGTTGGGTGCACCGAGTGCAACGAGACCGGGTATCGCGGCCGGGTGGGCGTCTTCGAGGTGCTGCCGACGACGCCGGAGATTCGCGAGACGATCACGAAGACGCCGACCGAGTCGGCGGTTTCCCAAATCGCCGCGATCGGTGGCCTCCTCACCCTCCGGCAGGCCGGTCTGCTCAAAGCGTTCCGCGGTCAGACGACGTTTGAGGAAGTGCTGCGCGTCACCTGACCGCCTCGTCCGCTTGGGCTGGCCCGCAGCGGGGCATGACAACGACGTCCGTCTTTGAACTTTCGACGTCGTGGAGGTCGCGTAGTGCCAGCGCAGCAAGTTGTCGTGGTGACCGGAGCCAGCGGAGGGATTGGCCGGGCGGTCGCGCGGGCCTTCGGTGCGCGAGGTGACAAAGTCGCGTTGCTTGCGCGCGGTGAAAAGGGCCTGTCGGCGGCGGCGGACGACGTGCGCGCCGAAGGTGGCCACCCGTTGCCGATCGAAGTCGACGTCGCCGACCACGAGCAGGTGTTCGCCGCGGCGGCGCGAATCGAAGAGGAGCTCGGGCCGATCGACGTGTGGGTCAACGTGGCGTTCACCTCTGTGTTCGCGCCGTTCGACCAGATCAAGCCCGAGGAGTACAAGCGGGTCACCGAGGTGAGTTACCTCGGCTTCGTCTACGGCACCATGGCCGCTCTGCAGCGGATGAAGTCACGTGATCACGGCGTCATCGTGCAGGTCGGCTCGGCGCTCGCGTACCGCGGGATTCCTTTGCAGAGCGCGTATTGCGGCGCCAAGCACGCGATCCAAGGCTTCAACGAGTCGCTGCGCTGCGAGTTGATGCACGACAAGAGCAACGTGCACGTGACGATGGTGCAAATGCCCGGCGTCAACACGCCGCAGTTCTCGTGGGTGCTGTCACGGCTGCCGAATCACGCCCAGCCGGTGCCGCCGATCTACCAGCCGGAATTGGCGGCGCGCGCGGTCGTGTTCGCGGCGGAGCACCCGCGCCGGCGCGAGTACTGGGTCGGCACCAGCACGACCGCCACCCTTGTCGCGAACAAGTTCTTCGCCGGGTTGCTCGACCGCTACCTCGCCAAGACCGGCTTCAAGTCGCAGCAGACGTCGCAACCGCGCTCGCCCGACCAGCCGGCGAACCTGACCGAGCCGGCCGACGGCGCGGACGGTCACGACTTCGGCGCGCACGGCGCCTTTGACGACCAGGCGAAGAGCAGCGACCCGCAGCTATGGGCGTCGCAGCATCACGGCACGCTGGTCGGAGCGGCCGCAGGCGCCGCCGCGGCGGCGGTGGGCGTGGCGGTGGCCCGCCGCCGATAGCGGCACGGCTGCTTCACCGCCCCGGGCGCGAGGGCCGAAATCCGCGAGTCGGAACAACCTCGACCGTGCCAGACTTGCACCCCGTGACGCGCGAGAACCGGCGTCCCGGAACGGTCGAGGAGTGCGATGTCCAAGCGGGGTTGGCTGCTGTTTTCGGCCATGTCCTTGATCTGGGGCATCCCCTACCTGCTGATCAAGGTCGCCGACGAGCAGCTGACGCCGGCCACCGTGGTGTTCTTGCGCACCGGCATCGCCGCGCTGCTGCTGGTGCCGGTGGCCGCGCGCCGCGACCTGTTGCGGCCGCTGCTGAAGAAGTGGCAGTGGATGGTGGTCTACACGGTCGTCGAGATCGCCGGCCCGTGGTTGCTGCTCACCCACGCCGAGACACGGTTGTCCAGTTCGCTGTCAGGCCTGCTGATCGCGGCGGTGCCGCTGATCGGGGCGATCGTGTTGGTCTCGCTCGGCAGCGACGGTCGACACGATGATCGGCTCGACGCGAAGCGATTGCTGGGGCTGCTGATCGGCCTTGGCGGGGTCGGCGTCCTGGTCGGCGTCGACGTCAGCGGAAGCGACGCGTGGGCGGTCGTCGAGATCGCGGTGACCGCGGTCGGCTATGCCGTCGGGCCGATCATCATCGCCCGCAAGCTGACCGACCTGCCGACACTCGGGGTGGTGGCGGCGTCGCTCGGGCTGACCGCGGTCGGATACGCGCCGGTCGCGCTCACCCAGCTGCCGGCGCATGTCAGCGGCCGGGTCGCGTGGTCGGTCGCCGGCCTGGCGCTGATCTGCACCGCGCTCGCGTTCATCGTGTTCTTCGCCTTGATCGCCGAGGTCGGCCCGGCGCGCGCCACCGTGATCACCTACGTGAATCCCGCGGTCGCGCTGCTGCTTGGCGTCGTGCTGCTCAACGAGAAGTTCACCGTCGGCATCGCGATCGGCTTCCCGCTGATCTTGCTGGGCTGCTTCTTCGCCACCGCGCGCAACCGCCCGGTGACGGCCGCGGCCACGCCCGCCGACGCGCGCCTTTCCGAGTCGCCGCTGGCCCGCCAACCGGTGCCCGAGGTGGCCGAACCGTAGGCTGAACGGCGATGAAGGCCGCCGTTCGCATCGCCGCCCCGCTCGCCGCCGTGCTGGCTGTCGCGCTCGCGGCCACCGGGTGCACAACGACGAGGCACACCTCTTCCCTGCCGCCGGGCGCGCCCGGTTCGCCCGGTTCGCCCGGTTCGCCGGTGATCTCGGCGATCGGCAGCCCTCCGTTCGGCACCGCCTCAGTCGTCGTCTCGCCATCCCCGTCGGCCAGCTCCACGAGCGCGGCCGCGTCACCAAGCCCGACGCCGACGCCGACACCGACGCAGGTTCCGAAGCCGGCCGCGACCACCACCCCGCCCCCTGCGCCGAAGCCAAAACCGACGACGCCGGCGCCACCTCCGCCGCTGCTGGTGCAGCAACTCGCCAGCGTTGGAAGCGCGCGGCAGGTCGTCATTGTGACGTCGTCGAGCTGGACGACGGACGTCGCGACGCTGCAGACCTTCGAAAGAGACGGCGCCGGTTGGCATCCGGTTTTCCCCGCGATGTCAGCGCATATCGGCCGGGCCGGTTTTTCCGCCGACAAACACGAAGGCGACCTGAAGACGCCCGCTGGGATGTACGGCTTTGGCACCGCCTTCGGTCAGCGGCCAAACCCCGGAGGCCTGAAATTCCCTTACCGGCAAGCGGATTCACAATCGGTGTGGGTCGACGACGTCAACTCGCCGTACTACAACACCTGGCAGGAGAACGCGGCGCTCAGCGGTGAGCATCTCGCGTCGTCCAGCTACGTGACCGCCTACGCGTACGCGATCGCGATCGCCTACAACGTCAGCCCGATCGTGAAGGGCAAGGGCAGCGCCATCTTTTTGCATGTCAGCACAGGCGGCGGCACCGCCGGTTGCGTGTCAATCTCGCAGGCCAGCCTGCTGCAGGTGTTGCGCTGGCTGGATCCGGCGAAGTCGCCGGTGATCGTGATGGGCCCGTCTTCGGTGATCCGCCAGTACTGACCGGCCTCAGCTGCTCCACGCTGGTGCGGCCAGCTGCAAGTCAAGTCGGCCGCCCGGTCGGCAATCGCCGCTGGTGTACGCGTCAGGCATTCGCGGATAGAACAACCGCCAGTAGCGCACGGCCAGTTGATGCGCGTCGACGGCCGACGCGCCCAGCAGCTCAGCCATCTCGGTGTCGTGCTGCGTGGCGTAGCACTCCGCCACCGCCTCGTTCGTGTTGCCGGCCATGTGCATCGACTCATGCGTCAGCACGTGGACGGCCTGCACTTGCGCGTCGCTCGGGTGGTGCTTGGTTGAGTCCAGGTAAGCCTGCAGGTCGTTGCATTGCGCGTGCTTGATGAGCGTCTTGTGCGCCGGCTTTCCGTCCGGTCCCCATGCCACCCAACCCAGTTCGTTTCCGAGGTCGAGCGCCGAGCCGGTGAGGGTCTGGCAGTTCACCTTGACCGGGATGCCGATGAGCTTCGACGCGGCGCCGCCGAGTCGGTTGTCGAGATTAGCTCGGACGACGACAGGCAGCGTCGCCACCACCGCGATCACCGCGCACGAACCGACCGAGATCGCGGGAAAGGCGCCACCGGACGCGCGCGACGACAGCAGCCAGCGCAAAAACAGCGCCGCCGCCGCGAGGCCGGCCACGACCGAGACGTCGAACATCACCACGTCAGCGCTATCGGCAGGTTGGACCGACGCCGTGAGGGGCGGACCCGGATCGGGCGGCCGCGGCGAGCCGGCGCTATTCCGGCTCGAGGTGAATGGCCTGCTCCTCCTGGGTGAGCCCTCCGCCGTCCATCCCGACGTCCGTGGCGTCAGTGTCCGGCTCGGTGTCACCGGGTTGCAGTCGTTCGTCGTTCGCGAGCCGACCGACCTCGTTCTCCGCGACGCTTGGACGACGCCGGCCACCGTTGATTTCGTCGAGCACCGGGTCTGGCTCCTCCCGGCTGAGTCGCAGGTCGTGCGGCTCACCCTCGAGCTGCTCCTCGACGGTGGTGCCCCAGTCGACGCTCGCGTTGGGCGCGTCGCCGGGCAGCGGCATCTCCTGCGGGTCTTCGGCCTGCTGCTGCTCTGGGGTGCCGTCCTGCAGGTCGGGGATGCCAGCGTCTTCGAATCGCGAGCCAGGGTCGTGGTGATGCGGATCTGCGGTCATGCCGGTTCGCCTACCCGCTGCGGAATGGGTCAAGCCGCCCGCGCCGAAACGGCTTCGCACCGCGCGGGCGCGGGTACGCCGACGGACAGCAGAACGCACGGAGAGGAGCAGCCGATGCCCGCCCGCAAGGCGATGCCAAGCACCGTCGCCCGATCGTCGAAGAAGGCGCAGCGCACCTGGGCGAAGACGTACGACTCCGCCATGAAGGAGTACGGCGAGGGCGAGCGGCCCCGCCGGACGGCGTTCGCGTCGCTCAAGCACAGCTACGAGAAGGTCGGGGACCACTGGGAGCCAAAAGACCACAAGGGGCCGTCGGACAAGCAGGCCGCCCGCGGTGGCGCGTCGGCCCGCCGAAGCCCGAGCAAGACCGCGGGCGGCGTCGACGCCAACGCCAGCAAGCAGCACCTTTACGACCTCGCCAAGCGACTCGACGTGCCGGGCCGCTCCACGATGACCAAGAGCGAGCTAGTCGACGCCTTGCGCAAGGCGAACAACCGCAAAACAGCGAGCGCCCGCTCAAAGTGAGCGGGCGCCCGACGTTCGCGTTGGTGGGCTAGGGCCGTACCGCCATGCTCGGGCTGCCCCAGATCGACTGAATCTGGACGACGGTGCCGGTGTGCGGGGCGCTGATCACCCGGCCACCACCGATGTAAATCGCGACGTGGTACGACGGGTTGCCCCAGAAGACCAGGTCGCCTGGCTGCAACGCGGACAGCGACACGCGGGCCCCTTGGTGCTGCTGGGCGACCGACGAGTGCGACAGCGACACGCCGGCGGCGCCCCATGCCCGCATCGTCAAGCCCGAGCAGTCGAACGAGCCCGGGCCAGAACCGCCCCAGCGATACGGCTTGCCGAGCTGCGCGTAGGCGTAGCGGAGTGCGGCGGCCGCGCCACCCGAGGCGGCGACCGGGGCGACCGGCGCTGGGCCGACCGGGGCGGGGGCGCTGACGACGTTGCGGCGGGGTGCGATCGCGAACCGCTGGGCCGCCCGCGACGCGGCCTGCTGTTGGGCGGCGCGCGCGGCGGCGGCCGCGGCCGCTTGCTGCTGCTGGAGCTGCTGCTGCAACGAGTTGGCCAGCGCCTGCTGCGCGCTGATCGCCTTCTCGACGGCGGCCTTACGGGCCGCGAGCTGCGCGGCGGCCTGCTGCTGGGCGGCGAGCGCCTGGTCGGCGCGGGCCTTGGTGCTCGTCAGCTGGCGGTTGGCGTTGATCACCTTGGTCAGGCCGGCCGTCTGCACCCGGTTGACCTGGCTGAGCAGGTCGGCCTTCTGCAGCAACGCGGCGGGATCGGCCGACAGCGCGTACGTGATGGCCGAACTCGGGTCGGCGCCTTCGTACTCGGCGGCGGCGAGCGTCTGGATGCCCTTGCGCGCGGTGTCGAGCTGCTGCTGCGCCTTGGCGACGGCCGCTTGCTGCGCCTTCGCCTGGGCGGCGAGCTGGGTGAGCTTGGACTGCGCCTGGTTGAACGCCTCGACCGCTTGGTCGGCCTGGACGCCCAGGGCGTTCAGCTTGGCCTGCGCGGCGGCGGCCGCGGCGGCGGTGTTCTTGCTGCCGACCGCGTAGGCGGACGACGGGACGGCGAGCGACGCGCCGGTGACGGCGGCCGCCGCGGCGACGGCGGTGACAAGCAAGGCGGCGCGACGGTCTAGCGACCGCCACACTTTGGCACCTGTGTCAGGTGTGGCAACCGTGTCTAACGGCACGCGATCGAAACCTTTCTCCCTCGACCGCCTACCGAGTTAGCTGACGGGTTCGGGCGGGAAGATCGCCCTACGGCACGAGGCCGATTCACCCCAAAGGACCTTGGGTCCCCGGCCCTGCGAGGTCGCAGGTTCGGCGGTGGCCGACGCCCGATACCGGTTCGTTATCAAGCTCGGCGGGTCGACCATAACGAGGTTGCGGCGCGGCGACAAGCAGATGACGGATTCATGTCGAACTTCGGTCCAATGACTGCTCATTAGGACTAGGACGAACTATCCCAGCCGCCCATCAAGCACGCATGATCATGGAGCCGGAAGTGACCGGGGTCACACTCGGCGCCCCCGCTTACCCGGCGAACGGGTGGGTAGGTCGATCGCGGACGACGCGCCGACGGGCCCGCAGCCAAGGACAGCTGCGGGCCCGTCGGCGTTGATGGGGCCGTCTTGGTCAGGCGGCCCGCCCGGGGTCAGCCCTTGATGAGGCCCTTGTCGACGAGGTACGCCTTGGCGACGTCCGCCGGGAGCTTCTTCTCGTTGTCGACCTGGGCGTCGAGCGAGCCGAGGTCCTTGCTGGTCAGCACAGGGGCCAGCTTGTTGATCGCGTCGGCGAGCTTGGTGTCGTTGGCGTACTTCTTGCCGACGATCGGCACCAGGTTGTCAGCCAGCTGGACGTGCTTGTCGTCGTCGAGGATCACCAGGTTGAACTGGTCGAGCGTGCCGTCGTCGGTCGCCACCTCGACCATGTCGTCCTTGCCGTCCTGCACCGCCTTCTTGCCCGGCACGGAGTCGAAGTCGAAGGTGTCGAACTGCGTCACGTTGATGCCGTACTGGTCGATGAGCGCGCCCCCGCAAAACGTCCGGGACTTGCACTCTGCCGGCGCCGCCAACTTGATGGGCAGCTTGGCCGCCGCCACGTCGCTCAACGTCTTCAGATTGTTCTTCGCCGCGAAGTCTTTCGTCACCGCGAACGCGTTCTGGTCGGCGGCGTCAGAGGGCTCCAGCGCGGTCAATCCGAGCGGTTGGGCGAGTTTCTTCAGCTGGACCAACGTGGTGTCTTTGTTGCTGGTGGCGACGGTCGCGGCGTTGGCGCCGTTCACCTTGTGATTCAAGAACTCGGTGAACGTCGCCGCGTAGTCGGGCACGATGTCGATCTGGCCCTTCTCCAACGCCGGCTCGTAAATCTCGCGGGTCGTGACGGTCTGGATTTTCGTCTTGTAGCCCGCCGATTGGGCGAGCAACGCGTAGAGATTCGCGAGGACTTCGCTTTCGGAGAAGTCGGCCGAGCCGATGACGACGGTGCCGCCACCGCTCGCGACCGTCGAGGTCGACGCCGAGCCGGGCGCCTTTGCCCCCGAGTTCTTCGAGCTGCTGCAACCGCTGATCGCGACCGCCAACGCCAATGCGGAGGCGCATGCCGCGAGGATGCGACGAGCCATGACAACCGCCTTCTGTGTCCCGTGGCCCGATGAGCCACGCGTGTCGGACGGGCACGTCGAGCACCCGTGAATGCATGCAACGCTACTGAGCCGGGATCCTTCCCGGCCAACGCAAATTTGACCTCAGGCCTGATTGTGCTGGTTGGCGCCGACAACACTCGCGGCGTCGCCGAGCGCCGGCTGGGGCGACCCGTCGTCGTGGCTGTGTCCGCCGCGGCGAGCGCGACGTACCGGGTCGACTACCCGCTGCAACCAAGCGAAAACACCCTCGACGCACAACGCGAGCACGACGACGAGCAGGGCGCCGGCTTCCAGCTCCGGCTTGTTCTGGGTGGCGAACCCCTCCTGGATGATCCGGCCGAGACCCGGTCCCGAGACCAGCGCGGCGATGGTCATCGTCGCGACAATCTGAACGGCGGCCAGCCGGATTCCGTTCAACACCAGCGGAACCGCCAGCGGCAACTCGACTTGGCGCAGCTGCTGAAAGCCGGTCATGCCCATCCCACGCGCCGCCTCGACCACCTGGGGATCCACCTCGCGGACACCGACGTAGGCGTTGGTCAGCACCGGTGGGATGCCGAAGAGCACCAAAGCCAGGACGACGGAGCGGTTGCTGATGCCGAGCGAGGTCAGCGCCAACAGGGTGAGCACGGCGAAGGTCGGGACCGCGCGGCCGATGTTGGTGACGTTGACGGCGAGGAAACCGCCCCTCTTGACATGCCCCAACCACAAGGCGATCGGCAAGGAGACAAGGACGACGATGGCGAGCGCGAGCGCCGAGAGCTCGACGTGCTGCAGGCTGCGAACCACGACGCCGTCAGAACCGCGCCAATGCGCGCCGTCGGTCAACCAGTTGATGACACCGCGGAGGCTGCTCATCTGGACCTGCTTCCTCGCCGGGCCCACGGCGTCAGCAGGAACTGCAGCCCCACCAGAACCGCGTCGAGCCCGATCGCGAGCAGCACGCACAGCACGCTCGCGGTCAGCACCTCGGCCTTGAAGTAGTTGGTCAAACCCTCGTGGATGAGGTTGCCGAGACCGCCTTCGCCGATCAGATATCCGATCGTGGCCAGCGCGACGGTGGAGACGGTGGCAACCCGCAGGCCGGCGAAGATGGACGGCGTCGCGAGTGGCAACTCGACTTGCAGCAGGATGCGCAACCGGCCCATGCCCATGCCTCGGGCGGCCTCCACGACCTCAGCCGGCACGCTGTCGAGCCCGGCGAGCACATTGCGGATCAGGATGGTCAACGAGTACAGCACGAGCCCGACGAGAACCGTGGTCGGGCGCAGCCCGGTGATAGGGACCAGCAGCCCGAACAACGCCAGCGACGGCACGGAGTAGACGGCGGTGGCCAGGCCAAGCAATCCGCCGCGGGCCTGCCGGCCGCGCCGCACCGCGATCGCCAGCGGGAGCGACACCGCCAACGCGATCGCCACCGTCTCGACCGTCAACGTGACGTGCTCCTGCAGCGCGCTGAGCAGCTGGTCTTGCCGCGTGCTGATGAACTTCGCGCAGATCCAACTGTTTGCCTCCAGGCAATCGCCGGTGCGAAAGTTCATAAGTGGACGCTACCGAAGAACCCGAGCCACGGCTGGAGGGCGGCACGGAGCCGATGATCAGGCTCGACCGCGTCACGAAGCGTTACCCCGACGGCACTGTCGCGGTCGCCGAGCTCAGCATCGACGTGCCCCGCGGCGCGCTCGTCGTGCTGGTGGGTCCGTCGGGCTGCGGCAAGACCACCACGATGAAGATGGTCAACCGGCTCATCGAGCCGACGAGCGGCCGCATTTTCTTGGACGGCGTCGACGTCACGAACACCGACCCGGTGAAGCTGCGCCGACGGATGGGTTACGTGATTCAGCAGGTCGGGTTGTTCCCGCATCGCAACGTCCTCGACAACGTCGCGACTGTTCCAGAACTGCTCGGCTGGGACGCCCGGCGGCGCAAAGCGCGCGCTCGCGAGCTCCTCGAGCTCGTGGGGCTCGACCCGGCGCGGTTCGCGAAGCGTTTTCCCCATCAACTCTCGGGCGGCCAGCAGCAGCGGGTGGGCGTCGCCCGTGCGCTCGCCGCTGACCCGCCGGTGCTCTTGATGGACGAGCCGTTCGGCGCCGTCGACCCGATCGCCCGCGACCATCTGCAATCGGAGTTCCTCCGGCTGCAACAAGAGCTGCGGAAAACCGTGCTCTTCGTGACGCACGACATCGAGGAGGCCGTGCGCCTCGGCGACCGCATCGCGATATTCAGCCAAGGCGGGAAGCTCGAGCAGTACGACACGCCGGCCGCGTTGCTCGGCACACCGGCGAACAGCTTCGTCGCCGACTTTGTCGGAGCGGATCGAGGGCTGAAGCGGATGTCGGTGACGCCGATCCTCCCGACCGACCTCGAGCACCCTCCCGTCGTCCATCTTGAAGACTCGTTGGCCACCGCAGAAAGCCTGCTGCGCAGGCAAAACTCCCGCTGGGCGATCGCCCTCGACTCCGGCGAGCGGCTGCACGGGTGGCTCGGCATCGACTCAACCTCGGCGACCGGGCTGGTGCGTGACGCCGCGCGGCGCATGGACGCTTGGGTGCCGGTCGGCGCGTCGCTCAAGCAGGCCTTCGCGGAGATGTTGCAGCACAACGCCGGCTGGGTGGCGGTGCTCGACGGCGACCGTTTCGTGGGGGTGTTGACGCCGCGCACGTTGCACGAGGCGCTTCGCCGTTCGGTCGAAGCCGACGCCGATGGTGTGGCGCCCGAGCAAATCGTGCTCGACACTGTGTCAACCGTGTGAGCCCGCCGGGCAGCCCTGGAGGTATGCGCCATGACAGCCGTTGAGGAAGTCGACGTCGTCGTCGTCGGGATGGGACCCGGCGGTGAAGAGGTCGCCGGCCGGCTCGCCGAGGCCGGGCTCGACGTCGTCGGAGTCGACCAGCGGCTGCTTGGCGGCGAATGCCCGTACTACGGCTGCGTGCCGAGCAAGATGATGATCCGCGCGGCGAACGCGCTCGGGGAAGGCCGCCGAATCCCCGGGCTGGCCGGCCAGTCGCAGATCACCCCCGACTGGTCGCCGGTGGCGGCACGGATTCGCAGTGACGCCACTGACAACTGGGACGACAAAGTCGCGGTCGAGCGCTTCGAGGGCAAGGGCGGCCGGTTCGTGCGCGGCCACGGCAAGCTGACCGCGGCTGACACCGTCGCGGTTGACGGCCGGGAGTTTCGCGCTCGCCGAGGGATCGTCCTGAACCTCGGCACCGAGCCCGCGCTGCCCCCGATCGAAGGTCTTGCCGACACGCCGCTGTGGACCAACCGGGAGGCCATCACCACCACGCGCGTTCCGTCGTCGCTGCTCGTGCTCGGCGGCGGCGCCATCGGCGTCGAGCTGGCGCAGGTCTTCTCCCGGTTCGGCGCGCGGGTGACCGTCGTCGAGGCGACGCCGCATTTGCTGCCGCCCGAGGAGCCGGAGTCGGGCGGGTTGCTCGCCGAGGTGTTCCGCCGTGAGGGAATCGACGTTCGCGTCGACACGAAAGTGGTGGCGGCGTCGCACGGCGCCGACGGTTTCACGCTGCGTCTCGACGGCGGAGGAACACTAAGCGCAGAACAGCTCTTGGTGGCCACCGGGCGCCGGCTTGAGCTTGCCGCCGCCGGCCTTGACGCTATCGGCGTCGACGTCAAGGCGCGCGCGGTGCCGGTCGACGGCCGGCTGCGAGTCGCGCCGGGAGTCTGGGCTGTCGGCGACATGACCGGCAAGGGCGCGTTCACCCACGTCTCGATGTACCAAGCCGAGATCGTGGTGGCCGACATCCTCGGCACGCCGGGCGTGCCCGCCGCCGATTACCGGGCCTTGCCGCGAGTCACCTTCACCGACCCGGAGATCGCGTCGGTGGGCATGACGCAGGCGCAGGCCCGCGACGCGGGCATCGACGTCCTGGCCGGAAAGGCCGAGGTCGCGGCGACGTCGCGCGGCTGGATTCACGGGCCCGGCAACGACGGTTTCATCCGGTTGATCGCCGACGCCGGACGGCGAATTCTCGTCGGCGCGACGGTGATCGGCCCGTGCGGCGGCGAGGTCATGTCGGCGCTCGCGGTGGCGATTCACGCCGAGGTGCCGGTCGACCGGATGCTGCACATGATGTACGCGTATCCGACGTTCCACCGCGGCATCCTCGACGCGTTGCGCGACTTGCGCCAGCCGGGCTGACCCCTCGCGCTAAAGCAGGCCGATGCGCGAGAACGGCCAGACGCGCATGAACGCGTGGCCCACCACGCTGCTTTCCGGGATGGTGCCGTTGTAGCGCGAGTCAGACGAGTCGTTGCGATGGTCGCCCATCACAAAGAGCTGCCCGGGCGGAACGACCACCGGACCGAACTGCTTCTTCGGATCAGGCCCGTTTGTGTAGACGTACTTTTCGTTGAGCGGCTTGCCGTTTCGGACGACCCGACCTTGCGCGTCGCAGCACTGCACGGTGTCGCCGGGGAGCCCGATGACTCGTTTCACGATGTCTTCCGAGCCGCCGACCGCTTCCTCCCAGCTCGGATCGACCGCTTTGAAGACCACGACGTCGCCGCGGTGAATGCCGTGCAACTTGTAGGCGAGCTTGTTGACCAGAATGCGGTCGCTTCCGCAGTCGGGGTCGCACCCGCCATGCAGCGTGCGTTCCATCGAGCCGGACGGGATGCGATACGACTGCACGACGAAAGTGCGGATCAAGAACGTGCCGACGACGGTCAGCGCCAGCAGGATCAACCACTCGTTTCGCGCCCGCCGCCGCCGTCTGGCCTTCGCGCGCGCGGCCTCCGCGGCGGTGTCTTCCGCGGTGTCGACACTCGCGTGGGCGCCACCGTCACCCGCTGTCGTCACCCGGCAGACTCCGCTCGTGTCGAGAGCACACCGGTGGTGGCCCGCATAATCACGCCCTGACCAACGAACGCGAGTTCCCGCGCCGTCGCGGTGACGAACACCGCCTCGCCCGAGCCAAAGCTCACCGACTCGTCTCCACTGCTGACCTCGACCTTCCCGCCGACGCACAGCAAAATCTCAGGAGTCTCGGTCCGTCGGGCGACTCGTTGTCCATCGACTCGGAGGCGCGACAACTGAAAC
>Ga0187809_10000808_pt1 | contig 15667 bp, 12 predicted proteins | sample NC_wetland_sal_i_8_FD_132415 | JGI IMG/M metagenome (GOLD analysis project Ga0187809, IMG submission 132415) | Wetland sediment microbial communities from Neuse River Estuary, North Carolina, USA - ASW_4 | ecosystem: Environmental > Aquatic > Freshwater > Wetlands > Sediment | place: USA: North... | reverse complement strand
GACCCGGTTCGCCCGCGTCCTGGATGCCGTTCTTGTTCGAGTCGACCCACACGAAGTCGCCGATGGACACGATGGGCTTCACGAAGCCGAAGTCCAGGCTCAGGTCCTTGTCCCCGTTGTTGACCACGTCAGTCGACGTTGCCGCGCCGGTCGACGAGTCGACCGCACGGTTGGTCCCCACGTTCGGGGTCGTGGCGAGGTAGCCGTCCGGTGCGGTGACCGTGACGGTGTAGTGCTGACCAGCGGGAAGCGTGGGCAGGTTGGAGAACGTGTAGCCGCCCGAGGCATCGGTCTGGGTGGGCTGTACGAGGGCGCCGGACAGGTCGGTCACGGCGGAGCCGGTGGGGCCGGTGAGCGTCAGGGTGACGCCCTGGATGCCGGGCTCACCAGAGTCCTGGATCCCGTTGCGGTTGGTGTCGTACCAGACGAGGTCACCGACCGAGACCGCGCCCTTGACGAAGCCGAAGTCGAGCGTCAGATCCTTGGCGCCGTCGATGGTGAGGTCGGTCGAGACGGCCGTGCCGGTCGAGGAGTCGACCGCACGATCCGTGCCGGCGTTCGGCGTCGTGGCCACGTAGCCCGCCGGTGCGGTGACCGTGACCGTGTAGTGCTGGCCGGCCGGAAGCACAGGCAGGTTCGCGAAGCCGTACCTGCCGTTGACGTCGGTGGATGTCGGCGCGACGAGGTGGCCGGACGAGTCCGTCACCGCACCGCCCCCGGGTCCGGTCAGCGTGAGCGTCACGGCCGGGATGCCGGGCTCACCGGAGTCCTGGATCCCGTTGCGGTTCGTGTCGAACCAGACGTAGTCACCGACCGAGACGGAGCCCTTGACGAAGCCGAAGTCGAGGGTCAGGTCCTGCGCGCCGTTGGTCGTGAGGTCGCCCGAGGTGGCCGACGTCGTCGACGAGTCGACGGCGCGGTCGGAGCCCGCGTTCGCAACGGTCGGCTGGTAGCCGGCCGGGGCGGCGACCGTCACGGTGTAGTGCTGGCCCGCCGGGAGCGGCGGAAGGTTCTGGAAGAGGTAGACGCCGGTCGCGCCCGTCGTGATGGGGGCCACCGGGTCGCCGAACACGTCCGTGACGGGCTTGCCGTCGGGACCGGTGAGCGTCAGCACCGCGTCCGCGATCCCGGTTCCGGGTCCGTCGTTCTGGATGCCGTCGCCGTTCTTGTCCCACCAGACGGTGTCACCGACGGACACGGCGTGGATCTCGCCCTGACCGACGCCACCCGCCTCGAGGTAGACCTCGGTGTGGGTGGTCGAGATCTGCTGCTGCGTGTCCCACGACGTCTTGGCGGTGTTCGAGATCTGGCCCTTGTAGCCGGCCGCCACCTTGACGTCGTACACGAGGCGCCACCATCCACCCTTGGCGAGGACGGGAGCGGTGAACGTGAAGGAGTTGGCGCCGGAGGTCAGCGAGTACAGCGACTTCGCAGCGGTCTGCCAGTTCGGCCACGTTCCGGCCGTGTTGAGCTTGGTCGCGTGCTCAAGGGTGAACGTCCCGGGAAGGAAGGTCTGGTAGCCACCGAGGGTGTCCTCCACGACCACGTTCTTGTAGTCCTGCGCCTGGCCAGTCTTGCCGCCTGGCAGGTAGAGGTACCACGTGACGGTCCCGTCATGGACCCAGACGTCCTTGTAGTAGTCGATGCCGGAGAAGCTGTTCGGGACGGACCCGGTCGTGGGGTACTTCACGACCGTCTTCGTCGTTCCCGAGCTGAACGGGATCGAGACGGTGCTGTTCTCGGGGATGTTGACCTGGGTCAGCGTGAACCAGACGGATCCCTTGATGGTGAAGGGGTGCGTCGTCACGAAGGCCGTCAGCGTGCAGTCGAGACTGGCGGTGCCCAGCGTGCACGTCGCCACGGTGTCCCCCGCTGTGTTCTTCAGAGCAAGGGTCCCGCCGACGCCGCTGAGCTGAGCCGTGGGCCAGCCGAGCGAGAACATCGTTCCCGCGGGCGTTCGGTCGGGCACCGACCAGTCAGCCGTGACCCGGACCTGCTCCCACGGGTAGATCGGGCCGCTGCCCGACGACGCCGTCACTGTGATGTTCGTGAATGCTCCGTTGAGCGACGCAGCCTGCGCCGATCCGGAGGACAAGGCCAATGCACTGATCAGCACCGCCAGGGCAGCGATGAACTGAGCCAGCCGCGCGCGCGACAGACGTATCACGATGAACTCCCCAAAGTTCCCCAAGCAACTTCTCAGATGAGAAAGTCTTAACGAAACCCTAGGAGTCGCGAGACATGTGCGCAACTTCCGCGGCGCAACTCGCCGAGCTGAGTCTTCCACGGCGGATTGCGCGTGACAGGAGCGCGGATCGACCGTGCTCAGGCCCGCCTCCGAAGGACCTCTCGGCAGGGCTACTTGATGTTCGAAGATTCAACTTGACTAAGTCATCTTGATCTGAAGTTGACTCAAGGTGCGGGATTGCCCTTTCCGGCGCCACCGCATCGCAGCCGGATCAGGAGGGACGGAGCGACATCCTCGAGGTGAGGACCCGCCCTTCTCCCAACTCGCGCGTCGCACCCACGAGGATGATCCTGGCCCCCAGCGGCCGGTCCTCGCTGGACGTGCCCACACTCAGCACGATCTCGCCGGGTTCGACCACTCGTCGGCTGTCGAGTCCCGTGAACGAGAACAGGTCCGTGTGCAGCTCGACGTCGACCTCCGCCGACTCCCCCGCGGAGAGTGAGACCTTGAGGTAGCCGACGAGCTGCTTCACAGGGCGAACGACCGACGCGACGGGGTCGGCGGCGTAGACCTGGACGACCTCGGCACCCGCACGAGGACCTGTGTTGGTGATGGTGAGAGACAGCCGGACCGTGCCGGCCACGTCGACCTCGGCCGCCTGCGGACGAAGCTCCGACAGCACGAAGGATGTGTACGACAGTCCGTGGCCGAACGGGTACAGCGGCCGCGGGTCGAGGTTGGAGACACCCTGGGAGAACCACCCGAGCGGCGCCGCCAGGTACGTACCGGGCTGGCCCCCCGGGCCGTACGGGATCGCCACCGGCAGATGACCCGACGGGTTGATCCGCCCGCTGAGAACGCCAGAGACGGCTGACGCACCTTCGGCGCCCGGCATCAGCGCTGCGACCACAGCGCGGCACCTGGAGGCGTAGGCCCCCAGTGCGTACGGCCGACCGGACACGAGCAGCAGCACAGTCGGGGTGCCGGTCGCCAGCACGGCCTCGACGAGCTCGCCCTGCAAGCCCGGCAGGCGGAGGTCTTCGGAGTCGCAGCCCTCTCCCGAGGTGCCGGTGCCGAACATGCCGGCCAGGTCCCCGACCGCAACCACGGCGACGTCCGCCTGCCGAGCGGCCTCGACAGCGGCGGCGAGCTGCGAGCGATCCTCGGCGAGGAACGGCACGCCAGGGACCGCGACCACGGTGGAGCGCGTCAGCTCGGCGGCGAGACCGTCCGCGAGCGACTCGACGGGAAGGCCGTTGCCCAGGTCGTACCGCGTGAGCACATGGTTCGGGTAGGAGTAGCAGCCCATGAACGATCGAGGCTCGGTCGAGACGGGTCCGACCAGCGCCACCTTCGGTACGTCGAGTGGCAGGATGCCGTCGTTCGCGAGGAGCGCCACACTCGCCTCGGCGACGCGACGCGCCACATCCCTGTTGCGGGCGGAGTCGAGGTCACGGTCCGGATCCCCCTGGGTCTCGGGATCCCACTCCGGGTCGAGCAGCCCGTGGCGCACCTTCTGCTCCAGCACGCGGAGCACCGCTCGATCGAGCACGGACTCGTCGAGAAGCCCTTGGGCGACACTGCCGGCCAGCGAGCCGTACGCGAGAGTCTGCGGCAGCTCGACGTCGATCCCGGCCGTCAGAGCCGTACGTCCGGCCTGCTCGAAGTCGGACGCGACATGGTGCATGAGATGGAGGAAGGCGACCGCGCCGTAGTCGCTCACGACCGTGCCGGTGAATCCCCAGCGCTCACGCAGAACGTGTGTGAGCAGCTCGTGCGACGCCCCTACCGGGATGCCGTCGATGTCCGCGTACGAGTTCATGACCGACTCGGCGCCACCCAGTCGTACGGCCATCTCGAAGCTCGGCAGCATGACGTCCTCGAGCTCCCGGCGGCCCATCGGCACCGGCGCATGGTTGCGTCCGGCGCGCGAGGCGGAGTAGCCGACGAAGTGCTTGAGCGTCGCGCTGACCCCGGCGCCCTGAAGGCCCTTCACGTACGCCATACCGATCGTGCCGACGACGTACGGGTCCTCGCCGATCGTCTCCTCGACGCGACCCCACCGGTAGTCACGGACGACGTCGAGCAGCGGCGACAGCCCCTGGTGGACGCCGACGGCACGCAAGTCCTCGCCGATCACGCGAGCCATCTCCTCGATGAGCGCCGGATCGAAGGTGGCTCCCCAGGCGATGGCGGCCGGGTAGACGGTCGCGTGGTAGGTCGTGAACCCCGTGAGGCACTCCTCGTGCGCAATCGCCGGGATCGCGAACCGGTTGAGGCTGACGACGCGGCGCTGAGCGTCTCTGAGGGCAGCCACCCCGTCCGCGACCTCGACCGGTTCCGTCCCGAAGACCCGTGTCAGATGCCCCAAGCCGTCGGCGGCTGTCTCTTCGAGAGGCCGCGGTGCGAACGCGCTGGCCATCGGTGCCACGTCGCCGCTCAGATCGGCCTCGGTCGGCTGACGCATCCAGCTCGACCCGAGCTGGGCTGCCTTCTCGGCGACCGTGAGCTCAGCCAGGAGCGCGGCGGCCCGCTCCTCGACGGACAAGGAGACGTCGTGCCACGCGCGCACCCCGGTCACCCCTCCGCGGGGAGGGTCCGGGCGTCCCAGGGCGCGTTACCGGGCCGGAGCTCCTCGACGCGGTTCTCGAGGATCGCTGTCCGCAGGCTCAGCGCGCCCATCAGCAGGCTCGGGTTCTGCAGTCGTCCCGCGTAGATGCCGTCGACGATGTCGTCGAGAGCCGCCCAGCGGACATCCATGTGGGCTTCCTCGTCGCCGAGGACGAAGCCCTCGGGGCGAGGGACCTGGACGAGGTCGCGGGCGAGGTAGATGCGCAGCGACTCCGAGCTGCCTCCGGGTGAGGAGAACATGTCCACCAGGACGCGCCAGTCCCGGGCGGCCAGCTCGGCCTCCTCCGCGAGCTCGCGCTGCGCCGCCGCCAACGGGTCCTCGCTCGCGACGTCGAGCAGTCCGGCCGGCGCCTCGATCTCCCGGAATCCGACGGGGTGCCGGTACTGCGCGACCACCGCCACTCGGGACTGCTCGTCGACGGCCATGATCGCGACGGCACCGGGGTGCTCCAGGTACTCGCGGACCATGGTGTGCCCGTCGGGAGTCGTCACCTCGTCGGTCACGAACCGCATCAGTCGACCGCGCACCTCGTCGACCCGACGGGTCGGCCATGCCAGCCGTACGTCGCGAAGGTCATCCGGGCCGAGCTGCGAGCCCGGGAGACTCACTCGTCGGCCTCGGGCAGACGGCCCGCGTTGCGACGATGCAGCGCCGCCTCGACCAGACCCTTGAAGAGCGGGTGCGCCTTGGTGGGCCGCGACTTCAGCTCCGGATGCGCCTGAGTCGCCACGAAGAACGGGTGCACCTCCGTCGGGAGCTCGATGAACTCGACGAGCTGGGCATCAGGCGATGTGCCGGAGATCACCAGACCGGCCTTCTCGAGCTGCGCGCGGTACGAGTTGTTCACCTCGTAGCGGTGACGGTGACGCTCACTCACCTGCCGCGTCCCGTACAGCCGGCTGACGATCGAACCGCGGGTGAGCTCGGCCGGGTACGCGCCCAGGCGCATCGTGCCGCCCATGTCGCCTTCGCCGGAGACGATCTTGACCTGCTCGGCCATGGTCGCGATGACCGGGTGGGCCGTGTCGGGGTCGAACTCCGTCGACGCGGCGCCCTCGAGGCCGGCGAGGTTGCGGGCCACCTCCATCACCATGCACTGCAGGCCGAGGCACAGGCCCAGGATCGGGACGCCGTTCTCCCGCGCGTAACGGATCGCGCCGATCTTGCCCTCGACGCCTCGGATCCCGAAGCCGCCGGGCACGACGATGCCGTCGACACCGCCGAGCGCATGAGCGGCCCCCTCGGGGGTCGCGCAGTCGTCGGACGGCACCCACTGGATGGCCACCTTCGCCCAGTTCGCAAAAGCACCGGCGCGCAGCGCCTCGAGCACCGACAGGTACGCGTCGGGCAGGTCGATGTACTTGCCCACGAGCGCGATGGTGACGTCGTCCTTCGGGCTGTGCACACGCTCGAGGAGGTCGTCCCATGCCTTCCAGTTCACGTCACGGAACGCGAGGTTGAGGCGCCTCACGACGTACGCGTCGAGTCCCTCGTCGTGGATCACCTTGGGGATCTCGTAGATCGAGGGCGCGTCGGGGCAGGAGATGACCGCGTCCTCGTCGACGTCGCACATGAGCGCGATCTTGCGCTTCACGCTGTCCGGCACGGCGCGGTCGCAGCGGCACACGAGCGCATCGGGCTGGATGCCGACCTGACGCAGCGCCGCCACGGAGTGCTGCGTGGGCTTGGTCTTGAGCTCGCCGGACGGGCCGATGTACGGCACGAGCGACACGTGGAGGAAGAACACGTTCTCGCGGCCCACGTCACGGCGCACCTGGCGCGCGGCTTCGAGGAACGGCAGCGACTCGATGTCGCCGACGGTGCCGCCGATCTCGTGGATCACGACGTCGACCCCAGGCTTCGCCATGGAGAGCATCTCGTCCTTGATCTCGTTCGTGATGTGCGGGATGACCTGGACCGTGTCGCCGAGGTAGTCGCCGCGGCGTTCCTTGGCGATCACCGACGAGTACACCTTGCCCGTCGTCACGTTCGCGTCGGCGGTGAGGTTCACATCCAGGAATCGCTCGTAGTGGCCGATGTCGAGGTCGGTCTCGGCTCCGTCCTCGGTGACGAAGACCTCCCCGTGCTGGAACGGGTTCATGGTCCCGGGATCGACGTTGAGGTAGGGATCCAGCTTCTGCATGGTCACGTGCAGGCCGCGAGCGACGAGCAACGAGCCGAGGCTGGACGCGGTAAGGCCTTTGCCCAAGGAGGACACGACGCCGCCGGTGACGAAAATGTGCTTGGTGTTCTCTGTCTTTCCCACGGGCCTCCAGCCTATATCCCCGGGGCCCGTCCGCCGTCCACGCCCATCCCTTGGCGCGCCGCGTGGGAGCCAGGGCCATGGTTGCGCGGCACTGCCGCGTCCTACGATGAGCAGGTGACAGGTGGGCCAGGAGTGCAGGAGCCGGAGCCGCAGTGGCAGCAGCCGAGCTTCCCGTCCGAGAGCCAGCCGGCATCGGCTCCGGTCGAGGGCATCGTCACGTCGGGGTCGTCCGTTGTGCGACGCGGAGCCGTGCCACCACCGTCAGTGATCGAGACGGTCGTGGGTACGGTCGCGGGCTTGGTGTGGCCGGTGATGATCGTGCTGGCCATCATGGGCGCCGTGGCCTGGTGGCCGGCGATCCTGATCGCGATCGTCGGCAGTGCCGTGCTCGGCAACGTCCGGGGTCATCTCAAGGCGCGACGCAAGGCCATCGGCCGCGGACAGGCGCTCCCGCCGGAGCAGCCCAACCGCCGGGGCTGAGGCGAGGTTCAGCGCGTTCCGGTCCGGTCCGGTACGCGACCGGTCAACAGCAGGAGCCCGTACGAGCGGTCCTTGCCGTTCCTCTGCTTCACCATCTGGTGGACCTCTTCCACCGCGACGTCCACGAAGCCGGCCGCCAGCGCCATCGCCGCCAGCCGCTCCGGCTCGAAGCCGTGGTGCACGTCTTCTGTCGGATCGTCGTGGAACGTACCGTCCTCAGCGGCCACGTCGGCAAAGGCAAGCCAGCCACCGGGTCGTACGTGACGGCGCACAGCCGCGAGGAAGCCCTCGACGTCCTTGACGTGGTGGAGCATGAGCAGGCTCACGGCCAGGTCGAACGGAGCCCCGGGGAGCGTGTCCGTCGTCACGTCCAGACACTCCGCACGCAGTGTCGTCAACCCACCGGCGGCGATCCGCTCGCGGGCGACGTCAGTCATGCCGCGGCTCGTGTCGACGAGCAGGATCGTGCCGACCCCGGGCGCGAGGACGCGGCTCAGCAGGCCGGTCCCGCTCCCGACGTCGACCACTGACCACGTGGGCTGCAGCGGTACCCGCGCCAGGATGGCGTCTGCCGTTGCGCGAGCACGCTCGAGACGGCTCGGCTTGGCCTCCCAGGTTGTCGCCATGGCGTCGAAGTGGTTCATCGGGACGCCCTGTCCCGCGTCGCTCGTTCGAGCAGGTCCCGCGCGTGGTCACGGGACGCCTCGGTGTCGTCGTGACCACCCATCATCCGGGCGAGCTCCCGGAGCCGCTCATCGCCGTCGACGGCACGCAGCCCTGAGGTCGTCACGGTGCCGTCGTCGGACTTGGCGACGACGAAGTGCCGGTCGCCATAGGCAGCCACCTGCGCGAGATGCGTGACCACGATGACCTGGGTCAGTCGTGCGAGGCGTGCGAGGCGACTTCCGACCTCCAGCGCGACGGCGCCCCCGATGCCGGCGTCGACCTCGTCGAACACGAACGTCTCGCCACCGGTCGCGTCCGCGAGGACGACCTCCAGCGCCAGCCGTACCCTCGACAGCTCACCGCCCGACGCCACCTTCGCCAACGGTCCGGGCTGCGAACCCGGGTTCGCCGAGAAGAGCAGGCTCACCGAGTCGGCACCGTACGGACCGGGCTCCGGAAGCGGCGTCACCGCGAACTCGAGCCGTGCGTGCGGCAGTGCGAGGGCGACGAGCTCGCGCTGGACAGCCGTGGCCAACGACGTCGCCGCCGCCTCGCGCATCGCGGTGATGCGCTGCGCCGACGCGGTGATGCGGCCGGTGAGTGACTCGACCTCCTGGGCGAGGGCCTCGATCCGGTCGTCGCTGGCCTGCAGCTCGGTGAGCCTCGCCGCGCTCGCAGCGGACCACTCCAGCACCTCGGCCACGGTCTCCCCGTACTTGCGGGTCAGCCCCTGCAGCTGCGCCCGGCGCGAGGCCACCCACTCCAGCCGTACGGGGTCCGCGTCGAGGTCGGCCAGGTAGGACGCGGTGCCCGCCGCGAGGTCGGCGACGAGCGCCGTCACCTCGCGTGCCTGGGACGCGAGCTCACCCGCCTGTACGTCAGCGGCGGCGGCCGACTCCAACGCCTTGCGCGCCAGCGCCACCAGTCCCAGCGCGTTCGGGTCGTCCGAGCCTGCGTCCTCGTCCCCTGACAGTGCGACCGAGGCGCGCTGTGCGTACAGGCGGAGGTCGTCGACGGCCTGCAGCCTCGCGGCCTCCGCCGCCAGGGCGACGTCCTCGTCCGGCTCTGGCGCCACCGCTGCGATCTCCTCCAGCCCGAACATGAGCAGATCCTGCTCCCGCGCTCGCTCCCGTGCCTGCGTGGTGAGCGCGGTCAGCTCCGTCCGTGCGACCTGGCGTGCGGCGTAGTCGGACCTGTACCTGGCGAGCTCGTCCGCGAGCTCGGCGCCCGCCGACCTGTCCAGAACCTCCCGTTGGCGTTCGGGGGACGCGAGCCGCTGCTGCTCCGACTGCCCGTGGATCGTCACGAGCTGGGCGCCGATGTCCGCACCGACGGCAGCCGGCACCTGGGCTCCACCCAGCATTGACCGCGACCGGCCGTTGGCGGCCACCTGTCGCGTCACGAGGAGCTCCCGGTCGTCGAGCACTCCCCCTACCTCGTCGACGCCCGCGGCGACCGTCTCCGGCACGTCGACGAACCGCGCCTCCACGACGGCCCGGTCAGCCCCGTTCCGTACGACCCTTGCCTCGGCGCGCGCACCGGCGACGAGCCCCAGACCGGAGACGACCATCGTCTTCCCGGCACCGGTCTCGCCCGTGACCACGGTCAGCCCATGGCCAGGCTCGAGGACGGCGTCGTCGATGACGCCGAGCCCGACGATCCGCAGTTCGACGAGCATCAGCCGGGCGTGGACTCGGTGCGGGTACGGAAGCCTTCGACGCTCAGCCCGAACTTCTTGACGAGGCGGTTCGTGAACGGCTGCACGGACAGTCGGGCGACCTGAAGGTAGTTCTCGTGTCGGCGCACGATGACCTGGGCGCCGAGTGGTGCATCGACCGTACGGCGGCCGTCGCACCACAGCACAGCCCCGTCTCCACCGACGAGGTCCACGACGACCTCGCTGGCGGGACCGAGCACGAGCGGTCGGGCGAACAGGGCATGGGCGCTCAGCGGGACCATGAGGAACGCCTCCAGCTCGGGCCACATGACCTGGCCGCCTGCAGAGAACGCGTACGCCGTCGAGCCCGTCGGGGTCGACACCAGCAGCCCGTCGCAGCCCCACCGCGAGACCGGCAGGCCGTCGACCTGAGCCAGTACCTCGATCATCCGGCGCCGGGACAGCTTCTCGATCGAGACCTCGTTGACGGCGAACGACTGCCACGTCACCGGGCCCTCCCGGTCCGGTCGCAGCTCGACCGAGATCGCCAGGCGCTTCTCGATGACGTAGTCGCGACGGATCACCTGCTCCACGATCAGCGGCAGGTCGCTGACCTCCAGCTCCGCGAGGAACCCGACGTGGCCGAGGTTCACACCGAGGACCGGCACGCTCTTCCCGAGCGCCCACTCGGCCGACTTGAGGATCGTGCCGTCGCCGCCGAAGACGACGACCACCTCGAGGTCGTCGATGCCGTCCTTGTCGATCACGCCGAGCCCCGGGGAGCACGCGTGGAGCGCGTCTGCGACGTCCGACTCCGCGGCGACCGTCAGCCCGTGTGCGGTGACGGAGCGTACGAACTCGCAGGTCGCAGCGATCGCCTCGGGGCGGCCGAGGTGTGTCTGGACAGCCACCACCCTCTGGTCGCCGGAGGGGGATGTCATGGCCATCACCCTAGTGTCCCCTCCGTCGCAGGCGAAGGAAGTACTCGACGTTTCCGGCCGGCCCGGGAAGCCGTGACTCTCCCCGCCAGTCCTCCGCCCAGCCCAGGTCGGACGCAGCCTGCGCGACGCCGTCGACCGCGGTCGTCCTGTCCTGCGGACGTCGAACCACGCCGCCGGGTCCGAGCCGCTCCCGGCCGACCTCGAACTGCGGCTTGACCATGAGGAGGGCCACCCCGTCCCCACGCAGGACCCCCAGCATGGGCGCGAGGAGCAGCTGCAGGGAGATGAACGAGACGTCGGCGACCACGAGGTCGAGGGGCTGGTCCTCGAGCAGAGCCAGCGTCAGGTCTCGGAGGTTGACGCCCTCGTGGACCGCTACTCGCGGGTCGGTGCGCAACGACTCGACCAGCTGGCCGTGTCCCACATCGACGGCGTAGACCCGGTCCGCGCCCCTCTCGAGGAGGACCTGCGTGAAGCCCCCCGTCGAGGCTCCCGCGTCGAGAACGCGACCCGCCACGCTCGTGCCGGAGTCCTCGAGGGCGCCGAGGAGCTTGTGGGCCGCACGCCCCACGTACCGGTCGACCGGGGCATCGAGCGACGCGGCGTCGTCCACGGCGTGCGACGGCTTGGTCGCCGCCACGCCGTCGACCATGACCTTGCCCGCCCGGATGAGCTCGCTGGCGTGCTGCCGCGACCGAGCGAGTCCCCGGCTCACGAGGGCCTGGTCGAGGCGCACGTCACCGCCCAGGTTGAGGAAGCTGCGGTGCGACAGGACCACCGGGCTTGGGCAGCGCCACGAGCGGGACGTTCGCCAGGGCTCCGGAGACGACATCGTGGGCGCGGGCGAGCCTGTCGACGTGCTCCACGATGGGTACGTCGCTGAGATCTGCCACATCGAGACAGGCGGCGTCGATGTCGTCACGGCCCGTGATGGGCGGTTGCTCGCTCACGGCGCCATCGTAGTGTTCGCCGCTGACACTCCCGGCTCGTCCTCACCGAGGCCTCGAGCCGCGAGAGCGTCCCCCGTCGCGTGAGCGTAGGCCACTGCTCGGACGACGACCGGCGCGACGTACGCGACCGGGTTCCGCTTGATCCCGCGCGCCGTGGCGGCGTCGCGCACCGTGTCGAACGCGCCGAGGAGGTGCGGCAGGCTGCGCAGCATCACCGCCACCGCCAGTGCGACCCGGTCCGGGTCCACACGGAAGACCTTCAGCGGACGGCACGCCGCAGCGAGGCCGTCGACCAGCTCAGGGATCGGGGTGGTCAGCGTGAGCAGCCGTGCCGCGTACAGCGCGAGGACGAGGTTCTCGACCACGACCACACCTGTCAGCACCTGGCGGGCGAGGGCCTGCACGGCGACGATGAGCGCGCACACCACGATCATCCCCAGCCCGAGGCCGACGGCTCTCCGCACGCCGACCCGCGCCCACACGAGCACGGTGACGGTGACCGCGATCGACGCGGCCGAGAACCACCACGTGCCGATGGCGATCGCGGGGACGGTGAGCACCAGCATGAGCACGTACTTCCAGCCGACCGGGACCTTCTCGAGACGGCTCCCGGACGGCTGGTACGTGCCGAACAGCTCGTCAGCCGCCTTCACCGCCGCACCAGCTCCACGTACGCGGCCACGGCCTCGGCCGGAGGACCGTCGGCGACGATGCGGCCACCCTCGACGACCAGCACGCGGTCCGCGTCCTCGGCCAGCTCGAGGTCATGGGTCGCGATGACGACCTGCTGGTCGAGTCGTCCCAGCTCGTCCCGAATGCGGTTGCGGTTGCGCAGGTCGAGGAGGGTCGTGGGTTCGTCGGCCACGACCACGGCCGGTTCGACGGCCAGCACGCTGACCAGGGCGACGAGCTGTCGTTCGCCTCCGGACAGGTCGTACACGCTCGAGTGCTGAACGTGGCCCAGACCGTACGCGTCCAGCAGCTGGGCCGCTCGTGCTCGGCGGCCGGCTCGAGGCACCGTACGGCGAAGGCTCAGCTCGACGTCCTCGATCGGCGTCGGCATGACGAGCTGCGCGAGCGGGTCGGTGAAGATGAACCCCACGCGGCGACGCACCGCGCTGCCCTGCGTGGCGGTGTCGAGGCCGTCCACGAGTACCGTCCCCCGGCTCGGCAGGACGAGTCCGTTGAGCAGCCGAAGGAGCGTGGACTTACCGGAGCCGTTGGCACCGATCACCGCGATCCGCTGCTCTGTGAGCGTCAGGGTGAGGTCCGTCAGGAGCGCGCGAGGCGGGGTGCCCGGCGCACCGCCGGGAACCGTGACCCCGACCTCGCGCAGCTCGATCACTGCGAGGTGGCAGGTACGTGCTGGGTCCTGGGGGCGAGCAGGACGGGGAACGCCTTGTGGACGACGGCGGCGACGGCGGCCGCGATGGCCACCTTCGCCAGGTCCCCGGGCAGGAACACGAGGTCGACGGCGAACGCCTTGGCCAGCGTGAGCTTGGCGTTCACCATCAGACCGAGGATGCCGAGGGGGTGGACGACGAGGATGCCGCCCACGATCGCGCTGGCCGCGAGCGTGAGCGGGCGCCAGACCTTGAGGTTCCGGGTCCACGCGGCGATCGCACCCGTCACGAGTGCGCCCAGCGGGAACGCTAGCAGGTAGCCCGCAGACGGCTTGACGAGGTTCCCGAGACCGGCCCCTCCTTGAGCGAAGACCGGCAACCCGGCCAGGCCGACGACGACGTACAGGAGGACGGCAAGGAACCCACGCAGCGGGCCCAGCACGAGGCCGGCGAGCATGACGCCGAGCGTCTGCAGCGTGATCGGGACACCCACGCCGATCGGGATGGCCGGTATGAGCGTGCAGGCCGCCACGAGAGCGGCGAATACGGCGATGAGCGCCAGGTCGGTCGTGGCGGTACGGGTCCTCATGGGGCCTCCTGATCGGCGGACGAACGGCAGCAGCCTACGTCAGTGCCCCTCTGCGGCTCCCACCGTCCCGTCCGCACGGTCCGCGGCGAGCCACGCGGCCTGCGCCCTTCGCCAGAGATCGTCGAGCGGCCCGTCGCCCGTGCCCACCGGCGGCGCCAACAGGCCTGAGATGTCGGCGGCCAGGTACGTGGGACGGTGCTCGGGTCGCGCTGCCACCAGATCGTCGGCCCCGTGGGACCCGGACAGGACGAACAGGGAATCGATGCCCACGACGTGCGCACCCTCGATGTCGGTGTCGAGCCGGTCCCCGACGAAGATCGGCCGGGCGGATCCGAGGCGACGCAGCGTCTCGTCCAGCAGCGGCCTGCGCGGCTTCCCGGCGAGGATGGGCTCCTGCTCCGGCATCGTCACCCGCATCGCGTCGAGGATGGCGCCCAGTCCGATGGCCTGGCCCTCGACCTGCGGCCGCGTACGGTCGGGGTTGCATCCGTACCAGACGGCACCCGCCTGTACGGCGAAGCATGCGTCGTTGAGGTCGGCCCACCGCAGCTGCGGCGCGTACCCGACCACGACCGCGACGGGACGGTCCGTCGAGGACGCCACCGGTACGAGACCGACGGCGCGGATCTCCGCCTCGAGCGCGGCTGTGCCGACGACAAGGACCGGCGAGCCGGCCTCGAAGCGGTCCGCCATCAGGCGGGCCACGGCTTGGCCGCTCGTCACGATGTCGTCGGGTGAGACGGCGATCCCGAGCGACACCAGATGCTCCGCCACCTCGTGCGGGGAGCGGGCCGCGTTGTTCGTGACGAAGCCCACCCTGACGCCGCGCTCACGGAGACCGATGATGGCCTGGGCCACGCCCGGAACGGCCTGCGCGCCGAGATAGATCACCCCGTCGAGGTCGAACACCGCCGTGTCGTACGCGTCGATCACCGCGGTCACGAGTCGAGCTCCTCCGAGGTCTCCTCGGATTCGGCGCTCACCAGCGGCTCGTCCCGGTCGTTGTCTGGCTCGACATCGAGGGGCTCTGCTTCCTCCGTGTCCTCAGCACCCAGGAGCGACTCGTCCTGGTCGTCCTCGAGCTCGACGGCAGGGAGCTCTGCTTCCTCGGTGTGCTCCGCGGCACCCTCGACCTCGGCCGGCTCGTCGTCCTCGTCCTCATCGTCGAAGTCGGTGATGATGACGAAGCCGTTGAGCTCGTCGAGGCGATCCAGCGCATCCGTGCCCTCGGGATCGAGACGCGCGGCCGCCGTGAACCAGTCCTCGGCGGCGGCACGATCGCCCTGCTCGAGGAGCAGCGCCGCGTACGCGTACCTGAGCCGCGCCTGGGCAGGCTTCGGTACGACACCACGCGGCGACTCGATCTCGTTGGAGAGAAGTCGCAGCGCCTCGGCGGTCTGCCCCGCGTCCGCCCGAGCCCCCGCCTGGACGATGCGGAGCTCGACGAGCAGCGCCGGGTCCGTGACCGATGCCTCTCCCTCGCGTACGAGCTTGAGCGCCGCGTCCGGACGGCCCAGTGCCCGTTCGCAGTCCGCGAGCACGGCGAGGTAGTCAGGGGATCCGGTCATGCGTCGCAGGGCCCTGAACTCGGTCAAGGCCACGTCGAAATGACCCGCCGCGTACGCCGTCTCCGCCAGCGCTTCGCGAGCGATCGGCAGGCGGGCAGCGCGGCGTTTGGCTGCCTCCGCATGCGCGTACGCCGCCTCGGGGTCGGTCTCGATGAGCTCACCCGCTGCCACCAGATGTGCCCCCACGATCGCGGCCAGCTCCTTGGGCAGACTCTTCAGCTCGGCCCGTACGTTCCGCGGAACGTCGCGCGGGTCGATCTCGGGCGCCTCCGGCTCGTTGTCCCGCGGACCCACGCCGGGTGGCAGCGGCTCCCGAAGGCCGCGGTCCTCACGCGGAACAGGCGGTCCCGACTGGTCCGCGGTGCGTACGAACCGCTGCGCTCGAGG
>Ga0187809_10000806_pt1 | contig 15747 bp, 9 predicted proteins | sample NC_wetland_sal_i_8_FD_132415 | JGI IMG/M metagenome (GOLD analysis project Ga0187809, IMG submission 132415) | Wetland sediment microbial communities from Neuse River Estuary, North Carolina, USA - ASW_4 | ecosystem: Environmental > Aquatic > Freshwater > Wetlands > Sediment | place: USA: North... | reverse complement strand
CTGCCCGATCGTCGACACCTGGTGGCAGACCGAGACCGGCGGCATCCTGATCACGCCGCTGCCCGGCGCGACCAAATTGAAGCCCGGTTCGGCGACGCGGCCGTTCTTCGGCGTGCAGCCCGAGATCGTCGACGCCGAAGGCAAGGTGCTCGACGGCGCCACCAGCGGCAACCTCTGCATCGCCGACTCCTGGCCCGGTCAGATGCGCACCGTCTACGGCGACCACCAGCGCTTCATCGACACCTACTTCAAGACCTATCCCGGCAAGTACTTCACCGGCGACGGCTGCCGCCGCGACGCCGACGGCTATTACTGGATCACCGGCCGCGTCGATGACGTCATCAACGTCGCCGGCCATCGCCTCGGCACGGCGGAGGTCGAGAGCGCGCTGGTCGCGCATCCGAAAGTGTCGGAGGCCGCCGTCGTCGGCTATCCGCACGACATCAAGGGGCAGGGCATCTACGCCTACGTCACCTTGATGGCCGGCGAGAAGCCGACCGAGGACCTGCGCAAGGAGCTGGTCGCCTGGGTGCGCAAGGAGATCGGCCCGATCGCCTCACCGGACCTGATCCAGTTCTCGCCCGGCCTGCCGAAGACGCGTTCGGGCAAGATCATGCGCCGCATCCTGCGCAAGATCGCCGAGGACGATTTCTCAAATCTCGGCGACACCACGACTTTGGCCGATCCGGCCGTGGTCAACGACCTCGTGGACAACCGGCAGAACAAGAAGGCCGGCGCGAAAGCGGGCGCGTAGTTCACCGCGACATCACCCGCTGTCATGGCCGGGCTTGTCCCGGCCATCCCGGGTAGAAAGGCATTGTGCCCGCCTGAGCAGGATCGCCGGGACAAGCCAGGCGATGACAAGGACAGTGTGTCCGTCGGTCCTCGCGAAAAACGCGGACTACCAAAACGAGAGTCCCGCCTTTCCAGGGGTCACGTCACGCGGACGCGCGTGACGGTCGAGATCTCAAGCCGCGACGGGATCGCAAATGTTTGTTTACGTTACCGGCAGCTTTCTCCTGACGCGCGCATTGGCGCGACTATTGTCGCCCCGGTCGAGCCATACGGGCGCAGGCTATGTCTCTGGTATTGCGGCGGACGGCGCTGTTCGTCTTTATCGTGCTGATGTGGGCGCTGGTCGTCGCCGCGGCGCGCGCGTCGACGCATGACGTCGTGCAACTGCCGGGCTTCGCGCCCGGCACGATCGTGGTGAAGACGTCGCAGCGGAAGCTGTATTACGTCCTCGATGGCCGCAACGCGCTGCGCTTCCCCGTCGGCGTCGGCAAGGCCGGCCAGGAATGGACCGGCATCGCCCGCATCACCGGTAAATACGTGCGTCCGGCCTGGGCGCCGCCGGCCGACATCCGCCGTGAAAATCCGCGGCTGCCCGCGGTCATCCCGGGCGGCGCGCCGAACAATCCGATGGGCCAGTTCGCCATGACGCTCGGCGACGGGACCTACGCCATCCACGGCACCAACAGGCCGTCCTCGGTGGGGCGCTTCGTCTCACACGGCTGCATCCGCATGTACAACGCCGACATCCGCGAGCTCTTCAGCATGGTCGCTGTCGGCACGCGCGTCGTCGTCGAACGATGATCTCCGCCCGGCGCCTGTCCCTCGCCGTCGCTGTCGTCATCGCGCTCGCCGCGGGCGCCGTTGCGCAGGCGCGCGACCTCGTAGCGTTTCCGGCCGGCTATCGGGCGGGCGACATCGTCATCATGACCGATGCGCGGCAGCTCTTCTTCGTGCTCGGGCGGGGCCAGGCGATCCGCTATCCGGTCGGCGTCGGCCGCGCCGGCATGGCGTGGCACGGGCGCGCCTATGTCGATCTCAAGCGCCTGCGTCCGGCCTGGCAGGCGCCGCCGGAGATTTCGGAGCGCGGCTACGGGCCGGTCATACCCGGCGGCTCGCCGCGCAACCCGATGGGCGCCGCGGTGCTCGGCCTCGACCGCGGCAACTATGCCATTCACGGCACCAACAATCCCGGATCGGTCGGCGGCTTCGTCTCGCACGGCTGTATCCGCATGACCAACGCGGACATCCTCGATCTGTACGCGCGCGCCCGCATCGGCACCGAAGTGATCGTCTTGCGCTGAGCTATTCGGCCGGCGCCGCGCGCTGCAGGCGCAATTCGCCGAACGACTGCCGCACGATGACGAAGGCGCCCTGCAGCGCCAGCGCGGCCATCACCGCGGCGACCACGATGTCGGGCCAGCCGGTGCCGGTGCCGAACACGCCGACCGCAGCGAGCAGCACCGCGAGGTTACCGAGCACGTCGTTGCGCGTGCAGATCCAGGCCGAGCGCATGTTGGCGTCGCCGCTGCGGTGCGACCACAGCAGCGCGAACGAACATCCGTTGGCGATCAGCGCAGTAACCCCGATCACGCCCATCGCGGTGGCGTCCGGCAGCGTGCCGTGCAGGGCGTGCCAGACGACCGTCGCCACGACCCACAGGCCGAACAGCCCCATGCTCGCGCCCTTCAGCAGCGCGGCGTTGGTGCGATAGCGCAACGCGCTGCCGACCACCGCAAGGCTGATGGCGTAGTTCGCCGCGTCGCCGAGGAAGTCGAGCGCGTCGGCCTGTAGCGACGTGGAGCCGGCCATCAGCCCGGCGCCGATCTCGACGGCGAACATCGCGGCATTGATGGCAAGCACGATCCACAGCACGCGGCGGTAGGCGCGTTCGCGCTGCGGGTCGAGATTGAGGGGCGGCGGTGTGCAACAGCAGTCGGCCATAGCCGGAAGGTAGGGACTGGCCCCACCGTTACACAATCACGTCGCCGCGGCCGAATTCTGTGAAATCATGTCCTTTTCGCGCTAATGTTCGCGACCTCGACACAATTCGTGGCCAGACCGGACCTCATGGCGCGTCCGCGCACGTCTCCCCAGCCGGAAGTTCCCGGCCTTGCCGCCCGAAAAATCGCCGCCGACATCGTCGACGGCGTTTTGCGCAGGCGTGTCTCGCTCGACGAGCAACTGTCCGGTCGCAACGCGCATCTCGGCCTCGCCACCTTGCCCGACCGCGACCGCGCGCTGATGCGGCGATTGACCGCAACGGTGCTGCGGCGGCTCGGCACGTTGCGGCATGCGCTGCTCGGCTTTCTCGACAAGGGCTTTCCCGGCGACGCGCCGCGCACCGAGACCATTCTGCTCGTCGGCGCCGCGCAGCTCTTGTGGCTCGACGTACCGGACCACGCGGCGGTCGATCTCTCCGTGCGCCTCGCGCAGGCCGACCGCCGCGCCGCGCGCTATGCCGGTCTGGTCAACGCCGTGCTGCGCCGCGTGGCGCAGAACCGCGAAGCCATCCTCGCCGAGCCGGCGACGCGCGACACGCCCGACTGGCTGATGGCGCGCTGGACCCGCGCCTACGGCGAGGACACGGCGCGGGAGATCGCGGTGGCCAACGGCCACGAGCCGGCGCTCGACATCAGCGTCAAGTCCGACGCCGCGCATTGGGCCGAGCGCCTGCGCGGCCGCGTGCTGCCGACCGGCACGGTGCGCACGGTGGCGCAGGGCGCGGTGTCGCTGCTGCCGGGCTTCACCGAAGGCGCGTGGTGGGTGCAGGACGCCGCCGCGTCGATCCCGGCGCAATTGTTGGGGGACGTGCGCGGGCGCAGCGTCGCCGATCTCTGCGCGGCGCCGGGCGGCAAGACGGCGCAGCTCTGCGCCGCCGGCGCGCAGGTGACCGCGGTTGATCGCTCGCCGGCGCGGGTGGCGCGGCTGGCGGAGAACCTCGCCCGCCTCGGGCTCACGGCCGAGACGCAGGCGGTGGACGCGCTGGAGTGGCACGGCGGCCCGTTCGACGCCGTGCTGCTCGACGCGCCGTGCTCATCGACCGGCACCATCCGTCGCCATCCGGACGTGCCCTGGCTCAAGGGCGAGGCCGATTTGGCGCCGCTGACCTCGCTGCAGCAGCGCCTGCTCGATCATGCCGTCACGCTGCTCCGGCCGGGCGGCCGCCTCGTCTATTGCGTCTGCTCGCTGGAGCCGGAGGAGGGCGAGGCCCAGGTCGCCGCGCTCCTGGCGCGCAATCCGCAGGTCGCCCGCGACCCTGTTCGCCCGGAGGAGGTTTTCGGGCACGCGGAGTTCCTCACCGCCGATGGTGCGCTTCGCACGCTGCCACAGATGCTACCCGACCCCGACCCGCGCTGGGGCGGGCTCGACGGCTTCTTCGCCGCGCGACTGATACGCGCCGGCTAAGTCACGGTGGCGCCCGGGGATTTGGACCTTCAACCGCCCTTCGCTATCGTGGCCGTTCACACGAATCAGGCCGCCGCGCGGGGGACGGACAATCTCATGATGCGGGTCACGGTGGCGGAGCGACTGGGGCTCTCCGCGCTGATCGGGCGCCGCGTCCTCCGCAGCCTGCTCGAACGCGTCAACACCCATCCGCTGCTGCGCTGGCGTTACGGTTCGGGCAAGACCGACCGCCTGCTGATCGCGCCGCAGGACCTGCGCACCGCGGATGCAACCCGCGCGAGCGAAATCTATGCCGGCCGCTTTGCTTTCGCCGGCAAGGTGGTGATCTGCGACCGCCATTCGCCGTTCGAGATGATCCCGCCGTCCGACGAATGGGCGGTGATGCTGCTGAGCTTCTCGTGGCTGCGGCATCTGCGCGCGGCCGACTCGGCGATCACGCGCGCCAATGCGCGGGCGTTGATCGACGACTGGATCACGCTGCAGGGCGGCTGGGACCCGATCGGCTGGCGCAGCGACATCCTCGCGCGCCGCATCCTCTGCTGGCTGAGCCAGGCGCCGTTCGTGCTGCAGGACGCCGACGCGCGCTTCTATCGCCGCTTCACCCGCAGCCTGTCGCGCCAGGTGCGCTATCTGCGCCGCACGGTCAGGCAATCGCGCGAGGGCCTGCCGCGGCTGCAGGCCTTGATGGCGCTCAACTACGCCAGCCTGTGCATGCAGGGGCAGGCGGGGGCGCTGCGCGCCAATGCCCGCAAGCTGATCGAGGAGCTTCGCACTCAGATCCTGCCGGACGGCGGGCACGTCAGCCGCAACCCGGGCACGCTCATCGAGATCCTCGCCGACCTGTTGCCGCTGCGCCAATTGTTCTCGGCGCGCAACCTGCAGCCGCCGCAGGCGATCAACAATGCCATCGATCGCATGATGCCGATGCTGCGCTTCTTCCGGCACGCCGACGGCAACTTCGCGCAGTTCAACGGCATGGGGCCGACGCCGGTGGATCTCCTCGCCACCGTGCTCGCCTATGACGACGCGCGCGGGCAGCCTCTGTCGAATGCGCCGCATTCCGGCTACCAGCGCATGGAGGCGGCGCAGACCGCGCTCATCGTCGATACGGGGCGGCCACCGCCGGTCGCGCTGAGCCAGGAGGCGCACGCCGGCTGCCTCGCTTTCGAACTGTCGTGGAAGCAGCACCGGCTGGTGGTGAATTGCGGCCTGCCGGCGGTCAACCGCGAGACCTGGCGGCAGGTGGCGCGCGCGACCTCGGCGCATTCGACGGTGACGGTGCACGAGCAGTCGTCCTGCCTGTTCCTGCAGGCGTCGTCGTTCCGGCAGATGCTCGGCGGCGTGCCGATCCTTGCCGGTCCGCGCGACGTGCGCACGGCGCGCGACGAGCAGGACGGCGCGGTGGTGCTGCGCGCCTCGCACGACGGCTACACGGCCGAGGCCGGACTGATCCACACGCGCGCCCTGCGGCTGTCGGCGGACGGCCGCGCGCTCGACGGCGAGGACAGCTTCAGCGCCGCCGGCCAGGGCGACATCCCGGCGGCCACGGACGACTACGCCGTGCGCTTCCACCTCCACCCGTCGATCAAGGCGAGCCGGCTGTCTGACGGGCGCGGCGTCATCCTGCTGCTGCCCGACAAGGAGGTGTGGACCTTCGCCACCATGGCCGACGCGGTGCAACTCGAGGAGAGCGTGTACCTGTCATCGACCGAAGGCCCGCGCCGCACGGTGCAGATCGTCGTCTACGGAAACGCGCGTGGCGTGCCGGCCGTGCGATGGAGCTTCCGCCACACGCCCCCGGTCGCCGCCGGTGTCCGGGTGGAAAAGCCGGACGAGCCCGAATTGCCACTCTGAGCCGTGCCCCGGACGCGGCGCGGTACGAAGTACTGCGCCGCAGATCCGGGGCCTTACCGATCACAATCCTTGCGATGGTCCCGGGTCTGCGGCGCACCGTTTCACGCTGCGCCGCGCCCGGGACACGCGACTGTGGACGCGCCGAAGGGTCCGTATTCCTGCGAATAGGCGGCGCCCCGCCACCTGTGCTAGCTCCCTGCGCATGACCAGCCATCCCCGCCGCATCACCCGCGCCTTGCTGTCGGTCTCCGACAAGACGGGGCTCGTCGAATTCGCCACGCAGCTCGCCGGCTACGGCGTCGAGCTGGTGTCGACCGGCGGCACCGCCAGGGCGCTGAAGGAGGCGGGCCTGACGGTCGCCGACGTCTCCGACCTGACCGGCTTCCCGGAGATGATGGACGGTCGCGTCAAGACGCTGCATCCGAAGGTGCACGGCGGCCTGCTGGCGATCCGCGACAACAAGGAGCACGCGGCGGCGATGCAGACGCACGGCATCAAGCCGATCGATCTGCTGGTGGTGAACCTCTATCCGTTCGAGGCGACGGTCGCGAAGGGCGCTGCCTACGACGACTGCATCGAGAACATCGACATCGGCGGCCCGGCGATGATCCGCGCTGCGGCCAAGAACCATCACGACGTCACCGTGGTGGTCGAGCCGGAGGATTACGCGAAGGTGCTCGCGGAGCTCGCCGCGCACGCCGGCATGACCTCGCTCGAGCTGCGCACGGCGCTCGCGGCCAAGGCCTATGCGCGCACCGCGGCCTACGACGCGGCGATCTCCAACTGGTTCGCCGAGACGCTGAAGACCGACGCGCCCGACTATCGCGCCATCGGCGGCAAGTTGATTCAATCGCTGCGCTACGGCGAGAACCCGCACCAGAGCGCCGCCTTCTATCGCACGCCGGATGTGCGGGCCGGCGTCGCGACCGCGCGGCAGGTGCAGGGCAAGGAGCTGTCCTACAACAACATCAACGACACCGACGCAGCCTACGAGTGCGTCGCCGAGTTCGATCCGCGCCGCACTGCAGCCTGCGTCATCGTCAAGCACGCCAATCCGTGCGGCGTTGCGGAAGGCGCGAGCCTCGTCGACGCCTATCGCAAGGCGCTCGCCTGCGATTCGACCTCGGCCTTCGGTGGAATCGTCGCGCTCAACCGCACTTTGGATGCCGAAGCGGCGAAGGCGATCGTCGAGATCTTCACCGAGGTGATCATCGCGCCGGACGCGAGCGACGAAGCCATCGCCATCGTCGCCGCCAAGAAGAACCTGCGTCTGCTGCTTGCCGGCGGCCTTGCCGATCCGCGCGCGAAAGGCCTGACGGCGAAGACGGTGGCTGGCGGGCTGCTCGTGCAGTCACGCGACAATGCGGTGGTCGACGACATGACACTCAAGACCGTCACCAAGCGCCCGCCGACCGCGGCGGAACTGAACGACCTGCGCTTCGCCTTCCGCGTCGCCAAGCACGTGAAGTCGAACACGATTGTTTATGCCAGGGACCTCGCCACCGTCGGCATCGGCGCCGGGCAGATGAGCCGTGTCGATTCCGCGCGCATCGCGGCGCGCAAGGCCGAGGACGCCGCGCGCGAGCTGAAGCTGGCGGCGCCGCTGACCAAAGGCTCGGTCGTGGCGTCGGACGCCTTCTTCCCGTTCGCCGACGGTCTGCTGGTTGCGGTCGAGGCGGGCGCGACCGCTGTCATCCAGCCCGGCGGCTCGATGCGCGACCAGGAAGTGATCGACGCCGCCGACGCCCACGGCATCGCCATGGTGTTCACCGGCACACGGCATTTCAGGCATTGAGCCGTTTCCGCTCGTCCCCGCGAAAGCGGGGACCCAGCGCTGGATTCCCGCTTTCGCGGGAATGAGCGGGATCGCTACTCCCGCGCCAGATCCCCCAGCAGACTCGCCGCCACCGAGAGTTTCGACAGAGTCAGCCCCGACCCGGCGATCTCGTGGATCGCCGCGCGGATGCGCTCGACTTCGGTCTGCCGCGGCTTGACCCACTCCTCGACCGCGCCGGCGCCGGCAAGTTCTTTAGAGAATTGGCCGATGCCGACCATCGCCGCCGTGAGCCGCCGCTCGGCATCGCCGATCGAATCGAGCACGCGGTCGAGCGCGAGGCGATCGAAGTAGTCGGCGACGGCGATGTTCGGCACCGCGCCGGCAACGCGATCGAGCTGGAAGAAGGCCTCGGTCGCAAAATACGTCGCCGTCACTTCCGCCACCGGCTTCTGCGCGCGGTCGGCGACCTGCACGATGTCGGGCGCGGCCTTCAGCTCGACGAAGTCGGCAATGCGGTGCGCGACGTCGTCCGGCACGCCGTTGCGGATGAACTCGGCCGCGCGCGAGTCGCGCGCTGCCTGTGCCGGCTTCGACAGCGCGGTCGACAGCGCCGCCTCCACCTGCGCGATTCCTTCGCGATAATGCGCGACGATCGTGTCCAGCCCCTGCCGCAGGTCGACGTTGCGCAGGAACCAGACGATGCGGTCGAGCAGCAGGTTCTGCACGGCGGCGTAAAGCGAGAGCTGCACGTCGCCCGCGACCTTGTTGTCGAGTGCGTCGATCTCGGAGTTCAGCGCCACCATCTCGTAGCTCTGCCGTACGGCGGCGAAGGCCGCGGCGATCGAGGCCGAAGAGGCGCCGGTCTGGTCGGCAATGCGCACGATGAGCGTGGCGCCGCCGCGGTTGATCATCGAGTTGGTGAGTTGGGTGGCGATGATCTCGCGGCGCAGCCGATGCGACTGCAGCGCGTCGGGATAACGCTCCGTCATCTCCTTCGGGAAATAGCGGTTCAATTCGCGGCCGAGATAGGGATCGTCCGGAACGTCGCTCTCGAGCAGTTCGCTGTAGAGCGACAGCTTGGCGTAGGCGAGCAGCACCGCGAGTTCGGGCCGCGTCAGCGGCGCGTTGCGCTTGCGCCGCTCGCCCAGCGCCATCTCGTCCGGAAGGTATTCGACGGCGCGGTCCAGTTCGCCGCGCTGCTCGAGGATGTGCATCAGGCGCTGCTGGAAGCCGAAGTCCTCCATGCCGCGCCGCTGCGCCAGCGAGAGCGCCAAAGTCTGCTGGTAGTTGTTGCGCAGGACGAGTCGCGCCACCTCGTCGGTCATCTCGGCGAGCAGGGCGTTGCGGTTCTCGATCGTGAGCTGGCCGGCGCGCACCGGGGTCGACAGCGCGATCTTGATGTTGACCTCGACGTCGGAGGTGTTGACGCCGGCGGAGTTGTCGATGGCGTCGGTGTTCAGCCGGATGCCGCGCATCGCCGCCTCGATGCGGCCACGTTGCGTCATGCCGAGATTGGCGCCTTCGCCGACCACCTTGACGTTGAGCTCGCCTCCGCTGATGCGGATCGCATCGTTGGCGCGGTCGCCGACCATCTCGTCCGTTTCGGTGGCGGCGCGGATGTACGTGCCGATGCCGCCGAAGAAGAGCAGGTCGACCTTGGCTTTCAGGATCGCCTTCATCAGCGCCTGCGGCGTGACGCTTGCGCCGAGGCCGAGCAGCGTCTGCGCTTCCGGCGACAGGTGTATTTCCTTCGCCGAGCGCGGATAGACGCCGCCGCCCTTGGAGATCAGGCTCTTGTCGTAGTCCTGCCAGCTCGAGCGCGGCAGGTTGAACAGCCGCTGCCGTTCGGCGAAGGCGGCCTTCGGGTCCGGATCGGGATCGATGAAGATGTCGCGATGGTCGAAGGCCGCGACCAGCTTCGTCGTCTCCTCGCGCAGCATGCCGTTTCCGAACACGTCGCCCGACATGTCGCCGACGCCGACCGCGGTGAACGGCGTCTCGTGGATGTTGACGTCCATCTCGCGGAAATGGCGCTTGACCGACTCCCAGGCGCCGCGCGCGGTGATGCCCATCACCTTGTGGTCGTAGCCGGCCGATCCGCCGGAGGCGAAGGCGTCGCCGAGCCAGTAGCCGTGCTCGACGGCGAGCCCGTTGGCGATGTCCGAGAAGGTCGCCGTGCCCTTGTCGGCGGCGACGACGAGATAGGGGTCGTCGCCCTCGTGCCGCACGACGTTGTCGGGTTTTACGAGTTCGCCGTCCGCGTCGATGTTGTCGGTGATGTCGAGCAGCGTTCCGATGAACAGCTTGTAGGTGGCGATGCCTTCGGCCTGGAACTGCTCGCGCGTCGGCGCCTTTGGCATCAGCTTCGGCACGAAGCCGCCCTTGGCGCCGACCGGCACGATGACGGCGTTCTTGACCTGCTGCGCCTTCACGAGCCCGAGGATTTCGGTGCGGAAGTCCTGCGGCCGGTCGGACCAGCGGATGCCGCCGCGCGCCACCTTGCCGAAGCGCAAGTGCACGCCTTCGACGCGCGGCGAATAGACGAAGATTTCGTAGAGCGGCCGCGGCAGCGGCAGTTCGGTGAGCTTGCGGCTCTCGAACTTGATGGCGATCTGCGCCTTCGGCTGGCCGGTGGCATCGACCTGATAGAAGTTGGTGCGGATGCCGGACTGCACCGCGTTGACGAACAGGCGCAGGATGCGGTCCTCGTCGAGGCTGTCGACCTTCTCCAGCGCCGCGTCGATGCGCGCGGCGATCTCTTTCTGCCGCTCATCGCGTCCTTCTCCACTTGTCATTCCGGCACCGCCCGAAGGGCGGGAGCCGGAATCCAGTTCTTGGTTCTGGATTCCGGGTTCGCCGCCTTCGGCGGCGCCCCGGAATGACGGAGAAGGATGCGGATCGAACCGCGCGTGGAACAGCGCGACGATGTCGGCGCCAATGGCGAAATGCTTCACCAATGTGGCCCACATGTAATCTTGCGAATAGGGCACGCGCGCCTGTCGCAGGAAGCGCGAGATGGTGCGGATCAGCGCCACGTCGCGCCAGCCGAGTCCGCCGATCAAGGTCAGCGCGTTGTAGCCGTCGCTCTCGGCCTGGCCGCGCATCACCATCAGGAATGCGGCTTCGAGCCGCGCCTTGCCCTCGTCGAGGGCGATGGCGCCGCCATCGCGGCGCTCGAGCAGCATGTCGTGGAACCAGGCGCCGGCGTGCCCCTCGGGCTGGATGTGATAAGTGCGCTCGTCGACGACGCGAAAGCCCATGTTCTCCAGCACCGGCACGCGGTTCGACAGCGGTACCGGTTCGCCGAAGCTCCACACCTTGAGCCCGACGCTCTGCTGCTCTTCCTCCAGGCGATGATGGAAATCGACGCCGAGCGGGCGCTCCTCGCTCAGGCCTTCGACGACACGGATGTCGCCGGCGGCGACGGTCGGCGCGTAGCTGTCGCGGAAGCCGGCCGAGAAGGCCTCGCGATAGCGGGCGTAAAGCTCGCGCGTCTTGTCCGGCGGGTAGACGAGCGCCAGCGCGTCGGCGAGACCGTCGGTCCAGGTGCGGACGATGTCGCCGACCTCGCTTTCCAGCTTGGCGCGGGGGATCTCGACCGGCGCACCACCGGAGCGGCCGATGATGTAGTGCACGCGGACCAGCGGCCCTTCCGGGAAGAACGGATAGTAGGCCGAGACGCGGCCGACGAAGGTCGATGCGAGATAGGCGCCGATCTTCGCCCGGATGGCGCTGTCGTAGCGCTCGCGCGGCACGTAGACGAGCACGGAAACGAAGCGGTCGAAGCGGTCGCGCCGCGGCAGGACGCGCACGCGCGGTCGCTCGTCGAGCTGCAGGATGGCGATGGCGTTGCGGTAGAGCGTCTCCTCGTCGACCTGGAACAGCTCGTCGCGCGGATAATGCTCGAGCACGTTCGCCAACGCCTTGCCCGAATGGCTGCCGGGATCGAAGCCGGCGCGGCTTTCGACGGCGGCGAGCTTGCGCCGCAAATACGGGATGCCGTGCGCCGAACGCGTATAGGCGGTCGAGGTGAACAGGCCGACGATGCGCTGCTCGCCGACGAGGTTGCCGGCGGCGTCGAAATGCTTGACGCCGATATAGTCGAGATAGACGCGCCGGTGCACACGCGCGTGGATGTTGGCCTTGGCGATGATCAGCGGCCGCGGCTCCTTGAGGAACGCCATGATCTCCGGCGTCATCTCCAGAAGCTCGCTGCCGCGGCGCAGCACGCGCAGTTCGCGCTGGCGCATGATGCCGAGCGCGCTGTCGAAATCGGGAACGAGGTCGTCCTTGTCGAGCACGTAGTTGCGCACGCCGAGGAAGGTGAAATTGTCGGCGAGCAGCCACTGCAGGAACTGGATCGCCTCGGCGAGCTCGTCGACCGGCAGCGGCGGCGGGTTGGCCTTGAGGTCGGCGACGATGCCGTTGACGCGGTCGAGCATCGGCCGCCAGTCGACGACCGCGAGCCGCACCTCGGCGAGGATGCCTTCGAGCGCCCTGGTCAGGTCGGCGCAAGCCGCCTCGTCGTCGAGGCCGTCGACATGCAGATGGATGAAGCTTTCGCGCGCGCCGGCACCCGGCGCGCCGATGGCGGCAAGATGCGCGCCCTCGCGCTTCACGTCGAGCACGGGATGCGCCACCAGCCGCACCGGCAGCCGCCGCTCCGACAGATCACCCATCACCGAATCGAGCAGGAACGGCATGTCGTCGTTGACGATCTCGACCACGCCGATCGCCTTGCGCTCGCCGGACTCGGCCAGCGCCACCTTGCCGCAGCGGATCTTCGGCGTGCCGGGCGCTCGCTCGGCGAGCAGCGCGTAGGCGCGTGCCGCGAGCATGGCTAGGTCGGCCGGGCCATAGTGCAGCAGGTCTTCGGGCACCGTGCGGCCATAGAGCTGCGCGGCAAACGCAGCCGGCATCTGCGGGTCGAGACTGGACAGTTGCGCCTTGGCTTGTTCGAGCAGGTCGCGGGCGGCGGCCTCGTCGCTCGCGGTCACGTCACCGGCCATGGGAGACCTCGCGCTTGGGCAAAAGGAATCGGTCGAGGCGGAAGGGGAGTGTTCACAATCCGCGGGCGGGCGTCGAGAGCAACGCAGCGGATGGTGACGGCGACATGACGTTTTCCCGGCAGCCATATGCCCTCACAAGCCTTTGATGGCGTGCGGCTAATCGGGCGGGCCCTGGCGTTTTACGCCCTCGCGGAAACGGCTAGACTTGTCCGCGACATAAAAACAGCGGGCAGGGACATGGCCAAGGGTACGGCATCGAAGAGCGGCGCGGCCACGAAGCGCCCGAAGGCCAAGGCGCCGCCGCCGTCTGCCGCCGTCCCGGACGACGCCCCGGTCATCGCGCTCGACCTTGGGCCGGCCAAGCTGTCGCCTGCGATGCAGGCCTATTTCCAGAAGTGCCAGGACAAGCTCGGCTTCGTGCCGAACGTGCTCGTCGCCTACGCCTTCGACACGGTCAAGCTCGAGGCCTTCGCCGCCATGTACAACGACCTTATGCTGGCGCCGAGCGGACTGTCGAAGCTCGAGCGCGAGATGATCGCGGTGGCGGTGTCGTCGCAGAACCGCTGCTACTACTGCCTCACAGCGCATGGCCAGGCGGTGCGGCAATATGCCGGCAATCCGCTCCTCGGCGAGCAGATGGTGATGAACTACCGCGCCGCGCGGCTCGACCCGCGCCAGCGCGCGATGCTCGACTTTGCCGTGAAGCTGACGGCGGAGCCCTGGGCGGTGGAGGAGGACGATCGTGCGCGGCTGCGCAAGGCCGGCTTCTCCGACCGCGACATCTGGGACATCGCGGCCGTCACCGGCTTCTTCAACATGTCGAACCGCGTCGCCTCCGCCACCGACATGCGGCCGAATGTCGTCTATCACAACATGTCGCGGTGAGCGTCTTGTCGTCCCCGGGCGAGCGCATCAGCGCGTTTGCGCGCGTCTTCGACGCACTATGCGAGGCCCGGGACCCATACTCCGCGGCCTCTCGATAGCCCGAGGAGTATGGGTCCCCGCGTTCGCGGGGACGACAAAGAGAAACGTCGCATGAACAATCTCACTCGCTTTCTCGCCTTCACTGCCGCGCTGCTCCTCGGCACCTTCGCTCTCGCCCAATCGCAGCCGCAGCTTGCTTCGACGCTGCCGGACATCCCGCCGGTCACCGGGGAACTCGCGCACCACGGCATGGTGGTGGCGCAGGAGAGCCAGGCGGCCGAGATCGGCACCGAAGTTCTCGATCGCGGCGGCAACGCCGTCGACGCGGCGGTCGCCGTCGGCTTCGCCATGGCGGTGACCTATCCGCGCGCCGGCAATCTCGGCGGCGGCGGCTTCATGGTGATCCATCTCGCCAAGGGCAATCGCGACATCGCCATCGACTATCGCGAGACGGCGCCGGCTGCGGCGACGCCGACCATGTTTCTCGACGGGCAGGGCAATCCCGATCCGAAGAAGTCGCGCGATTCCGGGCTGGCCGTCGGCGTGCCGGGCACCGTCGCCGGGCTGCTGCTGGCCGAACAGAAATACGGCTCCGGCAAGCTGTCGCTCGCCGAGTTGATCCAGCCGGCAATCACCCTCGCCGAGAACGGCGTGCCGGTGGAAGACGATCTCGCCGACTCGCTGCCGCAGGCGCAGGCGCGGCTGGCGCGCTGGCCGTCGACGAAGACCATCTTCTTCAACGGCGACCGGCCGATGCAGGAAGGCGACCAATTGATCCAGCCGGACCTCGCCGGCACCTTGCGCGCGATCGCGCAGCACGGCGACGCCGGCTTCTACAAGGGCGACGTCGCCGACAACATCGTGCGCGCCGTGCGCGATGCGGGCGGCATCATGACCAAACAGGACCTCGCCGATTATCGCGCCGTCGAACGGCCGGTCGTGCGCGGCACCTATCGTGGCTACGGCATCGTCTCGATGCCGCCGCCGTCGTCCGGCGGCGTGCACCTGATCGAGATGCTCAACATCCTCGAAGGCTACGACCTTGCGAAGATGGGCCGCAGCGCCGAGGCCCTGCATCTCGAGATCGAGGCCATGCGCCGGGCCTACGCCGACCGCGCCGTCTACATGGGCGATCCGGATTCAGTGAACATGCCGATCGCGGCGCTGACATCGAAGTCCTACGCCGCGCAACTGCGCGCCGGCATCACCGATAAGGCGACGCCCTCGGCCGAGGTGCACGCCGGCAAGCCGCTCGACACCGAAGGGCGCAACACCACGCACTTCTCGATCATCGACAAGGACGGCAACGCCGTCTCGAACACCTACACGCTCAATTTCAGCTACGGCCTTGGCCTCGTCGCCGACGGCACCGGCGTGCTGCTCAACAACGAACTCGACGACTTCACGGCCAAGCCGGGCGCGGCCAACGCCTATGGCCTCGTTGGCTACGGCGCCAACCTGCCGGGTCCGGGCAAGCGGCCGCTGTCGTCGATGACGCCAACCATCGTGCTCAAGGACGGCAAGCCGTTCCTGATCACCGGCTCGCCCGGCGGCAGCCGCATCATCACCGCGGTGCTGCAGGTGATCGTCAACGCCATCGACTTCCACATGCCGATCGACAAGGCGGTAGAGGCGCCGCGGCTGCATCACCAGTGGCAGCCGGACGTGGTCTATGTCGAACCGGGGTTCCCGGCCGACGTGCTCGCCGGGCTCAAGGCGCGCGGCTACACGCTGGTGCCGACGGCGCCGCACACCTCGGCCAATTCCATCGAGGTGACGCCGCAGGGCTATGTCGGGGCCGCCGACACGCGCACGCGCGGCGCGCTGGCCGCCGGCTACTGATTTTGTCTGAAGGGAAGTGATTGGAGCGGGCGAAGGGATTCGAACCCTCGACCCCGACCTTGGCAAGGTCGTGCTCTACCCCTGAGCTACACCCGCATCCGGTAGTCTGGCCGGCAAGGGCCGGCCGCCAAGGCCGTTCGT
>Ga0187809_10000805_pt1 | contig 15758 bp, 13 predicted proteins | sample NC_wetland_sal_i_8_FD_132415 | JGI IMG/M metagenome (GOLD analysis project Ga0187809, IMG submission 132415) | Wetland sediment microbial communities from Neuse River Estuary, North Carolina, USA - ASW_4 | ecosystem: Environmental > Aquatic > Freshwater > Wetlands > Sediment | place: USA: North... | reverse complement strand
CCGCGATGCCGACAAGTCTAACGGTATGGCCCTCGGCGCTGGCGCCGGGGCTGGCCGCCGAGGCCGCGCCGACCGGGGCGCCGCACTCGTCGCAAAAACGCGCGCCGGCCGTGAGCTCACGGTTGCACTGCGCGCACCGCACGTTGCGGAGCGGCGCGCCGCACCCCGAGCAATAGCGCCCGGGCGTCGATTCGCCGCACCGCGGACACCGAATACCAGTGGCCGGGCCGCTCGGGTTGGTAGAAGGCTGATCGGACATCGGCTGACTCATACAGGTTGTCTCGGACGGAGAGATCGTTAACTCGTCGGCTCATGTCGCCGTACGAGCGAGTCGTGCATCTGCCGTAGCCCCGAATCCGAGAAAACGTGCGGTGCAGTCGGCATGGGACCGTTGCGCAGGCGTATGGCCGCCAACGCGCTGTCGGCCATAGCTCTATTGTTAGTCGCTCGCGCGACCATGTAAATGCCGAACAGCGGTGCGGCGTGTTGGGGCGCAAGCGCGGCCGCCTGCTGGTATTCCGCGAGGGCCGCCGCGTACGCGTTCTGCCGAAACAACGCGTTTCCACTGTCGAGCGCGGCTTTCGCGGCTGGTCCCAGCAAGCTGTGGGCGGCCGCCTCTGCGCGAAACGCGCCGGCCGATGCGGGGCGACCGAGCGGGACTCGCGGCGCCTCATCCTTGGCCCCGCAAGCGAGAGCCAGACACGTCGCGAGTGTCACGGCCATGGCGCCGAGCGGCGTGCGTGAGATCATCCTGCCTCCGCGAGCGTGATCACTTGGCGAGTGGGTTGATGAAGTGACAGATGAGACACAACTGCGGGTTCTTGCTCTGCATTCGTGCGGCATCGAAGTCCGGTCCGTGCGGATTGATGCGCGAGCCGAGATCGGAGTGACATTGCAGGCAGTAGGTCTGCTGGTGGCAGGTCGCGCATGCGTTGATGTCCTGGCGCGCCGCGCCGCCGTGCTGCAGCAGCCAGAGCGGCTCGGCGTTGTGAAATACGGTGCTACGCGCATTGGTCTTGGCGGCGAGGCCCGCCTGGCGATGGCAGGAACGGCAAAATGCCTCGGTCGAATGGCAGGAGGCGCAGTCGGTCTCGCGACCGTAGGCCTGCGGCGCGTGTGACGCGAGGAAGTTAGCCGGGTGATACCGGCGCGTGACGCGCTCTCCTGCGTGGCACTGCGAACAATAGCTCTGCGTGTGACAGCTCGAGCACTGCAGCTCGCCGGACGCGGCGAGCGCACCGTGCGTGCGCACGAAGTCCGCCGGGTGCACACGCACGCGGTGTATGGTATCGGGCTGAGCGGTGTCAGGGTGCGCGACGAGCGATGCAAAGCGGGCGCCCCCTCGCGGATCGTATCGCGATGGCGCCGCGGCAGGCGTCGCCTGGCGCAACTGCACGCCTGGTGCGCCGCCGGAGCGCGCGCTCGGAATCTTACGAAGCACGTCGCGCGCACCCTCGCCCACGTGACAGGTCTCGCAGCTCTCGCGCGCGTGGCAGATAGCGCATCGCTCGGGCGACGCGCGAGCCGACGTCCCGTGCGCCAGTGCGAACTCTGGTGTTCGATGGTCGGGCGGTGTCGCGTAGACGGGCTGGCGTCCGTGCTCGAGCTGCGCGACGCGAGCGTCGGACGCGAGGGCCATGATGGTCGGTGTCTGCGTCACGTCGACGTGGCATCGCGCACAGCTCTCGCGTGCGTGGCAGACCGCGCAGCTCTCGACGTTCGCGCGCGCGAGGGCACCATGCGCGGTCAGGAAGTCGGCGGCGGCGTGCGAGGGCGGCTGCGGCAGGGACGCAATCTGGTCCGCCGTGAGCCGCGGGGCCGCCGCGAGTGGTCGGTGGCACGTCGCGCACGCGTTATCGGCGGCGAGGTGCCCCGACGCGGCGTGTGCGTGGCACGTTAGGCATCGCTCGGGCGCCACGGGTGCGACGTGCATCCAAGGCGATGTGTCGGCACTGGCGTGGCACGCTGCACACGCGATGTCCGGCGTTTTTGCGACATGCGCGCGGTGGGAGAACATGACGAGTCCTGCGCGCAGCGGCGCCTCACCGGCCCACTGGACGCGCGCCTTCACCGCGCCGTTGTGACACGCGGCGCACTGCGCGGGCGTCGGGAAGAATCGCGAGGAGTCTCCGACGGTGATTCCGGCGTGACATCCGCGACACGTCGGGAAGAGTCGCGCGTGCGTCGCGTGTGAGAATGGGGCGTGCCCCGCTTGTGCGCGCGACTCGCGCGGAGGCGCCAGCACCGCCATTGCCAAGGGCAGCACCACGAGTGACAGACGGGAGCAAGAACGCGGCGTCATGGGCTGCTGCCCAGGCCGGGGTCGCGTCCCAGCATCCACTCGAGCTGGAGCACCGCGCGCCGCTGGCTCCAATCCGGCCCGGGCGCTCCGTTCGTGAGAGTCTGGTGATAGATACCCGCCGACAACGCAAGGCGGACGTCCGGCCTAACGAGCAGTCCGCCGTCGACGGAGATACCGTAGATGCGCCCAGTGCCCACGCGGAACTCGTAGATGTTCTGCGTCACCGAGCCCTCCGCGCCGAACGATGTGGTCGACGACGGCACCCACCGCGCGTCGAGGCGAACATCGGTGTTCGACGCGCCGCTGCCGATGTCGACATCGTACGAGCCCGACGCCGACAGCGCGTGCGGCCCCTGCCAGCTCACGTCGCCTCCAGCCCGCCAGCCGTTGGTCCTGAGCGAGATTTCCGTGTTGGTCGCGGCGTACGTGCGGTCGGCGCCGTGCAGCGAAAACACAAACGGCACACCGCGAGGGCGCCAGTCCAGCGTGGCTTGCACTTCGTCGAAGCCGACGGGTGAAAAGGCGCCCCAGATGGTCCACAACTCGAAGAACGGGCGCGAGTGGCGCGCGGTTACGGACCCGCCTAACACACCACTGCCCCCCGTGCCCACCCGCAGCTGCGCCTCGTTCCAATCGCCGGTCGCGAAGTCGTACGTGAGCGCGAGATCGACCGCCGCGCCGAACTCCCGTGCCGATGCGTCGAACGCCGCCCGCTCGGAATAGAGCCCGCTCCGGTCGGCGATGAGCACGCGCTGGTAGGTGAGCGACGCGGCAGCGAGCGCGTCGCTCCGATACTGGGCGCGCACACCGAACACGTAGCCCTCCTGTTGCGGCGGCAGATTGTCCGCGGCCGCGAGCTCGGACGTGGTATACGGCTCGGCGAGTCCTTCGACGAGCGCGCGCCCGGCCCACCCTTCGAGCGAGAAACGATCGCGGCGGACGAGGCCGTCTCCGCCGTCGAAGTCGTAGGCGCCCAGGCCGCTCGTCACCCATTGCCGGCCGAGGCGCGCCTGCCAGGACGTGCGAGTCAGTTGGGCATACGCATCCACGACATCGAAGTGGTCGTCGGTGCGCGGAAAGGCGAACTCGGATGCGCCGCCTAACTGAGTCCGCGCACGGAGATCGCCGTGGAAGCTGAGCCCTTCCACCCAGCCCCAGCCCGCGATCGTCACGTCCTGCAGGAGCGGTGTCGCGCTGACGCGGTTCGCCGACCGCTCGAATTCGCAGTAGCTCGAGGTCTGCGGACAGATCGCCGGCACGCCACCAGCGGTCGTGCGAAACTCGCCGGTGCCCGGCACCTGCGACGCGGGAAGGGAGTCGATCACGAGCGGGCGCAGATCGACGAGCTGCATGGTCGTGACGCCCGAGACGCGCATTCCCTGCGCACCGAGCGTCGCGGGCCCGAGCGCCAGCGCGCACCAGGCCAGGCGCTTCATCGTCCGCGGTCGGATCGACGGGCCCGGACCGTGTGGATGTCGGTCAGGGCGTGACAGGTGGCGCAATCACCGTCGGCGTAGTGATCGCGCTGCGCCTCGTGGCACACGAGGCAGAGCGGACGGGACGGAGGCAGCGCGGCGACAACAGCGTCGGTGTGACACCGGTCGCAGGCATCGTGTGCGGCACGGTCGTGGCCGGTCCGCGCGGTGGGGTGGCAGGCGCTGCAATCGGCCCTCGCGGTGTGGTGCGCCGCGTGGCAGTCCGCGCACGTGTTGGCGACGCTTCGCCTAACGTCGGGCGCGTGGCACGTGGTGCAGGCCAGGGCGGAGTGGCGTGCATGCGAGAAAGCGAGCGGCCGCGTCACTGGTTCGGGGCGCGCACTGATCACGAAGGTCACCGGAAGCGCGATCGGCTCGAGCGACGCCGCTGCGTGACAGGTCGTGCATTCCACTCGCTGCGTAGCGCCGTGGTGACACGCGAGGCACCCCTCGGGCCTGGCGAACTTCAATTCGCCGTGCGTATTCGTGGTGCCGTGGCACGTCGTGCAGGCGAGCGCCTTGTGTACCGAGTGGCGAAAGGTCGTGTCCTGCGCGGCGGCCGGCGCCGACACTGGCGGCTCCGCCGCCGGAAGCGCTCGAAACGATGCGAAGCTGACCACGCTCTGCGTGCGCGGGGCGCCGAATCGCCACGATGGCGGCGGCAGGTCGTCGGCGCGCGCGGTGCGCTTGGGCGGCAGATCGAGGTTGATCGTCTTGTGGCACGAAATGCAGTTCGTCCCCTTGACCCGCCACGAATGCGCGACGTGACAGTTGCTGCACTGCTGCATGACGTGCCCCGCGAGGCCGCGGTGAAACGCCGTGAGCGTGTCCGGCGAGCCGTGGCACTGCGACTCGGCGCACGTCTTCCATGCTGCGTTAGGCGTCTCCTGCGTGTGGGGATTGTGGCAGATGCCGCAGTTGCCCTTGTGCGGATCGAGATTCAAGTCGAACCGCTTGATCTCCTGCTGCATCCGGTGGCAGGAGAAGCAATCCACGGATTGGGGCGTGAGCGTCGTCTTGGCCAGGGCGACGGTGACGCTGAGCGGAACGCGGTTCGTGAAGCCGTGGCAGACAGTGCAATGGGGGAAGGACTGGCGCGACATCGCGCCGAGGTTCACGCGCACGTGCGTATGGCAGCCGCTCTGTGTGCAGGTCGAAGCCGTCGGCGTGAAGATGTGGAAGTTCTGCCCGTGACACGTGACGCATTGCACGTTCTTGAGCGCCGACGAGTCGGATCGGAGATGCACGGCGTGCCCCGCCGTGAGCATCACCTGCGTGAGCGTGGAATCCGAACCCTTCTGCATGTGGCACTCTTCGCACACGGCCGACGGTACCTTGTCGTGCTCGGGGACCTGCATCGTGCGGTGCACCACCCAGTAGTAGAGCTCGACGGTGCTCACGTAGAGCGGTTGCCGGTGGCAAGCGTGACACTCGATGTTCTTGTGCGCGCTCACCTGGAACCGATTCCACGCCGTGTCCATGATGTGGCACGATTGGCAGAAATCGTTGTCGTGCATCATGTAGGTGTAGCCGGCGAGGCCCGAGGTCGAGACGCCGGCGATGACGACGACGAGCGCGGCGGCCAGCGTTAGGCGTATCGCGGCCGGACGCGCGCGCCACCAGTTCCAGATCGCGCGGCGATGCGTCCAGAGCTGCCAGACGGCGATGACCGCGACCGGCACCCCGATGATGATGCCGGCGAGCTGCACCCATTGCGGGACGGACGAGAAGAGAAAGCGAAAAAGGTGTACGGCGAGGGCGGTGTGGCCCGCCGTCTCGCCCGGTCTGACGCCCGAGTAAGGTCCAACGGCGCTGGGGTACTGCTGGAGGAGCAGCGCAAACGCCGCCAGCGGGCGCCGCGATCCCGCGAGGCGCCCGCCGATCATCGGTCCCGCATCCGTCGAGCGCCGCCCGCCCAACGTCACCGGCGGGCTCCGGCCGGGCGACGCCCTTAACGCGCTGACCTGGTCGAGTGTCTCCACGACGGAAGTTTCAACAGCGGCGTGAGCGGCACGCCCACGTTAGGCGTGACGCCATAGTCCTTCTGAAGCTGGTTGATCGACGCGACGAGCAGCTGCTCGATCAGGAAGGGGTTGTGGACGAACGCCCCCGGCGCTTGGGCCAGCGACACGTTGAACTGTGTGCCGAGGCATGAGGTGTACGTCGGCCCGCCAAGCGCGCACTGGGATGGCTGGGCGGCCTGGACCTTCGCAATTGCCGAAGTGGCCGATGCGATGAGCTGGTAGATGCGGACCGAGTCGGTGATGTACAGTGTGCGCGCCACCGTTTCACTGGCATGGCACGATCCGGACACGCACGACCGGAACGTCTTCCCCGTGATGTCGCACGACTGATCCGTGGTCGGCACGCCGTTGTTGTCCACGCACGGCGCGGCGATGAACCGATGACCGGTGCTCTGGAAGACAAAGTTGCCCGTCGCCGAATCGGTCGCGGTATATCGGGAGACGTGACAGGTGGCGCACAGGTCCGGATTCCGCGACGGCGTGCCGTGCGTTCCGATGATCGAATCGCCGGCGCTCATGCCCGGCGGGAACCAGCCGGCCAAGCCGAGCAGCGTCGGCCCTTCGGGCGAATGTACGCTGTTCCGCGTCGTCACCTGCGATGGATCGGCGCGCCGCTGATGACACTTGATGCACAGGTTGTCATCGATGTTGGCAGCGCCGATCGAGAAACGCAGCTGATGCGGATTGTCGGAACCGTGCGGGTCGTGGCAGGTCGCACAGACGATCGGCAGTGCGTTAGACGTCGTGATGTCGCTCGTCGCTACTTTCTCGAGGTAGTTCTCGCTGACGCCCATCTGTGCGAGCGCGCCCTGCGCGGTGTGACAGCCGACGCACGTGGGGTCGCTGTTTCCCACTGTACCAGGTTGCACGATGCTGTGCGACAGGCCGGTGGCATTCGTGCCTTTCCACTCGTCGACGAACGGCTCGTGCACGCCGGTGTGGCACTGGCCACAGCCGTTGGTGGCGTTCGTGTCGGCCTGAATGGACGCGAGCGGACGATTGGCCTCGCTCGGGTTGCTCGCGTGCGTCAAGCCCGGACCGTGGCAACTCTCGCACTGCACGTCGTGATACCGGGCGTCCTTGGTGGACGTGTAGCCGACGTTGGTCGAGCTCGATCCATTGCCGTTAGCCGAGACGCTGTGGCAGGCCTCGCACACGCCGGTCGCGGCGCCGCTGGCTTGCAGATCGGCCCACGCGCTCGCGTGTTTGGTCCCCGACCAGCGCGCCTGAAAGTCGACGTGGCACGAGCCGCACACGGTCTGCTTGTTGGCCACATCGTAGTACCCAATGAACCCGCCGGCCGCCGTCGGAGGCGCCGCGAAGTTGGTACCACTGCGATACACGACTTTCTCGCTCGTGCAGCCTGTCGCAATCACAGCGACGGCCACCGCGAGCACACTAAATCCCGACCACCGAGGATTCTTCAAAAGCCCCCTCCGGTAGACGCGTGTTTCACAGGGTGGGCGCTACAGTGTCGGCAACCAGGAGGATAGAGTCAATAAGGAAAACACCCGACAAGGAAACCTGTATTCCCGCGAATCCTCTCGCTCGAATCCGGGCCGAGGCCGGGCCGATACACCGGCCCGCTAATTAACCAGTGGCGCCTCAAAGTCAGGTTACTAACGCGGTCCGAGCGGCCGCGATCGCAGCCTGACCGTAACTGAGCCCACCGTCGTTGGGCGGGAGTTGTCGGCTCGTTAGCACGCGCAGACCGGCCTGCCGCAGCCGGCCACACAGCGAGCGCAGTAGCCGGGCGTTCTGGAAGGCGCCACCCCCAAGTGCGACGACGTTCAACCGCTCGCGGTCGGCAATAGCAAGCGCGACGGTCGCGGCTGCTTCGGCCAAGCTCTCATGAAAGGAGGCAGCGAGTGCGGCTTGCTGTTCTCCTGCGGTGCTTCGTACTGCCAGGTGCAAAAGAATGGGCAACGGATCGATCACGAATGTGCCCTCGCGCGAAATGGGCAGTGGAACGATCGTTCCGTCGAGCGCACCCGCCGCCGACTCGAGACGCATGGCGGCCTCGCCTTCATATCGCGACGTCGAGCAGATCCCGGTGACCGCGGCCGCCGCGTCGAACAGGCGGCCGATCGACGATGCCATCGGCGCGTTGAGGCCGGTCGCGCATTGCTGCCTAACGGCTCGCCGCAGGTTCGGGTCGATGCCGCGCAAGGCGTCGGCGACCACATCGCCTTCGGCGCCGCGGCCGTGCGCGTAGCCGAGCGCGGCGCGCCAGCCATCGCGTGCGGCGCGATCGCCGCCGGGCAGCGGAGCGTACCGGAGATGGCCAGCGCGACGGAACGATGCGAGGTCCGCCACCAGGAACTCGGCGCCCCAGATCGCACCATCGGCGCCCAGGCCAGTGCCGTCGAAGGCCACGCCGACTACGGGTTCGGTGACGCCGTGCTCGGCGGCCACCGCTGCCACGTGCGCGTGATGATGTTGCACGACCTCGGCCGGCCCTGCACTGAGCCGTTCGGCGAGCCGGCTGCTCGCGTAGTCCGGGTGAAGGTCGCGCGCGACCAGTTCCGGCCGGATGCGCACCATCCGCGACAGCGACTCGAAGGAGCGCTCCCAGTGCTGCACGGTCTCGAGCGTCTCGAGGTCACCGATGTGCTGGCTCACGTACGCCTCGCGACCTTCGGCGAGCGTGAAGGTATTCTTGAGCTGTCCGCCGACGGCGAGTATGCGTTTGCGCGCGGGAACCGGGAGCCGAACGGGGAGCGGTGCGAATCCGCGCGCGCGCCGCACGACCACGCTCTTGCCTAACGCGACGCGCGCGACCGAGTCGTCGAGCGGCATCACGATCTCTCGGTCGTGCGTGAGGAACGCGTCGGCCACGTCGCCGAGCGTGGCGCGGGCCTCGTCGAGGCTGGCGGCGAGCGGCAACGAGGTGGGATTTCCACTCGTCATTACAAGCGGACACGCCGCGGCATCGAGCAGCAGCATGTGCAGGGGCGAGCACGGGAGCATCAGGCCGACGTTGGCGAGGCCCTCGCCGATGGACGGCGCCAGCACCGAATCCGTTCGGGCCTCGAGGATAACGATCGGCCGTTCGGGAGCCACCAGCAGGGCGGCCGCGGCATCCGGTACCCACGCCAGCGCGCGCGCGTCGTCGAGACGGCGCACCATGACGGCTAACGGCTTCCCCTCGCGGCGCTTGCGGCGACGAAGACGTGTGACCGCCGTCTCGCTGGTCGCGTCGGCGGCGAGGTGAAAACCGCCCACGCCACGCACGGCGACGATCGCGCCCTGTCGGATCAGCGCCGCGGCCGCGGCGATCGGCTCGCCGAACGACTCGCCTAACGACAGCGGCCGGCCAGCGGCGTCGAGCAGCTTCAGCGACGGGCCGCACGCCGGGCAGGAGTTGGTCTCCGAGCGATAGCGGCGGTCATCGATGTCGTGGTACTCGCGTTCGCACGCGCGGCACGGCGCGAACGCCCGCATCGAGGTGCGCGCCCGGTCGTACGGCAGATCCTCGATCACCGAGTGGCGAGGGCCGCAGTTCGTGCACGTGATGAACGCATACTGTGCGCGCCGGTTGCTCGCGTCGTAGAGCTGGGCCTCGCAGTCGGCGCACGGCGCGACGTCGGGTGCGATGAGTGGCCTAACGACGGGCCGGTCGCCGCTCTCGGCGATCCGGAACATGTCGCCTCCGTCGCCGGCCGCCGCCGCCGTGATCGTAAGCGCCGTGATGCGCGCCAGCGGCGGCGCTTCCTCGCGGAGCGCGCGCACAAAGCCCTGCAAGTTGGGCATCTCGCCCTCGACCACAATTTCCACATCGGCGGCAACGTTCCGCACCTGTCCAGTCAAGTCGAAGCGGCGCGCGAGGCGATGCACGAAGGGACGAAAGCCGACGCCCTGCACGACCCCCGTGACCGCTACGAGCCACGCGTCACGTGCGTGCCGCGTCGCCGGCAGCGGCGACGCGCTCATGTCGGGTCGTCTCGAGCAGCTGCGACCTCGCCTCTGAGAAAGTCCAGCCACGCGGGCATGCCCTCGCCGGTGCGTGCCGACACCAAGAAGAACCGCAGGGCCGGGTTCACGGCTCGCGCGTGGCCCAGTGCGCTCGCGAGATCGAATTCCAGGTGCGGAAGCAGGTCGAGCTTGGTGACGATCGCGATCCGCGCGGCGCGAAATGCGTTCGGATACTTGAGCGGTTTGTCCTCGCCCTCTGTCACCGAGAACAGCACGACCTTCGACCGCTCGCCCAGGTCCCACGACGCCGGGCAGACGAGGTTGCCGACGTTCTCAATGAGGAGGAGATCGGTCGCGTCGAGCGCAATGCTGCCTAACGCAGTGTAGATCTGCCGCGCGTCGAGGTGGCAGCCGCCGTTCGTCACCACGGCCTGGACCAACCGATCAGTGTGTCGCGCAAGCCGATCCGCGTCGTTCTGTGTCTGGCAATCGCCGGTGACGACGGCGATGCGCAGCTGGGCGTTGAGCGCGTCCAGCGTGCGCTCGAGCAGCAGCGTCTTCCCCGCGCCGGGCGAGGAAATGAAGTTGAACGCCGGCGCGCGCGCCCGCTCGAGCCGCTCGCGCACGCCGCGCGCGATCTCGTCGTTGCGCGCCATGACGCGCTCGCGCACGTCGATCACCGTCACGGTCATTCGTCGATCTCCACCGACGCGACGCGCAGCACGTCCCCCCGTTCGCGACGCACCACGGCGTGCGCCCGCGTGAATGGCGGGATGCGAAGCAGCGTGTCGAGGCAGAACTCCAGATTCTGAATCTCGATACCCGCCAGGTCGCCCACCTCGACGACGACCTCGGTGATGCAGCTCGGCGATCGGCCGGCGATCGCGCGCTCGGCGATCGCGCAGACCTCCATCGCGACGCTCATTTCGTGCACGGGTGTGCCGGCTCGGTGCGCTGGGTACAGCACACGCCCCACGCGCGAAGTCGATCGATGGCCAGCGCGACCACGTCGGCAGTGCGGGATGCGACGGTGGGCGATAGCGCGGCGCTCATGTCGACGTACGCCGGCTCGACCCCGACGACGCTCACGCGGCTCGGCAGCGTGCCGCGAAGCGTCATGAGCGCCAACACCTCGCGCAGATCCACCTGGTGCGTCGACAGCTTGGTGTCGAGTCGGCGCGGGATTTTGTCGCCCCGAAGCTCGACCACCGTACCCGGCGCTTGGCCGGACCGGACCGCATCAAAGAAGATGATGCCCTCCGCGCCCTCGAGCACCGGCAGGAGCTTCAGCCCCCAGGTGCCGCCGTCTACGAGCTGCACCGAGTCGTCGAACGTCCAGCCGGCATCGAGTTCCCGCAACGCAGACAGCCCCACGCCGTCGTCGGCCATGAGCGGATTGCCTAACCCGACGACGACGAACGCCGCCGCATCAGTCATCGACATGATGCTCGCCAACCGGGATGAACCGGCCGCCGGAAACGATCGACGAGATGGTCCCCGTACGCTCGAGCGAATCGTTCCGCGTCGCGAGATAGATGTGCATGATCACGAACATCGGATAGTACCAGGGCAGGATGTGGTGCACGAGGCGAACGATCTGATTCCCGCCGAGGATCGGAATCATCCAGCCGATCGACCACATCATCCGGCCGCTCGGGTTCGACTGCGCGTACAGCAGGAACCCCGTCAACGCCATCGCTGCGGTCACGACGTACGTGAGCGTGTAGCTCAATTGCTGCAACGGATTGTGACCGAGATATTTCGGCGCCTGCTCCGGATGAATGAAGAGATAGAAGCGAATCATCATCCAGAGATTCTTCCAATCCTTTTTCTGCACCGGTAACAGCGCGCGCCAGCGTTCGTACTTGTCGCCCACAAAGAGCCAGTAAAACCGGACGACGGCCGTGGCCACGAGCGCGCCCGCGGCGATGAAGTGGATGAGCCGCGCGTATTGCACGACGAATGAGCCACTCACCGCTCCCATGAAGTAGGGGCGCCCGAGGTACAGTCCGGTCCAAAAGAGCACGACGATGGCCAGCGCCGCCACCCAGTGCATCATGCGCAGCGGCCAGTGCCAGAGCTGGACCCATCGATAGGTCGTTGCCGACGACGGCAATCTGGCCACGGCAGCGCCGGGCGCCGCGAACCGCGCTCTCATTGAACGCGTACCTGCACGACGCTACCGCCGGTCGCGTCAAGGACGTGGACGCCGCACGCCATGCACGGGTCGAAGGAGTGAATGGTGCGCAGGATCTCGAGCGGGCGTTCCGGATCGGCGAGCGGATGGTGGTCGACGAGTGCCGCCTCGTACGGCCCCATCTGCCCTTGCGCGTCGCGTGGCGAGCAGTTCCAAGTGCTCGGCACCACGCATTGGTAGCGCGAGATCTTCCCGTCCGCGATCTCGACCCAGTGTCCGAGCGCGCCGCGTGGTGCGTCGAGCGCACCGTAGCCGCGCGCCGTCTTGGGCCACGTGGACGGCTCCCATTTCGAGCCGTTGAACGTGTTCGTGTCGCCGGCCGATATCCGCCTAACGAGCTGGTCGTACCACACCGGGAGGCGTCGCGCCAGCAACACCGTCTCCATCCCACGTGCGGCCGTTCGGCCGAGGGTCGAGTAGAGCGCGGTCACGGGCACGCCGAGTGTCGCGAGCGTTCCGTCGACGAGCGCCTTCGCGTCCTCGTGTCCACTCGCATACGCCACGAGCATCCGCGCGAGCGGCCCCACCTCCATCGCCTTTCCGCGATAGCGCGGCGCTTTCATCCACGTGTATTTCGTGGAATCCTGGAGGTACGTCCAAGGCGTCGGTGGACCGGTGTACTTGGGCTTCGTCTCCCCTTCGTACGGATGCAGTCCCGCCTCATCGCCCTTCGAGTACTCGTACCACGAGCTGTGGATGAACTCCGACACGGCGGACTGATCGTACGGTTCGACCGTCGCCAGGTTTCTGGCCGCGATGATCCCGCGCGGGAAGTAGTACGAGCTGACGTCCGAGATGTCGGTTTCGGGGAACTCGCCGACAGCGAGGTAGTTGTCCACGCCGCCGCCGATCGCCGCCCACTCTTTATAGAAGCCTGCGATGGCCACCAGGTCCGGCCAGTACACCTCCTCGACGAATCGCCGGGCCATGTCGATGAGGGACTTCACTTCCGTTAGGCGCGCGGCATTGATCGTCGCGCCGGCCTCGAGGTTGATGGCCGACGCCATGCCGCCGACGAGGAAATTCGGGTGCGGATTCTTGCCGCCGAAGATGGTGTGCAGCTTAACGACGTGTCGCTGCCAGTCGAGCGCCTCCAGATAGTGCGCCACCGCGAGCAGGTTCGCCTCGGGCGGTAGCTTGTACGCCGGATGCCCCCAGTAGCCGTTGGTGAAGATGCCGAGTTGGCCGGAGCCGACGAACGCGGCGATGCGCTGTTGCACGTCGCCGAAATACGTCGCGGAATTGTTCGGCCACGGCGAAATCGAGCGCGCGAGGCGCGCGGTCGACGCGGGATCGGCCTTGAGCGCGCTCACGACATCCACCCAGTCCAGCGCGTGCAGGTGGTAGAAGTGCATCACGTGATCGTGGATGAACTGCATCCCGTGCACGAGGTTGCGGATCGTGTTCGCGTTAGGCGGGATCGTGATGCCGAGCGCCTGTTCGACGGCCCGGCACGACGCCACAGCGTGGACCACCGTGCAGACGCCGCAAATGCGCTGCGTGAATGCCCACGCATCGCGCGGATCGCGACCCTGCATGATGATCTCGATCCCGCGAAACTGTGTCGACGACGCCCACGCGTTGGCGATGCGGCCGTTCTCCGCCTGCGCTTCGATGCGAAGATGCCCCTCGATCCGCGTGATCGGATCGACGACGACTCTAGTCCTCGCCATGGCCTGTCTCCTCGCCCGGCCGTTCGGCGGTCCGCTCTGGTCCGGTCGGTGGACCGGCGGTGCGCTGCTGCTCGCGGCGCGTCCGCAGTTGATAGAGCTGTGTGGCGACGGCGTGGGTGAGCACGCCCGCGGCGGCGCCCGCCGCCAAGCCCAGCCCAACGACGTCCGCCGTATGCTCGACGTTCACCCCGGCCACGTTAGGCAGCCGCGTGTAGAATGGCGACATCGTGTCCCAGAAATAGGGCTCGGTGCATCCGATGCATGGATGCCCGGCGCCGATCGGGAAATTCGTGTGCTCGTTCCACATGAAGATCGGGCAGGGCGAAAATGTCTCCGGCCCCTTGCAGCCGACCTCGTACAGACACCAGCCCTCGCGCGCGCCCGCGTCGTCGAACGCGTGCACGAGCTGCCCCGCGTCATAGTGGGCGCGCCGCGGACACTGATCGTGAATCCGGACGCCGTACGCGAAGAGCGGACGCCCCTCGCGGTCGGTCTCCGGAAGACGCTTGAAGGTGAGATAGTGCACCACCGTCGCGGTGACCACGTCGCCGATCGGCGGACAACCCGCAATGTTCACCACAGGCTTGTCCTTCACGATGTCGCGCACGCCGACGGCGCCGGTTGGGTTCGGACGCGCGGCCTGCACGCTGCCGAAGTGCGCGCAAGCGCCCAACGCGAGCACCGCCGCCGCGCCCTTTGCCGCCTCGACGAGCACGTCGTGCGCGGTGCGGCCGCCGATGGTCGTATAGACGCCGTTCTCTTTGAGCGGCACCGACCCGGTGACCACGAGCAGATACGTGCCCGCGTTCTGCGACATCGCGGTCTGCAACGCGCGCTCGGCGGCACTCCCCGCGGCCGCCATGAGCGTGTGCTGATAATCCAGCGAGATGAGATCGAGCACGAGATCGCCGATCGTCGGATCGGCGCTTCGCGTCACGCTCTCCACGCAGCCCGTACACTCCTGGAGTTGGAGCCAGATCACGGACGGGCGGCGGATCGCTGCCATAGCGGCCGCGACGCGGGGCAACGCGGTGGCGCTGACCCCGAGGATGACGCCCATGCGTGTGCAACACCCGAGAAAGTCTCGGCGACTTATCCCGCGATGTTCGAGGTGGGCTGCGAGCGACTCCGCTTCGGTCCACGGGCCGGCGGCGGGAGTGAGCATCGAGAAACCTCGACGTTGAGGATTTCTGACGACATGTTGGTCATGTTTGGCGTTGCTGTCCAGCGTCGCCTAGGGGCTGCACGCGGACGAAGTGTCGGGGTTTCACCGACAGACAATTCGCGCTGCGCGGTCAGTTCTCTGGGTTGACGACTCGTGGCGAGAGGAGGGCAGGCCTGTGTGCCTCGGTGTTCCCGGACGCGTGCTGGAGGTTCGTGGCGCGATTGCCCGCGTCGACTTCTTCGGCGCCCAACGCGACACGCGGCTCGATCTGGTGGATGAGCCCGTCGTTCCCGGCGACTACATCCTCAATCACGTCGGGTTCGCGATTCGGCGCATCGCGCCGGAGGACATCGCCGAGACGCTCGCGCTGTACGAGCGACTGCTTACCGAGACCGGCACCGACATGATGGCCTCGGACATTCGGGGCGAGATCGAGGCGGCGGAATGACGACGACGGCGGCGTCGCGCGAGGTCGAGGAGCTCAAGTTTCGCGATCCGGCGAAGGCGCGGGCGCTCGCGGATGCCATCGGTCGGAACTGCGCGGCGATGGACAGCGCGCCGGTGTCGATCATGCACGTGTGCGGCAGCCACGAGCAGTCGATCGCGAAATTCGGGCTCCGCGCCACGTTCCCGAGGCAGCTCGACGTGATCATGGGCCCGGGCTGTCCGGTGTGCGTCACCGATCTCCCCGAGGTGGATGAGGCCATCGTGCTGGCCGAGCGTGGCGTGCGGATCGTGACGTACGGCGACATGCTGCGTGTCCCGGGCACGGTCAAGTCGCTCGCCGACGCGCAGGCCGAAGGCGCGCCGGTCGAGGTCGTCTACGGCGCGGCGCAGGCGGTGCAGATCGCGCGCGACACCGACGAGCCCGTGGTCTTTTTCGCGAGCGGCTTCGAGACGACGGCGGTCGCCACGGCCGCGCTCGTCCTCGATGACCCGCCGCCTAACTTCTCCGTGCTCTCGGCGCACAAGTACATTCCGCCGGTGATGGAGATCGTGGCCGAGAT